>Ga0207714_1002321_pt1 | contig 11602 bp, 7 predicted proteins | sample PonA232FremontCA_2_FD_187270 | JGI IMG/M metagenome (GOLD analysis project Ga0207714, IMG submission 187270) | Marine sediment microbial community from Fremont, CA, USA - Pond A23 Sediment 2 (SPAdes) | ecosystem: Environmental > Aquatic > Marine > Unclassified | place: USA: Fremont, California... | reverse complement strand
GCGTCGGTCGGCGGGCAGGAGCAGAAGAGGTTCCGGTCGCCGTAGGCGTCGTTGACGCGGCGCACGCTGGGCCAGAACTTGTTCTCGCGCGTCCACTCGGCCGGGTAGGCCGCCGTCTCCCGGCTGTAGGCGTGGGACCAGTCGTCGCTGACCACCATCTCGGCGGTGTGGGGCGACTGCTTCAGGACGCTGTCCTGCACGTCGATCGCGCCGGACTCGACCTCCTCGATCTCCGCGCGGATCGACTTGAACGCGCGGCAGAGGCGGTCGAGCTCGTCCTTCGACTCGCTCTCGGTCGGCTCCACCATGAGCGTGCCCACGACCGGCCAGGACATCGTCGGGGCGTGGAAGCCGTAGTCCATGAGCCGCTTGGCCACGTCCTGTTCGGTGACCTCCAGCTCCGACCGGAACCGGCGCAGGTCGAGGATGAATTCGTGGGCCACGCGGCCGTTGGGGCCGCGGTAGACGATGTCGTAGTGGGAGGCCAGCTGGTCGGCCAGGTAGTTCGCGTTGAGGACCGCCACCTTCGAGGCCGTGGTGAGGCCCTCGGGGCCGAGGAGCTTGATGTAGGCCCACGAGATGAGCAGGATGAGCGCGCTGCCGTACGGGGCGGCGGCGATGGGCGGGATGCTGTGCTCGCCGCCGGTCTCGACGACCGGGTGGCCGGGCAGGAAGGGGGAGAGGTGCTCGGCGGTGCAGACGGGCCCGACGCCCGGCCCGCCGCCGCCGTGCGGGATGCTGAACGTCTTGTGGAGGTTGAGGTGGCAGACGTCGATGCCGTACTCGCGCGGGCGGCAGAGGCCGACCTGCGCGTTGAGGTTGGCGCCGTCGAGGTAGACCTGCCCGCCGTGCTCGTGCACCACGTCGCAGATCTCTTCGATGTGGTCCTCGAAGACGCCGTGCGTGGACGGGTACGTCACCATCAGCGCGGCCAGTCGCCCGCTGTTGGCCTCGGCCTTCGCGCGCAGGTCGTCGATGTCGACGTCGCCGTTGTCGTCGCACTCGATCGTGACCACGTCCATCCCCGCCATGTTGGCGCTGGCGGGGTTGGTGCCGTGGGCCGACTCCGGCACGAGACACACGTCGCGCTGCGCCTCGCCCCGCGCCTCGTGGTAGGCCTGGATGGCGAGCAGGCCGGTGTACTCGCCCGACGCCCCGGAGTTGGGCTGGAGCGAGACGTCGTCGAAGCCCGTGATCTCGGTGAGCTGCTCGGAGAGCTCGTCGATGACCTGCCGGTAGCCTTCGGCCTGCTCCTTCGGGGCGAAGGGGTGGAGGCCCGCAAAGTTGTCGTCCGAGATCGGCATGAGGGCCGCCGTCGGGTTCAGCTTCATCGTGCAGGACCCGAGCGGGATCATGCTGTGGACCAGCGAGAGGTCCTTGTCCGCCAGGGACTGCATGTACCGCGTGATCTCGCCCTCGGAGTGGTACCGGTTGAAGACCGGGTGGTCGAGGTAGCTGGTCGTCCGCGCCATCGGGCCCTCGTAGCCGCTCTCGAGGTCGTCGGCCACCTCGGCGGCGTAGAGGCGCTGCCCGTTCGTGGCGCCGAAGACGGTGAAGAGCGCGTCGAGGTCCTCGGCGCTGACCGTCTCGTCGAGGGCGACGCCGACCGACCCGTCGTCGTAGTAGCGGAGGTTGATCTGATGGGCCTCGGCCCGCTCGCGGACCCGCTCGGGGGTCGTGTCGGCGAGGTCCACGCGGAGCGTGTCGAAGAAGTGGTCGTGGCGCACCGCGTGGCCGGTGCGGCGCAGGCCGGCGGCCAGCGTCTTGGTGAGGTCGTGGACCCGCGTGGCGACGCGCTTCAGGCCGTCGGGGCCGTGGTACACGGCGTACATCGAGGCCATGACCGCGAGCAGGACCTGCGCGGTGCAGATGTTGGAGGTGGCGCGGCCGCGGCGGATGTGCTGCTCGCGCGTCTGCAGCGCCATGCGGAGCGCCATCTCGCCGTCGGCGTCCTTCGTCACGCCGATCATGCGGCCCGGCACCTGCCGCTGGAAGCGTTCGCGGGTGGCGAAGTAGGCGGCGTGCGGCCCCCCGTAGCCCATCGGCACGCCGAAGCGCTGGGTCGAGCCGAGCACCACGTCGGCGCCCCACTCCCCGGGGGCCTCCAGGAGCGTGAGGCTCAGCAGGTCGGCCGCCACCGCCACGTAGGCGTCGTGGTCGTGGGCGCGCTCGGCAATGTCGCTATAGTCGCGGACGGCGCCGTCGGTGGTCGGGTACTGCAGGAGGCAGCCGAACACGTCGTCGCCGAAGACGAAGTTCTCGGGGTCCTCGACGATCACGTCGATCCCGACCGGCTCGGCGCGGCCCTTCACCACCGCGATCGTCTGCGGGTGGCAGTCCTCGGCCACGAAGAAGGTCGAGGCGTCGCTGCGACGATCCACGCGGTCGAGCATCAGCATCGCCTCGGCCGCCGCGGTGCCCTCGTCGAGCAGCGACGCGTTGGCGATCTCCATGCCCGTCAGGTCGATCGTCATGTCCTGGAAGTTGAGCAGCGCCTCCAGCCGCCCCTGTGCGATCTCGGCCTGATAGGGCGTGTACTGGGTGTACCAGGCCGGGTCCTCCAGGATGTTGCGCTGAATGACCGGGGGCGTGTGGGTGCCGTGGTACCCCATCCCGATGAACGAGCGCCAGTTGTCGTTCTGTTCGCCGACCTCGCGGGCCTCGTCGAGCACCTGCTCCTCGGTGAGCGCCGGCGGCAGGTCGAGCGGCCGGTCCGTCCGGATCGAGGCGGGAATGGTCGCGTCGATGAGGGCGTCGAGCGAGTCGTAGCCGAGCGCGTCGAGCATCTCGTCGACCTCGGCGTCCGACGGACCGATGTGACGCTGCGCGAACGGATCGGAGAAGGAAAGGTCGATGGCCATGTGCGTCCGGAGGAGTCAGTGGAGAGACCGGTGTTGGGGCGCGCGGCGAGCGCCGGGCACGGCAGGTCGGGCGGCGACGCCGACGACGTGAAGAGGCCTCCGCGGAAACCGCTCGTGCCCGAGCCGGAAATGCAATAGGCGCGTGGCTGAGAGGGGTTTCCCGCGGGGCCGCGCGGTTGCGTAATGTGCCCGATTCTTAACAGATCGACCCGTCGTCCTCGACGTAGCAGGCGTCGGACTGAAAGCGATCCCAGTCGGCCATCAGCCGGCGCAGCTCCTCGAGGTGGTCGCGCAGGGCCGCCTCGCCGGTCACCACCGCGCCGTCGTCGCGGAGGGCCGGGGTCTCCGGCACGTCGTCCGGCGGGGCCTCGGCGTCGCGGACGACCTCCGTCTCGTAGGCGATCACCATGTCGTCGAGGGCCTCCTGGACCTCGTCGGCCCAAGAGTCGTCGGGACGGCGATAGAGGACGATCATCGGCACGCAGAACGCTCGGAACGGACACGCACTCGGTTCTACGCGGGGCCCGGCCGCAGGTGCCGAGGGACGCCTCGCTCCGGGGGAGGACGGACACGAGGCCCCGGCCGGAGTCACGCACGGGGGCAAACGGAGGGACCCAAGCGCGGCCGAACCACGCCCCGACCTGCCGCGTGAAACCGACGCACGGATCCCCACCCGTAACATCTTCGGCCGCATGAGCGAAGCGACGGCACCGCCGGACGCCCCCGTCGAGGAGGGGCCGCACGGGGGCGACATCGAACTGGAACGCACGCTGGGGTTCACGCAGGCCCTCGCGATCGGGACCGGGACGATGGTCGGGGCGGGCATCTTCGTCTTTCCCGGGCTGGCGGCCGGAGAGGCCGGCCCGGCCGCGATGCTCTCCTTTGCTATCGGGGCGGTGATCGCGCTCCTCGTGGCGCTGCCCACCTCCGAGCTCGCGACCGCCATGCCCGAGAGCGGGGGCGGCTACTACTTCGTCTCGCGCAGCCTCGGCACGTTCGCCGGGTGCCTGGTGGGGCTCGGCCAGTGGCTCGGGCTCATCTTCGCCTCCGCGTTCTACCTGATGGGGTTCGGGCACTACCTGTCGGACCTCCTCCGGGAGGTGGGCGTCGGTGGGGGGCTGCCGGTGGTGGGCATCGCCCTCGGGGCCGCGGTGCTGCTCACGGGCGTCAGCATCACCGGCACGGAAAACACCGGCGACCTCCAGAACTGGATCGTCGGGGCGCTCCTCGTGATTCTGGCGGGCTTTCTCGGGCACGGGGGGCTCGACGTGCTCGGGGTGTTCGGCCGGGAGCGGGTGCCCGAGACGTTTTTTCCGTACGGCACGATGCCGGTCTTCACGACGGCGGCGCTGGTCTTCACCTCGTACCTCGGCTTCGTGCAGATCGCGACCGTCGCGGGGGAGATCAAGAACCCGGGCCGCAACCTGCCGCGCTCGATGATCGGGAGCGTGCTGCTGGTGGGCGGGCTCTACGTGCTCACCATCTTCATCGGCACCAGCCTGCTCGGCAGCGAGCAGCTCTCGGAGCTGGGCGAGACCGCCGTCGTCAACGTCGGCCGGTCCCTCTTCGGCGTGTTCGGCGCGGCGGCGATCCTCGGGGGCGGGCTGCTGGCCACCCTCTCGAGCGCCAACGCGTCGATCCTCAGCGCCTCGCGGTCGATCTACGCCCTGAGCCGCGACGCCCTCGTGCCGCGGGAGGTCCAGCGGCTGAACGAGCGCTACCGGACGCCCCACGTGGCGCTGCTGCTCGCCGGCGGGCCGATCGTCGGGCTCATCCTCTACGGGCGGGTCGAGGTGCTGGCCGAGGTGGCCTCGCTGCTGCACCTCGTCATGTACGGCCTCATCTGTGTGGCCCTGCTGGTGCTGCGGCGGGCCGACCCGCCCGAATACACGCCGAGCTTCAAGTGCCCGGGCTACCCGGTCGTGCCCGTCCTGGGGGCCCTCGCGAGCTTCGGCCTGGTGGCGTTCATGAACCCGCTGTCGATCGTGCTGGGAGGAGGCGTCCTCGCGGCCGCCGCCGGCTGGTACGTCTACTACGCACGAACGGTCTCGCTCTCGGAGGTGTCGTCATGAGTGAATCCCCGTCGCCGCTCTCGTCCATCCTGGTCGACGTCGAACTGCCGGACCCGGCGCCGCTCTCACCGACGCTGGTCGACCTGCTGGCGTCCCTGCGGGTCGTGCTCCTCGGCTGGTACGCCGTGCCCGAGCAGACCTCGCCGGCGCAGGCGCGCGATCAGTTCGAGGCCCCCGCGCGGGCCGCCCTCGACCGGATGGCCCGTCCGTTCGAGGAAGCCGGGGCTCAGGTCGACACACGCCTCGTCTTTACCGGGGATCGGCTCGACACCGTCAGCCGCATCACCACCGAGGAGGACTGCGACGCGGTGCTCATCCCGGCGGAGGTGGACGTGCTCCGGCGCCTCCTCGTGCCCCTGCGCGGCCTGCACAACGCCCGGCGCATCGCGCCGCTCGTCGCGGACCTCGTGCGGGACGGCACGACCGAGGTGACGCTCCTGCACGTCCTGGAGCCGGAGGAGACCGCCGCGGAGGCCCGGCAGAATGTCCTCGAGCCGGTGGCGGAGATGCTCACGGGGGCCGGCCTCGACGCAGAACTGCTCCGCCTCGACACGGTCCGGGCCGAGAATCCCGGAAACCGGATCGTCGAGCGGGCGGCCGACTACGACGCCGTCGTGCTCGGCGAGACGAAGCCCTCGGTCCGCGAGATCCTGTTCGGCACCGTCCCGGAGCAGATCGTCGAGGCCGCCCACGTGCCCGTGATCCTGGTCCGGCACGAACGGGAAGAGGTGGAGGTGGCCGAGCGGGTCGCGCAGGCGGAGTGATCCGGACTTCGACTCAACACGTCGCCCTCCGAAGCGACAACGTCGTTCGGGAAGCGTATAACGTTAAAGTCTTGAAAGTTATGAGTTTACGGGGAAACTATTCCCGCGGCAGGATTCCATTCCGCTCCCGCCAGAGGACGTCATTCGGACGTGGAAACGGTATCGGATCTGGGAGATGAGGGGATTTCCGGAGGGACGTATCTGGGGCGGTGTTCGGGAAGGCGGACCTCGCCGAGAGGCGTCCCGGCGGCCCGAGATGGGGGCACACGCAAAACGCCGGGCGACCTCGCGGCCGGCCCGGCGTCCTGCAATCCCCCCGATGCGCGGAGAGCGGAGCCTCCCCTACGCAGGAGGAGCGAGCCGCCGCCGACGCATCGGTTTCACCCCCTTCGGTGAAAGGGCACGGGCTCCGGGGGAGGGCGTCGGCCCTCGGGGGCGGAGCGGTCCGTCGGGGGTGACCGAAATCCGATACCAGGGTACCGGTCCGGGCGGTCGCCGTCCATGGAGAAGTGGCGCAGGCGAAAGGCGCGGTCCGGCCCGTCCCGCGGTGCGCCGGCGGGGCACCGCCGGCTACGCGGCCTCCAGGCGCGGCCCGGCCTCCACGATCTCCGGCGACGCCATCTCCCGGTACTGCTCGAAGTGCTCGTCGAAGAGGCCCACCAGGGTGCGGGCCTTCTCGTCGTAGGCCGCCGGATCGCCCCACGTCTCGCGCGGCCTCAGGATGTCGGTCGGCACGCCCGGGCACTCCGTGGGCACCGCGAGCCCGAACACCGGCTCCGTCTCCTTCGGCGTCTCGAGCAGAGAGCCGTCGTGGATGGCGTCGATCATGGCGCGGGTGTACTGCAGCGGCACGCGGTGGCCGGTGCCGTAGGGCCCGCCGGTGAGGCCCGTGTTCACGAGCCAGACCTCGGCGTCGTGCTCGCGGATCTTGTCGGCCAGCATCTCGGCGTAGACGCTGGGGGGGCGCACCAGGAACGCGGCCCCGAAACAGGCGCTGAAGGTGGCCTGCGGCTCGTCGACGCCCATCTCGGTGCCGGCCACCTTCGCGGTGTAGCCGCTGATGAAGTGGTACATCGCCTGCTCGGGCGTGAGCTTGCTCACCGGCGGCATCACGCCGAAGGCGTCGTACGTCAGAAAAATGATGTTCTCGGGGTGATCGCCGACGGCCGGGATCTTCGCGTTCTCGATGTACTCGAGCGGGTAGGAGGCCCGGGTGTTGACCGTGATCGACGTGTCGTCGTAGTCGACCTGCCGGGTGGTCTCGTCGTAGACCACGTTTTCGAGGACGGTGCCGTAGCGGATGGCGTCGTAGATCTCGGGCTCCTGCTCGGGGGAGAGGCCGATCGCCTTCGCGTAGCAGCCGCCCTCGATGTTGAAGACGCCGTCGGCGCTCCAGCAGTGCTCGTCGTCGCCGATGAGCTTCCGGTTGGGGTCGGCGGAGAGGGTGGTCTTGCCGGTGCCACTGAGCCCGAAGAAGAGCGAGACGTCGCCGTCGTCGCCCTCGTTGGCCGAGCAGTGCATCGACAGCACGTCGCGCTTCGGCATCAGGTAGTGCATCACCGTAAAGATTCCCTTCTTCATCTCCCCGGCGTACTCGGTGCCGAGAATGACCATCTCCCGGTTCTCGAACGAGAGGTCCACGCTCGTCTTCGAGCTCATGTGCTCGGTGAGCCGGTTGGCCGGGAAGGCGCCGGCGTTGTAGATCACGAAGTCCGGCTCCCCGAACGCCTCGAGCTCCTCCGCGGACGGCCGGATGAGCATGTTGTGCATGAAGAGGGCGTGGTACGGGCGCGAGCAGACGATCCGCACCTTCAGGCGGTGGGCCGGGGCCCAGCCGGCGAAGCCGTCGATCACGTAGAGGCGCTCGCGGGTGTTCAGGTAGTCCTGGGCCCGCTCCCGGTTGATCTGGAAGGTGTGCTCGTCGATCTCCATGTTGATGGGGCCCCACCAGATGTCGTCGGCGCTCTCCGGATGGTGGACGATGCGCTTGTCGGCGGGGCTCCGCCCGGTCTTCTCGCCGGAGCGGATCGTGAGGGCGCCGCTGTCGACGATCGCGGCGGTCGGGTCGAGGTGGATGGCCTCCTCGTAGAGACGGGCCGGATTGGCGTTGCGGAGGACGGTGTCGACGTCGATTCCGTACGATGTGAGGTCGAGCGAAGACATAGACGGCGGAGAATTGTCGATGAGGGGACCGTGGAGAACATCCCTGCAAGATAAGGATCGCGGTTCAGGAATGTGTAACCAACGTCCCGGCGGATCGTAGGGAAATCAGCCAATCGCTCGTCGGGGCCTCCCCGACGGCCCGCCGGGGCCGAGGCGCCGTCACGTCCATTGACTCGTCGTCCGCGCTATGCCGACCGATCCCGCACAGGTGGCCGCCGACCTGAACACCGTCGCCCGGTTCCTCGCGGCCCCGGACCTCGAGGGCCTCACCCCGTCCGCGGTGGCCGAGCGGGCGGGCACGGCCCCGGTGGGCGGGCTCGTCCTGCTCGGCAACGGCGTGCTCTGTACGACCGACGCGGTCGCGGAGGGCGTCCGCCGCGGGGTGGCCGACGACGTTATGATCGTCGGGGGCGAGGGGCACTCGACCTCGCACCTGCGGGCCGCGGTGCGGGCCGACCCCCGGTACGACGGGTGGGCGCTGGAGGAGAAGTCGGAGGCCGAGATCCTGCGGGACCTGCTGGTGCGGTGGCACGACCTGGACGACGAGGCGCTCTGGCTGGGCACCGAGTCCACCAACTGCGGGGCGAACGCGGAGGAGGCCCGCGCGCTCCTCGACGCTCGCGGGGCGGCCCCGGCGCACCTCCTGCTCGTGCAGGACCCGACGATGCAGCGACGGACGTGGGCGTCCTTTCGCCGGGTGTGGGGGGACGACCCGCCCCCGCGCTTCTACAACTGCCCGACGTTCGTGCCCCGGGTGACGACCGACGCCGAGGGGCTCGCCTTCGAGGAGCCGGACCGGGCGGGCCTGTGGCCGATGGAGCGCTTCGTGTCGCTGGTGATGGGCGAGATTCCGCGCCTCCGCAACGACGAGGACGGCTACGGGCCGAGGGGGCGCGGCTACATCGTGGCCGTCGACATTCCGCCGGCCGTCGAGGCCGCGTACGAGCGCCTGCTCGGGCCGTTCGGGGACCGGGTGCGGGCGCCGGGGTGAGCGCTATCGGGCCCGCAGTTCCAAACGTCGCTCCACGAAGAGGCTTCGTTCGTCATGTTCGTTTAACGTTCAACGGTTAAGCGTTAAACGTCTTCGGGGCGCTGGGCGCGGTGCCAGTCGACCGTCTCGCGGATCGCGGTCTCGTAGGACGTCACGGCCCGCCCGAACGCCGCCTCGAACTTGCTCGTGTCCATCACGAAGGGGTCCCGAAACTGATACAGGACCTCCCGCACCTCCCAGATCTGCCGGTCGAAGAGTCCGGCGAGGGTGAGCATCCAGTACCCGTAGGCCCGCATCGACGGGGACCGGTCCACCGCGTCGAACACCCGCTCGATGAAGTCGCGGCCCGTGATGGGCGTGTTGCTGGGCAGGTGCCAGACCTCGCCGAAGGCGGACTCGTGCGTCCCGAGCGTCACGAGGCCGTGGGCGAAGTCGGGGAGGTAGGTCATCGTGTGCGGGGCGTCGAGCGAGCCGAGCCACGCGGCGGTCTTCCCGTCGAGGGCCGCCTCGAAGACGAGCTCCCGGGTCGAGGAGTTGGCGTGGGGCCCGTAGAAGTCCGAGGCCCGGCCGAGGGCTGTGCGCACCCGGCCCGCCTCGTGGGCGTCGAGCAGTCGATCCTCCATCTCGGCCCGGAGCCGTCCCTTCGGCCCGCTCGGCCGGCGGGGCGTCTCCTCGGTCATCGGCGCGTCGGTGGGGCCGTACATGTAGAGGTTGTCGGTCACCACGAGCGGGGCGCCCGCGTCGGCCGCGGCGGCGATCGTGTTCTCGGTAAAGACCGGCAGCAGCTCGCTCCACTGCGCGTACGGCACGTTCAGGCAGTTGTAGATGACGGCGGCGTCGTCGCAGGCGCGCCGAGTGGCCTCGGCGTCGGTGCAGTCGGCGCTCACGACCTCTACGCCGTCGGGGAAGCCGGTCCCTCCACTGCGGCTGACCGCCCGCACCGGACGGTCCCGATCGACGAGTTCCTGGACGACGGCCCGGCCGGCCCCGCCGGTGGCCCCGAGGACGACGTGGGGAGAGGGGGAAGACATCACAGGGCGCTGGATGATGGGGAGGAGGAGGACGAAGAGGACGCCGGGGGCGGGGGCTCGGGCGCGTCCGCCGCCCGGATCGGGGCGCACCAGAGCACCCCCTGCGGGAGGAGGGAGAGGTCCGTCTCCGCGCCGAAGTGCTCCCGGAGGCGGGCGTAGAGGTCGGAGATGCCGGAGCCCCGACGCAGGACGGTCGTGGGGTCGGTCGTGTCGAAGCCGGGCCCGGTGTCGAGCACGGCCAGGCAGAGCTCCGCGTCGTCGCGGCGGCCGGTGACGGTGATCGTGCAGGACGAGCCGTCCGCGTCGGCGAGGCCGTGCTGGACCGCGTTCTCGAGCAGGGGGAGGAGCGAGAGGCGGGGCACCTCGACGGAGAGAAGCGGGTCGGGAACGTCGAACCCGACCTCCAGGTCGTCCCCGTGCTGCACCTGGGCGAGCTCCACGTACCAGAGCGCGGCCTCGATCTCCTCGGCCAGGGGCACCGTCTCGCCGCCCGGGGCCTCGCGGCGGTACCGGAGGAGGGCGTCGAGCCGCCGGAGGAGCGCCCTCGACTCCTCGGGGGCGTTCTCGAGGAGGGGGACCACCGCCTCGAGCGTGCTGAACAGCACCGGCGGGCAGGTGCGGGTGCGGAGGCGCCGCATGCGGGCCTCCCAGCCCTCGGCGTGGTCCTGCCGGTCGCGCCGGTAGTACGACCGCAGCGCCAGAAAGCCGGTCCCACCCCCCGCCGTGATCGCCGCGAGCCCTCCGATGCCCAGGAGGAGGGGCCACGGGGGCGGGAACGACGTCCCGAGCGCCCCCTTCAGGCCGGCCGTGAGGGCCAGGAACACCAGGAGCACCGCGGCCGCCGGCCCCACGGCGTGGTAGAGGACCGCCCGGTCCGACTCGGGCGGGAGGAAGGCCTCGAGGACCAGCCGCGCGAGGCGCACGGTGCCGTCGAGCAGCGCCACGTACAGGACCCCGACCAGGATGCTGTTCCCGATGGCGATCGGCGACCACGATTGAACCTGCAGCGTTCCCCGACTGCCCGCGTGCACCGCGAGGCCGGCGAGGCCCCCGATGAATAGAACGAGGCTGGCCCGGCGCAGGCCCTCGACGATCGACGACAGCATAGACGACATGGAGGCGTTCCGGCGATTCTGGACGAGAATCTCCCTCCAACATAGGCATTTCTGCACGGACCGTTCAGGACGGTCTCTCGGCCGCCGGCCCCGGCGCCGGCGAGACCGAGCGTCCCCACGACGCTCTCGGGGCGCTGGGGGGACCGCGGAAATGCAACGAACCCGTTGAGGGTCGCCCGGTCTCTTTTGGGTCCCACCCCCGATCCTCCCTACGTTGTAGCGGCTCCATCTCACAAACCGACGGTCCCCGTGGACACAACCTTTTCTCCGACTCTTCGCTCGCCCCGCATCTACGCGGTCGTCCTGGCCGCGACCCTCCTCGCGATCGCGCTGGGGGCCTGGAGCGGCGCGCGGCTTCAGTCCTCGGCGTTCGCCATTCTGCTGGTCGCCGTCGTTCTCACCGGCATGCCCCACGGGGCGATCGACCACCTCGTCGCCGCGAAGCTGTACGACCTGCGCTTTACCTGGGCCGACCAGGCCAAATTTTACGGGGGCTACCTGGCCCTGATGGCCCTCTACGGCGGGTTCTGGGTCGTGGCCCCCGTCTGGTCGCTGATGCTCTTCCTGGCGATGACAATGTACCACTTCGGCCAGGCGGACCTGGC
>Ga0207714_1002320_pt1 | contig 11608 bp, 15 predicted proteins | sample PonA232FremontCA_2_FD_187270 | JGI IMG/M metagenome (GOLD analysis project Ga0207714, IMG submission 187270) | Marine sediment microbial community from Fremont, CA, USA - Pond A23 Sediment 2 (SPAdes) | ecosystem: Environmental > Aquatic > Marine > Unclassified | place: USA: Fremont, California... | reverse complement strand
CTACGACGTGAAAAACGCCGCCAAGGAGGTCGGTGGCACCTGCATGACCCTCGGCGTCACCATCGACGGCGAGGACGCCCGCACGTTCAAACAGCGCGTCGACGACGGCGAGTACGACGACGTACTCGTCGACGACGCCGAAGCGACGGCCTGACGCCGGTCTCGGTTCTTTTCGCGCCGATTTCGGTCGACGAGCAGCGGCGTTGTCGCCGGCCCGTGTTGTGTGACCGGATCGCACACGAACCGCCGTGTGAACGACTCACAACGCCGAAATCGGCTTCGACGGCCTTTTACCTCTCATGGGCTACTTGCCGATGAGACAGGCGTAGCCTGTGTCACTGACCCGTAGGAGCGTTCCTGCGTACTACGGAGGTGAATAATGGCAGACGATACGATAGAACAAGCAGTCTCTCGCGCGCTCGACGAGTCCCCACCGCGGAACTTCGTGGAGACCGTCGACCTCGCGGTCAATCTGCAAGACCTCGACCTAGACGACCCATCGAATCGCGTCGACGAGAGCATCGTGCTCCCGTCCGGCACCGGCCAGGATACCCACATCGTCGTCTTCGCGGAGGGCGAAACCGCCTTCCAGGCCGAAGACGTCGCCGACGAAGTCCTCTCGGGTGACGACCTCGAAGACCTCGGCGACGACGACGATGCTGCGAAGGACCTCGCCGACGAGACCGACTTCTTCGTCGCCGAGGCCGACCTGATGCAGGATATCGGCCGCTATCTCGGCGAAGTCCTCGGGCCACGCGGGAAGATGCCGACCCCGCTCCAGCCCGACGACGACGTCGTCGAGACCATCAACCGGATGAAAAACACCGTCCAGGTTCGCTCACGCGACCGCCGGACGTTCCACACCCGCGTCGGTGCCGAGGACATGGACGCCGAGGAGATCGCCGACAACATCGACGTGATCATCCGCCGGCTGGAAGCCGACCTCGAAAAGGGGCCGCTGAACCTCGACTCTATCTTCGTGAAAACGACGATGGGCCCCGCCGTGGAGGTGGACGCATGAGCAGCAGTGACTCCGTCCGCAAGACCGAGACCGTCCCGCAGTGGAAACAGGACGAAGTCGACGAGCTGACCGACTTCGTCGAGCGGTACGCCTCGGTCGGCGTCGTCGGCGTCGAAGGCATTCCGAGCCGACAGCTCCAGTCGATGCGACGCGACCTCCACGGCAGCGCGGAGGTCCGGATGAGCCGCAACACGCTGCTCATCCGTGCGCTTGAGGCTGTCAACGACGGCGTCGAGCAGCTGACCGACCACGTTGCCGGACAGGTCGCCCTGATCGGCACGAACGACAACCCCTTCGGGCTGTTCCAGCAGCTGGAAGCCTCGAAGACGCCCGCACCCATCAGCGCGGGCGAGGTCGCGCCTAACGATATCGTCATCCCCGAGGGTGACACGGGCGTCGACCCCGGCCCGTTCGTCGGCGAACTCCAGCAGATCGGTGCCGACGCGCGAATCGAAGAGGGCTCGATTCAGGTGCTGTCGGACAGTACCGTCCTCGAAGCCGGCGAGGTCGTCGATGCCGACCTCGAAAACGTGCTAGGCGAACTCGGCATCGAGCCGAAAGAGGTCGGCCTCGACCTCAAGCGCGTCTACTCGGAGGGCGTGCTCTTCGCTCCCGAGGAACTCGAACTCGACGTGGAGGCCTACCGCGAGGATATTCGGTCGGCCGCCGCGGCCGCCCGGAACCTCTCGGTCAACGCCGAGTACCCGACGACACAGACCGCGCCGACGCTCATCGCCAAGGCGACCGGCGAGGCGAAATCCGTCGCCCTCTCGGCGGCCGTCGAGAGCCCCGACGTGGTCGACGACCTGATCGGCAAGGCCGACGCACAGGTCCGGGCGCTCGCGGGCCAGATCGACGATCCGGAGGCCCTCCCCGAGGAACTCCGTGATCTCGACGAGGCGAGCGACGACAGCGAGGCAGACGATGAGAGCGACGCTGACGGCGGCGAGGATGCCGACGCCAGCGAGGCCGCAGACGACGAATCGGACGACGAACCCGACGAGACCGATGCCGACGACGGCGACGACGATACCGACGCCGGTGCCGGACTCGACATGCTCTAACAACGGAGGATACACCAATGGAATACGTTTACGCAGCACTCACCCTGAACGAAGCAGACGCAGAGCTTACCGAAGACAACATCACCGACGTGCTCGACGCCGCAGGCGTCGATGTCGAGGAGTCACGAGTCAAGGCGCTGGTCGCCGCGCTCGAGGATGTCGACATCGAGGAGGCCATCGAGACGGCCGCCGCAGCCCCCGCAGCCGGCGGGGCCTCGGCCGGCGGTTCCTCGGCTGACGCCGGCGGTACTGACGCTGGCGGCGACGAGGCAGCCGACGACGCAGACGAGGCGGCCGACGATGGCGGTGACGACGCCGACGTGCCGGACGACGCCGGTGACGACGACGAGGAAGCCGACGGCGAAGGTCTCGGCAACCTCTTCGGCTGAATCGCGGTCAGACGCCAGTTCGGTTATTTTTTGCGCCGACGCTACACCGCAGAGCGACGCGTCCGCGAGTCCGAAGTGTCGCACGGAGGTTTATCATCGAAGCCGCGGCCACGCCGTCCGATGGGCGCTGCGTTCGGCATCGAGATCGGCTCGACGCTCGGGGTCGTCGGTGTCGCTCTCGCCGGTGTCGCGCTCGGCTCCTGTAGCGGGCTCGTGCCGGGCCTGCACGCCAACAACTTCGCGCTGCTCTTGGCCGCGGCCGCGCCGTCGATCCCGGCCGACCCGTTGCTCGTCGGCGTTGCCATGCTGACCGCGGGCGTCGTCCACACGTTTCTCGATATCGTCCCCGCGCTCACGCTCGGCGTGCCCGACGCCGCGATGGCGGTTTCGGCGCTACCGGGCCACCGGCTCGTGATCGCTGGCCGTGGACGCGAGGCCCTCCGGCTGTCGGCGGTCGGCAGCGCGCTGGCCGTCGCGCTCGCGATTCCGCTGGCGGTGCCGATCACGTGGCTGATGGTGCGTGGCTACCCGGTCGTCGTCGCCCACCTCACGCCGGTGCTGGCCGGCGTCGTCGTACTGCTCGTCCTCACCGAAACCTCGCTACGGGCGGCCGTCGGCGGGCTGCTTTCGTTCGGGCTGGCGGCCGCACTGGGCTGGGCGACGCTGGATGTCGACCCGGCTGCGCCGCTGGCCGCCGGGGGTATGTTAACGCCGCTGCTGACAGGTCTGTTCGGCGCGCCGATCCTGTTAGAGGCGATGGGTGGCGGCGGCGTTCCGCCGCAGGACGACCCGACACTGACGATGCCGCGGCGCGATTTGGGCCTGACTGCGGGCGCGGGGTCGCTGGCGGGCGCGCTCGTCGGCTACCTGCCCGGTGTCTCGGCGGCTATCGCCTCCGTGATCGCGCTGCCGGCGGTGCCGAACCGCGATCCAGACCGCGGGTACGTGGTGGCGACGAGCGGGGCGAACACGGCCAACACGGTCTTTGCGCTCTTTGCGCTGATCGCACTCGGGACGCCACGGACCGGTGTGCTCGTGGCGATGAAGCAGACCGGCGTCCCGCTATCGTTGCCGGCGTTGCTGACGGCCGTGGTGATCGGCGCGGCGGCGGGCTTTCTACTCGTCGTCTCGCTCGGTGATCGCTATCTTCGAACCGTTGGCCGCATGGAGTACACGACGGTCTCGACGGCTGTTCTCGCCTTTCTCGTCGCGCTCTCGTATCTGTTTACCGGGCTGTTTGGCGTCGGCGTCTTCGTCGTTGCGACGATTGTCGGGTTGCTCCCGCCGCGGTTCGGCACGCGCCGGGTACATCTGATGGGTGTGTTGATCGGGCCGCTGATGCTCTGATGTGGCCCGGGAGGTGTCCGGCGACTAGCGTCGTTCCAACCCGGAAAGACAACGGTTAAAAAGCGCGCGCCGGTCTCTCCCTGTATGAGTGAATCCGAGCAACAGACCGAGCGACAGTGTGTCTCCTGTGGCATCAAGGTCGCCGGGATGAACGCAGCCTCGTTCAACTGTCCTGACTGTGGCTGTGAGATCAATCGGTGTGCGAAATGCCGGAAGCAGAGTAACCTCTATGAGTGTCCCGACTGCGGATTCCGAGGGCCATAACGATGGGGAAAGTCGCTGCCAACCTGAAGGTCATGCCGGAAAGTCCGGAGGTTGACCTCGACGAACTGCAGGAAGAACTGGAGGGCGCACTGCCGGAGGGCGCACAGATCAACGGCTTCGAGCGCGACGATGTCGCCTTCGGGCTCGTCGCCCTGCTGCCGACCGTGATCGTCGCCGACGACGCCGGTGGCACGGAGGCCGTCGAGGAGGCATTCGGCGACGTTGACGACGTCGAGAGCGTCTCGGTCGAAGACGTCGGCCGGATCTAATCACAAAATCCGTCTGTCGGGGCCCGATGAGGTGGGCGTCTATTTCCGTTCTCCAAACGACGGCGGGTCTGCCGGGCAAAGGAAATTGTTGGATCCAGCAAAGCTTTTGATTCTGGACCACATTCAGTTGGCTAATTCCATGCCATCATCCCTCGTCGAAATGCTTCAGACCGACATGGACTGTGAGGGCCTGCTTGAGTGCTTCCACGGGCTCAAAGACCTCGATAAGCGGTGTTTCCGCATCCTGATCGACGCCGACGCACCACAGACCGTCGACGACATCGCGGAGTCGGTCGATCGAGAGCGCTCGACGGTGTATCGGTCCGTCCAGCGGCTGCTAGAGGCCGACATCATCGAAAAGGAACAGATCAACTACGACGAGGGAGGCTACTATCACGTCTACAAACCGGTTGCGCCCGCAGCCATCCGCGAGGATATGCAGCGGCTCCTGAACGACTGGTACGCGGAGATGGGCCAGCTGCTACAGGAGTTCGAGTCGGAGTTCAGCGAGGAAACCGAAACGGCAGTGACCGCCGAGCCCTGACCAGTGTCGGTCAGTCGTAGTCCTCGTAGATCCCATCCATTTTCGCCGCCATCACGAAGTCGGGCTTCTGCAGGCCGTCGACCTCGTGTGTCCAGATCTCGACACCGACCTCGCCCCACTGCAGACTGATATCCGGGTGGTGCCACGCCTCCTCGGCGAGTTCGCCGATCTCGTAGGTGAATTCGAGCGCGTCACGGAAGTCATCGAACGTGTAGGTGGCGTCGAGATGGTGGCCGTCGATCACGTCCCAGACCTCGTCGTTGATCTCGGGGAGGTACGTCTCGTACTCCGATTCGGTCAACGGCTGGTCGTCCGTGGCGTCGGTGTCAACCGGCTCGTCAGCGAGTTCGGATGCCATACGCGAGGCAATGGCCGCCATCGGTTTGTATCTTCACTCTGTGGCCCCTCTGCCGATCAGGGGACCCGACTGCCGATCTGGGGCAACCGGCTGTCGATCGGTGAGTGACTCGCATGTCGTTTCGAGTGGGTTTTTACTCACCGGTGGTCAGGAATGTGGTATGCGTGTCGCGTTCGTCTCGATGTACACCTTGCATACGCGCGACACCCCTGCGATCCGTCGTCGAACCCGGCTGATCGATCTGCTCGCACAGTCCTCACATGAGGTGATCGTCCTCTGTAGCCAGTGGTGGGACGGCGACCATCCGGAGTTCGAACAGGAGGGGATCAACTACCGGGCCGTAGAGTCCGAGTTCTCGCGGGGTCGCTTCGCCGCCAAACTCCCGTTTGCGCTTCGCAAGGAGTCCCCCGATATCGTCCACATTCCGAACACACCGGCCCGCCTCGCGCGGGCGGCCAAACCGACCTGTCGGCTGCTGCGGATTCCGATGGTCGTCAACTGGTGGGCGAGAGGGCCGGACGATTCGAACAGCGACTGTGAGAGCGTCGCGAGCAACGCCGACCGCATCGTCGTCCCATCGGAGACGGTCAAGACGACGGTCCGAGAGTATGGAGCCGCGGAAAGTGCGGTCACGGTCATCCCCGAGGGCCTGAATTTCTCGATGATCGAATCGGCCCCGGTGAAAGACGACTTCGATCTCGTCTACAGTCGCCATCTCGACGAGTACGCCAACGTCGAGACGTTCCTGCTGGCGCTGGCCGAACTCCGCGAACAGGAGTGGTCGGCAGCCGTAATCGGCGATGGGCCGTCGAAAGCGGATGTCGAACGAACGGCCAGCGATCTCCGGATCCGTGATCAGGTGACGTTCCTCGGCAAGCTAACCGACCAAGAGCGGGTTGCCGTCCTCAAGGGGGCCCACGTCTTCGCTCAGACGGCCGAACGCGAGCCGTTTGCGACGAATCTGCTGTGGGCACTGGGCTGTGGCTGTGTCGGTATCGCGGAGTATCAGGTCGAGTCGGCGGCCCACGAACTCGTCGACGAAAAATCACGACTACCCGGGACGCGTGGGAGTATGGTGTCGGACCCACAAGAGTTGGCCGACGAGATCGTCGCCACCACCAACCTCACCCACCGGACGAGTGACGACGAGTACAGACAGTACGACTACAGCAACATGCGCGAGCAGTACGTGACCTGTTACCGCGGTGCGATCACCGATTTCGGGCTGTTCTGAGGGGCGGCCGACCGAACTGTCGTTTCACAGTGGTACAAGGCGGATGCCACGGGGTCGTACGGACATCGAAGATTTCCGTGATGACGAGAGACGAAGTCTCTCGAACCACTTGACCCCGAGGCAGTTTACCCCGTTTCCTCGTAGTCGCCGCCGTACTTGAGGAAGAAGAGGGCGAACGCCAGCGTCGACACCATCGCAAACGCCGTTGCGAGCCCGAGTGTTTTCGCCGAGGTCGGGATGCGTGGCGGGCCACCGCCCCCGCCGCCACCGCCGACCGATTTCGTCTCGATATCACCGCCGACGGCGACGGCACCGAGCATTCCGAGGCTCTTGTGTGGTACACAGTGGTAGTTCGTGATCCCGGCGGCCGATTCCGCGAAGGTGTGCTCGAAGGTGTAGCCCTCCTCTTTGACCGTCTCGCTTTTGAACGATGCCGGCCCGTCAGCGGCGTTCACATTGTGCCGGCCGCCCGCCCCGGTCCACTCCCAGACGACGGTCGTGCCGGGATCGATCCAAATGCCGGCAGGCTTGAATGCGAGATTGCCACCGTTCCCGCTGGCACCGACCTGCACAGTTACCTCCGAGCTACCGCGGAGATCCTTGTAGCCGCCGTCGACACCGGTCAGTTGCCCGCCGAAGTTCGGCTGTTCCGACTGCGCGGCGGCCGTCCCCGCTGTGGCCGTTGTGGCTCCCGCCGCGGCACCCGCTCCGGCCGCCGTCCGGAGCAGACCACGCCGCGAGACCGTTGCGTCGTCGCTCATGAATCAGGGTTTGTGACCGGTGGTAGTGAATATGTTGGTTCACGACTGCCGGCAGCCGCCGGTGTCACGGCCGCGGTGTCGGTTTCGGAACGTTTTTGCGCGTCTTGCCGGCATATGGCGGTATGACCGATATCGAAGCCGAACTTCGCGAGCAGTTCACCGAGGCCTTCGCCGGGGCGGACTACCCGATTACCGGCCAGATGGATATCGTGCCTGCGCTGCCCGATGGGCCCGGCACGACGTTTACCGCCGGCGAGGAGACGCTTTCGGCGATGGAACTCGCCTCCGAGCTCAGCGGTCATCAGGACTTCCCGTACGAGGATGTGGACTCACTGGTCGACGACGCGATCGCGGGCCTGAAAAGCGAAGGCGTCATCTGAGCGTCGCTGACGGGTTATCGACCGGACCGTTGGGGGTGAGTTCTCGAACCATGACTTGTAGGCGGATTCTCGACCAAACCGCTACAGGACAGTTCCCGCCCAGTGTCCCGAGAGCTTCATTACTCACGATACCGTACCCCCCGCCGTGCCGATTGCACTGGTGAGCGCGCTTCCAGCGTGGTTCGTCGCGGGCCTCGCACTGGGGGCTCTCGCCTCCGTCGTCGTCGCGATAATCTTCTACGCTGGCGAGCGGCTGTATCCGACGAGTGAGCGCTCTCCGGGAAGCGCCAGCCGTGGCTCGCTGCGCCGCCACGCCGAGATCCGGGAGTATCTCGCGGCTATCGGCGAACCCTACGTGGAGGAGTACCAACAGGCTGGTCTCACGATCGCCTTCTATCTGCCCGACCGAGATGTTGGGATCACGTTCGACCCTCGTGTCCTGTTCGGCCTCGAGGAAGCCTCGACACACGTTATCCTCTGTGAGGACGAGATGCCGGCCGCACATCTCGGCCAACGACTCCCGTTCGAGGTGCCCGAGACGCCTCGTCAGCGGCCGACGAGCAGTGACCCCGTCGACGCCGCCTACGAGCAACTCGGGTTGACCCGTGAGGCTTCAACGAGCGATGTGAAAGATGCCTATCGCTCACAGGTCAAGGACGCCCATCCCGACCGCGGCGGAAGCAGTGAGGAGTTCAAGCAGCTGCAGGATGCCTACACGACCGCGAAAAACGACGCCGAGGGAACGGTCTGACCGGCGGCGAACCCCGACTCAGAGCGTCGTGACCTCGTAGCTACTGTTCCCGTCGCGGAGGGCGTCGGTCACCCGCCCGACGGTATCCGTCGAGGCGACGACCACGACGGTCATGCCAACGGCGGCGGCCTCGGCGGCCACCGCGCCGGCAGCGACCGTGACCGCCGGCTCGTGATCCGTCCTGCGTAGCGAAACCACGCCCTCGACATCCGCCGCGAGACAGCGGTCGGCCGCCGAACAGAGGGTCGCCAGCTGGTCGGTGTCGATCTCGCGGCTGCCGCCGTCGCGGGCCGGCGGCACCTGTGCAACGGTGACCGTTCCCGTCGTCATCTCGATGACGCCCTCGAAGGAGGTGATACTCACGTCGCGTCCCTCGGCGGCATCCGTCGTCGCCACCCCGGTCGCCGGCCCCTCCTCGCCGGGCGTCGCGTGCAACAGCCCCTCGCGAACCGTGATCGTCACCTGCTGGCCGGCCTCGATATCGGCGGCCGCGATCGCGGTGTCCTCCTGAACGCTGCCGAGCACGTCGTCGGTGACGTGATCGGCGAATCGCTGGAGAGATTTGGCTTCCTGAAACAGCCAGTCGACGCCCTCCTTGGTGACGGTGTACCGCGAGCGACCATCCTTGTCGACGAGCCCGTCGTCGACGAGCTCCCGGATGTACTCGCTGACGGCCTGGCTGGTGACGCCGACCGAGTCGGCGATCTCGCCCTGACTCACGGCCGGCTGGCGGTCGGCGATCTCCACGAGGACCCGGAACCGTGTGGCCGTCCGCTTGTCCGACAGCGCATCGCTCATACCTCTTGCTTCCAGCGGCAGAATAAAAAGCCCGACGGGTCGGCGATGCCACGGGCGAACCAGTCACCGGCTGGCAGAGCGGTTTTATTCGCGCCGCCCGAGGCGACAGTATGGGCGTGAGGCCAGCGGCGGCAGCCGATCTCCGCTTCCGAGACCGAGGGGTCTATCTCGACGCTGCCGACGCCGTCGTCGTCGCCGATCTCCACATCGGTCGGGAGTCGAGCGCAGCGGTCGAGATCCCGCTTGCCGGGGCCGACGAGATCCGTGACCGCGTCGAATCCCTTCGTGACGAGTTCGATCCAGCAACGGTCGTGTTCGCTGGAGATATGCTCCACAGCTTCGGCGATCTATCGATGACGGCGCGGCGAACCGTCGAGCAACTGTACGACGATTGTACCGACGACGGTGTCGACCCCATCGCTGTCACCGGAAACCACGACAGCCGGCTCGCTGACTGCTGGCCGGATACCGCCCAGGATGCCGTCACGCTAGCCGATGGAACCATCGTCTGTCACGGCCACGAGCAGCCGGGCACGGCGGGCGAGCGGTATCTCGTCGGCCACGACCATCCGGCGCTCACAGTCGAGGGCGTCAGGCAACCCTGCTATCTGTATGGCGAGCGTCAGTATCGCGAGGCCGATCTTCTCGTGCTTCCAGCCTTCACGCGCTGGGCCGGCGGCGTCGAGTGCAACCACCGGCGAGCGAGCGATCTGCAATCGCCGCTGGTCCGCGATCTTGCGTCAATGCAGCCGATCGTCTGGGACGGTGACGGCGAGGAGGCCCTGTGGTTTCCGCGGCTGGAGTCGATACGGACACAGCTGTAGCGGGTAGTCGACAAGGCGACTCAGCCGTCCTCAAGGGCCCCAGCAGCCGCCTTTCGGCCGCTCTGCATCGCGCCCTGAATCGACGACCACTCGGTGTACTCGCCGGCCAGATAGACGTGGTCGTCGCCGTCGCGCACTGAGGGCAGCGAGTCGTGAACGCCCGGCGGCTGGGCGAACTGCGCGAACGGGATCCTGTCGGTCGCCAGCGGCTCCAGCCGCTCGAAGCTTCGGTCAGGATACCACGACGAGAGAGCCGATTGCGTCTGCTCGGCGAGCGTCTCGCTGTCGGCCTCCTCTGCGTCCGCGTCCAGAAACGTCGCGTTCAACAGCAGCCCGCCGTCGGCTGCGTACTCGGGGGCTACCTCCGACATCGGGACGACAGTGTTAGGCTCGTCGTCGGCCGCGTTCAGCAGCAGTCGCTTTCCGGTATTCAGCGGCTCGGCGTCCGGCAGCCGGTAATGCTGGGTGACACAGCCGATGCCATCGGTCGGAATCGCGTCGACACCTGTGAGCTGGGCCGCGGTCTGCGGCGGTGTGGCGACGACGGCGGCGTCGACCGCCCGCCGTTCGCTGTCGCTGTCGACGACGACATCCCCGTTGGTTGGCGAGAGCTCGTGGACGGTTTCGTCGGTCCGGATCGTTGCACCCGCGTCGCGGGCGCTGTCGGACAGCTGATCGGCGATGGCACCCATACCGGCGGCTGGGACCGCGCTGTCGCCATCGCTGAGACACTTGAACGTGTACTCGAAGACGCGTTTCGAGGTTGCCAGCGAGCGGTCCAGCGTGATCCCACCGTAGAACGGCGCGACGAAATTGGTGATATATTGCTCGGAAAACCCCCAGTCGCGGAGATACTCCCGGATCGATGCGTCAGGTCCCTCGAACAACTCGCCGTAGTCGCGTGTCCCAAGATGCTGTCTGAGGGCGAGCGTCCGGAGCTTGTCGGTGAAGGTGACCTCGGTGTTTCGCAGACTCGCGATGGCGGCGGTCGGGTCGCCCAGTGGGTCGGCAAGCACGGACCGCTGGCCGGGGCGAGCGATGACGGCACCCGGGCTGAATCGGCGCATATCGAGGGCCTCGAGGTCGAGTTCGCGCTGGACGGCCGGGTAGCCGGTGAACAGGACCTGGAAGCCGCGGTCGAGGGTGTAACCGTCTTGGCGCCGCGAGCGAACACGCCCACCGACCGACTCACGCGCCTCGTAGACCGCGACATCGGCCCCACCGTCAGCCAGATGCCGTGCCGCAACGAGGCCAGCGATCCCGCCACCGACAACGACCACAGTACGACTCATGATGTCTGGTTCGTACGGCCGATACAAAGTTCCAACTGGATCGACTCCGGTTACGGAAGTTCGAGGAGACGACGTAGCAGTTCGGCTGCCGCGAATCGTGGAACCGTGGAGGCTGGATACCCTGCCGTCGAGGGGCGAACACGGCGTGGCCGCCCCGGTGACACGCCACTCGTGTAGTGGACGGAAGGCCCCATTGACAGGGCTAGACGCGCTGGAACGCACGCCCTCTGTCACAATTGGGGGCAACCGTTGACGGCCCACGCGGAAGCGTCCTTGCGGCCAAAGGAAACGTGCAGTCTTGAACTCCCCTTC
>Ga0207714_1002317_pt1 | contig 11614 bp, 13 predicted proteins | sample PonA232FremontCA_2_FD_187270 | JGI IMG/M metagenome (GOLD analysis project Ga0207714, IMG submission 187270) | Marine sediment microbial community from Fremont, CA, USA - Pond A23 Sediment 2 (SPAdes) | ecosystem: Environmental > Aquatic > Marine > Unclassified | place: USA: Fremont, California... | reverse complement strand
GCATCGCATCGCCGACAGCCTGGTAGACCAGGCGATGGCGCTGGATGCGGTTATGCCCGGCGAAGTCGGGGCTGACGACGCGTACCCGAAAGTGGCTGCCGCCCGCCTCAGCACCGGCGTGGCCGGCGTGTTGATGGGACTCGTCCTCGATCACGAGCTCGCTAATGGTCAGGGCCGCGCGCAGGCGCTCGTCGATGAGCTGCTGGCGTTCGCTGGTCATGGCATCACCCGCTTGAAAGGCTTAACGGTCACGCTCGCGTAGGCGCCCGTCTGGACGTAGGGGTCGGCGTCGGCCCAGGCGCGGGCATCGTCGAGCGAGGGGAACTCGGCGATGACGAGGCTGCCGGTGAAACCGGCTGGGCCGGGATCCTCGCCATCAACGGCCGGATGCGGTCCGGCCAGTAGTAATCGGCCCTCGTCGCGCAGCTGCTCGAGGCGCGCGATATGCGCCTCGCGCCCCTCCTGGCGCGGCGCCACGCTGTCCTCGACATCCTCGCTAATGATCGCGTAATACAACCAGTGACCCTCTTGCCTGATTAACTAAGAGCGAGGCTAACACATCGCCCCGCGGCGGGCCGCCGCGCTAGAATTCTGCGATGACAAGCGCCCCGTTCGTGCAGTGCCCGACCAGAGTGAGACCATGAGCCAGTATTTCGAGATCCACCCCGAGACCCCGCAGCCGCGGCTGGTCAAGCGTAGCGTGGAGCATCTGCGCCGCGGTGATGTCATCGTCTATCCCACCGACTCGACCTATGCCCTGGGTTGCCGCATGGGCGAGAAAGAGGCCATCGATCGTATTCGCCAGATCCGCCGTCTCGATGATGACCACAATTTCACCCTGGCCTGTCGCGATCTGTCCGATATCGGCACCTATGCACGGGTGACCAATAGCGACTTCCGGCTGCTGAAGGCGTACACCCCAGGCCCCTATACCTTTATCCTGCCCGCGACTCGGGAGGTGCCGCGGCGTTTGCAACACCCCAAGCGCAAGAGCATTGGTATTCGGGTGCCGGGCAATCCGGTCGCGCAGGCCGTGCTGGAGGAGCTGGGTGAGCCCATGATGACCAGCAGCCTCCTGCTGCCGGATGAGGATCTCCCCATGACCGATCCCGAGATTATCCGCGAGACCATCGGCGCGCGGGTGGATGCCGTGGTGGCCGGCGGCGCTGGCGGCCTGGAGCCGACCACCGTGGTGGATCTCACCGGCGGCGCGCCCGCCGTCGCGCGCCGTGGTGCCGGTGATCCCGACGCCTTCGAGCCGTAGCCCCGTGGGGTCGGGGATGCGTATCATGCGCGTAGTCGCATAGGAGGAAGCTTTGAGCGGACAGACACCCTCGGGCCCGCGCGTGCTATCGGGCATGCGCCCGACCGGCCGACTCCATTTGGGCCATTACCACGGCGTTTTGCGCAATTGGGTCGAGCTGCAGGAGCAGCACGAGTGCTTTTTCTTCATTGCGGACTGGCACGCCCTGACCACGGCCTACGAGGAGCGCGAGATCATCGCCGATAGTGTCTGGGACATGGTCATCGACTGGCTCGCCTGCGGGGTCGATCCCGAGCGGGCCCGGTTGTTCATCCAGTCGCACATCCTAGAGCACGCCGAGCTGCATCTGCTGTTGTCCATGATCGCGCCGCTGGGCTGGCTCGAGCGGGTGCCGACCTTCAAGGACCAGCAGCAGAACCTGGGCGATAAGGATCTGATGACCTACGGCTTCCTGGGGTATCCGGTGCTCCAGAGCGCGGACATCCTGATCTATCGCGCCACGGCCGTGCCGGTGGGCGAGGATCAGGTCTCGCACGTCGAGCTCACCCGCGAGCTCGCGCGCCGTTTTAATCATATGTTCGGTCGCGAGCCCGGCTTTGAGGACAACGCCGAGGCGGCGGCGGCGAAGATGGGCAAGAAGAACGCCAAGCGCTTCCGGGCGCTGCGCCGCCAGTACCAGGAGGGTGGTGATACCGAGGCGCTGGCCGAGGGGCAGGCCTTGGTTGCCGGCCAGGCCAACATCAATCAGGCAGACCGCGAGCGCCTCCAGGGCTATCTCGAGGGCGGGGGCCGCACGGTCCTACCCGAGCCCGACCCGCTGTTGACGCCCTCGCCCAAGATGCCGGGCCTGGATGGGCGCAAGATGTCGAAGTCCTACCACAACACGATCGGTTTGCGTGAGGACGCCGATTCGGTGGCGCACAAGATCCGCACCATGCCCACCGATCCGGCGCGGGTGCGGCGGCATGATCCCGGCGAGCCCGAGAAGTGCCCGGTGTGGGATCTGCACAAGGTCTATTCGGACGCCACCACCCAGGAGTGGGTCCAGACGGGCTGCCGCAGTGCGGGCATCGGCTGCCTTGAGTGTAAGCAGCCGGTGATCGATGCGGTTCAGGCCGAGTTGGATCCGATCCGCGAGCGGGCGGCGCAGTTGGCTGATGACCCGGGCTACGTGCGGGATGTCGTGGATCGCGGCTGTGATGCCGCCCGCGAGGCGGCGGCCGAGACCATGGTCGATGTGCGGGCCGCGATGGGGTTGGCCTATCGCTGACGGGGCCGAACCCCGCGCCGATGGCGCTCCTGTCGCGCGCGTGCGCGGTGAGGCCTATACCGAGCTGCCGGCGGACCTCTACATCCCGCCGGATGCCCTGGAGGTGTTCCTGGATGCCTTCGAGGGTCCACTGGATCTGCTGCTGTATCTGATTCGGCGCCAGAATCTGGATATCTGCGATATCCCCATCGCCCAGATCACCGAGCAGTACATGCGCTACGTGGAGCTCATGCAGGAGCTGCGTCTCGAGCTGGCGGCGGAGTATCTGGTCATGGCCGCGATGCTGTGTGAGATCAAGTCGCGCCTGCTGTTGCCGCGACCGCCGACGGTTGAGGATGACGAGGACGACCCGCGCGCCGAGCTCATGCGCCGGCTCCAGGAGTATGAGCGCTTCAAGGAGGCCGCCGAGGACATCGACGCCATGCCGCGATTGCACCGGGACGTCTTCCCGGCCATGGCGGCGACGCCCTCGGTGGTTCGGCCCCGGCGCGAGGTGGATGTCAGCCTGCGCGAGCTATTGGCCGCCATGTCGGATGTCATGCAGCGCGCGGCGTGGTCGAGCGCCCACCACGTCCAGCGCGAGGCGCTATCGGTGCGCGAGCGCATGAGCGGTTGCCTGGCCGCCATCTCCCGCGAGCGGTTCTGCGCCTTCGGCGAGCTCTTCGATCCGAGCGAGGGCCGTCTCGGGGTGGTGGTGACCTTTCTGGCCCTATTGGAACTGCTCAAGGAGGATCTGGTGGAGCTGGACCAGTGCGAGCCATTAGCGCCGATCTATGTGCGGGCGGTCGCGACACCGGCGGCGAGTGCCGATGAGGCGGCGGAGGGCCACGGCGAATGAGCGAGCCCAGCCTCAAGGCCATCATCGAGGGCGCCCTCTTGGCGGCGGGTGAGCCGCTGTCGATTGAGCGCCTGCGCGCGCTGTTCCCGGCGGGCGAGGTCCCGGAGCCGGCGACCGTGCGCGAGGCGCTAGAGACGCTGGCGGTGGAGTATGAGGGCCGTGGTGCCGAGATCCGCGAGGCTGCCAGCGGCTTTCGTATCCAGGTACCCGAGTCAGTCTCACCGTGGGTGGCGCGGCTGTGGCAGGAGCGCCCGCAGCGGCTGAGCCGGGCGATGCTGGAGACACTGGCGATCATCGCCTATCGTCAGCCCATTACTCGCGGCGAGATCGAGGCCATACGGGGTGTGACGGTGGGCACGGCGCTAATGCGCAACCTCCTCGACCGCGAGTGGGTTCGCTGCGTCGGCTATCGCGAGCTGCCCGGGCGGCCGGCGTTGTACGCCACCACGCGCACGTTCCTGGATTACTTTAATCTCGCCAGCCTTGAGGAGCTACCGACCCTGCGGGCGATTCAGGCGCTCGATGAGCCGGGTGCCGAGGGCGATGGCGGAGATGATGACGACGAGGCGGCGAGCGCCTCCGGTGGTGACGAGACATGACGCAGGACAGCAGTGAGAAGCTACAGAAGGTGCTGGCGCGGGCCGGGGCGGGATCCCGGCGTGAGCTGGAGCGGGTCATCGAGCAGGGGCGCGTGCGTGTGAATGGCCGCGTCGCGGCGCTGGGCGACCGGGTTGGACCGGACGCCAAGGTGAGTATCGACGGCCGTGCGCTGGGCCGCCATGGTGTGGCCGGCCCGGAGCGCCGGGTGTTGCTCTACCACAAGCCCGAGGGCGAGGTGACGGCGCGGCGCGATCCCGAGCGGCGGCCAACGGTCTTCCAGCGCCTCCCCAAGCTGCGCAATGGGCGATGGATCGCCATCGGGCGTCTCGATATCAATAGCTCGGGGCTGCTGCTGTTCACCACCGATGGCGAGTTGGCCAACCGGCTGATGCACCCGCGCTATGAGCAGATCCGTGACTATGCGGTGCGCATCTACGGCGCGGTAACCCAGGAGATGATCGGCGCGCTGACCCACGGCGTTACGCTCGATGACGGCCTGGCGCGCTTCGACAGCGTCGAGGCCCTATCCAGTACCGAGGGTGTCAACGATTGGTACCGGGTGCGGCTCACGGAGGGCCGGCGGCGCGAGGTGCGCCGTCTGTGGGAGTCCCAAGGGGTAACGGTTAGCCGCCTTATACGGGTCCGCTACGGGCCTGTCGAGCTGCCGTCGGGCCTGCGCCAGGGCCAGCATCGGTACCTGAACGCGGATGAGGTGGCCGAGCTGGCGCGCCTCGTCGGGCTGGCCGATAGCGCCGGCTCGGCTAAGCGGCGTCAGCCGCGTCGGCGCCGGCGCGGCTGACGGTGTACTGGGTCTACGAGCGGTTACTGACGGCCTTTGGGCCGCAGGGCTGGTGGCCGGGCGACGGCGGTGCCTTCGAGGTGGCCGTGGGGGCCGTGCTCACCCAGAATGCCGCCTGGCGCAACGTCGAGCGGGCCTTGGCGGGTCTCGACGAGCGGCAGTGGCTGTCGCCCCAGGCGATTCGCGACGCCGAGCCTGACGAGCTGGGTGCGGCCATCCGGCCCTCGGGCTATTTCAACGTCAAGGCCGGGCGCCTGCAGGCGTTGGCGACTGCCTGGGTTGAGGCCGGTGGTGACGCGGCGTTGGCCGCCCTGGCGACGGATGAGCTGCGGCGCTGGCTGCTCGCGATCCGCGGTATTGGGCGCGAGACGGCCGACGATGTGCTGGTCTATGGCTTCGACCGGCCGGTGTTCGTGGTGGATGCCTATACCCGCCGCATCTTCGCCCGCTTGGGGCTGATCCAGGGCGATGAGCCCTACGAATCGCTACGGGCGAGCGTTGAGGCGGAATTGGCGATCGGTGACGGGGCTACCCAGCGCCTCAACGAGTTCCATGCCCTGATCGTGGCGCTAGGTAAGGATGTCTGCCGGCCGCGACCGGATTGTGCGAGCTGCCCGCTGGCCAGCGATTGCCCAACCAGCCGCCAGGAGGCCGTTTAAGGCAACGCTGAGCGATTCGCACGAGCCCCTCGCCCCTGAGCGCGCGCTCTGGCTAGGCCGGGCTGGCCACTCATGACTGGTCGTGCGGTCAGGCTCTGTAACGTCGGCTGTGAGCACGCCCAGCGGCCCCGGCGCGCGGAGCCCGGCGAGACCTATTCAGCGTTTCCTCAGCTGGCCTGCCGTTTCCCAGCGCTGCTTGCCGCCGCGCCACCGGTTTGCCGAAGTACCGTTGTATACGGCCGCAACCCGTCCGGTACCCGGATACGATCACCCATGAACAGCACCAACCGATGCACATCATCGTCCTTATTGACGATCTTGTGGAGCTGGCGCTGGATGCTGGCGCGGCCCAGGGGGTTGTCGAAGCCCTCAATGACGTAGACGCCGTAGTGGCGGGCCGCCTGGACGTAGGACAGGAGGTCGTCGGGCGTTCGTGTGCGGGGGATTAGGATATGCTCAGCGCCGATGCGGTAGAGCCCGCTCTCCGACTGCCAGTGGTACGTGGCCCGCCCCGTGGTTAAGGCCAGGCGCTTGAACAGCCCGAGGACGCGCTCCGTGTCACTCGTCTCAAGGGCCGCCATGCGGTAGTCCGACTCGATGACTCGTTGCAGCGTGCGCTCGGCATCCATCGGATTATCCCCTGTCGCGATATGTCCCCAATTCGCGTGGCATTATCACGCCTGCTGGCGTGCCAAACTGAGGTGTGGTTCGCGTTGTGGCATCTGCATGGGGCGGCAATCTTGCCTAGAGCGCTTAGCGTAGGCTGTAGCGCGCGCCCTGAATCACGTCGAAGGCGGGATCCAGCAGACAGGTTAGCGCCGCCGCGAGCGCGGACGGCTCCGGCAGGTCGCCCGGGGCCTCGACCGGGTAGGCCTCGCCGCGTAGAGCGGTTCGCATGGGGCCCGGGTCGACGCTGGCGACGCGCAGGCGAGCATCGTCGGGTAATTCGGCGACCAGGGTCTGGAGCATCCCCTCCAGGGCCCATTTGGAGACCCCGTAGGCGCCGTAGAAGGGGACGCCCTCGCGGCCGCCGGCATCACTGACACCGATCAGCCGCGGCGCCTCAGCCTGCTGGAGCAGCGGCAGACAATAGCGCGTTACCAGGAAGGCGGCGTGGAGATTGACCTGGATCGTTCGGTACCAGGCCTCGATATCGTACTGCGACAGCGGTGCCGGTTTGCCCAGGCTGGCGGCATTATGGACGATGCCATCCAGCCGCCCGAATTCATCCGTCAGGCGGGTTGCCAGCTCGGCGTGGTCGCTGGCATTGGCGCCAAGCAGGTCCATGGGGTAGATGGCTGGTTGAGGGCCGCCGGCAGCCTCGATGGCGTCGTAGGCGGCCTCGAGTTCGGGCACGGAACGGTCCAGAAGCACAACGCTGGCGCCATGGCCCGCGGCGGCCTCGGCCCAGGCGCGGCCGAGGCCGTTGCCCGCGCCCGTTATCAGGACGACAGAGCCCTCCAGCGCCCTGGGGTTGGGGTGTTGGTCGGCCGCTAGAGCGAGGTCGATCATGAGGCGGCCTTGTCGGTACGGCGGCTGAGCCGGCGCTGGTGGCGTGCCGTGCGCCATGCCCCCCCAAGCTTACGCAGCGGGGTGAGGTGGTGATGGCGCTGGAGCAGCGGGAAGCCGTCGGCCTCGATGCTGTCCAGCAGCCGCCGATACAGGACCGCTGTAATGAGCAGCGGGCGCAAACGCATGCGGTCGCTATCGGCGACGCGGCTGCTGGCATTATCCAGGAAGTTACGGGCGCGGCCGGCGTGCTCGGTCAGAACCGGGGTCAGGGCGTCGTCGGTGTGGCCGGCGAGAAGCCGGTCTCGATCGACGCCGGCCTGGGTGAGCTCATCCTCCGGTAGATACACCCGGCCCCCGCTGAGGTGGCGCGGTAGCCGACGCAGCATGCGTACCAGCTGAAGGCCCATGCCCAGATCGTGGGCGACGGCGAGGCTGCCGGGGTCCTCATGGCCACAAATCTGGACGGCGATCTGGGCGGGCGTCACGCCGAGACGGTGGCAGTAGACGCTGAGCTCGCGAAAGCTCGGGTAGGTGCCGTACTCCAGGTCCATGCGAGCCCCGGTCACGAGCTCGTCGAGCACGGTGGCATCCAGGCCGTGATCGGCGATGGCGCTGGCCATGGCCTGGCTGACCGGATGCCGGGGTTGACCCTGGCGCAAGCGTTCCAGTTCCTCGGCCCACCAGTTGAGTTTGACCGCGGCCACGCCGGGTTCGGAGCAGTCGTCCGCGATGGTGCTGATCTCGGCGTGCAGCGCGCTAATGGCGAGCAGGCCAGGGGTGGTGTCTCGATCGGCGAATAGCAGGGCGTAGTGCAGGCTGGAGCCCGTGGGGGCGGCCTTGTTACGGCAGTAGTCCAGTGGTTCCATAACTTAGGCGCTCTCGCGGCATTCGTGGCCGGTTACGCTGGCAAGCCACTGCGGGATGCCGGCGGCCTCGTTGATGAGCCCGTCGGCGCCCCAGCGCGCGACCCGATCCGCCGCCGTGATGTAACCGAATAGTGCCACCAGCGTCAGCGTACCGGCCCGGTGGCCGGCCTCGATGTCCCGGGCGTGGTCGCCGATCATGACCGCCTCCGCCGGCTGGATGCCGGCGCGCTCGCAAGCGAGCCGGATACCGGCCGGATGGGGTTTGGATTGCGGTACGTCGTCGCCGGCGATGACGCAGTCAGCACGCTGATACAGATCGAGGGCCTCGAGTAACGGCTGAGTCAGCCAGCGGGGCTTGTTGGTAACGACGCCCCAGCGGATGCCTTGGGTCTCGAGTTGATCGAGCAGCGCCGGCATGCCCGGGTAGGGGCGCGTGGCTTGTGCCAGGCGTCGGCGGTATTTGGTCAGGAAGCGCTCCTGAAGGGCCTCGAACTCGGGGTGGTCGCGGCGCAGGCCGTAGCTGTGCTGGATCAGTGCCGGGCTGCCGCTGGCCATGGCCTGCATGAGCCGGCCGGCGACCACGGGCGCATGCCCCGTCTCGGCGCGCAGTTCGTCGAGACAGGCCACCAGATCCGGTGCCGTGTCGAGGAGGGTGCCGTCGAGGTCGAATAGCACGCCACGCGTGGAGGTGCGCTGCGCCATGCGAGGTTACTCCGCGGCCAGCCGGTAGTGCGCCATGTAGTTCACGGCGACGTCGTTGCCGAGATGGAAGTTGCCCGTGATCGGGTTATAGATGATGCCGCGGAGCCGTTGGCGGCCTAGGGCAACGCCGCGGCACCAGGCATCGAGCTCGCTAGGCCGGATGAAGCGGCCGTGATCGTGGGTGCCGCGCGGCAGCAGCCGGAGGACATATTCCGCCCCGACGATCGCGAACAGCCAGGATTTGGAGGTGCGATTGAGCGTCGAGAAGACGACATCACCGCCGGGGCGCACGAGGCGCGCACAGGCAGTGACCACGGCGGCCGGGTCGGGCACATGCTCGAGCATCTCGAGACAGGTGACGGCGTCGAAGGCGCCGGGCGATTCCTCGGCGAGAGCCTCGGCGCTCACGCATCGGTAACCCACCGCCACGCCCGTCTCCTCGGCGTGCTGGCGCGCCACCGCCAGGCTGGCCTCGGCGAGGTCGATGCCTGTGACCTGGGCGCCGCGCTGGGCCATACCCTCGCTCAACAGGCCGCCGCCGCAACCGATGTCCAGGACGCGGCGCCCCGCGAAGCCACCGATCTGCTGCTCGATGGTGTCCAGGCGCAGCGGGTTGAGGCGGTGCAGGGGCTTGTAGTCGCCCTCCGGGTCCCACCAACGGCTGGCGGCCTCATCGAACTTCGAGATCTCGTCGGCGTCGGCGTTGGCGCGCGGGTCGGTCATGGTGCCGTTCCTCCGGGTTAGCCCTGTATTTTATCACGCCACAGCTGGGCCTGATGGATCGCCGCATCGCTATCGACCGTGGTCAGCCGCCCCTGGCTGAGGACGTGCTGTCCGGCGATCCAGCTATCCTGCACCTGGTCGCGGCCCGCGGCGTAGATGAGTTGCGATATGGGGTTATAGACTGGCTGCGTCGCCGCGGCGTTCAGATCGACCGCAATAAGGTCGGCCTCCTTGCCGGGCACGAGGCTTCCGATCCGATCCTGGAGGCCCAGGGCGCGCGCGCCATTGAGGGTGGCCATGCGCAGCGTGGCGGCGTCGGATGCCGCCGCCGGATCAGCACTAACGCCCTTGGCCAGCAGGGCGGCGGTACGCATCTCGCCGATCATGTCGAGGTCATTGTTACTGGCCGCGCCGTCGGTGCCCAGGGCGACGTTGATGCCGGCATCCAAGAGCGCCTTGACGGGGCAGAAGCCGCTGGCCAGCTTGAGATTGGATTCCGGGCAGTGAACCACGCTCGCCCCGCAGGCGGCGACGCGCTGGATCTCGTCGTCGGTTAGCTGGGTCATGTGGACCGCGATGAGATCCGAGTTGAGCAACCCGAGCCGCTCCAGGCTGGCGATCGGGCGCTCACCGTTGGCGGCCTCGCCGTCGCTGACCTCCTGGGCCGTCTCGTGGACGTGGGTATGGATCGGCACCTCGAGCTCGTCGGCCAGTGTTCGCAGGCGCTCCAAATACTCGTGGGCCACGCTGTAGGGCGCGTGGGGCGTAAACAGGGTCTGGATCATGGGGTCGTCGCGCCACTCGTCATGGAGCGCGAGCCCCTTCTGGATGTAGTCCTCGGGGCCATCGCCGTAGGGGCTGGCGAAGTCGATCATGATCATGCCGACGGCCGCGCGCATGCCGGCCCGGCGGGCGGCGCGCGCCGTCGCCTCGGGGAAGAAGTACATGTCGCTGAATAGCGTCGTGCCGCCACGCAGCATCTCGGCGATGGCCAACTCGCTGCCGCGCTGGACGTATTCGGCGGAGACGTTGGCCTGCTCCGCGGGCCACATGTGCTCGGTCAGCCAGGTCATGAGCGGCAGGTCGTCGGCCATGCCGCGCAGCAGCCCCATGGGCGAGTGGGTATGGGCGTTAATTAGCCCGGGTGTAATCACATGACCCGGCCGATCGAAGCGCTGCTCAGGCTGATAGCGGCTCTCGGCCTCGGTAATGGGCACGATCGCCTCGATGAGGCCGTCGCGCACGACGATGGCGTGGTCGGTCAGGACGGTATCGTGCGGCTCGACGGGAACGATCCAGTCCGCGGTGATGATGCTGTCTGCCGGCTCCATGGTGCCTCGCTATGGGGGTAGAAGGTGATTGGGTGTGCCATACTGGTGCGCCATATGATAACCGCAGTTGGATTGCCACCCGAGCCATGACCGATCACGATGCCGTGCGCGCCATCGAATGGCGTAACAACGGTCTGCGATTGCTGGATCAGCGCCGACTGCCGCAGCAGGTGCTCTACCTGGATTGCAACACCGCTGACGACGTGGCGGCTGCGATTCGGGGCATGGTCGTGCGCGGCGCGCCGGCTATTGGCATTGCGGCCGCTTACGGCTGCGTGCTGGCGGCGCGCGAGGGCGAGCTGGCAGCCGGTATGGAGCGGCTCGCCGAGGCGCGGCCGACGGCCGTGAACCTGCACTGGGCGCTGCGGCGCATGGCCGCCGTGGATTCGGTTGATCCGGGGCGCCTGCTGGCCGAGGCCCGGGCGATCCACGCGGCAGACATCGCGGCGAATCAGGCCATGGGTGCCGCTGGCGCGGCCCTCATCGAGCCGGGGCGCGCTGTGATCACGCATTGCAATACGGGCTCGCTGGCGACGGGTGGCTTTGGCACGGCCCTGGGCGTGGTGCGCCAGGCCTGGGGCGAGGGGCGGCTGAGCGAGGTCTACGCGGGCGAGACCCGACCCTGGCTGCAGGGCGCTCGCTTGACGAGCTGGGAGCTCGCCAATGACGGCATCCCCGTTCGTGTTATCGCGGACAGCGCGGCGCCGTCGCTGATGCGAGCGGGTGGGGTTGGCTGGGTCATCGTCGGGGCGGATCGTGTTGCCGCCAACGGTGATGTCGCCAATAAGATCGGCACCTACGGCCTGGCCCTGGCGGCCCACGCCCTGGGTGTCGGCGTCATGGTCGTGGCCCCGGCGTCGACCCTGGATCCCCAGGTTCCGGACAGCGATGCCATTCCCATTGAGACCCGGGCGCCGGATGAGCTGCTGTCTTGGCAGGGCGAGGCCCTATTCTCGGAGGGCGAGGGTGTTGACGCCTGGAACCCCGTTTTCGATATAACGCCGGCCGGATTGGTGGACGTCCTCGTGACCGACCGGGGCGTGGTGCACC
>Ga0207714_1002316_pt1 | contig 11614 bp, 10 predicted proteins | sample PonA232FremontCA_2_FD_187270 | JGI IMG/M metagenome (GOLD analysis project Ga0207714, IMG submission 187270) | Marine sediment microbial community from Fremont, CA, USA - Pond A23 Sediment 2 (SPAdes) | ecosystem: Environmental > Aquatic > Marine > Unclassified | place: USA: Fremont, California... | reverse complement strand
CGGCTCACTGCGACCCACCAGGCCATGGAAGCTATCGCTGCCGACCAGCTCTTCGAGCGTACGGATACGCCGACGTAGCTGGCGCGTCTCCATGACGCGCTCCACGCGCACCAACAGGTGCTGAAAATCGATGGGCTTGGTCAGGAAATCATCCGCGCCGCGCTTAATGGCGTCCACGGCTTGATCGATGGTGCCGAAGGCGGTAACCACGATCAGCCCCGGTGGCGACGACAGCTCCCCCAGCCAGCCGAGCAGCTCAATGGCGTCGGCACCTGGGAGGCGCAGATCGCTAATGACTAATGCGATCTCCTCGCTATCGATAACGCCCCAGGCGTCTTCCGCCGAGGCCACAGCGCGCACGCTCCAGCCCGCCTCCACGAGCTCGTCAGTAACGAGATCGCGGAGCGCGCGATCGTCTTCAACCAGCAGGATCTGGGTCGGCGTTTCGTTCGTCGTCATGCTCAGCAATGGACTCCGCGGCCGTGGCAAACTGCAACTCGAAGCGGGCGCCGCCTAGCGTCGGGCTGTCGCCGACACGGATGCTGGCACCGTGGTCCTCGACCGTGCCGTGAACGACGGCGAGGCCCAACCCGGTACCCTCCGCAACGCTCTTGCTCGTGTAGAAGGGCTCGAAGATACGCGAGCGCATCGCCTCGGGCACGCCCGGACCATCGTCATCGATGTAGATACCGGGGTGTGGCTCACTAAACCAGCCAATAACGACCTGCCCGCCGGCACCAGCGGCCTGGCTGGCATTACTCAGGAGGTTGACCAGGGCGTGATGGAGGCGGTTTCGATCGACTGAGACGACAGGCGCCTCGCCATCGTCGGCAATCGCGATGGTAGCCGCCGGCGGCTGGCTGGCCTCCGCCAGCGTAGCGACGGCCAGTTGCGCCAGCCGATCCAGCGGCTCGGGGCTGAGGCGTACCGGGTTTCGGCCCGCGAAGTCCATGAGTTGGCGTATCGTCGCCTCCATGCGCGCGACCTCTGTGCGTATGGCCTCCGCTTCCCGACCAGAGCGGCGGGTTTCATCGCTAAGCCGCAGGAGCCGTTGGGCACGGCCGTCAACCACACTCAGCGGCGTCCCCAGTTCGTGGGCGAGCCCAGTGGCCAGGGCACCGATCGCCGCCAGCTTCTGGGAATGCCGCAGGTCCTGCTCGAGCACGCCCTCACGGCGTCGGCGTTCCTCGATCTCGGCCTCAGAGCCCTCGATGCCGGCGAGCATGTTGTTTAACCCCCGACTCAGGGATTGAATCTCACCGGGCCCATTGGCTGAGGCCCTTATGCCGCGTTCGCCATCGGCGAAGCGCTGCATCGCCGACACCAGATCCTGGATGGGTCGTCCCACTAGCCGCCGGTGGGCGACTAAGATGATCCCCGTAACGATCAGGCCAATCGCGATCAACGCGGCAACCGCCCCAATACGAAGACGCGCCAGCGCGATCCGAAACTCGGCAGCGCGACGGCTGATCTGGAGCATCCCCAGTACTCGCCCGCCGGTACCAGTGAGGGGCACGAAGTAGTTATAGACCTGCTCGCCCTGGACCCGTTCGTAGGCGCCACGGCGTTCGCGCTCATCCTCGCCCTGGGGCAGACGCTCGGGGGTCGGGGGCTGCTCGCTCCGACCGGCCCCGGCACTGGCGATGAGCTGTCCCTCCGGACCGAAGATATGGGCCCCATAGACGCGATCGAATTCGAACGCCGTCTCCAGAGACTCGCGAACCGCCCCGATGCGCCCCAGCTCCAGGGAGTAGCTCAAGGGCTGGCTAATGGCGCGAGCGATGAGTGCGCTTTCCTCTTGCTTACGCTGCTCGACGTCCGCCTCAAGGGTCTGGAGGCTGAACCAGGCAGCAACGGCGAGCAACCCGATCAGCGGTGCGATGATGAATGCCACAAGGGCGGTTGCCAGGCGCATGGGGGCTCCGTGTCAGTGACACTGTGTCAGGATGTCTCAGGTGTGTCGTCGAGAATCAGTAGCCGTCCAAGCCACTCGCCGCGAGTGGCCTATAAAATTCTTCGTAATCAACCATCTACGCCCTTACTCAGAGTTTGGCACAGCAGGTGCAAAGGGATAGTCGGATCAAGCCGATCCGTCACAATACAGGCTCAGGAGTCATATTGATGTGGAAAAAGACCGGCAAGTCCATTGCACTGAGCGCCGCCCTGCTTATCACGGCGCCTGTAACCATGGCACAGGAGCAGAAGGAGGCGAGCTTCAGTGACGACCAGCTCAGCCAGTACGCCTCCGCGCGCAGCGAGATCAAGGAAGTGAGCCAGTCCTTCCGCGGCGACATGCAGGAGGCCGAGAACAAGAAGGAAGCCCAGAAGCTTCGCAAGGAGATGCAGGAGGCCATGGTCGGCGCGGTCGAATCATCGGGACTGTCCGTTGAGGATTACAACAAGATCACCAAGGCCGTGCGCCAAGACAAGGAGCTTCAATCGAAGGTACGCTCCATGATGGAGTCGAAGGAGGGCCAGGCTGGCAATGACGGCAGCGCTAATAGCGGCTCGGGCAGCAGCTAATAGCCACGTCCTCAAGTGGGATCCACGCTGAGATCCAATGGCACCAGGGCCGACTGAAGGTCGGTCCTGGTCAATTCATTGAACGCCGGAGAGCCGAAACGGCCGCAATATTGCATGAAGTCGGCGACTGAAGGGCCCGTGATCCCTGAGTATCGGCAGCCGCGGCTGTCGCTGCATCTGCTGCGTGCCGCCCGTCCGCGCGACGGCGGCAAGCGTATCCGCATCGGCGAGCTGATCAAGAATCTCGGTGAGGATTCGTTCGGTTGGTGCCTGATCGTCTTCGGCCTGATCAATATGATGCCGCTACCCGTCGGCAGCAATTTCATTACGGCCCTACCGCTGGTCATCCTCAGCTGGCAGATGTGCCGCGGCTGGCACTATGTCCATGTGCCCGAATTCATTGCCCGCCGCGAGGTCGACAGCATCGCATTCCGGCGGCGTGTCGCCAGTGCCCGTTGGGCGACCGCGCGCTTGGAGCGCGTACTCAAGCCGCGCTATCAGTGGATCTTCGCGCCGTTCTATTACCGCGGCATCGCCGTGATCCTGTTCGCCATGTCGTTCGCCCTGTTCCTGCCCATACTCGGTACCGGCTTCATCCTTGCCAGCGCCATGTTCACGTTCGCCGTCGGCCTCGTCGCCGAGGATGGCCTCATCGCTTTGGCGGGCTTATCCCTCGGGGTTCTCGCTACCGGTGCCGCGCTCGCGCTGCTAACGCTGTTCGCGCTCGGGGTTAGCAGCCTCTTCTAAGCGCTACCTGAACGCATGGCTGTTAGCTCTCGCAGGTCGGCGAGTGCCGTAGCCGCAGGCGGGCTCGCAGCCGGCGCGCCAGCGTATCGACGCCGATGTTGAGCAGCGCCGTGATGACGATAAGCACCATGGCCCGGTCGAAGCGAAGCTCGTTAATGGCGCTATCCACGTAGAAGCCCAGCGTGGTGATACCGAGGATGCCGAGGATCGCGGTCTCACGCATGATGATCTCCCAGCGGTAGAACAAGAACGCCAAGAAGGGCCCGTAGACCCGGGGCAGAACCTCGTAGCCGTAGCGTTCCAACCGCCCCTGAGCCGCACCCGGCCGCAGCGAGATCTCATTACTTCGCCGACCGATCAAATGGCCGATGATGCCCGCATTGTGCACGGCCAATGCCACCACCGCCGGCAGCATCGACGGCCCCCAGAGCTGGAGCAGGATATAGGCCAGCAGATACTCGGGGGTCGTACGCGCGATCACGAGCAGCGTGTGCCCGAGGGTGCCAGTAATACGACCGGTAAAGTGGCGTGAGATCAACGGGAAAGCGAGTAGCGACAGCGCCCCCGTCGCCACGAGGGCGATCTGGGTCAGCACGATCGTGGCACCGATACCGGGCAGGGCTTGATTGACCATCAGATCCGCGAACCACTGCCACAGCGCGACCAAACCCTCGCCCTGGCGGATCGGGTTGGGCACGATGTCTTCGGTGAAGAATCGCACGGCCTGGCCCCAAGCGATGGGCAGGCCGGTGCCGAGGAAGAAGGGTGCCGCCAACATATAGAGCGGCACGAGCCTCGACCGAACCCAGAGCCTGAGGGCGGCGATGAGGATGTAGAACACCAGCAGCAGGGCCCCTACATGATCGTAATGCCCCTCACCGAATGCCGACTCGAGATAGAAGCCCAACGTCGGCATGCCCACGAAGCCCAGTATGGCGCTTGAGCGCAAGCCGCACTCCAGGCGATAGGAGGTGTACGAGCGCAGATGGGGCCAAGCATCCGGGATACGGGCGAACAGGAACCTCGACAAGACACCGACGCGGCGCGGCAAGATACGCGCCGGTGTGGGATCCGCCTCATCCAGGATCTCTGAGTAGACCTTACCGAAGATACCCGCGTAGGGAATGGCGATGGCGAGCACGCCGGTGAGCGGGTGCAGACCGAAGAACTGGAGAAAGATCAGTGCCCAGAAGAGCTCATGGATGGCGCGCACAAAGGCGCAGACCATGCGCACGATGCGGAAGCGGAACAGCAGCGACAGGACGAACCCGGCCGCCGCACCCAGGCCGACGCCGACAAACGCAAACGCCACCGTCCGCAGCAAGGCCGTCCCGATCTGCCCTGGCGAGCTGAAATCGGGCGTCACGACACCACGCAGCAGGCGCCCCATCTCCAGCCAGGGATTGATGCTGGTAATCGCCAGATCGGCGAAGACCAGACAAACCGCCGCTACCAGAACAAAGCCCAGGCTGGTCCGAATCGTTGGCGATTGCGGCATGACTCGCGGCCTTAGGCCGTCTCGCCCCGGTACAGGGGTAACAGATCCTCGGGCGATAACTCGGCGGCAGGCTCATCGAGTGCGATACGACCCTCATCGATGCCCACGACCCGATTGGTATAGCGCAGCGCGAGCTCCACATCATGCATGGCTAGCACGGCCGTGGCGTAATGGGATGTCAGGGTACGCATGACGTTATGCGCCTGGGGCCCATCCAGCGCCGAGACCGGCTCATCGGCCAGCAGGATCCCGGCGTCCTGATAGACCGTACGCGCGACCGCCGTGCGCTGGCGTTGCCCGCCGGAGAGCTCGCCCACGGGCGACCACAGCTTGGGGGCCATTGCCAGCGGCTCCAACACAGCCTCGACGGCCTCGACCTCATGGCGGAACGGCCAGACCAGATTCGCGATGTTGTACCAGCTCGCGTGCGCCGACAGCCGGCCCATGTAGACGTTGTGGAACACCGACAGCGCATGCACCAGCCCCAGCTCCTGGGGCATGTAGGAGATGTCGCTGCGCTCGGCATCGAACAGTAAGGACAACAGCGTCGATTTACCGGCCCCGCTGCGCCCGACCAGGGCCACCTGCTCGCCCACCTCGATGGTCAGCGTGATGGGGTCCAGAACGCGCTGGCCCCCGTAGGCCGCGCTGGCCGAGCGCAGAGACAGGCCCGCCATCAGTCGATGAGATCCAGCTTCTTGGCGGTCTCGCGGATGTTGTCATAGGAGCTATTGGAGGTCGGGATGAAGCCTTCGCGCGGGAAGCTCTGCAGCAGCTCCGGGTCCTCCATGGCGAGCAACGCCTCGCGGACCTTGTCCTTGAAGTCGTCCCCGAAGCGCTGATTGACGTCACCGCGAATAGTCCACTGATAGTCCGCGTAGGTCGGCGTCTCCCAGATGACGCTGACCTCACCCGTATCCACCTTACCGTTGGCGACGGCCGAGTCCCAGACGCTGTAGTTCACAGCGCCGACCTCGTAGGTACCGGATTCGACCAGCGCGATGGTGCGCGAGTGGTTGCCGCTAAAGCCGACGCGCTCAAGGGCATCCTGCGGTGCGGCATCGAAGACGCGGCGGATGTGGTACTCCGGCATCAGCCGCCCGGAGGTCGAGCCCTTGGAGCCGAAGGTAAAGGTCTTGCCCTTGATGCCTTGCGGGAAATCCTCGGAGCGGGTCAGGCCGGTACTCTTGTGCGCGATGAAATAGGTGCTGAACTCGGCGTCCTCGACACCCTGCGCCAAGGCCTCAGAGCCCGGCACGGCCTGGCGCGCGCGCACCCCGGAGAGCCCCCCGAACCAGGCCAGCTGGACCTGGTTGTTGCGAAAGGCGGTGACGGCTGCCGCGTAGGACTTCACCGGCACATAGCGCACGTCTACATCCAGCTCGCCCTCCAGGTAGTCGGCGACCTTGCCGAAGCGTTCGCGGAGCTTGGTCTCGTCCTGATCGGGGATGGCCGTAAAGACCAGGGTCTCGGCCGAGGCGGCCGCTGGCGCTAGCAGGGCGGCGACAAGAGCCGCGGTTAGGGCGTGTTTCAGCATGATAGTACTCCTTGTAGGTATGAGCGATCTAGTTGGCAGCAGCGCAGGTACGGAAGCCGGACGGTACATCATTGCGGTCCGGCAGGAAGAAGTTGCGATGGTTGTTATTCATGAGCCGGGCCCGGGTCGCCCAGCTACCGCCGCGTAGCACGCGCCGCCCCTCGGGGAACCAGGGTTCGGAGTAATCCTGGTAGAGATCGGCCTGGAAGCCGGGATAGGGGTCGAAGCGGCTTGCCGTCCACTCCCAGACATTGCCCAGCATCTGGCGACAGCCACAGCCACTATCGCCGTCCGGGAAGGCGCCGACATCCACCGTGTTCAGGCGTACGCCATCCAGATTCGCTCGCTGGCTATCGGGGAACGGCTCGTTGCCCCACGGATAGAGGCGCTTGCCTGGGGCCAGGGCGCTGGCGTCGCCGGTCAGTACCCGGCTCGCGGCGACCTCCCATTCCAGCTCCGTCGGCAGGCGACGCCCGGCCCAGCGGCAATAGGCCTGGGCCTCGTACCAGTTGACCCAGGCTACCGGCTCGTTCGGGGCCAGTGGGATCCAACGGTCGAACCAGCGTACAGACCAGTTGCCTTGGCCGTCGCGCCGCCAGTACAGCGGCGCCTTGAGACCAGCTTCGGTCAGCCAATGCCAGCCAGCCTCACTCCAAAACTCGGGGCGGGTATAACCGCCATCTTCGACGAACGCCCGGTAGGCCTCATTGGTCACCGGCGCGCGGCTGATACGAAACGGCTCAACGGTGACCGTATGCGCGGGCTTCTCGTTATCGAAGCGGAACGCCACCTCCGCGTCCGACCCCAACAGGTGTTCGCCGCCCGGCACCGCGACATCGCCATCGAGCGAGCCACCGCCCGGCACCGCCGGCGACTCGGCCGGCAGGGGCGGCGGCGCGTCGGCCAGTGTCTGGCGGGTATAGGTAAACGCCTCGGTGTGCATGTCCTCATGCAGCACGGTGAGCTGGTAGACGTAGCTCTGGGCCTCGCTGGCCAGGCCGCTATCGGGCAGGCGTGCCAGCATGGCCTCACGCACCGCGCCGAGATAGGCGTAGGTCGTTGCCTTGTCCGGCAGCGCTAGCTCCCAGCGATCATCGTGCTCGACGCTGCTGGAGTCGTAGAGGCGCTCGGCATCACCCTGCTGGTAGTCGGGCAAGCCGTGCAGCGCGCGTAGTGCAAAGTAGTCATGGAAGAAACCCACATGCCCCACCTCCCAGAGCGGCGGATTCACGATGCTAAGCTGCGGCCCCAGGGCGCGCGCATCGATGAGATCGTCCGTTAACTCATAGGTGCGCTGCCGCGCATCCTCAATCATGGACGCCAGCCGCTGGGCGTCGACACGCTGGGTTGCTGGTACGTCGATCATTGGTTATCCCGATCCATGCAAAAGCTAACAATTACGTTGAACACCCCCGCTGGCGCGCAGTCGCGAGCGGGCAATCGAGCGACGGCCACGCGTTGGGCCCGATTTCTACGCGAGCTGGGCCATCGCGTCCATGTCTCGCTGGCCGATCCCGGTGAGCGCTGTGATGCCATGATCGCCCTCCACGCCTGGCGCAGTGCCGAGCCCATCCGAGCCTTCGCCGAGTGCCATCCTCAGCGCCCCCTCATCGTGGCCCTGACCGGCACGGATATCTACCGGTTCCAGCAAAGCCACCCCGAGACCACGCAGGCGAGCATGGAGGCGGCGCATGGCCTCATCGGCCTGCATGATCGTGTCGGCGACGCCATCCCGGCGCACCTGCGCGAGCGACTGCATACCGTGTATCAGTCGGCGCATCCCCTGCCTCGCAGCTATCCGAGCCCGGCGCGCGGTCGCCTCGACGTCTGCGTGGCCGGCCACCTACGCGAGGAAAAGGATTCCCTGCGCGCCGCCTACGCCGCCCGCGAGCTAGCCGCCAATTCGCGCATTCGCATCGTTCAGGCCGGTCGCGCCCATGGTCCCGACTGGGCGCAAGCCGCCGAGGCCGAGGCCGCCCACAACCCGCGCTACCAGTGGCTCGGCGAGATCCCACACTGGCAGGTCCGCCAGCTGATGAGCCGCTCGCGGGCCATGGTCATGAGCTCCATCATGGAGGGCGGCGCCAACGTCGTCTCCGAGGCCTGCGTCGCCGGGCTACCCGTCATCGCGTCCGATATCCCGGGCAACCGCGGCCTCCTCGGCGACGACTACGCCGGCTACTACCCGGCGCGCGACACCACGGCGCTCCGCGAGCTCCTCCAGCGCGCCGAGGCCGAACCCGGCTTCCTGGATCAGCTCCAGGAACACTGCCACACCCTCGCCCCGTGGTTCACGCCGCAGGCCGAGCGCGACAGCCTGAATGCGGTGCTGCAGCGCGTGACACCCACGTAGCCGTCGCTAGCGGCTGTATCCGGATTAGCCCGGATACCCGCTCGGCAATCGCTTGCTTACCCTCTCTCTAGGGTCGCGGTTCCAGCCGTTGACCTCAATCACAGAACAACATCGAGGGAGGCCAACCCCATGCAATGGATTAAGGCCGGCGCCGTCGGCGCCTTGGGCAGTCTCGTTATCTTCATCGTGATGTTCGTCGGCATTAACGTCACCAACAGCGTACCTTTTGACATGCCACCCTCCGCGGCGTTCCTGAAAGCGGTACTGGGCCTGGCCATCAAGCCGCTCGCCCTGGCCGCTCACTTCGGCTACGGCATCGCCTGGGCGATTATCCTGCTCGCCGTCTTCGGTAGTAAGACCGACATCGGGCGCGGCATCGGCGTTGCCGTCGTCGTCCAGTGGTTGGTGCTCATGCAGCTCATCTATTCGCCCATGATCGGCTGGGGCGTTTTCGGGATGAATGCCGGCAATACGGGCGACGGCCCGGCACTGGCCGCCACCGTACCGTACGTTGTCATGACCCTCGTCCTGCATGTCGTCTACGGCGCGCTCAACGGCTGGTTAATCCCACTGTGGACAGGTATCCGGCGCACGAGCTGACGTCCGCGACCTCACGGATTCAGCGTAATGGGCTCCAGGGGCTCACCCTGGGCCCTAACCCGCCCCACAATCACCGTCTCCGGATAGCCCAGCCCACGCAACTCGGCCACGCAGGCCTCGGCCTGTTCGGCCGGGACGCTGGCGAGTAATCCACCAGCCGTCTGCGGATCGAAGACCAGCGGGTAGCGCGGATGCTCCACAACCGCCGACTGATTGTGGATAGCACGACGCAGCCGCACGTTGGCCGGCTGCAGCGAGCTCACGATCCCCCTGGCCACCAACTCCTCGGCGCCATCCAGGACGGGCAGCGCCGCTAGATCGATCTCCGCATCCACCCCAGACGGCTTGGTCATCTCCACCAAATGACCGAGTAGACCGAAACCGGTTACATCGGTACAGGCCGTGGCGCCGCGGCGGTGCAGGCAATCCGCGGCGACGCGGTTGGATAGGCACATGCTCGTTAGCGCGCCGTCGATCCAGCGCCCACGGGCCTCCAGGCGCGGATGGGCGGCGAACAGCGTCCCCGTCCCGATGGGCTTGGTCAGTACCAAGATGTCGCCCGGCTGCATGCCGCCCTTGCGCATCACCGCATCGGCGTTCTCGTCGATCAAGCCGTTAACGGCAAACCCGAGCGCCAACTCCTTGCCCTCGCCGGTATGGCCACCCACCAGGGCGCAGTTGGCGTCGTTGAGGCCTTCCATGGCACCGGCCATCATCTGGTAGACCGTGTCCTCCACCTTGGCCTCCAGGCCCTGGGGCACCGTGGCGATGGCCGTTGCGGTCTGGGCCTCTGCGCCCATGGCGAAGATATCGCCCAAGGCGTGATTGGCCGCGACCTTGCCGAAGACGTAGGGGTCGTCCACGAAGGCGCGGAAGAAATCCACCGTATGGACCATGGCCTTACCAGGCGGTACGCGCACCACCGCGGCGTCATCCGGGGCGTGGAGGCCGATCAGGACATCGTCGCGCTCGACGGGGCGCAGCATGCCGAGCGCGCGCGATAGGGTGCTGGCGCCGACCTTGGCGCCACAGCCGCCACAGCGCATGGCCACCGCCGAGATCGCCTGCTGGGCCTCTTCCTGTTCCAGCGGCAGATGCGGCGCCTTGTTACCCGAACCCCCTTTGCTGTCCTCATCCATGGCCGGGAGCTCGTTGTACTTGGCCATAAAGCGCCGGTCGATCCAGTCCTTCCAGCGCCAGACCCAGTCGCCCTCAAAGCCCATACGGCCGCGCGAGCCCACGGCGTACTGATCGCCCGTGCTGATAAGGGCCAGCCAATGCCTCTGCGGGCAGTACGGCTTCAGCCGCCGCCCCGCCACCGAGCGTCGCAGGTTCTCCGCCAGCGGCGGCCCCATGCGCACGGCAAAGACACCGGCCTTCTCACGCGGCGAATCGACCATGGAGGCGATATCGCCGGCCGCGAAGACCGACTCATCGGTTACGGTCTGCAGCGTCGAGCGCACCTGGATGAAGCCACCATCGTCGAGGTCCAGGCCGGTATCGCGCAGCCACTCCGGCCCCCCGGCGTTGGTAACCCAGACCACCTCGTGGGCGTCCAGGCGCTGGCCGTCGCTGGTGGCCACTACGCCGGCCTCAACCTCGTTGACCTCAACCCCCTTATGGAGCTTGACGCCGCGGGCGGCCAGGGTCCGCTCGAAGATGCCGCGCACCTTGGGGCTATGAGTTGCTAGCACGTCCTCGCCGCGATTGAACAGATGGAATTCCAGCTCGTCAGGATCACGACCCAGGGCCTGTAACTCGTGACGCAGGCGATACTGCATGGCCAGTACCAGCTCCACGCCGCCGGCACCGCCGCCGACCACAACAATCCGCGTCTTACCCGGATGCTGACGCACGCGCTCCAGCAGCGCCATCCAGCGGTCGTTGAACTGATGGATTGGCTTGACCGGCACCGCATGCTCGCTAGCCCCGGTAACCCGGCCGGTCTGGGGCGCCGAACCGATGTTGATGGAGACCCGGTCATAGGGCACCGAAGGGCGGCCGCGGCAGATGACCTTGCCCGCATCCCGATCCAGACCCACGGCCTCGTCGCTGTAGAAGCGCGCCCCCGCGAACTCGGCGAGCCGCCGCAGATCGATATGCACATCGTCGTAGCCGTAATGGCCGGCGATATAGCCCGGCAGCATCCCGGAATACGGCGTATGCGTGTCGCGGCAGATCAGGGTCAGGCGCACCCCTGGCACCGGATGCATACCGAAGCGCCGGAGCACACCCACGTGGCTGTGACCCCCGCCCACGAGCACAATATCCCGCAGTACGGGCTGTTCCGACTGCTGCATTCAGCCTCCGTGATTGTCGCGGATTGGTTTGATCGGGACCGCCGGCTTAGGCAGAC
>Ga0207714_1002315_pt1 | contig 11619 bp, 10 predicted proteins | sample PonA232FremontCA_2_FD_187270 | JGI IMG/M metagenome (GOLD analysis project Ga0207714, IMG submission 187270) | Marine sediment microbial community from Fremont, CA, USA - Pond A23 Sediment 2 (SPAdes) | ecosystem: Environmental > Aquatic > Marine > Unclassified | place: USA: Fremont, California... | reverse complement strand
GAAGACATGGGGGCGCAATTTTACAGCGGAGAATAATTTTGGGTGGTTTGCACGGGCCGGCCGGACGGCACAGATCCCCCTCCCGAGGCGGGAGCGACGGAGCTACCCACAGGCCACGGGTGAGGGCCACGTCTAAGCGCAGATGAGTCAATCACGACACCCACGAGCGCTATCCCTGCAGCGCCGCGTTCGCTCGTCGACGCGACTGCTCGCCATCGTGATGGCGCTCCCACTGGTCGACGGTGTGTTCGCCGCCATCGTGTTGAGCGGTGCGCTATCCAGCCCTGTCGGCATCGTCGAGGTCGGGCTGTTGATCTTCGGCGGCAGCGCGATGGTCGCCGTGATCCTCGCAGAGATGCAGGAGAGTCCGCGCGAACAGGCCAAAATCGTCCTGGCAGTGGGCGCGTTGATTATCCCCGCAGCGGCGGTTCAGGCGGCCATCGCACCGACGCTCGCATCGGTGATCGATATCGCCATCTTCGAGCGGTTCGCTGCGCTGGTGATCCTCTCGGTCGCCGCCTCGACCGCCAGTTCCAGAGTCGGGGAGTATCTGCCCGGGCCAGCGGTCATCATCCTGCTGGGACTGGTGGCGAGTCTCTCGCCGTCCGGTGCCACGCTGTCGATCCAGCTCGATCCGATCCTGATCGCCCGTGCAGTGGCTGCAGCCAGCGTCGGCGTGGCCTTCGCGCTCGTCGTCGCGGTCACCAGCCCGTGGCTGCGCAACGCGGTCGAACTCGACCGGTTCCGCTTCGGGAGCGCAGTGGCACTCGGCGTGCTCTCGCTTTCGGTCGTCGGCCTCGTCCCGAGCGAGGCTCCCGTTGCACTGATCGTCCTCGCGGTGACGGCGCTTCTCGCCTTCGATCCCGGGAGTGCACGCGACCGCGATTCGGTCTACCATCCCGACGATATCGATATCACGGCTGCGATGTCCGACGGCGGGGTCCACCCCGTCATCGAACGGGACTCCGATCCGCAGACCGAAACCGACAGCGACCAGTCGGACCGGGAAGTCGAACGACCGCCCTGGTTCTGAGGGAGAGTCCTTATTTTGATCCGCTAACAATACCTCTGTAATGAGTGAGGGCAAGCCACTCCTGGTAATCGGACTGGTCTTTCTCGTGATTGCAGGTATCGGAGCCGTCGATTCGGCTGCCCTGTCACCCGGCGATCACGACGACATGTCACAGCCTGGCGAGGCGATCGAAGCGCAAGACGGGACGACTAATCAGACCGACAGTGGAGACCAAATCCGGACACTCGGCGATGTGATCGAATCGTGTGCTGCGACACAGCCGGACGGTTTCAGTGATCCAGCAAACGCAAGCGGCGTCGTCGGCTACGTGGATGGCTACTGGTACAACGAGTCGATCGATATCGACACTGACGATGGACTGAACGAGACGGAACTGGATCGGATCAGCGCTCGGGCAGCCGCCCGGTTCGAGGCGATGCGGTGTCTCGACGCGCCCGAGGGGCTCCCGCCGGTCGAGGTGTTGACACGGGAGGAGTTCAAAGACCAACAGTCCCAGCAGTTCGAGGACATCCCGGACAATCAGGCTCGGTTCGACAACGCAGAACTGGAGACGCTGTTGCTGGTCAGCAGCCAGAACAACTCGATCGACGAGCGCGAAGCCAACCGCGGCGCGACAGTCGGTGGATTTTACAACATCCGGGAAGAGGAGATCAGGGTCGTTACCGACGATCCGGAGAGTCTGCGGATCAACGAACCGGTGCTCGCCCACGAACTCGGCCACGCTGTCCAGGATCAGCAGTTCAATCTAAGCCGGTACCAGCGACAGACGACGGATATGGACAAAGGGCTCTCGGGACTGATCGAGGGCGACGTCAGTCTGATCGAGAACAGATACCGGAGTGCCTGTGATGCGGGCCTCTGGAACTGTGTCACCGAAGGGGGTGGCGAGGGTGGCAACGCCAGCGCACAGGAGCCGGCAAACTGGGGGCTGTACTTCACCAACTTCCAGCCCTACAGCGACGGTCCCAACTTCGTCCAGCAGATCTTCGATCGGAGTGATGGCTGGGCAGGAGTCAACGAACTCTACGAGGACCCGCCACAGAGCGCCTACTATATCGTCAATCCGGACAGCTACGGCGACCTCGAACTCACGAATATTACCGTTCCAGACGAGAGTTCCGACCAGTGGAACCGCCTGACGTTCTCGGAGCAACTGAACTACGACACCGTCGGTATCGCTGGCATCTCCGCGATGTTCAAGACACCGACCTACGAGACTGGCGGGCAGTTCTCCATCTACAACCCACGGGAGATCCTGAATCTCGACGAAAATGGAACGGTCGACCGGTTCAACCCGCTCAACTACGACCATCCGGAGACGGAGGGCTGGCGTGACGACAAACTCTACGTCTACGGGCACGTGGACACGAACGAGACTGCGACAGTGTGGTCGCTACAGTGGGAGACGGCGGCCGACGCCGAACCGTTCGTCGAGAGTTACCAGCAGATGATCGAATATCGGGGTGGCGAACCAGTCGACGGCTACGAGCGGACCTACGAGTTCGGTGCCAGCAGTGACTACGACATGGCGCTGACTATCCAGACCGAGGGCGACCGGGTGACCGTGGTCAAAGCGCCGACCGTCGAGGAACTGGACGAGGTTCACGGGATCGAACTCGGCTAGCGTTCCTCGCCCGGAGCCGTACACTCATTATCGAGGCGGAAGATACCAGACCATGGCCGAGTTTCGCCCGGTTCCAGATCGTGACAGAAATCTGTATCGGAAGATTCTGCGCTACGCGTTCAGTCCCGACCGTGGGCCTGTTACCGACCAGCCAGAGACGGACTGGCCGCCGACGTTGTTCGACCACCGTGGGCTCTACGAGGGAGACGAACTCGTCAGCACCTGCAAGCTCTACTACTTCGACGCCCGCCTCCGCGGGGCGTTCCGGGAGATCGGCGGGCTCGGTGCAGTGGCGACAGCGCCCGAACACCGGGGGAAGGGTTACAGCCGGGCGCTCTGTCGGAGTGCGATCGAAGAGTACCACGACAACGGTGTCGGATTCGTCGCACTCTGGCCCTTCTCGACGGCATTTTACCGGAATCTGGGGTGGGGAGTCGCCCACAAACGCAAACGCTTCGAGTTTCCGCCGGACGCGCTGCCCGACTACGACGTGTCGGGGCAGATGCGACCGCTCAGTTCGGCGGACTGGGAACGGCTGCGTCGCGTCGAAACCGCCGACAGCGAGGGGTTCGGACTCGCGATGCGCCGGTCCGAGCAGTGGTGGTACGACCGGACGCTGTCGGCCTGGACCGGTGGAACCGACCCCTACATCTACGGCTACGAGCGGAACGGAACACTCGAAGGCTTTCTGGTCTACACTGTCGCCGACGACGAAACCCTCTCTGTCGACGACATGGCCGCCAGCGACGAGGAGGCACACCGAGCCCTACTGCACTTTCTCGGCGGCCACGGCGCACAGATCGAGACGATCGTTCTGAAGCGCCCGCCCGGGTACAACCTGCTCGATCGCGTCTCACGACCCGAACAGATCGACTGTCAGTTCAGCCCCGGCGCGATGGGCAGGCTGACTGCAGTTTCTGCGCTCGAAGCACTCGCCTGGCCGAAGTCAGATCTCGACTGTACGATCGACGTCGACGATCCACTCGTCGAGAGAAACGACGGACAGTTCAGTATCTCGGTGGTGGACGGTGAGGCCACAGTCACATCTGGAGCAACCGGGGAGCCGGATCTGACCGTCGACATCGGAACGCTCTCGCAGCTGGCCGTCGGAACCCACGGGGTCGAGACGGCCAGTCGGCTGGGTGGACTCGATCTCCGGACCGAATCGCTCCGGGAGCCACTCGAAACCCTGTTCGAACAGCAGCCAGTCTATCTCCAGGAGTTTTTCTGATCGCGACAAACCGCTCAGAACAGAGCCTGGCTCTCGTCGAGTACACGCGCCGGGCCGCCGACCTTCCAGACACGCGTCTCGACACCGCAGTCGGCGATCGCAGATTCGACCTCCTCCGCGTACTCGGCAGTCGTGTTGACGTAGACACTCGCCCCGGTGTCGACAGAGAAGTAGACCGGGAGCCCGTCGTCCCGGAGTTCTCGGACAGTGTTGAAGATCTCGATCGTGCGCGGTTGCCAGTAGACCCACCCCGCCGGACCGGTCATCGTCGTCGCAGCGAGCGAGAGCGTGTCGTGTTCGGCCAGTTCGAAGGCGCGGTCGAACGACCCCTTACGGAGCGCATCCCGCATCGTCGCGATCTGTTCGTGGATGTGAGCCAGCCGTGATTCGAACATGTGGCTGTCGGCAGCCTCCTCGTGGGCCTGCTCGGTTTCCTTGTAGGAGGGGACCATCCCGGCGACGATCCGGAGGTCCTCTTCGAGGTCGTCCGGCACCGGAATCCGCTTCGATCGGCAGTCGTCGTCGTTCAGCCCGGTGTAGAGATGTGAGAACGCGCCCGTCACGGCGCGGGCGGCAGACGACGACCCCCGGCGTGCGACTGTCGAAATCTCCGGCCGACTCATCTCCAGTCCGGCGGCCTCGACGAGCGCCGTCGCTGCGGCCGCAAATCCGGACGAGGAGGAGCCAAAGCCGATATTCGTCGGGAAGGAGTTCTCGGATTCGAACCGGACGCGGTCGTCGATGCCGGCCAGTTCGCGAACGTGGTCGGCGACCATCTCGATCCGTTCCGCCCCGCGGCCGTCGACCGCCTCGCCGTCGATCCGATACAGGTCGTCGTCCCTGTCGGGATCGAACTCGACGGTCGTTTTCGTGTGACTCGGGGCGGTGCAGACACTGATCGAATCGTGGTAGGGGAGTCGCAGTTGCTCGTCGCGCATCCCGTGGTATTTGATGAGTCCCTGTATCGGGTGGGCTTTGGCTGTCGCTTTCATACGGTCAGCAAATCAGCGTCGGTACTTGGCAGTTTTGAACCGTCGACTAGACGACGAGCTTCCAGTCCTCGTTCTCGACTGCGAGAAAGTGACGGACCTGCTGGATCTGTGACTCCTCGCCCAGCGACAGCGTAATCTGGCCTTCCACGACCGCGTTCTCGGCCGCTGCAAAGGTGGCGACTGTCGCACTGTCGATACCGGTTCCGGAGAGTTCCGCTTCCACGCCGCTCTCGTCCAGATTCTCCGCGACGACTTCGACATCGATAGTTTCGACCGAGATATTGCTCCCGGCGTCCTGTGAGCCCTCGACTGGACGGTTCGGCGACTGGCTGTGAAGAATCCGATCGACAGCATCGAGATCCTGGTCGGTGATCGCTTGGTGCCACGCCTCGACCGTCGCGACGGGGCTATCGAGCACCAGTTCGTCCTCGCCGTTGAGAATCGGACAGCCTGCCAGACTGGCCGTCGCCGTTGCGCCGACTGCTGCAAGCAGTTGTCTCCGTTGCATCAGTTACTACCCGAGTCGCATCGGTAATATGGATACTGGGGTTGGTACGAGTCTTCCGTCTCCGAGTGCCCGTTGAGAAAAACGGCGATGGCGAGTGGAAAATCTGGGAAGCGCAGGGATAGCTGACCGTTTTCAGACGACCATCCCGGCGGCAGTCTCGGCGAACTCGACGACGAAACCGAAGCCCGGGAGCAACAGCACGGTCATGATTGCAGCGAAGACGATCGCTGCGTACAGCCCCGTCGGGTACTGCGTGATCTCCCGGTCAGCGGTCGGCTCTTCGACCCAGAGCGCTTTGACGATCCCGGTGTAGTAAAACAGCGAGACCACGCTGTTGGCGACGAGTGCGATCCCGAGCAGCGCGACTTCACCCTCGATCGAGGCCCACAGCAGGTAGAACTTCGAGAGGAAGCCGCCACCGAGTGGTAGTCCTGCAAGCGAGAACAGGAAGACAGTCATCGCCCCGCAGGCGACGGGTGCCTGCCGACCGAGGCCGTAGAAATCCTCCATCTGTCGCCCGACGTCCCAGTACTCCGTCAGTGCGATGAAGAGGAAGGCCCCAGTGTTCATGAAGCCGTAGACCATGAGGTGTGCCAGCCCGGAGCCGAGCACGAAGGCACCGTCGGCGCTGCCAGTCAGCGCAGCGAGCGCGATCAACACGTAGCCCGCGTGTGCGACCGACGAGTAGGCCAGGATCCGTTTGACCTTGGTCTGTTTGAGCGCGGCGAAGTTCGCGACGGTCATCGTCACGACGGCGAGGATCTGGAAGGCGATCACCCAGTCGATCGCCTCTGTCACTGCACTGTAGCTGAAGACGTCGACGAAGATCCGGAAGGCGAGTACGAATCCGGCCGCCTTCGAGGCCGAGGAGATGAAGGCCGAGATCGGTGCCGGGGCTCCTTCGTAGGCATCGGGTGCCCAGAAGTGAAACGGGACGGCCGCGATCTTGAATCCGACGCCGCCGATGATCATCAGCACACCCAGTCCCAGCAGTCCGGAGCGGTCGCCGACGCCACCGGTATCGAACACTGCGGTGACTGCGTCGAACTGCAGCGATCCCGTCGTCACGTAGACCAGCGAGATGCCGTAGATGAAGATAGCCGACGACAGCGCGCCGATCAGGAAGTACTTCAGACCGGCCTCGGCACTTCCCTTGTTCGTTTTCAGCGAAGCAACGAGGGCGTAGGACGGCAGCGAGACCAGTTCGATACTGATCAGCGCAGTCACGAAGCTGTTGGCGAAGGAGACCATCACCATCCCGGTCGCCGCCAGCAACACCAGCGAGTAGTACTCGGACTGGTTCGGGTGATCTTTGAGGTACTCGTAGCTCGCGAGAACGACCATCAGAACGACGCTCGTGATGATCGCTGTGAAAAACAGCGACAGTCCGTCGACGACCAGACTGCTCTGGAACAGTTCGATCGCGCCGTCGGTGTCGAGATCCCCGGTCCCGGGCTGACCGGTGCCCGAGAGGAGATACCAGATCGTCGTCCCGAGCGCGAGGAGTGCGCCTGCCACGGACACCCCGGAGAGCACCACGCTGTTTTGCTCGTCGGGCGTGATCATATCCACCAGCAGCAGGACGAACGCAGTTCCCAGCAGTAGCAACGCCGGTGCGGTCGCCGCCCAGTCGGGGAGCGTTCCGAGTGTGCTCATAGCAACTCACCTCCGATCCCCGAGAGAGACTCTGTGTACACGATCAGGCTCTCGCCAGCACTGTCGACGAGCGGTTCGACGGCGTCCTGGATCACCGCGTATATGAGATCCGGCTGGACACCGAGCAAGATCACGAGTCCGAGCAACACCGCAAGCGGTGCGATGTCGTGCATCGGAGCGCGGCCCACCTCGTACTCGGTTTCGAGTTCGAACGGCCCGAACAGCGTCCGCTGCATCGCCCAGAGCAGGTAGCCCGCGACGAGGACGATACCGAACATCGCGCCTGCAGTAAACAGCGGCGCGCCCGCGACGACCGTCGAGTCGAACGCGCCGATGAAGACCAGCACTTCGGCGACGAACCCGCTCATCAGTGGCAGTCCCATGTAGCCGAAGGCACCGGCGACGAAGATCCAGGCCGTAACCGGCATCCGGTCCGCGAGACCACCCATGTCGCCGACCATCCGGGTGTGCGTCGCGTTGTAGAGGACGCCGACTGTCATGAACATCAACCCCGAGATCAGTCCGTGGCTGACCATCTGGAAGGTCGCACCACCCATCCCGTGGGGGGTAAAGGCAACCAGCCCGATGATCACGTACCCCATCGAGGAGATGGAGGAGTAGGCGACGATGCGTTTGAGGTCACTCTGTGCCATCGCCAGCATCGCGCCGTAGATGACGCTTACGAGCCCGACCGCCGCGAGAATCTCCGCGAAGTCGGCGGCCACGTCGGGCAACATCGTGAAGTTGAACCGGAGCAGGGCGTAGGTCCCCATCTTCAGCAACACGCCGGCAAGCATCACCGAGACCGGTGTCGGGGCCTGAACGTGGGCGTCCGGCAGCCAGGTGTGGAAGGGGACCACGGGCACCTTGACCGCGAACCCGAGGAACAGGAGCAGGAAGGCGACGATCCGGAGCGTATCGGCCTCGATCCCGGCGAAACTCCCGAGCCCGCCGCTTTCCAGCGCCTGCGTGATCGCCGGCAGAGAGATTTCAGTCAGCGAATCGCCCAGCCCGAGCACGAGGACGAACAGCCCGACGAACATCACGAGCGACGCGAGGTTCGTATACAGCAGGAACTTCGTCCCGGCGTACTTCCGGCGTGGCCCGCCCCACACGGAGATCAGGAAGTACATCGGGATGAGCACGCCCTCCCAGAAGACGAACCAGAGGAAGAAATCCAGCGCAGTGAAGACGCCGATCAGGGCCGTCTCCATCACCAGCATCAGGCCGAAGAACTGCGACTGGCGTTCGTCGATCGGGGTCCACGAGGAGACCATGGCGAGTGTCGTCAGGACGACGGTCAGCGCGAGCAGTGGGAAGCTCACGCCGTCGACGCCGACCTGCCACTGGATCGTGTACTGGCCGAGCGCGAACCACTCGATCGTCGAGGCGAAGGCTGGCTGCCCGCCGGCACGGAGCGCGTTCCCGGCCGCGTCGAACTGCGTCCACATCACGGCGACGATGCCGAGTGGGAGCAGACTCAGCGCCGTCGCCAGTTTCGGTGCGATCCGGTCGGGGGCCATGAACACCACGAGCGCGCTGGCGAGCGTGACCGCGACGAGGATCTCGATCAACATCTAGATCCACCCCCCGACGAGTGCGAAGACGAGCACGAGCAAGAGGAAACCCAGCGTGAGCAGGGCAGCGTAGTTCGTCACGATGCCACTCTGGATCCGCCGGAACCGTTCACCGGCGAACAGACTCACACCGCCAGTACCGTCGACGATCCCGTCGATGATTCCCTGGTCGAATTTGTTCGCAACCTTCGCGATCGGAAGCGTTACACCGGTCGCAAGCCAGACCTGATATTCGTCCTGATAGTAGTTGTTCATGAGGAGTGTTCGCAGACCGCCAAGTTTCGTCATCACCGGGTCGACGTCCGGCCCGCGGAAGAGATACCACGCGCCGACCACCGGAACGACCGCGAGCACGGTCGCGAGCGCACCGGGACCGAGCGGATTCAGCTCTGCGACCTCGTAGCCGGCCGCGAAGTCGGCTTTGAGCACCTCCGCGTAGTGATGGGCCGACAGTCCCGCCGCGTCGAGATCCGCATCCATCGTCACGCCGTCGAGGAACTCGTGCAAGAAGAGATTCTCCTCGCCGATGATCTCCTTGAGGACGCCCATGTTGAGGAAGCCAGCGACGACCGAGAGCACACCGAGCACGGCGAGTGGGAACTTCACGTTCCAGCGGACCGGCTCGGGATCTGCTGCGAGGTCCGTCCTTGGCTCACCGTGGAAGGTCAGGAAGACCATCCGGAAGGTGTAGAACCCGGTGAGGACGACAGCGAGCGCGCCGAAGCCGTAGGCGACGAGCAGGACCGGCGATCCGCCGAGTCCGTGTACCAGGGTCTCGAAGAGGACCTCGTCTTTCGACCAGAATCCGGCGAACGGGAAGATTCCCGCGAGCGCGAGCGACCCCGCGAGGAAGGTCAGATACGTGACCCGCATCTCGGAGCGCAGGCCGCCCATCTCCCACATGTTCTCCTTGTGGTGCATGGCGATTATCACGGAGCCAGCACCGAGGAACAGCAGGGCCTTGAAGATGGCGTGGGTCGTCAGGTGGAAGACGGCGGCCACGTAGCCACCGCCTCCGAGCGCGAGCATCATATAGCCGTACTGCGAAATCGTCGAGTAGGCGAGCACCTGCTTGAGTTCCTGTTTGACGAGTGCCATCGTCGCTGCGAAGAAGGCCGTGAAGCCACCGACGAGCGCGATGATCGAGAGCGCAGTCGGCGAGAGCACGTAGAAGCCGTACATCCGGGCGACGAGGTAGACACCTGCTGCGACCATCGTCGCCGCGTGAATCAGTGCCGAGACGGGCGTCGGGCCTTCCATCGCGTCAGGCAGCCAGGTGTGGAAGGGGAACTGTGCGGATTTCCCGAGCACACCACCGAGGACGAGCAGACCGATCACGGTGATCCAGGCCTGTTCACCGAAGCCCAGGAACGTCGTCATCCCCTCACTCGCGCCCGTTTCGAGCGCCTCGGTGGCGATGGAGACGAACGACTCGGAGCCAGCGAACTGCGCCGTGCCGAAGGTGCCGAGCACCGCCACGACGCCGATGAGGAAAAAATAATCACCGAAGCGCGTGACGAGAAAGGCCTTCTTTGCGGCACTCGGTGGTCCGGCTTCTCGGAACCAGAAGCCGATCAGGATGAACGAACAGAGGCCGACGAGTTCGAAGAATACGAAGGACATCAGCAAATTGTCACTGAAAACGAAGGCCATCATCGAGAACGTAAACAGGGAGAGACCGGCGTAGTACCGTGGGAGGTCGATCTCGCCTTCGTCGTTCATGTAGCCAAGCGAGAAGATGTGAACCAGGAAAGAGATCAGTGAGACGATGGTGAGCATCAAGATCGCGAGCGGGTCGATCAGAATACCGAACGTGAGTGTGACGCCTTCGCCTGCGACACCCTCGACAAACGTCAGGAGTGTCTCGTGGCGGGGGCCCGCTCCGGTCGCGATGTCAACGACACCCCAGAGAGCGACAAGCAAGGCGCCACCCGTCGCGGCGATCCCCGGGATCGCACCTTTCAGCGGGAGGTAGCTCCCGAAGAAGACGATGATGACGAAGGTGAGCAGTGGGAACAGTGCAGTCAGTTCAGCGGCTTCGATCCCCGGCCCGAACAGCACAACGTCGGCGGCGAGTGTTCCGATCATGTTACCACCTCATCGTCGCTGCGTCGGTGACGTCGATGTTGTCGAAGTTGCGGTTCACCGTGAGGATGATCCCGATCCCGATCGCGACCTCGGCGGCCGCGAGTGCGATCACGATCAGCGCGAACAACTGCCCCGTCAGGTTGCCCCAGTACAGCGAGAACGCGACCAGATTGATGTTGGCCGCGTTGAGGAGGAGTTCGACCGACATCAGGAACATCAGAGCGTTTCGCTGTGTCAGGATGCCGAACAGCCCGATGGAGAAGATGGCTGCAGAGAGGAACAGGTACCACTCGATCGAGACGGCCATCTAGTTCTCACCTCCGTCGTCACGCTTTGCGAGCATCAGCGCACCGTCGAGAGCAGCGTCGAGCAAAACGGCGACCAGCAGGAGCGCGACGAGGAAGTCCTCGGTCCCGTCGATCGTTCCTTCGCCCGGGACACCGATCAGGGCGTACCCGATATCCTCGACGATACTGATCCCCCCTTCAGAAAAGCCCGCGATCGATCCGAACTCTGCCGAGAAGATGATCGCAGTAAAGAGTGCGAATACACCGACAGCGATCAGTCCCGGGAGGAGACTCCGGTCGATGTCGATCAGTTCCGGTCGTGTCGTCATCGGCTCACCTCCGCGACGGTTCCCTCGGACTCGTCGGTTGCCAGGCTGCTCCCCTCGGTTTCGTCGGGTTCTTCCTCGCGTGTGAGCATCACCGCAAACGTAAGCAACACGAGTACGCCCCCGATGTACACGAGCACCTGTATGACGGCGATGAACTCTGCAGTCAGCATGATGTAGTGTGCCGCCACGCTCGTGAGGGCGACACCGAGCAGCAACGCCGCGTGCCACACATCGCGGACGAGAACGACACCCAGGCTGCTCGCGATCGTGATAAATGCAAACAACCCGAATGCA
>Ga0207714_1002314_pt1 | contig 11621 bp, 9 predicted proteins | sample PonA232FremontCA_2_FD_187270 | JGI IMG/M metagenome (GOLD analysis project Ga0207714, IMG submission 187270) | Marine sediment microbial community from Fremont, CA, USA - Pond A23 Sediment 2 (SPAdes) | ecosystem: Environmental > Aquatic > Marine > Unclassified | place: USA: Fremont, California... | reverse complement strand
GAGGACCTCCACTCGCGAGAGGGTGTCCGAGAGGTCCGTGTCGACCAGGTGGCCGACCAGCACGACGGCGAGCTCCTCGCCGTACCGGTCCGCACCGGCCCGGATGACGTTCACGCCGGCGTCTCGGAGCGCGTCGACGATGATCTCGAACCGCTCGGGCGTCGCCTCCAGATCGACCTCGACCGGGATGTGCCCGCGCGGGGTGACGTTCCCCCGCTCGTGGAATATCGAGAGGAGGTTCCCGCCGTTCGACGCGATGGGTTCCAGCGCCCGGAGCAGTTCCCCCGGCTCGTCCACCAGTTCGAGGCGGACCGTGTACGCGCGCACCTCGTCGGTCACGGTCGGCCACCCGTCGTTCCGTCTCGTCGGTTCATCACCCGGTGTGACGGGCGGGTCCGTATAAGAATCACGGGCTTCGGTCGCGTCGTCGCGGCCCGTGCCCGCCGTCCTCGTCAGCCCGGTCTCGCGTCCGGTCCCGGCCCTGTCCCGCGGTCGGTGGGTCCCCCCACCGGCCCCGGGAACCGGGACCGGGAGCCACATGCCCCTCCCGACCCTACCGGCGGGCATGAGTCTGGCCCACCAGGTCGTCGACGTCCTCCTGTCGGGTGCCATCGCCGGCGTGACGACGTTCCTCGTGAGCGCCGTCGCCCCGCGGTACGCGCTCGTCATCGGGGTCGTCCTCGCCTCGATGTACTACTTCTCGCGCAACCCCTGGGGGAGCCCGGAGGGCGACCGGATCAACGAGTTCATCGACGACGCCTACGACCGGGTCCTGCCGTTCTGAGGCCGCGACAGTCGAGCTTCTGCCGAGGGTGAGGCGGCCGCGGGAACGTCAGTCGGACGACCGTCGGTAGACTGTCCACCCGACGGCGACGGCCGCGCAGGCCGCTCCGAGCACGAGGGAGACGGGGCCGTCGGTTCCCCCGAACTCCCATCCGAGGAGGACGGACCCGACGACGGCGACGAGCGCGACGGCCACACCGACGTACCGGAGGGCGGTCGACTGCGAGGAGCGTCCGGGCACGCAGGGGTGTGCTCCGTCGATCGGTAAGTGTCTTCCCCGGACTTCCGACGAGCCGGTTCTCGTCTCGCTCGCGAGCGGTCGGGAGTCACCCCGCTCCTCGGACAAACCACCAGAGAGCTATGCGCCCCGACAAACCACCAGAGAGCTATGCGCCCCGACAAACCACTAGAGGGCTAGAACACTGTACCGCGAGCGAGGGAGCGAAGCGACCGAGCGAGCGGCCTTTTTCACCCATGTTTTTGCGAGGAGTGGTTCCCGCAGCGCGCCGGAGGCGCGCGAGGAAACCCGACGAGCAAAAAGATGGTCAGTAGAGAACGTGCTTCGTGTCGTAGGACCCCAGTTCGCGCACCCACCCCTCCTCGGCGATCTCCCGGAGTTCGGCGATGGCCTCCCGCGAACGCCCCTCGTAGAGGCCGGCGGCGAAGTCGATGTGGAAGACGTAGTCGCCGAGCCGTTCGCCGGAGGGCCGTGACTCGACCCGCGTGAGGTTGATGTCGCGGTTGGCGAACGGCTTCAGCAGTTCGAGCAACAGCCCGGGGTAGTTCGTGTTCGGGTAGACGACGAGCGAGGTCTTCCCGCCCGCCTCGGACTTCTCGGATTCGGGGGCCAGCACGACGAACCGGGTAGCGTTCGAGGTGCGGTCCTGGATGTCCTCGGCGAGTACCCGGAGCTCCCCGCCGGCGTTGTCGGGGTGGCCGATGGCCGCGACGCTCGCGTCCTCGCGGGCCCGTTCGACCCCCCGGGCGGTCGAGGCGACCGCCTCGGTCTTCACCGATGGGTACTCCCGTTCGAGGTAGGACCGACACTGGGCCAGCGCCTGGGGATGGCTCGCGACGGTCTCGAACTCGCCGGCCTGTGCCAGCAGCGCGTGTCGGATCGGGGTGACGATCTCCTGGACGACGGCGACGTTCCGCTCGGCCAGCGCGTCCAGCGACTCCGTGACGCTCCCCTCGATGCTGTTCTCGATGGGGACGACTCCGCGGTCGTACTCGCCGGTCGAGACCCCCTCGACGATGCTCGTGACCGACTCGGTGAAGTCGATCTCGTCGGCCACCGCGCGGGCGGCCCGGTGGGAGTAGGTCCCCTCGGGACCCAGCGTGAGTGCTCGCATGGATGGCGATACCCCGCCCGCTTTTAAAATAGCGTCGGGCCGCGGAGCGGCGCGTTTCGCCGTCGGTCCGCTCGGGGCCCGCCGGCGATAGCGGACCGGCCGACAGGAACACGGTGTCGGCGCCGGCCGCCGTCGCGCCTCCGTCGGAGAGTCATACGGACTGCTGTACCGATGTACCGGCGATCACCCGGACGGGGTCGACGATCGACGGTAAAAGACTACGATGATCCGTATCAGTCCACTACCCGAACCGCCCGCTCCTCGCGGACCGGCGGGAGCGGCAGCTCGGGGAACGTCACTTCGACGGCGTAGGTGAGCTCGTCGTGGTCGGCGCCGAAGACGCCCACCGGGACCGTCCTCTCGCCGAGATACGCGCTCGTGGTCGTCATCTCGACGTCGTTGACGGTGACGCGGACGCCCGCGCGAGCCCCCCCGCCCGCCGCCCGGACCGTCACCTCGCGCAGCTCGTTCTCGCCGCGGGCGACCGTCTCGGGGAACGCGCCCCACCCCACCTCGACGACCGGGAGCGACCGGGCGTTCTCGAGGACGCGCTCGGCGACGCCCTCCGAGAGGCCGGCCGCGACCAGCCCCTCGACGCCCGCCGCCCGGACGTCCTCGGGGGTAGTGAGCCCCTCGCTGGCGAGCTTCTGCGCGCGGCCGGCGCCGACGCCCTCGATGGCCGTCAGACCGACGGCGCCGGCGGAGACGCCGTGTTCGACGCGCGCGGCCACCCGGCGGACGAGGTTGGCCGCCGCGGCCCCCGCGAACTCCCCGCAGAACGCCCGGAGCGCCCCCAGCAGGCGGAGCGCGTTCTGCCGGATGACCCACGCGTCGCTCTGGAGCTCCGAGGGGGTGGTGCCGTCCATCGACGCCCGGAGGATGGCGAGCACCTTCCGGTTGCCCGGGTCGAGGTCGGTCCCCGTGTCGCTCACGTCCCCGCCCAGGACCGCCCGCACCGCCTCGCGCTCGTCCCGGCGGGCGGAGACGGAATCGAACTCGCCCGCGTCGGCGACCGCCCGCAGGACGCTCGCCTCGTCGATGCTCTCCCCGCGGGCGAGCGCGGCGAACGACCGGGCGGTGTCGAGCCGCATGTAGAACTTCGATGCCAGCCGTCCCAGCGCCGTGGGTTCGAGGCCGAGCTCCTCCTCGGTCTCGACGAAGCCGTCCTCGACGAGCCCCTGCAGGGTGTCCCGGACCCGCTCGCGGAGCCGGTCGGTCGACCGGTACTCCTCGGGCGCTGCGCGGGCGCGGACGTAGTAGAACGTCGTCTCGAGCCAGTCCATCACGTCGTCGAGGTCCCGTATCGTCCCGAGCGCGACCTCGGCGTTGAGGTGGGCGTCCAGCTCCCCCGCGAGCCGTGACTCGATCTCCTTGCCGTCCTCGAGGAGCCGGCGGTACTTCCCGGCCTCCGCGCCGTCGGTGACGACGTAGGCGTAGCCCGCGTCGTCGTATCCGGGTCGGCCCGCCCGCCCGAGCATCTGGAGGACGTCGAGCGGGCTCATGTCCACCTCGCCCTCCAGGGGGTCGTGGAGCTTCGTGTCACGGATGACGACACACCGGGCGGGGAGGTTCACGCCCCAGGCCAGCGTCGAGGTCGAAAAGAGGAGCTGTATCTTCCCCTCCTTGAACCACGCCTCGACGCGGTTCTTGTCGTCCCTGGAGAGCCCGGCGTGGTGGAAGCCCACGCCGTCGACGACGGAGTTGGCGAGCGTGCCGTCGTCGAGTTCGCGGGCCTCCGTGTGCCAGTCGTAGTCCCCCCGCGCCCCCATCTCGATATCGCGCTCGGCGACGACGTCGCGGGCCTTCTCGGCGGCCCGGACGGTGTCCTGGCGCGAGGAGACGAACACGAGCGCCTGGCCGCCGTCCTCGACGTGGGGCTGGGCGAGGTCGAGCGCGCGGTAGAGCCGGCGGTACTTGTCGGCGAAGGAGTTCTCCCCGTGGGCGTACGTCTCGACGCTGGCGTGCAGCGGCACGGGGCGGTACGAATCGCCGAACCGGAACGTACAATGCTGTGGGGCGTCGAGCCACCGCGCGACGTCCTCGACGTTGGGCATCGTCGCGGAGAGCGCCACCACCCGCGGGTCACAGAGCCGCCGGAGCCGCGACACCGTGACCTCCAGCACCGCGCCGCGTCGCTCGGAGTCGAGCAGGTGGACCTCGTCGATCACGCAGAGGTCCACGTCGGTCACGAACTCGTAGCGCGGGGAGTCGTGCTTGCGGGTGGCCGAGTCGGCCTTCTCGGGGGTCATCACGAGGATGTCCGCGCGCGCCGCCCGGCGGGGGTTCAGGTCCCGCTCGCCGGTGACGACGTACACCGAGTAACCGAGGTCCTCGAACCGGGACCACTCGGCCTCCTTCTCGTTGGTGAGCGCGCGTAGCGGGGCGAGGAAGAGGGCGGTCCCGCCCGCGTCGAGCGCCCGGCAGATGGCCAGTTCGGCCAGCGCGGTCTTCCCCGAGGCGGTCGGCGCGCTCACGACGACGTTGTCCTCGCGGTCGAGCACCGCGGGGAGCGCCGCCTCCTGCATGCGGTTGAACGACTCGAACGGGAACGCCTCGGCGAACGCCGGGACCACTTCGGCGACGGTCTTCCCCTCTACGGCCACACCGGGTCGGGGGAGGGGACGGGCAAAACCGTTTCCCATCCGGTGGATGGCTCCCGACCCTCGTTTCCCGTCCGGCGGATACCCCTTCGACGACGGACCGCGCTCGGGGGCCGGGCTCGCAGTCCCGGGCCCCAAAGCGCTATGTCACTGTGTCACGATGTGTCGTGGTGTCATGCGCGCGGCAGTCCTCAAGGAGTACGGAGAACCGCTCGAGATCGAGGACGTGGAGGCGCCGGAGCCGGCACCGGACGGCGCCGTCGTGGAGGTCGAGGCCTGCGGGGTCTGCCGGTCGGACTGGCACGGCTGGCAGGGCGACTGGGAGTGGGTCGGCGCCAAGCCCCCGAAGGGCCAGATACTCGGCCACGAGCCGGCCGGTCGGGTCGTCGCCACGGGCGAGGAGGTCGAGGGGCTGAGCGAGGGCGACCGGGTGGCCGTCCCGTTCAACCTCGCGGACGGGACCTGCCCGGAGTGTCTCGCCGGTCACTCGAACGTCTGCGAGAACGTCGTCCCCCTTGGGTTCGCGGAGGTCGCCCAGGGCGCGTTCGCCGAGAAGGTACACGTCCCGACGGCGGGGATGAACGCCGTCCACCTCCCCGACGGCGTCGATCCGGTCGACATGGCGGGGCTCGGCTGCCGGTTCATGACCGCGTTCCACGGCCTGGCCCACCGGGCCGACGTCGGAGCGGGGGACTGGGTTGCGATCCACGGCTGCGGCGGCGTCGGGCTCTCGGCGATCCACATCGCCGACGCGCTCGGGGCGAACGTCGTCGCCGTCGATCTCACCGACGAGAAACTGGCGAAAGCGGAGGAGCTGGGCGCCGACGAGACGGTCAACGCCGCCGAGACCGAGGACGTCCCCGGGGCGGTCCAGGCGCTCGCGGGCGGCGGCGCGGCCGTCTCGGTCGACGCGCTCGGCATCGCAGAGACCTGCCGGAACTCGGTGCTCTCGCTGGGCCGTCGCGGCCAGCACCTCCAGATCGGGCTCACCACCCAGGAGGAGCAGGGGATGGTCGCGCTGCCGACCGACGCGATGGTGATGCAGGAGATCGACTTCCTCGGCTCGTTCGGGATGCAGCCCACCCGCTACGGCGAGATCTTCCGGATGGTCGAGCGCGGGACGCTCGATCCGAGCGCGGTCGTCTCAGAGACCATCTCGCTCGACGACGTCCCGGGGACGCTGGCGGCGATGAGCGACTTCGGGACCGTCGGCATCCCGGTCTGTAACGAGTTCGCCTGAGCCGGCGAGCACCGGGTCGGGACAGGTCAGTCGGCGACCTCCGCCGCCGCCCGCGCGAGCATCCCGTCGGTGACGGCGTGGCGGTAGTACGCCGCGAGGCCGACGGCCACGAGCACGTTCGAGACGGTCACCGCCCAGAACACCGCCTCGACGCCGAACCCGAGCAGGAACGCGCCGGCGGCCGCGACCGGCAGCCGGACGGCCCAGAACTGGAGCAGGGTGGCCGCGAGGCTCGTCCGGGTGCGCCGGGCGCCGTTGAACCCCCCTTCGAGCAGGTAGGCGGCGCCGATGGCGGGGTAGCCGTACGCGAGGATGCGGAGGTACGCGACCGAGAACTCGAACGCCCGGCCGTCGAGCTCGGGGACGAGGAGGCCGACGATCTCGGCGGGGAAGAGCCACTGGACCGCGCCGACGAGTGCGAGCCCGCTGGCGGCCACGGCGACGCCGAGCCAGGTCGCCCGGCCGGCCCGGTCGGTCGCGCCCGCGCCGAGGTTCTGTCCGACGACCGACTGCATCGCCTGCTGGAGCCCCGACGCGGGGACGAACGAGACGCTGGCGACGCGGGCGCCGACGAAGTACGCCGCCAGCCCGGGGGCCCCGCCGGCCGCGAAGACGACCACGACGATCAGCACGCTGACCAGCTGGCGGGCGGCCTGCTGGACCGCGGTCGGCGTCCCGACGTCGAGCAGTTCGCGGACCTCGGCGGGGTCGAACGCGACCGCCGAGCGGATCGCCGCCCCGAGCCGGTAGCCCTCGACCCGGCCGGTGGAGGCGAGCGCGACGCCGGCCAGCAGCCCGGCGGCCGAGCCGGCGAGCAGCGCGACCCCCGCCCCGACGACCTCGAGCCTCGGGAACGGGCCGAGGCCGAAGATGAGCAGCGGGTCGAGGACGACGTTGACGCCGACGGTGACGAGGTTGATGTACAGCGCCGCCCGAGAGTCCCCCCAGCCGACGAACGCCGCCTCGACGGTGTCGGCCAGGGTGACCGCGACGAGCCCCGCCGCGACGACGCGGAGGTAGTCGACGGCGAACCCGCGGACTGCGGCAGTCCCCCCGCCGGCGGGCTGGACCGCCAGCAGGAGGTCGGCCAGCCGCGGCGCGAGGAGGAACGCGACCGCCCCCAGGAGCACCCCGCCGACGGCCGCCACCAGCAGGCCGGTGCCCAACGCCGTCCGGGTCCCCGTCTCGTCCTCGGCGCCGACGCGCTGTGAGACGAGCACCTGCGTCCCGACGAACGGGGTGTACACCGTCAGTGCGAACAGTAGCACGACCGCGGGGGAGGCGAGACTCACCCCGGCCACCGCCGCCTCCGAGAGCCGACCGAGGAAGAACAGGTCGACCACCTGGTTGGCGACCTGGACGAAGTTCTGCACGAGGAGCGGGACGGCCAGCACGACCAGCGCCCTGAGAAGTGGCCCCTCGGTTATCTCCCCGCTGTCCACCTGTAGCACGGTACTACGGTGGCTGAGGGCGCCGCCCCTCTCAAACCTGTCGGAACGGATGAACGCCAGCCGGCGCCGCCGTCCGGCCCCGCGACCGACCCCCGGGCGGGGGGTTCCTGGGAGTCCGTCGGGGGTTCCCGAACCACAGGGCTTTCAACCTCCCCGCCGAACGGACGGGCGATGAGTGGGGTCCGAAAGCCGGACTGGCTGAAGACCCGCCCGCCCTCGGGCGAGCGGTTCACCGACATCAAGCGGACGCTCCGCGACCACGACCTCCACACGGTCTGCGAGGAGGCGTCGTGTCCGAACCTGGGCGACTGCTGGTCCGGGCGCAACGGGCCCGGGACGGCGACGTTCATGCTTCTCGGCGAGCGGTGCTCGCGGGGCTGTAACTTCTGTGACGTCCAGACGGGAGGAATGGAGCCGCCCGACCCCGACGAGCCCGCGAACGTCGCCGACGCCGTCGCGGAGATCGGCCTCGACTACGTGGTGCTGACCAGCGTCGACCGCGACGACCTCCCCGACCAGGGGGCGGGTCACTTCGCCGAGACGATCCGGGAGATAAAGCGCCGGGACCCGTCGATCCTCGTCGAGGCACTCACGCCGGACTTCCGGGGCGAGCCCGACCTCGTCGGGGAGCTCTGCGAGGCCGGCGCGGACGTCCTCGCGCACAACGTCGAGACGGTCGAGCGGCTCCAGTGGCCGGTCCGGGACCGGCGAGCGGGCTACGAACAGTCGCTGTCGGTGCTCGCACAGTACGCCGACGAGTCCGACGCGAAGGTGAAGACCTCGCTGATGCTCGGGGTCGGCGAGTACGACCACGAGGTCTACCAGGCGCTCTCTGATCTGCGGCAGGTCGGCACCGATATCGTCACGTTCGGGCAGTACCTCCAGCCCTCCCGGTCGCACCTGGAGGTGTTCGACTACGTCCACCCGGACAAGTTCGACACCTGGGAGCGAGTGGCCGAGGAGGAGTTCGGCTTCCTCTACTGCGCGTCGGGGCCGATGGTCCGGTCCTCGTTCAAGGCCGGAGAGTTCTTCGTCGAAGCGCTGTTGCGGGAGGGGAAGCCCGTGGAGGAGGCGAGGGAGGCCGCAGCGAACGTAGTGAGCGAGGCCTCCGAATAGCGAGCGGGGAGCGTAGCGACCCGCGAGCGACGCGGCGCGTGGCCCGAACGCAGTGAGGGCCTCGGTATGTCGAACGGGGACCGTAGCGACCCGTGAGACGGGAGGCCGCAGCGTGCGTGGCGAGGCCTCCGAGTAGCGAACGGGGAGCGAAGCGATCCGTGAGACGGGAGGCCGCAGCGTGCGTGGCGAGGCCTCCGATCGGCGAGCGGTGCGGGCACCGGCAGACCGAACGGCCAGCGAAGCGGATACCGGGACGGAAGCCGCGGGACGGACCGTCCGAACGACGCTCGATCTCCCGGGAGGCGGGACGAGCGTCGTCCTCCAGCGTCAGAACTGGACAAGCGTCCATTTCAGTGCGAGTCGGGTGGACGTGGCAAATATTACGTAAACACTATGCCGCCGCGGGCGGCAGTTCCGACCATGCTACGGAGGGAGGTATGAGCACGCTCCAGCGGGACCCCGGCGAGCAGGTGCGGGTCCTCGACGAGGACGGCCGCGTCGTCGACGGCGCGACGGTCCCGGACCTGGACGACGAGGAGCTGGTCGGGATGTACCGTAACATGCGGCTCGCCCGGCACTTCGACCAGCGGGCGGTGAGCCTCCAGCGCCAGGGCCGGATGGGCACCTACCCCCCGCTGTCGGGCCAGGAGGGTGCCCAGGTCGGCTCGGCGACGGCCCTCGCCGAGGAGGACTGGCTCGTCCCCTCCTACCGCGAGCACGGGGCGAGCTACGTCCGCGGGGTCCCGCTCGCCCAGACGCTCCGCTACTGGATGGGCGACGAGCGGGGGAACGAGCTCCGCGAACTCAACGTCTTCCCCGTGGCGGTGCCCATCGCGACGCAGGTGCTCCACGCGACGGGACTGGCGTGGGCCTCGAAGCTGAAGGGCGAGGAGCGGGCGTTCCTCTGTTACTTCGGCGACGGCGCCACCTCCGAGGGGGACTTCCACGAGGGGCTGAACTTCGCGGGCGTGTTCGACGTCCCTTCGGTGTTCTTCTGCAACAACAACCAGTGGGCCATCTCCGTCCCACGGGAACGGCAGACGGCGGCCGCGACCCTCGCCCAGAAGGCCGTGGCCTACGGCTTCGAGGGCGTTCAGGTCGACGGGATGGACCCCCTCGCGGTGTACCGGGTGACCCGCGAGGCCCTCCGGAAGGCCAGGGACCCGGGCGAGGGGGAACTGCGGCCGACGCTGATCGAGGCGGTCCAGTACCGCTTCGGCGCACACACCACCGCGGACGACCCCTCGGTCTACCGCGAGGACGAGGAGGTCGAGCGCTGGAAGCGCAAGGACCCCATCCCGCGGCTGGAGTCGTACCTCTACGAGCAGGGGCTGCTGGACGACGAGCGGATCGACGCCATCGTGACGAGCGTCGAGGAGGAGGTGGCCGACGCCATCGAGACCGCAGAGCAGTTCGAGCGGCCCGAACCCGGCGCCGTCTTCGAGCACGTCTACGCCGAGATGCCCCGGCGGCTACGCGAGCAGGCACGGGAACTGGAACAGCTACGCGAACGCCACGGCGACGAGGAACTACTGGAATGAGCACTCAGGAACAGGCGACGGGGAACCTCACCCTCGTGCAGGCGGTCCGTGACGGCCTGTACGGCGAGATGGAACGCGACGAGGACGTGATCGTCCTCGGGGAGGACGTCGGACGGAACGGCGGCGTCTTCCGGGCCACGCAGGGGCTCTACGACGAGTTCGGCGAGGACCGGGTGATCGACACGCCGCTCGCGGAATCGGGCATCGTCGGGACGAGCGTCGGGATGGCCGCCTACGGGTTACGACCGGTGCCGGAGATACAGTTCATGGGGTTCATCTACCCCGCGTTCGACCAGATCATCTCCCACGCCGCCCGGTTGCGGACCCGCTCTCGCGGGCGGTTCTCCTGTCCGCTGGTCGTCCGGGCGCCCTACGGCGGCGGCATCCGCGCGCCCGAGCACCACAGCGAGTCCAAGGAGGCCTTCTTCGTCCACGAGCCGGGGCTGAAGGTGGTCATCCCGAGCACGCCCCGCGACACGAAGGGGCTGCTCGCCTCCGCGATACGGGACCCCGACCCGGTGATCTTCCTCGAACCGAAGCTCATCTACCGGGCGTTCCGCGAGGAGGTCCCCGACGAGACCTACACCGTGCCGCTGGGCGAGGCCGCCACCCGCCGGGAGGGCGAGGACGTCTCGGTGTTCACCTGGGGGGCGATGACCCGGCCGACGCTCGAAGCGGCCGAGTCGCTCGCCGAGGAGGGCATCGAGTGCGACGTCGTGGACCTCCGGACGCTCTCGCCGCTCGACGAGGACGCCATAATCGAATCGTTCAAGCGGACCGGCCGGGCCTGCGTGGTCCACGAGGCACCGAAGACGGGCGGGCTCGCCGGCGAGATCACGGCGACGATCCAGGAGGAGGCGCTGCTCTACCAGGAGGCACCGATCGAGCGCGTGACGGGGTTCGACACGCCGTTCCCGCTGTACGCCCTGGAGGACTACTACCTGCCCGAGGCGGCCCGCATCGAGGACGGTATCCGCCGGGCCTACGAGTTCTGAGCATGGTCCGCGAGTTCAGGCTCCCCGACGTCGGCGAGGGGCTGACCGAGGCGGAGATCGTCGACTGGCTCGTCGAGGTCGGCGACGCCGTCAGCGAGGACCAGCCCGTCGCCGAGGTGGAGACGGACAAGGCCGTCGTGGAGGTCCCCTCGCCGGTGAACGGCACGGTGCGGGAGATCCGCGCCGAGCCGGGTGAGATGGTCCCCGTCGGCGAGGTCATCATCACGTTCGACGTCGACGGCGAGCCCGCCGAGCCGGCCGAGGGGGCCGACGGCGCGGAGCCGACGACGGAGCCGGGCGGGACGGCCGAACCGGAACCGGAAGCCGGTCTCGCCGAGGAGGGCAGCGCGGGCGCGTCCGCCCCGACGTCGCGTGGCGGCCGGACGTTCGCGGCGCCGTCGGCCCGCCGGCTCGCCCGCGAACTCGGCGTCGACGTCCGTACCGTGGAGGGCTCCGGCCCCGGCGGCCGGGTCACGGAGTCGGACGTCCGCGCGGCCGCCGAGCGCGCGGCGGAACCCGAGCCCGAGCCCGAGCCCGAACCCG
>Ga0207714_1002313_pt1 | contig 11623 bp, 11 predicted proteins | sample PonA232FremontCA_2_FD_187270 | JGI IMG/M metagenome (GOLD analysis project Ga0207714, IMG submission 187270) | Marine sediment microbial community from Fremont, CA, USA - Pond A23 Sediment 2 (SPAdes) | ecosystem: Environmental > Aquatic > Marine > Unclassified | place: USA: Fremont, California... | reverse complement strand
TGCCAGTAGTCCGCCCGCTTGGCGCGCTGCTTCACCTCGCCCGCGATGGTCTGGTCATCGGCGCCGGCCGCGCGGCGATGGGCGATGTAGTCGCTCAGGTCCGCCTTTTCGCCCAGCTCGTCGAACTCGATCACGCGCACGCTCGCCGCGTGCTGATACAGGTGCCGCGCCACGTCCTGCGCATGATCGCGGCCGGCCCTGTCCGCGTCCTGGACGACGACGACGTGCGCGCCCTCGAAGTGCCGGTTTAACGCGGCCCGCCACTTCCCTGCGCCGCCTGCATTTGTGGTCGCGGTCAAGCCCAGGGCCGCGGCGTTGTCAACGTCCTTTTCGACCTCGCAGAGCAGGATCGTCCGGCCGGCCTCGACCGCCGTGCGCAGCTCGGGCAAGCGGTACGGGACCGGGCTCATGCCCTTCGTTCCCGGTCGCCACCGGCTGCCGTCCCAATGGTCTTGCGTGAAGCGCGCGCCGCCGCCACGCCATCGGTTGACCCTGATGTAGGGCGAGCCGTCGGCGGCCTCGTAGACGTACGACGCGACTTTCTCGCGCCGGCCTTGGCGCGCGGGGGCCTCGTGATCGTCCCGGAGGTCGATTCCGAGTGACTCGGCCATCCATTGGACGGCCGCGCCGTTGGTTTGCCCGGTCTCGCGCGCCACGAGGTCGAGGACACCGCCGCCGGTCTGTTGCTCGTGGTCGAACCACCGGCCGGCCTGCAGGTCCACGGACAGCGAACCTCGATTGCCGAAGCGCAGCTCGGTTTGCGTGGACAGCTCGCTATTCAGGTCGTTGCGGAGCTGGCGCGCTATTTGGCCGATGTAGGGGGTAGGATCTCTCATCGCGGCACCCCTTCGACGTCTATCTCGGCCAGCAGCTCCACGAGGTCGTCATCCACCTGCGCGTGGAATCCGTGCATCCGGTCGCCGCAGCGCGCCGGGTTGCCGCATGTGCCGGCCAGCGGGCGCGGTTGCTCGTCCGTTCCGTCGGTCCAGATCGTCGCCATGCGGCCGCAATCGCGGCAGCGTGCGACGTAGGGTAGGCGGTAGCTCATGCCGCACCCCCCGCGGCGCAGCCGCCGGCCTGCCGCACGCGGATCTCCACGCACTCGGGGTTGAGGTTGTCCGGCTCGCCGACAGCCTGCGCGTCAATTAACGCGTCTTCGGCCTCGTCGCGGGTGTGATAGATTGCGGCGCCGGCTTCGTCAGACCACCAGACGCCATCCCAATAGGATGTCGTGGCGCCGTCGCGGGCGACGATCACATAGGTTGTTGCGGGGTTGAGGTTGCCGCTGTCGCGGCTATCTGGTACGCAATTAACACGCATGGCACGCCATATCCTTGGCTTGCCTGCGTGCGATTGCCGTCAGGTGCTAGCGTAACCCACTGGAAACGCTGGAGGTCCGTGGGAATGGCATTGTAGAGGTCCGGGGTTCGATCCCCCGCGGCTCCACCAACCTTCCCTTGTGCTTGATACACAGTGAAAACGCCGAGGCAAACGGCGCACGGTGGCTCGTGGCCATTGCGCTGGTGGTCATGTCGCCAACAAATCGGGAAGAAACGCCGATCCGGGATCGATCCCCGGCACCGTCACCCGATCGCGCACGCCGATCATCGCGACGTCGACCGGGTGGCGCTCGGTCTCGAAGATCGCCTCCAGCGCAGATTCCGCGGCGCCCGTCTCGATCCGCGCCGCGAGCGGCAGCACCGCGTCGTTGCAGGCCATCAGCGCGATCGCCATGAACGCCTGCCTCCCGGCCTCACGTGCATCGCACCTGCAACAATCCGCCCTGCGACGTCCGTGGCGCGCACGGTCATGCACTGCGAACGCGCGCGTCCAGGCGCCCGCGGGCGCGCGCCGGCCCGCCCGAGCCCGGTCAGTTCCCGTCGGACGCCCGCGCCGTGGGCAGCGGCGGGGTAATCGCGATGGTCACGCGGCGATTGCGCGCGCGTCCCACCGCGGTCGCATTGCTGGCCACGGGCCGGTTCGCACCGTGCCCGATCGCTTCCATGCGCGTTTCCGCCACACCGTTGTCGCGCAGGACGCGCACCACGGAAATCGCGCGCGCAGCCGAGAGTTCCCAGTTCGACGGATAGCGCGGCGTGTCGATCGGCCGGTCGTCGGTGTGCCCGGCGACCTCGACGGTGCCGGCCACGCGGCGGAGCAGCGGCGCGATCTCGGCGAGCAGCTCCCGGCCGCCCGCGCGCACGGCCGCGGAGGCCGTGGGGAACAGCACCTTGTCCGAAAGGCGCAGGCGCACCGCCTGCTGCGAGCGCGTCACCTGAACCTCGGCGGCCAGACCGCGCCCGCGTAGATAGCTGTCCACCGCCCCTTCGAGCGAATCCAGGCGGCGGCGCCACACGTCGGCCGCCGTGCGCACGTCGCTGTCCGGACTGGATTCCGGGGCGGGCGAGCGCGTGGTTTCCGGTCCCGGCTCGCCGCTGGGCGGCATTTCGCGGATGTCGAAGGTGGGCGCGCTTTCCGGCCAGTTGCCGCGGCCCGCCGCCTCGCCCGGCCCCTCGCCGGTGTGCTGCGGATCGGCGCGGATCACCAGGATGACGAAGAACACCAGCAGCAGCATGATCAGATCCGTATACGGGATCGCCCATGCCGTGCGGTCCTCGTCGGTGACCATGGGCACGACGTCCGCCTCGGGTCCGCCGTGTCCGCCCGCCCCACCGGCATGCCCGGTGTCCGGCCGCGCCGACGCACTTTCCGAAGATTTCGCCGGGGTTTCCCCGCGGCCCGGCCGATCAGCGGCCATGGTGCGCCTCCGCGGCGGACACGGTGTGCGCCCCGGCGTCGAAATCGGCCGGTGTCGTGCCCAGGAACGACTGGAGGGTGTAGGCCATGTGGTACGGGCCCTGGCGTTCCGAGAACAGGACGACCGCTTCCTTGATCAGGTTGAGCAGGGTCACCCGGTCCTGGGTGCGCCGGCGCAGCTTGACCGCCATGGGCCGGAAAACGGCGTTGGCCAGGACCAGCCCGTACAACGTCGTCACCAGCGCCACCGCGAGGTTCACTGCGATGCGATCGATATCCATGGTGCCGATGTCGCGCAGCATGTTCACCAGGCCAAGCAGCGTGCCCACCATGCCGAAGGCGGGCGCATAGGTCGCCATGACGTTGAACACGTCGGCCTCGGCGAACTCCCGCGCCTTCAGCCGGCTGATGCGCCAGTCCAGCACCTCCACGATGCGCCCGGTGGGCGTGCCGTCGATCACCATCTGCAGACCGGTCCGCACGAACGGCGAACGCGCTTTCTCAACGGCGTTTTCGGCGTCGTGCAGACTGCCCTGGTGCCAGATCTTGGCGACGTCGATGATCTCCTGGATGTCGGAACGCTTGTAGCGATCCTCCGTGCGCAGAACCACGAAGAACGCACGCAGGGCGCGCCAGATCTCGCCCACGGAATAGCTCATCAAGGTGGCGGCCAGGGTCCCGCCCAGGACGATGATCGCCCCCGGCCCGTTGAGGAACATCGCCGGCTCGCGCGTGGTCACCGCGATCGCGCCCACGAGGATCGCGAGGCCGGCGAGCATGCCGATGATCGTTGCGATACGCATGGGATGGGAAACCCGTGTTCGGTTGTGCGACACCGCTCCGGGCGGCTTGCAGCGCCAGGGTGGGTATCCCGGCGTTGATAAACCTTAAATAAAGTTTATATCGAAACCCTTGTGCGGAGCCGGTGCCCCGCGTCGGCCAGGCGCATCCCGGCACGCCCCGCCGCGACATTTTGGGCGGTTGCAAATTCTTCGCATTTACCTTGATCGCAGGGGTAGGAGCTGTCTGGATCCGCGCCGCACCCTGGCCGGGCATGCGGCGCCACTTCGATGAGGACGCGAGCGATGACCTTGGATGCGCGCGAGACCATGCCGGGCTTCGCCAAGCCCTTCGGCAAACGGCGCAAGATCCGCGGGGAGGCCGGCCAGGTGGACGCCACGTGTCCGCCGACGGACACCCTGCTGACCGGCGTCCCCGCGGGCCGGACCGTGCGGGTCGCGGGGGTGAACGGCGGCTACCGCCTGCTCGACCGGCTTTCCGCACTGGGCGTGGTTCCCGGGGCGGCGGCGCGCATCCTGCGCAACCCGCGCTGCGGGCCGCTGCTGCTCCAGGTCCACGACACCCGGGTCGCGCTCGGCCGCGGACAGGCCGCGAAGGTCCGGGTCGCCCCCCTGCCCGACGCCGCCGAGGCCGCCGATGACGCCGGCTGAGGCCGCCGCGGGCGTGGATCCGGCCGTGGCGGCGGAGCCGCGCGGCACGGTCGCGCTCCTGGGCCAGCCCAACGTGGGCAAGAGCACGGTTTTCAACACCCTCACCGGCCTGCGCCAGCACGTGGGCAACTGGCCGGGCAAGACGGTCGAGCGCAAGGAGGGGCGGCTCGCCCTGCCCGACGGGGCGGCGCGGCTCATCGACCTGCCGGGGACGTACAGCCTGACCGCGGGCTCGGCGGAGGAGCGCATCGTCCGGCAGTTCCTCCTGCACGCCGATCCCGACGTGGTGATCTTCCTCGCCGACGCCACCGCGCTGGAGCGCGGGCTTTACCTGCTCGCCGAGGTGCTGGCGCTGCACGGGCGCGTGGTGGTCGGGCTCAACCGCATGGACGTCGCGCGCGAGCGCGGCGTGGACGTGGACGCCGACGCGCTCTCGCGGGCCCTGGGCCTGCCCGTGGTCCCCATGGTCGCGCGCAACGCCGACGGCGTGGACCGGCTGCTCAGCGAGGCCGAGGCGGTGCGCCGCAACCCGGCGCGCTGCCAAGCGTCCCCGCCGGCGATGCAGGGTCAAGCCGCACGCGTGCTGGACGATCTGACCGGCCGCCTCGCACCGGTTGTCCCGGCCCCCTACCCGCCGCGCTGGCTGGCGCAGAAGCTTCTTGAAGGCGATACCGAGGCCTGCGGCCTCGCGCGCGACGCGCTGGGGCGCACCCAATGGCCCGCGCTGGAGGCGGAGCTGCGCGAGAACGAGGATCTCGTGCTGGACGTCCTGGGCGCGCGTTACGCCTGGGTCGAGCGGGCCGTGCGCGCGGCCGTGCACCGGCCTTCCGCGGGGCGGGTCTCCTGGACGGACCGCCTGGACCGCATCGCCACGCACGGCGTCTGGGGGTTCGTGCTCCTGTTCGCCGTGCTCGGCGCGGCGCTGGCGCTGACCTTCGAGATCGCACTGCCGCTCCAGGGCTGGCTGGACGCGCACATGGTCCAGCCCTCGGCGGCCGCGACCCGCGAAGCGCTGGCAGGGGCACCGCCGTGGCTGGGCGGGCTGCTCGCCGACGGCGTGATCACCGGCGTGGGCACGGTGCTCACGTTCCTGCCCGTGCTGGCGCTGTTCTACGTGTTCATGGGAATCCTGGAGGACAGCGGCTACCTGGCGCGCGTGGCGCTGGTGATGGACCGGTTCATGCACGGCATCGGCCTGCACGGCAAGAGCGCCCTGCCCCTGACGCTGGGCTTCGGCTGCAACGTCATTTCGGTGATGAACGCGCGCATCATCGACTCCCGCGCAGGGCGGCTGATGACCATCCTGCTCGCCCCTTTGGTGCCGTGTTCGGCGCGCCTGGCCGTGCTCGCCGTGCTCACCCCGGCGTTTTTCGGCGCCTGGGCGAGTGTCGCCATGATCGGCCTGATCGCGCTGAACATGCTGGTGCTGGCGGGCCTGGGCCTGCTCCTGAACCGCACCACGTTTCGTGGGGCCGAAAGCGCGTTCGTCATGGAACTGCCGCTGTACCAGCGGCCGCACCTGCGCTCGACGCTGTTCTATGTCTACAGCAACCTGAAAGCGTTCGTGAAAAACGCGGGCACGGTGATCGTCGTCGCCTCGATCGCCATCTGGGCGCTGTCCAGCTTTCCGGGGCCGGGCCTGGAAAACAGCGTCCTCGCCCAACTGGGCCATCTGGTGGCGCCCGTGGGCGACCTCATGGGCTTCGACTGGCGCCTGATCGCCGCGCTGTTATCCAGCTTCGTCGCCAAGGAGGTGGCGATTTCCACGCTGGGCATCCTGTACGGCGCGGACGGCGGCACAGCGGCCCTGACCCAGGCGCTGCCCGCGGCCGTGGGCCCCGCAGCCGGGCTGGCGTTCCTGGCGGTGACCATGCTGTTCATCCCGTGCATGGCCACGGTCGCGGTGATGCGCCAGGAAGCGGGCTGGGCCTGGACGCTGGTGAGCGCGGTGCTGCTGCTGGCGGTATCGCTGCTCCTCGGGATCGGGCTGTACCAGGGCGCCGTCCTGCTGGGCCTCGGGGGTGCGCCGTGATTCGCCGCGTGCTGGCGGAACTTGCCGAACGCGGCACGCTCGACCGGCGCGGGCTGGCGCGCCAACTCGACGTGCCGCCGGAGATGCTGGACGCCATGATCGAGCGCCTGGCCACGCAGGGGTACGTCGAACGCGTCACCCCGGGGGGCATACCCGACGCCTGCGCAACCTGTCCCGTGGCCTGCGGCTGCGGCGCGGACCCCTGCGAGGCGGCCACGGTCTGGCGCCTCACCGATGCCGGCCGGCGCGCCGCGGAAGGCACGCCGCAGCGGGGCTGAGCCGGAAACGCGGCGCCGGCACACCTGCCGCATTCACTCCAGGTGCTGCGGCAATCGCTTCAACAGGTCGCGCAGGACGTCCTCGGCCTGGGGCGCCGCTTCGTCCCGGGATTCCGGCGCCGCTGAGCCGCCTTCGGCGTCGGCCGCGCCAGCGCCTTCTCCTTCCGCCGTGTCGGATTCCGGAGTTGCCGTGTCGCCCGGCGCCGTGGGGGCCTCGGGGGAACGCGGGTCCGCCGGCGCGTCGGGCCCGGCAATGTCCAGCCCGCTGCCGGCGAGGCGCAGCCCGGGAGCGCCCAGGTCGCCCCGGAACGCCGCGGCGAGAAACGGCTCGCCCTTGGTCTGCCCGGCTTCGCGCACACGCAGCGCGGCGTCCGTGCGCCAGTCCGGCAGGTTCGCCAGCCCGGAAAGCCGAGCCGTCATGCCCTTGCCGTCAAGGGTGATGCCGTCGCTGCGCAGCACGCCGTCGGCAACCCGCCAGCGCCCCGCGACGGCGAGGTCGGTGTCGCGGAATGCGGCGTCCACGGTCTGTGCGGCGCGCGCGGAAACGGCCATGCCCTCGCGCCGGCCGCCGAACAGCGCATCCAGCAGATGCGCCTCCGCCGGTACGGGCTGCAGGCGCAACGTCCCGGCGACGCGCCCCGATCCCGTCAGGGTTTCCACCAGCTTGCGCTCGCTGCGCCCCTGCGCGCGCAGCTCGCCGTTCAGGCTGACCGGCCCGGCCGGACGCAGCCCGGGCAGCATCGCGCCGAAGGCGCGAGCGTCCGTCCCCGCCATGGCGAAGCGCAGGTCGAACCGGGGCGTGGCGGACGCATCCAGCGTCCCCTTTGCCGAAACCGTGCCGCTGCCCAGCTTGCCCGAGACATCGGCGAGGTCCAGGATACCGTCGCGCAGGCGGGCCTCCGCGCGCACACCCGTTAGCGTCACCGCATCGTCGAACCGCAACGCCTCGGCGGCCAGGCGCAGCGACCCATCGACGGTGCGAAGCGCGCGCAGCCCCAGCGGCGCCGCCGACCAGTCGCCCGCACCACCGCCCTCGGCACCGGCCGCGCGGCGGAACGCGAAGGCGGCAACAGGCAGGTCGCCGGTTTCCAGATCCAGGGCAATGTCGGGACGCGCGCGGCCGAGTTTCACGGACGCCGCACCGGAAACGGGCACGCCGCCCAGCGTGCCGTCGAGGCCGGCCGCCCGGATGCGCTGCGCCGCCGTGGTGACCTGCGCCGCCAGATCGACGCCGCCCGGATCGCGGCGCAGCGGCGGCAGCGGCGTGAACGCCCCGAGCACACGGCGCAGGCTGTCGTGCTGGAGCGCCACACGCAGATCCGCCGCGGGCAGCGGCCCCTCGGCATCGCGGCCGCCCGCGCCGAGCTTCCCGCGCGCCGTGAGCAGGCCGTCCAGCGCCTGGAGCGCCAGGTTCACGCGCAGATCACCCGGCCGGCCCTTGACCTGGCCGCTCACGCTGACCGCCGGCCAGCCCTGCGGCACCCCGCCGATGTCCGCAAGCCAGGCCAGAGCGGCGTGGGGCTGCAGATCCTGCCAGTTCAGGTTGAGGTCAAGACGCGGGCGCGCGCCCGCGACCCCGACGATCTCGCCGTCCAGGCTCAGCGGCCCGCCCGCGACGCCCTCGGCGGTCAGCGTGTGCAGGGTGAGCCGCCCCCGCGCCAGCGTGCCCTTCAGGTGCGCCGCCTGAACCTGCCGGCCGCCGGCAACGAGCGTCCCCACGCGTAGATCGAGGTTGGCATCCACGCGGTCGAACAGCGCCCGTACGCCCGCAACCTGCGTCTCCCCGCCGTCCGTCGCGGCCGTCTCCTCGGCCGCCGGCCGGTCGCGTGTATAGGCGTCCAGGTCCAGGCGGTCGATCCTGAGGCCGACGCCCAGCCCTGGCCGGCCGCCCAGCGCCGCAACGACTCCGCCGCGCGCGGTCAGCGTGTCGACCTCCAGGTCCATGCCGGACAGGGTCACGCGGGCCGGGCGGGCCTTCAGGTTCGCCGCGAGGCGCAGGCGGCGCAGCCGGTCCGGCGCAACCCCCGGGACGCGCACCCCCAGCCAGTCGAAAACGGCGCGCAGATTGCTCGACGCCGCCTCGATCCGGCCATCGAAGCGCGGCCCATCCTGCGGCGTGGTCAGCGCCCCATCGAGGTACACCTCGCTGCCGCCGGGAAGCAGCGCCCGCGCCTGTTCGACCCGCAAGGTGCCGTCGGCCAGACGCAGCTCCGCCGCCCCCTGGCGAATCACCTGCCCGCGGTAGACCAGCGCCGGCGCGGACACCGCCACCTCGGCCGTCATCCCACCGGGGAGATCCCAGCCGTTCCCGGCCGCGCCGTTCGACCCCTTCGCCGCGGCTCGCGCCCCGAACAACCGGTCCAGCTCCAGCCGCTGCAGGGTCAGGTCGGCCTCGACGGCGAGCGGCGGGCCGTCGCGGAGCCGGGCATTCCCGGAGACGGCGATCTCGCCCATGCCCGCGTCGAGTTCGGACACCGCCAATGTGCCGCCGTCGAGCCGGAGCGTCGCGCTCGCCCGGTAGGCCTGCCCGCGCATGCGGGCGACCACGCCAGACGGTGCGCCCAGTCGCGCCAGCACGGGCGCGCCGTCGCCGCCCCGGATCTCCAGGTCCGCGCGCGCGGCCAGCGGGGACCGGCTCTCCAGCGCACCCGACAGGCGGACCCGCGCCGCGCCGTTCCGGTCCGTCGGCGTTTCGCGGTGCAGTTCCGGATGCAACGTCACGCCGAAGGGCGTCGGGCCGTCGCCGCCCAGGCGTCCCAGATTGGCGCGCACGCGCATAGGCACGCCCGCCCAGGTGACGCGGCCACGCAGGTCGAAGGGGCCGCCCCGACCCGCCGTGCCGATTCGCCCGGTCACCGCGGTCAGGCGCAGGCGGCGGTCGCGCGTCCGGTCGCGATAGATCAGCGTCCCCTCGGTGATGCGCAGCTTCTCCAGGCGCAGGTCCGCACCCAGCGGCAAGCCGCCGGCGCCGTCGGCGGGCCGCGCGCCGTCCCGGGACTGCCACGTCGCGGTGCCGTCGGCCGTGCGGGTCAGGACCAGCCGCGGCTCGACCAGGGTCACCCGCGCGAGCCGGACGTCGCCGCGCAGCAGCGGGGCAAAGCGCACGTCCACGCGAAGTTCACGCGCGCGCAGAAGGTCGCGTCCCGTGCGCCCGGCCACACGCAGTTCCCCGATGGAGAACGCCGGACGGGGCAGCATCTCCAGCTCGACATCCCCCTGGATAACGACCTTTCGCCCGGTTGTCGCGGAAAGCTGTGCGGCGATATCGGATCGATAGGCGGTCCAGTTTACGAACGAGGGCCCGACGAGGACGGCGGCCACCCCAGCGACCACGAATCCGAGGATCGCATAGATGAGCGTCTTCAATCGGCAGCCCTTCTCCGAACGGAACGGCGAGGTGGCGACGGAACGGCGCGGGCGGCATTGCGGGGGCCGCCGCGCGCGCTAAGCTATAGAATGACGGCGATATCGGCAAACGCCGCAGGCCGAGCAGGAAAGGCAGCCAGCATGGGCGATATCATCGACCTGGAAACGCAGCGGCGGCGCCGCGCCGAGCGCCAGCGCCGGCGTTCGGAAAACGAATCCGAACGCAGCCGGCGGCGCAGGCCCGGCGCTGACTCCGGCGGAACGGACGAAAGCGGCGACACGGACCGCGACCGCGACCCGGAACGCTCACCCTCCGGCTGAGCCGCCCGCTTCGCGCTCGCATCGAAACAGGCGGGCGTGCTAGATGCGCCCGCCATGTTCGGCTTTTTCGACGGCAGTTTTGCCGCCGCGGCGGCGGTGTCCGTGGCGGCAGGGGTGGTGCGCGGATTCACCGGCTTCGGCTCGGCCATGCTCATGGCGCCGCCGCTCTCGGCCCTGTACACGCCGGCGATCGCAATCCCGATGATCACCGTGATGGAGCTGGGCGTGGGCCTGACGCTGCTGCCGCGCGCCGTGCCCGTGGCCAAGTGGCCCACGGTGCTGCGCCTCGCCGCCGCGGCGCTTCTGGGAATCCCGGCGGGTGCGGCGCTGCTGGTAACGGTGCCGGGCATGTACATGCGCTGGGCGATCTCGGCCGCCATCATCCTGGCGGTGGTGCTGCTCGCCCTGGGCATCGGGCGCAAGGGCGAGGCCACCCCCGCGGGGACCTACGCAACGGGCGCGCTTTCGGGCCTGACCAGCGGCGCGGTGGGCATGGGCGGGCCGCCCGTGGTCATCTACTACCTTGCCGGGCGCGACCCGGCCGCGGAGATCCGGGCGAGCCTGATCTGCTTCTTCGTCGCCACGGCCGTGATCCAGACCGTCACCTACGCGCTGAACGGCATTCTGACCGCGGACAACGGGGTGAAGGGGCTGATCCTGCTGCCCAGCTTCGTCATCGGTTCGGTCGTGGGCGCGCGCCTGTTCCGGAACAGCCGGGAGCAGGTTTATCGCAAAGCGGCGATGGGGTTGGTGACGGTCGTCGCGGTGCTCAGTCTCACGGTCTAGATCCCGGCCGAACGCGCCGACGAATTGCGCGACGGCTCGCCCGTTGATTCCCCGTCAAGCGGCGGCTAGGTTGCGCGCCCGTTGACGCGCTGCAACATACGAAGCGGTTCCGCGAGCCAGGCATGTCCGAGACGACGCGGGTCGGCCACCACGACCCCGAGACCTGTTTCCAGCGGCTGATCCTGACGCTCCAGGCGTACTGGGCGCGGCGCGGCTGCGTCATCCTGCAGCCCTACGACATGGAAGTGGGCGCGGGGACCTTCCACCCGGCGACGACGCTGCGCGCCCTCGGCCCGGAGACCTGGAACTGCGCCTATGTGCAGCCGTCGCGCCGGCCCACCGACGGCCGCTACGGCGAGAACCCCAACCGCCTTCAGCACTACTACCAGTTCCAGGTGCTGATGAAGCCCTCGCCCGCGGCCAGCCAGGACCTCTACCTGGGCTCGCTGCGCGCCATCGGCATCGACCCGCTCCAGCACGATATCCGATTCGTGGAGGACGACTGGGAGAGTCCCACCCTGGGCGCCTGGGGTCTGGGCTGGGAGGTCTGGTGCGACGGCATGGAGGTGACGCAGTTCACCTACTTCCAGCAGGTGGGCGGCATCGACTGCGATCCCGTGTCCGTGGAGCTG
>Ga0207714_1002311_pt1 | contig 11625 bp, 7 predicted proteins | sample PonA232FremontCA_2_FD_187270 | JGI IMG/M metagenome (GOLD analysis project Ga0207714, IMG submission 187270) | Marine sediment microbial community from Fremont, CA, USA - Pond A23 Sediment 2 (SPAdes) | ecosystem: Environmental > Aquatic > Marine > Unclassified | place: USA: Fremont, California... | reverse complement strand
ATAAAGTGAGTGCCGGACGTTAGAAAATCCAGAGTCGGAGGTTCAAGATTCAAAAAGGCTCCGCGAACATGTCGGTTTCGGAAGATGGTGAATAGTTACTTCTTTTTTGGGTAAAGTGGAAAGAATGCCAGTCGCGCAAGCACGGACGGTGAGTTGATTGTGCCCATGTGTTGAGGGCGCGTCAGAGTATGATCAGGGACAAAAATCCCTTGGCCGAGGTGAGAGCGTGTTCTGCCATATCCGTAAAAAAAGGCCAAGGGTCCATTCGGCACCTGCCTGCAGGCTGCTCCGGAAAGATTTCTTCTAAGAGTTCGGGCTCTTGGAACATAATTTCGGTTCTTGATGGCTGTCTCCCTCGAGCCCGCCAGACCGCCCGGAAAGGGGCTAAAGAATCCCGGTGCATCAGCGACAAGAATACCAGGAAGATGGGACGGCATGGCACCGGACATGGAGAACTCCCCGGACAGGGACAGTGGCCATTCAGACCGGGAAAATCGCTGAGGAGAAACTCGGGAGGGAAGAGCAAAGGCCCCTCCTTGTATCTGCGACTCTTCGTCTCCGGAGCTTTCGGGCTCGCAGCACGTCATACGGGATCTCAAACAGATCTGTGAGGAACACCTCCAATGACGCGAACGAGCTCGAGGTTATCGACGTGCCCCGGTATCCGGATCAAGCCAGACACTCTCGGATTCTTGCCGCGTCCCCCTCCCCTTTAAAGGAGAACCCCCGTCGCGCAAGATCGTGGCAGATCTCTCGGTAGGGGAAAAGTCCCGGGAGGCCTTGACATTCAACATAAACAGGGTAAATGATCGCGATCCTTCAATCCGGAACTCTTTTTGCTGCAAATTGGTTCCATTAAGCAATGGTCCATGAATAACGATCCAGACGAACATTCTCAATTTCTTTGGCGAAAGGCCCTTTTTGTCCTCACTGCCCTGTTCGGCGCTGTGGCACTGTACGTCTTGAGCAATGCCAACTCCCTGCTCTATCAGGCCCTGATCGAGCTTTTCGCCGTGGGAGTGGCCCTCACTGTCTTCAGTACAGGGTGGACCACGCGCCACATCGTAGCCAGTAACGGCCTGTTCCTGCTTGCGATGGCCTATGGCAGCGTTGCCGGTCTGGATCTCATGCACACCCTTGCCTCCAGAGGCATGGGTGTTTTCCCCGATCAGGGCCCCAATCTGCCTACCCAGCTCTGGATTGCCACTCGTTTTGTGGAGGCCCTCTCCCTTCTGGCCGCGGCGCTGCTGCTTGGCTCCCCACGCCGGTTGCCTGCAGGCGGAATTCTCGCCGCATACGGCCTCCTGACCTGCGCCCTGCTTACTCTCGTCTTCCTGGGGTTCTTGCCGGAGATGTACGTCCAGGACCAAGGGATTACTCCTGGCAAGATCGGCGGTGAATACCTCATCTGCGCGATTCTGGTAGCTGCGGCATGGCTCTTCTGGCGGAGGCGGGACCGTTGTCCCGGACGCAGCCTGCGGTTCCTCCTTGCGGCAATCGGGGCGACTTTCGCCTCCGAGCTTTCCTTTACTCTGCATACGGACGTATACGGTTTTTTCAACTTCATGGGCCACTTGCTCAAGCTCGTTTCCGTGATGTTTATATACCGGGCCCTTGTCTCCGATTTGCTTCTGCGGACCTACGAGGGTCTTAACCGGGATCTGGCCAGTTCCAGGGACGACCTGGAGCAAAAGGAGGCTCTGCTGCACGCGGAGCGCGACAAACTGGACACCCTGGTGCAGCTCAATGCCGATGGGCTCATGGTGCTGGATCCAAACGGTGTGATCAGCTTTCTCAATCCCGCGGCCACAAGGATGCTGGGCCGGGAGAGGGAGGGGCTCTTGGGAGAACAGTTCGGGTATCCCGTCGCTCCGGGGTCGAGCGCCGAGATCGAGCTCCTCTCCGTTTCCGGGGAGCCCAATGTGGTGGAGCTAAGGGCTACGGAGACGGAATGGAGCGGCCAGTCCGCACTTCTGGCATCCTTTCGGGATATCACGGAGCGCAAGCGGGCCGAAGAGGAGCTGAGAGAGAGCCGGGAGGAGCTGGAAGCCATTTACGAAAACGCGCCACTCATTATGCTGCTTTTGGACAGTGAGCGGCGTGTGAGAAAGGTGAACAGGTATTCCACGGAGTTCATCGGTGTCTCCGGGGAGAGTGTCAAAGGGCAGCGAGGAGGCGAGGTCCTGAAATGCATCCACTATCTGGACCATCCAGACGGGTGCGGTTTCGGGCCCAGTTGCGAAGAATGCACTATTCGCAACACGATTCAGGAGACCGTTCGGATCGGACAGAGCTTCAATCAGGTGGAGATGAGCATCTCCCTTATCCGGGAGGAAGAGGAGACGGAATTGACTTTCCTGATATCGACGAGCTTGCTGCAGCACCAGGGAGAGCCGATGGTCCTGTTGGCCCTTGTGGACATCACCGAGCGCAAGGCTGCGGAGAAAAACATGCGCCACATGGGGTTCACCGACACCCTGACCGGCCTTTACAACCGCAACTTCTTCGAGGCGGAGATGAACCGGCTGAGCGATGGACGCCACGCCCCCATAGGGATCATCGTCTTCGACGTGGACGGACTGAAATTCATCAACGACACCATGGGCCACGAAAGCGGGGACTCCATTTTGACCACACTCGCGGAGATCTTGCGAGAGAATTTCCGGGCCAGTGATATTGTTGCCAGGATCGGGGGAGACGAGTTCGCCGTGCTTCTTCCGGAAATCGACCAGGCTGGCATGCAGAGCATCGGGCAGCGGGTGAGAAACTCCGTGGAGCAGTTCAACAGGAACCGGACCCAAATTCCCCTCTCCGTGTCCATGGGGCAAGCCTTAAGCGCGGTGGACAATCTGGAGATCCACGCAGTCTTTCGGGAAGCAGACAACCGGATGTACAGGGAGAAGATGCAGAGGGAGCAAAGTTCCCGGAGCTCGACTGTCCAGGGTCTGATTCAGGCCATGGAGGCACGAGACTTTATCACAGAGGGTCACAGCGATCGGCTGCAGAAACTGGTGAGCAGATTGGCCCGGAAGATGGAAATGTCCCACCAGGACATCAACGATCTGATGCTGTTGGCCCGGTTCCACGATCTGGGCAAGGTCGGCATCCCGGACCGCATCCTTTTTAAGCCTGGGGCTCTGAGCGACGAGGAGTACCAGGAGATGCAACGACACTGCGATATTGGGCATCGCATTGCCAGATCCGTCCCCGATCTCTCACACATAGCGGAATGGATCCGCGAACATCACGAGAAATGGGACGGAACCGGATATCCCAGTGGTTTACAGGGAGAGGACATCCCTCTTCCCTGCAGGATCCTGGCAATTGTCGACGCCTATGACGCCATGATAAGCGACCGGCCCTATCGCAAGGCCATGTCCCGCGAAGAAGCGATCGCCGAGCTCAAGCGCTGCGTTGGCACCCAGTTCGATCCGGATCTGGTGGAGCGATTCGTCGCGATTGTACAGGAATCCGGGGAACAGTAGACGCGCATGCCTGGCAGTTTCTTACAGATAGGATAGCAGGTTGGTTGCCCACGGGCTGGAATGCCAATCCGAATGGATAACTGGCTATTTTGTTCAAGAGAGAAAGGGGCCACAATGTACTTTTCCGTTTCACATGATCTTCTCCTGTCCGGTGAAATCCTTAATTTCGACGTGTATCTTTACTTGGGTAACCGGTATGTCCTGTACGCCAAAAAAAATGAAAGATATTCTGCACGACTCAAGGAAAAGCTCAAAGATAAAGATATTAGTAATGTATATGTGCTATCCAATCAGAGGCCGGATTTCGAAAATTATGTGGAAAAAAACTTTGCAAAGATCCTCAATGATAAGGAAGCCTCGATCGAAGCTCGATCGCAATTGTTTTACGAGACCACGATCAATAATGTGAAAAGATTCTTTCAAAAGTCCAAAATTCAAGTTAATGATGAAGTTGTAGACCAGCTTGACAACATAGTGCGATCCAGCATTGATTTCCTCTCGCAGGATATGGCGATCAAGAATATCGGTAGCCTGTTGTCCCATGATTATCAGACCTATTCCCACTGCATGCAGGTCTATACGTTGACCTTGGCTCTGATGAACAAATACGATTTTTCTGAGGAGGACAAGGTTCGGTCCGGAATAGGCGCCCTGTTGCACGATATGGGCAAGCTGAAAATCCCCAACACCATTCTGAACAAGCCGGCCAAGCTGAACAATGAGGAATGGGAGTTCATCAAGCATCATCCTGTGCTGGGCGTGGGGTGTTGCACCAAGGTGAGTCTTCCTCAGGGAGTCATCAATTGCATCCTCTTCCATCACGAAAAATGCAACGGCAAAGGATATCCCGTAGGTCTCAGCAAGCAGGATATCCCCATGCCGGTGCGCATCATAACCATTTGCGACATCTATGATGCCATCACCTCGAATCGGGCCTATGCGAGCAAGGAAACCTCGGAGCAAACCCTACGGATCATGCATGAGGAGATGGGACAAGGTTTGGATCAGTCGCTATTGAAGGGGTTTACCTCTCTTTTACAGGAGATGGAATTCATTTGAGCCTTCTGGTTTCAATGTGTGAGAGCCCTTTTGTTGAAAGCCCGGATTACTTTGTATTTCACCCATGCTCGGCGGGCCTGAGCTCTTCAATATCGGGATTATTGAGGACGGCAGTCAAAGCCTGGGGATGCGCCGAGCCGTGGCCTCGGCTCTGCACAAGAAGGCGTCGGTCCGCTTTTTCAAGAGCAAGGGCGGTCCGGCGCTTTTTAGTTGCGGGTCGGTGTGAGGTGGGTGGTGATCTCTTGTCCGGAGCAGACGATGTGCTTGGGCCCCTCTGGGTTGTTGAAATAGGGGATTCTGCTCAGGGCGAAGAGTCTCCATCTCCCCCGGAAGTCCGGGAGCCAAGCATACGTGAGCAGGGGCCGGGCCGTGGCAAAGACCTTTTCATTCTCCTCTCGGCAGTGAAAGGCAACCTCCGGAGAGAGCACATTTTCTATCCGGTTGTATTCAATCTTGATCCTGGGCAGGCCCAGAAAGTCGGCGTAGGCCTGATTGACGGCCCCATAGGTGTCCGGATCCACAAAGTAGAAGATCTGGATGGGGATGTGGTCCAGGAGCATGGTGTGCTCGTGCCCCTTGCGCTGCAAAGCCTGCTCCATTCGCTTGCGTTCGGAGATGTCCTCCAGGGTGACCAGAGCATGCGGGCCTTCCTTGAGATGCAAAAGGCTGCTGGAAACAAGGATGGTGACCGAATCGCGCACTCCGTCCTGTATGGTTGGCAGCTGGGCCTCCTCCTGGAAAAAGCTTTTTCCGGTTTTGAGCGTGGCGAGCACGGTGTTGCGCGCGACGCAATTATGGCATTCCGTACCGAAACCGCATCCGCGCGGGTCGTCCAGGTGGTGCAGGCAGCGCAGGGCCTCGCCACCCCGCCTTCCGATCATCTCTTCTTCCGCGGAGCCGGCCATGGCTTCTGCTGCCGAGTTGACGCTGCGAATCCTTCTGTTTTGGTCCATCAGAAAGGTGGCCTGCGGGATGTGTCTGTAAATGGCGGAAAGCTCTTCCTCCCGGTCCTGGAGCTCTTGCGCCTGTTCCCGCTGCTTGAGCCCGATTCCCAGATGGGAGGCGAGTCGCTCAACTGTTTCCACCAGCTGCGGAGTGAAAATATGCTTTCGCGAATCGTTAAGCTGCAAGAGACCCAGGGTTTCCGATCCGTAGAGCACCGGTGCCAGTAGGACGGACTCATATCCTTCCCCATGGCATCGGTTTCGGGTTCTGGCCTGGCGGTCCGCTTCGTTCGTCGAGGCCAGGAGCTCGCTCGTGCTGCCGGTCCAGAAGCTTCCGGATTCGGTGAAAAAGGGCAGGGTTGGATCGAAGCGGCCGCTGAGAACGTTGCCGCACATGCACTCCAGCACGGGATTGCCGGCACTGTCCCGGATCGGCGTACCGGTCTCGTGCATCATGCACAAGCGGTTTTCCAGCCGTACATGCTCCTCGGGGAACCCCCGTGTCTCAAAGTAGGGAAAGTCCTCTCCGTCCTGCAGCCTGACTCCTGTTGCCTCACAACCGGTCCAGTCGCGGATGAGGATGGTCACGTTTCGGATGAGCTCATGAAGCTCGTCGCTTCGGTTCATGAGGCGCAAAAGGTCAAGGACCGCCTCTTGCTCGGCTTCCGGCGCCTCATGGGCGCTTTCGCGTGCAATGCGTCTTTTTTCGTCCCGGTATGTTGTTGGGGGCATCTGTTGAGAGCCCATATGTTCTCTCGAACCGTTTGTTGGGTTGAGGAGGGTATTGGCCAGGGTTCCGCACGTTGATTTCAACGCAATTACGCAGAAGTTTTGATCGCTGCGTGTGGATTGGGATTTGAGACAGGAAGTTGAAAAAACTTCCTTAAAATGCGGTGGATTCTAGGGGAAAAATTTTGGGGAAACTACTATGGATTGAACGAAAAATCAACAAGGTCTGTTCGATAAGGGGTCAAAGAGTGGCATTACGGTACATATGAAACATTGGATAAGTGACTTGACCAGCATGATTTGTCTGTTTTATTTCTGTTTCTGCTTAGCCAGGCATGGGTTTCGCTTGAACGGAAGTTTGACCATGACAAGGCACTAGGAGAAAAATTCTCAAGTTTTCAGGAATCATGAACCGGACAGCACTGCCTCAACATCAATCAAATTGTCTTTTTGTAAAATCGTCAATGATGTCAAGATGTTGTCAATAAGCAATTCTTTTGCCGCCCCTCCTTAATGTGTTCCTCTCCGGTCCGACAAGGATTATAGATCCGGATCTCGCAATGGGCCATGAAATGGAGCCGGTATACTGGAAGGATAAGCGGTTCCGTCCCGTATGGTCGGGATCGAGTCCATGGAAGATTGGGGCCGGCCCGAGAAGCAAGGGAGAAAATTGAGGAGACTTTCCGTTGCTGTCCGCCACCCGGACGGCTCTTTTCGAAGACCTCTTTGATTGACCCCCCTTATCAGGCTGCCTTGCAAAATGCTCTCCTAAACCGACGTTGTCGAGGCTTTCACCACGCAAGGGAACGGCCCCCTGTCCAAGCCTCCCCTTGGGATCCCCATTATCTTCAGGAAAATGAGATCGCTCAGCACCAACAATCCGAGAATGAGGCTCTTCATGCTTTGCATCCCGCGACTTCGATGTTCAGGGGCCTTCCCTTTCAGGGAATGTGTCGCGCTCGTTCTGCTTGTGTTCCTTTTCCTCGGATGCGGCGGCGAGAACGGCTCCGAGGGAACCGAAAAGGTGAAGGCAGGTCGCAAGGAAACGGTACGTATCGTCTATGTCGACTGGGCCTCTGAAAGAGCGAGCGCCCATGTGGTGAAAACAGTGCTCGAGCAGAGGTTGGGGCGAGAATGCGAGCTGCTCGACGTCACCTTGATCGCCATGTGGCAGGCGCTTGCTGCTGGGGATCAGGACGCTTCGGTCGCAGCCTGGCTCCCGTCGCTTCAGGACAGATTTCAGGAGAAGCACGGCTCGGAGGTGGTGAACCTCGGACCCAACCTGAAGGGGACGCGGATAGGGCTTGTCGTCCCGGAATACGTCCCTGTGGATTCCATAACCGAGCTGTCCGAGCACGCGGAGCGCTTCGACCACAAGATCATTGGCATCGACCCGCATGCCGGTCTTATGAAGAAGACCGGACAGGCTCTTGAGGCCTACGATCTTGGCACCCTGGAGCTCGTCTCCGGAAGCGGCTCCACCATGACCACCGCACTGGAGCAGGCTGTTGCCCAAAAGGATTGGATCGTGGTCACCGGATGGACTCCACATTGGATGTTCGCACGCTGGGATCTGAAATATCTCCATGACCCCCGCAATGTGTATGGTGACGCGGAGCACATCTCAACCATAGCTCGAAAAGGCCTTCAGAAGGACATGCCCCGGGTCTATGCCTTCCTGGACAATTTCTTCTGGTCCCCGGAGGATATGGCCGAGGTTATGCTCAAGGCCCAAGCAAATGAAACTTCCTATGAGGAAGCTGCGGAAGAATGGGTCAACAACCACGAAAACCAGGTTTCGGCCTGGCTCAATCAATAATCCCGCTCACAGATCCACATTATGCACAGATGGGAAGCATGGACACCGAATCCTGCAAGGGACAGATCCACAAAACCGTGGTTTCTTGCCTCGATCCTAATCACTTTGTTCCTGGCTGGCCTTCTCGTGTGGTACCTCGCGTTCACCTTCAACTTCGTCAGTACATTCAAGAATCAGGAACTGGCTGGAGAACGCGCATCCTGGAAGCTCCTGCTGTATTCTGAAACAATGAACATGGCCACTCGATCCAGCACGCTCAGCGGCAATCTCAAGTGGAAACAGACGTATTCAAAAACGAAGTCCAAGATGGATAACCTCCTGAATGATACACGTGAAATGATCGATTCAAGGGAGATCCGGGGAGAGGCGGATGAGTTGAGGAGCTCCTACGACAAGGTCACCCAGATACAGGAGCAGGCGTTCACACTGGTGAGCAATGGCAATAAAAAGGAGGCTGCGAGGCTTTTGGCCGGATGGCCCTATATCAAGAACAGCATGCGCTTGGAGAGCTCGGCCAGAGAGCTTGTTGATCTCGCGCAGAAGCGCATCACGCGCAAGACGTCCTTCCAGAGGATGCAGGCGGGCATCGTTCTCACGGTCATAGCGATTTGTCTCCTGGTCCTGATCCTCTCCTGGTACATGACCATCCGGTTTTGGCGCAGGCAGTTCGAAAGGAAAAAACAGGCTGAGGATGCGCTGCTGAAAAGCGAAAAAAAATACCGGACCATCATCGAAACGGCATCCTCGGGGTGCTGGCAACTCGACGCGGACGAGATCACGGTGGATGTGAATCAGGCGCTGTGCGATATGCTCGGGTATTCCAAGGAGGAGATCCTGGGCAAGATGCCCTTCGATTTCGTGGATGAGGCCAACGATCCCATATTCCGGGACAACGTTGCCAAAACCGCTCCCTCGGTGAATCGAAACTACGACGTCGATTTGATCCGCAAGAATGGCGATACAGTCTCCGCCCGCATGGATTCGACGACCCTGTACGACGAGCTCGGCGCAGTTGCCGGATCCTTTGCCTTCGTAACCGACATCACCAAGCGCAAGAGGGCCGAGGAGAAGCTCAAGGAGATGAGCCTCTATGACTCCCTGACCGGCCTCTTCAACCGCAACTTTTTCGAGGAGGAGATGACTCGCTTGAGGGACGGGGGCTCCAGTCCGGTGGGAATCGTCATCTGCGACCTGGATGGTCTGAAGTTTATCAACGACACCCTGGGGCACCAGTCCGGTGATCAGATGCTCATGAACGCTGCCGAGCTGTTGCAAAACAATTTCCGCTCCACAGATATCATGGCCAGAATCGGAGGGGACGAGTTCGCTATCTTGTTCACGGACACAAACCAGGAGATGGTGGAGCGCATGCTCCAGAGATTTCGTCAGAGTGTGCACGAATACAACAACACCGACCCGGAGATCCCCCTCTCCATCTCTGTAGGCTGCGCAGTTAGCGAGACCCCTGTATCGGACATGCACGACTTGTTCAGCGAAGCGGACAATCGGATGTACCGGGAAAAGATTCAGCGCGAGGGAAGCGCCAGAAGCGCTGTCCTGCAAGCCCTGACCGGCTCCATGCAGGCAAGGGACTTCGATACCGAGGGCCACTGCGACCGCCTGCATGAGCTTGTGGATGCCATGGCCCGGGATTTGGCCCTTTCACAAGATGCGATGAACGACCTCTCCCTGTTCGCTCGCTTTCACGATCTGGGCAAGGTGGGAATTCCGGATAACATTCTTTTCAAGACCGGGGCCTTGACGGAAGAGGAATGGCAACATATGCGCCGGCACTGCGAGATAGGCCACCGTATCGCCTCCTCCGTGCCCGACCTGGAGCCAATAGCGGACTATATCCTCAAGCACCACGAGTGGTGGGACGGCCAGGGCTATCCCCTGGGCCTCTCAGGTCGCGACATCCCCCTCCCGTGTCGCATCCTGTCGGTTGTCGATGCCTATGACGCCATGACCAGCGATCGCCCCTATCGCAAGGCCATGACCCGCGAGGAGGCGCTTGCCGAGCTCAAGCGGTGTGCCGGAACCCAGTTCGATCCGGAGCTGGTGGAGCAGTTCTCTCAGCTCTTGGAACGGACCGATTCCGAGTGACAGTCACGGCGACTCCTCGCGGGGAACTATGGCGGCCCCCAGGTTCATCCGCCGTTACAGGGGGGATAGAGTAGATGCGGCACTCCGTGCTTCGGCGGAGGAAGCGACTCCTGGCTTCCACGGAGCGATCGGGAGATGGGTTATTCGGACAGGGGGTGGTTTTCGCCGATCCGTTCCAGGACGCCGGCGAGCTCCTCGCCATACCGGCTCGCTTCGAGTATGGGGGTCAATTCCAGGCAGTCCGGCCCGGACGCCTCCTCAGTCTGTTGTTCCAGCTCCGTCCCCGCCTCCCAAAGCATGATCTTGAAGGCCTCCGCAGGCGTATCCGCCTGAGCCAAGTGATTCACTGTGGCTTCGATACTGCCAGGGTCCAGTGCGAGCTCATCATAGGCCTGCTTGATCCGCTTGAAGCGTTCCGGAAAATGCTCCGGGGGATAGCGCCTGGTGAGCCTGACGTAGGCACGGCGCAGCTCTTCCCGGTCGCAGTCCCTGGACAGACGCAGAGTTCCGCGAGCGGACTCGAACATCATTTCCTTCCTTGATTGCGGTTTCCGCTTCCCTTGATCACATCGCTATCCAAAAGGCTCTTTTGTTTGGGGCTTTTTTTGGGGGTCTTCTTCTTGGGGCCGGGTCTGCCCTTGCCCTTGAAGGCCAGCGGCCTCAGGGCCTGCCAAGCGCTCGAAAAGTCTTCGTTGTCAGACTCGGATTCCACGAGGCCAAGCTTCTCCCAGCTGTCCCAGACCAGTGAGGCAAGTCCCGTGGAGCCGTGCTCGCGCAGGGCCAGCGCGATTTCCTCCCAGCGCTCCTGTCGTGTGGCGTAATCCGCGAGCTGATGCACGATACGGTGCAAAAAAGCGTCGCTCGAGGCGGTGGGGGAATAGGTGAGCATCCAGAGCAGCGCGGAGCAGAGGGTCTCTTCGGGAGGGGGACTGCACAGGAGCCACTCGGCCTCTCTCTCGTTTTCCGGAAGCGGGGTGGAGCGATCCGCCTTGTTCAGGGTGAGCCGGGCCAGGCCGAGCAGGGGATGGTCCCTCCCCGAGGACTCGACGAGATCGCGCATGAAATCCTCCGGGACGACGAGCCACAGATCCTGGGCAAACGGATGCCATTTCTCCGTGGTCTCCCGGAAATATTCCTCCAGGAGTCGTTCCGCAAGGGACTGGAGAGAATCCGGGTCCAGGCAGCGGGCCCAGCGCCGGAAAGCCTGTCCCGGCTGAGAGGTGGCGCCCAGGAATGTGCTCGCTGAGGCGAAGTCCTCCTCCAGGGAAAAGGGGGCCACGTGGTCCCGGATACGCGCGAGCACCGGATCCTTGGCTTCGGAGGGAAATGCCTCGCTTCCCTTTACCAGGAGCACGAGCCAGACCGACGGATTCACGGGGAGCTGGACAGCCGTGTCCGCCATCGCGGTCAGGCTGTCTCGTGCATGGGGAGGGGGCAGAAGGGCCACGGCAGTGGTCCATCTTTGCATGACCTGCTTCAGGAT
>Ga0207714_1002310_pt1 | contig 11628 bp, 12 predicted proteins | sample PonA232FremontCA_2_FD_187270 | JGI IMG/M metagenome (GOLD analysis project Ga0207714, IMG submission 187270) | Marine sediment microbial community from Fremont, CA, USA - Pond A23 Sediment 2 (SPAdes) | ecosystem: Environmental > Aquatic > Marine > Unclassified | place: USA: Fremont, California... | reverse complement strand
AGGACCGCGTCGGCCGCCTCAACGCCGGCGAGAACTACATCGAGGACCTCGACGACGAGGCGATCAAGGGGCTGGTGGAGGCGGGCCGGCTGCGGGCCGCCGATGGCAGCTGGCACCGCGCCGACGAGATCGTCTGGGTCACCAACGCCGGCGGCGCCGCCTGGCTGCGCGGCACCCGCCTGGCCCTCGATGACGACGGCTTCATCCAGGTCGACGATACCCTGCGCTCTCCCTCGGATCCGCGCATCTTTGCCGCCGGCGACATCGCCAGCCAGATCCACCACCCCCGCGAGAAAGCCGGCGTCTTTGCCGTACGCCAGGGCAAGCCGTTGGCCGACAATCTGCGCGCCGCCGTGACCGGCCGCCCCCTGGCGCCCTATCGCCCCCAGGCGAAATGGCTGGCCCTGATCAGTACCGGCGACCGCCATGCCGTGGCCTCCCGCGGCAGGCTTTACCTCGCCGGCGATTGGGTATGGCGCTGGAAGGACCACATCGACCGGCGATTCATGGCCCGCTTCAGTGATCTGCCACCGATGCAGGACGGCGCCATGACGCCTGCCAGGGCCAGCCGAATCCCCCTCGACGAGGCCGAGAAGGACCAGGCGGCCTCGGCCGTCGCCATGCGCTGCGGCGGCTGTGGCGCCAAGGTGGGCGCCTCGGTGCTTTCCCGGGCCCTGGCGTCTCTCGAGCCGATAACGCGCGACGAGGTCCGGGTCGGCCTGCATGCCCCCGACGACGCTGCGGTCGTTCGGGTGCCACCGGGCAGGGACATGGTGCATACCATCGACTTCTTCCGCGCCTTCATCGACGACCCCTACGTGTTCGGCAAGGTGGCCGCCAACCATGCCCTGGGCGACATCTTTGCCATGGGCGCCGAGGCGCAGACCGCCACCGCCGTGGCCACGGTGCCCCAGGGGCTTGAAGCCAAGGTGGAAGATAGCGTCTACCAGATGATGCGCGGCGCTGTGGAGGTGCTCAATGAGGCCGGCTGTGCCCTGGTCGGCGGACACACCGGCGAGGGCAGCGAGCTGGCCCTGGGGTTTGCCGTCAACGGCCTGATCGACGCCAACGGCGAGAGCGAGTCGATGCTGACGAAAGCCGGCCTGCGCCCCGGCCAGGCGCTGATCCTCACCAAGCCCATCGGTACCGGCACGCTGTTCGCCGCCCATGCACGGCTCGCCGCCCGTGGGCGCTGGATCGATGCTGCCCTGGCCAGCATGTGCCAGTCCAGCCGCGAGGCGGCGCGCTGCCTGCGCGAGCACGGCGCCACCGCCTGTACCGACCTCACCGGCTTCGGCCTGCTGGGTCACCTGGTCGAGATGACCCGCCCCTCGGGCGTGGACGCCGAGCTCGACCTGGCGGCCCTGCCGCTGCTGGACGGTGCGGAGGAGACCGTTGCCGCCGGCATCCTGAGCTCCCTGCAGCCCGCCAACGTACGCCTGCGCCGGACCCTTCGCGACCAGGCCGACTGGGTCGAGCACCCTCGCTACCCGCTGCTCTTCGACCCCCAGACCGCCGGCGGCCTGCTGGCCAGCGTGCCCGCCGAGCGCGCCGAGGCCTGCCTGGCGGCCCTGCATGCTCTGGGCCATGACAGGGCCGCCCTCATCGGCCGCGTCCTCGAGCCTGACGAGGCGTTGGCGCCCATTCATCTGACGGGTTGACGAGCGGTTTTCCGAGACGCCGTGCGCCGCCTCCTCATTGCACTATCCACCCACGAAAACCGCGGGCCTTGAGCCCGCGGTCTGTCGATGGTGAAGCGCGTTTGACGTGGACGGCTCGAAGGGCCTACCTCGCGGTATAGCCGCCGTCGATCAGCAGCTCGCTTCCCGTCACGAACTTCGATTCGTCCGAGGCGAGATAGAGAACGCCGAAGGCGATGTCATCGGGATCGCCCACGTGACCCAGGGGATGCAGGCCATCGAGATGGCGGCGAAACGCCTCGACCCCCTCCTCGGATTCCTTGGCAAGGCCCTCCACCAGCGGCGTCCAGATGAAGCCGGGATGCACGGAGTTGACCCGGATCTCGTCCTTGGCATAGAAGAGCGCATCGTTCTTGCTCATCACCCGAACGGCGCCCTTGGAGGCGTGATAGGGCGGCAGGTCGGCTGCACCCACGATGCCATAGATGGAAGAGAGGTTGATGATGCTGCCCTGGCCGGCCTTCTGCATGTAGGGAACCGCATGCTTCGTGCAATAGAAGACGCCGTTGACGTTGACCGCCATGAGTTCGTTCCACTCTTCGGCGGTCACTTCATGGGTCGGCTTGTTGACGCCAGAAATGCCGGCATTGTTGACCAGCACATCGAGACTGCCGAACGTCTGTACCGTCTCCTTGAAGACGCTCTTGACCTGCGCTTCGCTGGAGGTATCGAGATGCCAGTAACGTGCGGTTCCCTGGTCCTTCTCGATCTCCTCGACCAGCGCCTGGCCCTCGTCGTCATCGATATCGGTGACCGCCACGCTGGCGCCGGCCTCGGCCAGACGCAGCGAAATGGCTCTGCCGATGCCGTGCACGCCGCCTGTTACCAGGGCCACCTTGCCTTCCAGGCGTTTACCGGCGGTTGCATCACTCATTGACCTCTCCTCGCTGTCGTTCGATTACCCTTTGGCCGAGCCTATTGGTAGCACTCGCCCCTGACCAGGTGAATCGTGCGGTGCTCACTCCTCGCGCTGTTCGTACGCTTCCGCAGCGCGAATGGCTTCTGCTTCGGTGTCATGTTCCGAGACTGCGATCTCGTTCTCGGGATCCGTCTCGTCGATGACATGCCAACCAATGACCGGCAGGTTCTGGTCCTCGGCTTCGCGGATCGGCTCGACTCGAGCTTGCTTGGGACCGGATTTCGGCATACTACCTCCTCTCGCTGAGTGCGATGGCGACGTATCCACCGCCACGACGTGTCATGGCCAGATGGCAATGGGCGATATCTCGATGCATCGACGCAATTCACTATAAGCGTAGAAGGCTAGCCTCGAATAGTGAAAGCCCTCCACATGATCACATTCCTCCTGACTGGCCCTCACTTCGGCGGTCGGGCACCGCCCTGGTGGAGGCCGAACTCACCGCCCGGGCATACTTGGCCAGCCCCCCCGAGGGGGTAGCGCGGTTCGGGTTGCCGCCAGGCGACGCGGCGCCGGCACGCCTTCCCCGGGCTCGGACCCTCAGGTCCGGCGCGGAGTGTTGGGAGGAGAGGGCCGAGTCGTCTTGTGGGGAGAGCGGCGGGAAGGCTTGCGCAGCGCCTCGAAGCCGATGATGACGTCCAGCAGTTCGGTGGTGATGTTGTCCTGGCGCACCGATCGCAGCTGGCCCTTCACCTCGTCCAGGCGCTCGTCCACCGACTGTTCGGCCTGCTGCATCAGGGCCAGCCGCGCGGCATTCTCGGTGACCATGGCCTCCGCCGAGGCCCGGAAGACGCTGGCGAAGATATGGCTGCGCAACAGGGCGGCAAACAGCTCGGCGCTGGGCATCGAATAGTCGGACAAGGAACGGGATTGCCATGGCCGGCCGGCGAGCTCCGACAGGAACGCTTGCCCCAGGGGCAGCAGCGGCATCAGCACCGGCTCGTGCTGCCCGCGCCCGGCGCGCTGAGTGAAGGCCAGCGTGACCTTGCAATGGTGAGGCTCACCGCCGCCGATGTCGTCCAGCCGGGTGACGATGCTGCCCGCCAGACGCCCTATGCCATCTGCCGAGGCCGGCGGCAGCAGCACGCTCTCGGGGCTGATGCCCTGCCCCGCCAGAGCGTCATGCATCTGGGCGCCGACACACAGCACCTGAAGGGCGGGGCCTCCGGCGGTGGTCGGCACGAGCTCCACCTGTACCTTCTCGGCGAGCAGGTCATTGTAGTTGCCGCACAGGCCATGGTCGGAACCGAATACCACCACGATGCTGTCGGCCGGCTCCACGGACGGCATGGCGATGGGGCCGGTTCTGGCGACGAACGCCTGCAGTCCGCTGTGCACCGTCCGATGATAGGCCTCGATGGAGCGGGCGGCACGATCAAAGGGCACGGCATTGATGGCCGAGATCGTCTTCATGGTGTGCACGATCCCGCGGATACTGGTCAGCGTATCAAAGCGGCGGGTGAGGGCTTCAAGCGTCTGCGTCACGGCCGTCCTCCGACTTGCCGAGGGCGGACCGCGCCACCGAGAGGAGAGCGGCATGGTCCTCCTCGTCCAGGGGCTCGTTGCGGGCGATGCGCGCGGCGACCCCCGTCAGGGCGTCCCCCACCGAGGCCCGGATGGTCTTCATGGCGGCCATCACCTCGGTCTCCGACAGCCCGTCGAACATGCCCTCCATCGCCGCCAGCAGCACCAGCAGCTGCTCCACGGCCGGTACCGGGTCCCGCTCGGGCTGGCGCAATGCCGCCCGGACCGCCGCGCCCCGGCTCAGTCGGGCCCGGGTGGCATCATCCAGCCGGGTGCCGAAACGGGCAAAGTCCTCCAGCTCCTCGAACTGGGAGAGGGTGACGCGCAGATTGCCGGCGACGTCCCGGAACGCGCGATGCTGGGCCTTGCCGCCCACCCGCGACACCGATACCCCAAGGTCCACGGCCGGGAACTGGTTCTTGCGCACCAGCCGCGGCGAGAGGTAGATCTGGCCGTCAGTGATCGAGATGAGGTTGGTCGGGATGTAGGCCGAAAGGTTTTCCGCCTGGGTCTCCACCACGGGCAGGGCGGTGATGGAGCCACCCCCGGCGTCATCGGTGAACTGGCCGGCGCGCTCGAGCAGCCTGGCATGCACGTAGAAGATATCCCCGGGGAACGCCTCGCGCCCCGGCGGTCGCCGCAGCAGCAGCGAGAGCTCCCGGTAGGAGCGGGCGTGGTGGGTGAGATCATCGAAGACGACCAGCACGTCCCGAGCCTGGTCGGCGAAGTATTCCGCCATCGTCATCGCCGCATAGGGCGCGATATAGGCCAGTCCCGGCGCGTCCTCGTCGCCGGCGACGACCACGATGGTGTTGGCCAGCTGCCCGCTCTCCCGGAGCGCCTCGATGACCCTGGCCACCGCGTCCCCGCGCTGACCGATGGCGCAATAGATGCTCAGGACCTCCGAGCGGGCCTGGTTGAGGATGGTATCCAGGGCGATGGAGGTCTTGCCGGTCTGGCGGTCACCGATGATCAGTTCCCGCTGCCCCAGGCCGACCGGCACCGCAGCATCGACCGCCTTGAGGCCCGTCGCCAGGGGGCGCGCGACGGCCCCGCGGCTGAGGATGTCCGGCGCCCGGGCCTCCACCGGCCGTTCGGCCACGGCGGTCACCCGGCCCTTGCCGTCCAGGGGCTGGCCGGTGGCGTCGACCACCCGACCGACCAGGCCCGGCCCCACCGGGACACTGATCACCTTATGGGTGCGCCAGACATCCTCACCGGCCCTCACTCGCTCCGAGGGGCCCAGCAGCACGACGCCCAGCCGGTCCGGCTCGAGGTCCAGCACCACGCCGCGAACCCCCGAGGCGAAGACCAGCAGCTCATCCGAGAGGGCCCGCCCGAGCCCCGAGACCACGGCAATCCCGTCGCCCACCGTGGCGACCGTCCCCACCTCGGCCAGCACCGGCGAGGGGGCGGGGGTGTCCAGCAGGAGGTCGATGAAGTCCTGGACGTCAGGCCGGCGCGTTTCATCCGCCATGCGCGTTCACCCTGCCCGACTCGCCGCTGGCCAGGCGCTCCTTGAGCAGCTCGATCAGCTCGTCGGTGTAGCTGTCGACCGTCCAGGCGAGCTCGAGGCTGCCGATGCGCAAGACCAGGCCGGGGGACTGGCTCTCATCGGTGGCGAAGCGCAGGGGAAGGCCGGGCACCCGGGCCGCCAGGGCAGCCTCGACCTCCTGGCGGGCCCCCTCCGGCAACGGGGCATGGGTGGTGGCCACCGCCTCCTCGGCATGCTCGGCGGCCGAGGCCAGCTCGCCCGACAACGGCGACAGCTTGCCGATCACGTGAAGGGCGATGTGCTCCTCCAGGCGCTCGTCGGCCAGGTCATGCAGCGCCCGGCCGGCCAGCTGGTAGAGCGTCTCGGCACTCGCCTGGTAGAGCTCCGACGTGAAGCGCTCCCGTTCGCGGGCCAGGTGCGCCAGGGTCTCCTGGCGCTCCTGCTCCATCTTCTCTTGGGCCTCGGCCAGCAAGGCATCCCGCTGCTGCTTCGCCTGCTCGCGCACCCGCTCCGCCAGGGCGTCCTGGTCGGCCTGCAGCTTCTGCTGCCGGGCCACGAAGTCCGCCTCGGCGGCGGCCGCCTTCTCCTTGGCCCACGTGGCCTCGCTCATCCGGGCGGCAATCTCGGCCTCCCGGGAATCGATGCCCTTGAGGATCGGCTTGTAGAGGAAGCGCTTGAGCAGCCAGACCAGCACCAGGAAGTTGGCGATCTGGGCGAGGACCGTGACCCAGTCGATCGACATGGCTCAGCCTGCCGCCGGCGGAGTGGCTTGCAGGAAGGCGTCCATGAACGGGTTGGCGAACAGCACGATCATCGCCACCACGAAGCAGTAGATCGCCGTGGACTCGATCATGGCCAGGCTCACGAACAGGGTACGCGACAGAGTGGAGGCCGAGTCCGGCTGCTGGGCGATGGCAGCCAGGGCAGCGGCCGCAGCCCGTCCCTCCCCCAGCGCCGGGCCGAGGGCGCCGAACGACACCGTCAGTCCCGCGGTGAGGATGGAGATGGCCGCAATCAGGGCTGCATCAGTCATCGATCTTGCTCCTTATGGTCACGTTCGCTGTCGAGATCATGGCCGGGCTTGTTGACGGTGGCCGTGGCCGACGAGATGTAGACGGTCGCCAGGATGGCGAAGATGTAGGCCTGGATCAGTCCGGTCAGCAGGCCCAGCACGTCCATTACCACGGGAAAGAAGAACGGCGCCACGCCCAGCAGGATGCCGGCGATGACCGCCCCGCTCATCACGTTGCCGTAGAGGCGGATGGCCAGCGAGATTCCCCGGGAGAACTCGCTGATGATGTTGAAGGGCAGCATGACGATGGAAGGCTGGATGTAGGTCTTCAGGTAGCCGCCGATGCCCTGTCGGGTGATGCCAAACAGCGGAACGGCGATCAGCACCGACAGGGCCAGGGCTGCCGTGGTCGACAGCGAGGCGGTGGGCGGCGTGAAGCCCGGCACGACCAGCAGCAGGTTGGACAACGCGATGAACAGGAACAGCGTCCCCGAGAAATAGAGAACGTGGCGCGACGACCGCGGCGAGATGTCCTCGATCTGCCGCTGGATCCCGGTGACGATCACCTCCAGGGTCGTTCGCCAGCGATTCGGCGGCACATCCGGCCGCAGTTTCCGGGTCACGAGCATCGAGGCAACGGTCAGCAGGGCCATGACGATCCAGGTGTTGACCACGGTCTCGTTGATCCCGAGGCCCCAGAGGGTGAAGACCGTCGTCTCGTCGGGTGTCAGTTGCATCCGGCCTCCTTCACCCGGGGGAGCCGGGCCACTTGGGTGGCGATGAAGCGCACCAGGAAGAAGGCGAGCGCATAGCCCGCGAAGGCCCCGCCCAGGGTGCCCCCGTCGGTCACCCACCAACCAGCTGCCAGCAGCAGCCCGATCCGCAGCGCGGCACTGGGCAACAGGACCGAGACGGGCCGAGTCAGGCGCAGCGCCAGGCGGATGCTCAGCGCGAGGCCCAGGAAGTACAGGATACTGACGGCGATACCGGCGCCGAAGCCGGTGATCACGGTGTGCCAGTCAATCGTCATCATGCTCGCTCCCCTTGTCGTTGGCTTCCTTGCTGACCCAGGCCCAGGCAATGAAGCTGCCTAGTGCCACGCCCCCCAGGATCAGGGCAATGGTCCACTGAAACGCCTGCGGCATGTGGCTGTCGAGCCACAGCCCGAGAAAGGCGCCGCCCACGGTGGGCACCGCGATCGACCAGCCGATCATGCCGAAGACCCCGAGCCCCCGCAGCGGGCTGCTGCCCGGGTCGTCCCGCGCCCTCTCCCGGCGCCGGGCGCGACGACCGATGTCCTCCACCGGAGACTTCCGCTTCCGGGTCATGGCGTCCTGGGCCGCTGCAGGTCGGCAAACCGCCGCACAATGCCCGCCTCCAGGCGAGACAGGGCCGAGCGGGACACGCGCTCCTCTTCATCCACCTCGACGAAGCTCTCTTGCACGGTCTCCCTCAGCGAGGCCAGGTTGCTGCCCTGGACGCCCCGCCGGATAGCGATGTCCACGTCGTGCCCCTTCTTCACCAGGATGCCCTCGTCGACGCCGAAGATCCGTTCCTCGCCGTCCGCCAGGGTCAGGATCAGCAAGGAGGGCACCAGCGCGGTGACGAAGTCGATGTGGTTCGGCAGCATCCCGAAGGCCCCGTTGTCCGCCTCCGCAAACAGCCGGGTCGCCGGGCCCTCGTACAGGGTCCGGGTCGGCAGCCGCAGCGTCACCTGCATCTCGGCTGACAGGCTCATGCCTCCTCCTCCAGGTCGGAGAGGGCTCCGATCATGTAGTAGTCGCCCTCGTCATGCTCGAAACGGGTCTGGTTCAGGATGGTGTCGCACCCCTCGAGGGTATCGTCGATGGACACGCGCTTACCCTCGGTCCCGGTGAACGAGCCCGTGGTAAAGAAGGGCTGGGTCAGGAAGCGCTCCAGCCGGCGAGCGCGAGCCACGGTGGCTCGGTCGGCGGCCGTAAGCTCCTCGATACCCAGCATGGCAATGATGTCGCGCAGTTCCTCGTACTCGGCCAGGGTGCGGCGCACCGCCCGGGCGATGTCGTAGTGCCGCTGCCCCACTACCGAGGGGGTGAGCATGACCGAGGAGGAGGCCAGAGGGTCGATGGCCGGATACAGGCCCTCGCTGGCCCGCTTGCGCGACAGCACGACCGAGCCCGACAGGTGGGAGAAGATATGGGCGGCGGCGGGGTCGGTGAAGTCGTCGGCCGGCACATAGACGGCCTGGACCGAGGTGATGGCGGCCTTTCGGGTGGAGGTGATGCGCTCCTCCAGCTCCGCCAGCTCGGTGGCCAGCGTCGGCTGATAGCCCACCCGCGAGGGCATGCGCCCCATCAGGCCGGAGACCTCGGAGCCGGCCTGCACGAAGCGGAAGATGTTGTCGATCAGCAGCAGCACGTCCCGCTGCTGCTCATCGCGGAAGTACTCCGCCATGGTCAGCGCGGTCTTGCCGACCAGGAATCGCACCCCGGGCACCTCGTTCATCTGGCCGAACAGCATCACGGTGTTGTCGCGCACGCCGGCCTCGCCCATTTCGCGGTAGAGCTCTTCCGCCTCCCGGGAGCGCTCGCCGATGCCACAGAAGAGGCTCACTCCCTTGTGCTGCTGCACGGTGTTGTTGATCAGCTCGGTGATCAGCACCGTCTTGCCGACCCCGGCCCCTCCGAACAGTCCGGTCTTGCCGCCTCGTTCGATGGGCGACAGCAGGTCGATGGCCTTGATCCCGGTCTCCAGGATCCTGCTGCGCACGACCCGATCCTCAAGCCGTGGCGATGGCTGGTGGATGGAGCGCCGCTCCGCGCTCGCTGGCGCGGGCTTGCGGTCGATCGGCACGCCGAACACGTTGAGCATGCGCCCCAGGACGGCGTCGCCGACCGGCACACTGATCGGCGCGCCGGTGGCCCGCACCGGCATGCCGAGCCCCAGCCCCCTGACCGGCCCCAGCGCCATGCAGCGCACCACCCCATCATCTGCCAGGCCAGCCACTTCGAGGCCGATCTGCCCGGCATAGAGCAGCTCCCGGTTGAAGGGGACCTGCCCGGCAAACCTGACGTCCACGACGCCGCCGCGAATGGCGACGATGGAACCGATGGCCTCCTCGGCCTCCAAATGGACTTCATGCTGCGTCATCAGCGCATCCTATGCGTCGTCCGAGACCCGCGTGCCCGCCTCCAGTAGGGCGAGGGCATCGACCAGCCGGCCGATACCGCTGATGCCCCTCCTCCTCCGCAACGTCGCGACGAGCACCGCCTTGATGGAGAAAAGCTGGTTCTCGGCCTGGTCGAAGACGACGGAGGCGGGGCTCTCGAACATCGCCTCGATCACTTCCATGGCATCGAGCCCGAAGCTCTCCTTCATCTCCCCGCCCACCGAGGTCTCGGTGTTCTGAAACGCCGGCAGGCAGTGCATGAAGCGTCCGGGGGATTGCCGCTCCTGGCCATCAGCTCGGCGCTCACCTGATTAGGGCGTCAGCAGCTTGATGCGCTCGGCCCACTTCTCCCTGGGCTCGCCCATGGAAACCCAGAGATCAGTGTAGACGACATCGACTCCGGCCACGCCTCATCGATGTCATCGGTGATCATGATGCTGGCACCGAGTCGGTACCACGAGCGCCCTGGCCTCCTCCTGCACGGCGGGGGAGATCCAGCAAGCCCGGGGCGCACACGGCCGCACGTCCAGGCCCAACCTGGCTCCGCCGATCAGCGGGCTGTCACCCAGCTTGACCGGACCCACGGCAAAAACGACGCAGGCCGCGGGCGAGGAGGCAGCGGAAGTCGAGGAGCGTCACGCCGGCAGATCGGTTACCGCGCCGGTTGAAGCCGAGCTCACCGTCCTGGCGTACTTGGCCAGCACTCCGCGCGCATAGCGCGGTGCGGGCTGACGCCAGGCGGCATGGCGGCGCTCGAGCTCATCGGCCGACAGCTCGACATCGATGGTGTCGGCCTCGGCATCGATGGTGATCCGATCACCGTCCTCGACGAGCGCCAGCGGGCCGCCATCGAACGCCTCGGGCGTCACGTGTCCCACCACGAAGCCGTGACTGCCGCCGGAGAATCGCCCATCGGTGATCAACGCGACCTCGTTGCCCAGGCCTCGCCCCATGATCGCCGAGGTCGGCGTGAGCATCTCGCGCATCCCGGGCCCCCCCTTGGGTCCCTCGTAGCGGATCACCACCACGTCGCCGGCGATCACCGTGCCGTCGTTGATGCGCGCCTGAGCCTCCTCCTCGGAGCCGAATACCCGCGCCGAACCGGAGAAGCGGGTGCCTTCCTTGCCGGTGATCTTGGCCACAGCGCCTTCCGGCGCCAGGTTGCCACGCAGGACACGCAGATGGCTCTCGGCCTTCATGGGCTTGTCCAGCGGCGCGATGATCTGCTGGCCCTCCGGGTAGGGCGCCACCTCGGCCAGGTTCTCGGCGAGAGTGCGGCCGGTCACCGTCAGGCAGTGCCCATGCAGCAGGCCGGCATCGAGCAGGGTCTTCATCAGCGGCTGAATGCCGCCGATCGCCACCAGCTCGCTCATCATGTAGTGCCCGCTGGGGCGCAGGTCGGCAACCACCGGCACCCGCCGGCCAATCTCGGTGAAGTCGGCCAGAGAGAGTTCCACGCCGATGGTGCTGGCCATGGCGATCAGGTGAAGCACCGCATTGGTGGAACCGCCCAGGGCGATCACCACGGTAATGGCGTTCTCGAAGGCGTCGCGCGTCATGATGTCGGAGGGCTTGATGTCGCGCTCCAGCAGCTCTAGCACCGCCGCGCCCGCCGCTTCACAGTCGTCGCGCTTCGCCTGGGATACCGCATTCTGGGCCGAGCTGCCCGGCAGGCTCATGCCCAGCGCCTCGATGGCCGAGGCCATGGTATTGGCCGTGTACATGCCACCGCATGAGCCGGGACCGGGAATCGCCGTCTCCTCGATCTGCTTCACCTCGATGAGGTCCAGGTCACCGCGCGTGTAGGCGCCCATCGCCTCGAAGACGGAC
>Ga0207714_1002308_pt1 | contig 11629 bp, 7 predicted proteins | sample PonA232FremontCA_2_FD_187270 | JGI IMG/M metagenome (GOLD analysis project Ga0207714, IMG submission 187270) | Marine sediment microbial community from Fremont, CA, USA - Pond A23 Sediment 2 (SPAdes) | ecosystem: Environmental > Aquatic > Marine > Unclassified | place: USA: Fremont, California... | reverse complement strand
AGGAAGAGAGTTCAGAAGGCGAAGGGGACGAGGTGAACGACAAAGAAGAGGTTGAGAAATAGCAGGAGTTAGGCCGGGTTACAAAGAAAAAACTGAAAATATACTTGTCTTACTTAAAAAAGATGGTATGTTACACGCTTTCCAGTGGTGCAGAATAAAAGCCCACGTAGCTCAGTCGGTAGAGCGCGTCCTTGGTAAGGACGAGGTCACCGGTTCAAGTCCGGTCGCGGGCTCCAATTTAAAATTAGCAGGATTTCAAGTAACGGCAATTAGCGCCGGGAACTAAAAAATAAAACTGTCAAGCGTTCATTGGCAAAAAAGTATAACAGCCAGGAGGACAAGAAACATGGCAAAAGAAACATTTGAGAGAAATAAAACGCATCTTAACATCGGGACTATTGGTCACGTAGACCATGGGAAAACAACTTTAACCGCAGCTATTACTGAAGGTATGTCCAAGTTGTACGGCGGTGATGTCCGGTCATTTGCACAGATTGACAATGCTCCGGAGGAAAAAGATAGGGGTATTACTATCAACACTGCCCATGTTGAATATCAGACTGCTAATCGTCATTACGCTCATGTGGACTGTCCCGGGCATGCTGACTATGTAAAAAATATGATTACGGGTGCTGCCCAGATGGACGGCGCCATACTTGTTATTGCTGCCACTGACGGACCGATGGCTCAGACACGTGAGCATATTCTTTTGGCGCGTCAGGTAGGCGTACCGGCAATGGTGGTATTCCTTAATAAAACTGATCAGGTCGATGATCCTGAACTTATAGAACTGGTGGAAATGGAAGTACGTGAACTGCTGTCGGAGTACGACTTTGCAGGCGATGAAATACCTGTTATCCAAGGTTCTGCATTGCAGGCGATGGAAAGCGGCGATCCAGAATCCGAAGAATTTAAACCTGTACTGGATTTGATGGAGGCTGTTGACGAATATATTCCCGATCCAGTACGTCCGCTTGATCAGCCCTTCCTTATGCCCATAGAAGATATTTTCACGATTGAAGGGCGAGGTACTGTTGTAACAGGCCGTGTTGAGCGTGGTGTGGTTAAAACCGGCGACGAAGTGGAGATCGTGGGTATTCATGACACTGTTAAAACTACAGTAACCGGCGTTGAAATGTTCCGCAAGGTACTTAATGAAGGACAGGCCGGAGACAACGTCGGATGTCTGCTTCGCGGTATCAAAAAAGAAGATGTGGAGCGTGGCCAGGTATTGGCGGTCCCTGGAAGTATAACACCTCATCATACATTCAAGGCGCAAGTTTATGTTCTCAGTAAAGATGAGGGCGGAAGACATACGCCTTTCTTCAGTGGCTATAGGCCGCAATTCTATTTCAGGACAACGGATGTAACCGGAGTTGTAAATCTGCCCGAAGGAACAGAAATGATCATGCCGGGTGACCACGCCAATTTAACCGTTGAACTGATTGCCCCCATTGCAATGGAGGAAAATCTGCAGTTTGCAATCCGCGAAGGCGGTCATACTGTGGCTTCCGGTCAGGTTACTGAAATCGTTGAATAAAGAGAGTGAAGTTATTCTGTTTAAAGGTTAATAAATCTATTTTCCGCGCCTGCTGTTCTATCAGCAGCGCGCGGTTTTAATCAAGTATTTTACTGGGGTGCAAATCATGCCGCGTGAGCTAGTTATCCTTGAATGTTCAGAATGTAAAAGACGTAATTATACTACGGATAAAAACCGTCGAACAATTACTGGACGCTTGAAAAAAAACAAGTATTGCCCTTTTGACAAAAAGCATACGTTGCATCAGGAACGGCGATAACGGTTGTAATTGCTGTAAGCCGCTTTTGTTGAATATCGTCAATCGAATAAAGTAAGACTAACGCGTTGATGCGGCTGATGAGATGATGGACATGAAACGGCGACGGTTTTTGCGTCACTTTCTAGGTGAGTAGCTCAGCTGGAAGAGCAGCGGTCTCCAAAACCGCAGGTCGCAGGTTCGAGTCCTGTCTCACCTGCCATTTATCAATAACTACTGTTTTGAAAAATATTGTGTGAAAGTAATGCCAAATCCGATACAAAAAATCCGCAGTCTTTACCACGATGTGGTGACCGAGTTAAAAAAGTGTACTTGGCCGACATGGCGCGAGCTCGGAGAGTCTACAGTAGTGGTAATAGTAACTGCACTGATTTTAAGCGGCTTTGTTTTAGTGATTGACACAGTTACTCGAACGGTGGTTCAATGGCTGACTTAACAATGAAACCAAGGTATCCCGGGATAAATATTTTCTGGTGGTCAAAACAATCGGTCAACAGTAAAGAATAAAACAATGGAAGAAACAGAAAATAAAAATCAGTGGTTTGTTGTGCAGACGCTTTCAGGCCACGAATATAAAGTCCGTGACACTATAATGAAAAGACGTGTGACGGATGAAGTTGATGATAAAATACTTGAAGTAGAAGTGCCAACAGAGCGTGTTTCTGAAGTCAAGCGCGGCGAGAAAAAAGTGCGGGACCGCAAATGTTTTCCCGGCTATATTCTTGTCAACATGATGCTGTATAATGACGACCATGAGATAGACCAGACCGTATGGTATTTTATTAAAGGCATTGAGGGAGTTATAGGAGTTGTCGGCGGTGAGAAACCCGTACCGCTCGGTAACGATGAAGTTGAACGTATCTTAGCGCAGTCCAGGGAAAGCGAAGAAGCTGCTAAACCTAAGGTAAGCTTTGAAGTCGGCGAATCGGTTACAATAACTGAAGGGCCGTTTGAGAATTTTGAAGGTGAGATTGAAGATGTTGACAGCGACAGAGGTAAGTTACGCCTTTCGGTAAGCATTTTCGGGCGTGCTACTCCTGTTGAAGTAGAGTTCTGGCAGGTTACTAGAAGTTGACTGACGGAGTGAATCTGAATAATTTGTTGTACGATAATTTTAACGCATCTGTTGCGTTTAAGGCACTTCATTTAAAAATTATAGGGTGAAAGGATAAGCATAATGGCGAAGAAAATAGTTGATGAAATACGTTTACAGATACCCGGAGGGGCGGCGAACCCTGCACCCCCGGTTGGTCCGGCCCTGGGACAGGCCGGCGTTAACATTATGGAGTTTTGTAAACAGTTCAATGCCAGCACACAGGACAGTTCCGGAACTATTGTGCCTGTGGTGATTACTGTTTACGAGGATGGATCTTTTACGTTTATAACAAAATCACCTCCCGCTGCTATTCTATTGAAAGAAGCTGCCGGCTTGGCCACTGGGGCGCAAACTGCCGGCCGGGAAAAGGTGGGAACGGTTCGTTCTGACCAGGTTAAAGAAATAGCACAGACTAAATTGGATGATTTAAACGCCCGGGATATTGACGCAGCAGTGAAAATAATTGAAGGAACTGCTCGCAGTATGGGAATTGAGGTGGAAAATGAGTAAAAAAAGCAAAACATACAAAAACATGCTGAGCCAATTTCAACGGCAGGAAAGGTACAGTATAGAAGATGCTTTAAAACTGTTGAAAGAAATGCCTGATCGAAGCTTCGATGAAACTGTAGAACTGGCGATGAAGCTCGGGATTGATCCGAAAAAATCGGACCAGACGGTTCGTGGCGCAACTCCTCTGCCGCATGGCAGTGGGCAGGAAAGCCGTGTGGCGGTTGTTGCAAGCGGCGAGGCTGCAACAGCTGCAAAGGATGCTGGAGCCGATTTTGTCGGCTTTGAGGATTTGATTGAACAAATTAAAGATGGGTGGCTGGAGTTCGATTCTTTAGTTGCAACTCCTGAAGCGATGAAAAGCCTTCGGCCTTTAGGCAAAGTGTTGGGGCCGAGAGGCTTGATGCCTAACCCTAAAACAGGTACGTTGACTGATGATACTGCCACGGCCGTCAAAGAAGCTAAAGCAGGCCGAGTCGAATATCGAACAGACAGAGGTGGCTGTGTTCACGCTCCCATAGGGAAAAAGTCTTTTTCTGCTGATTCGTTAAAGGAAAATGCACAGGCGATTATAGATGCCGTGAAAAATGCACGGCCGGAAGGAGTTAAAGGAAGCTATATAGTCAGCGCGACTATCAGCAGTACTATGAGCCCTGGAATCAGACTTGATACATTAGCTGTCTAGCATTAGGATTTAAACACTATGAGATTTGAAAAAGAACAATTAGTCAACGACATGAAACAGTTCCTTGAGTCCAGTGACAACATCTTTGTTGTTGGATACAAAGGCTTGCGGGTAGCAGATTTTAATGACTTGCGTCAGCGGTTGAGCGAAACAGGGGCTGAATGTCATGTTGTGCCCAATATACTGTTTCAGAAAGCTGTTTCAGAAACTCAGTTCAAAAGTGTAGCTGAGGATTCAATCCTCACCGGGGACAATGCAGTAGTTGCCGGCGACGATGCAGTAAATGTTGCAAAAGTTCTCCGCGACTTTTCAGATGAATATTCCGGGCTCACTTTGAAAGCAGGTTCTCTGGAGGGTCGCTTTCTAAACAGTTCAAAAGTGCTCGACCTTGCGAGCTTGCCGCCGCGTCAAGAGTTGCTTGGCCAGTTAGTCGGCGTACTGCAGGCACCGAGCAGAGATTTCGTCAGTCTTCTCAGCAGGAAGACTGCAACGGTTGTATATGCCTTGCAGGCATACATTGATAAGCAAGAGAATCAACAGTAATATTAAATACTATAACAACGGAGGTATCCACAATGGCTGAAGAAACAAAAACCGAAGCTGCTGAGCAGGAACAAACGGTTGAAGTGTCCGAAGAAATGGAGAAGTTCATTTCGTATGTAGAGAACATGAGTGTTCTCGAACTGTCTCAACTTGTTAAAGCATTGGAAGACAGATTGGGCGTGAGTGCGGCTGCACCTGTCGCTGCGGCTGCTGCACCTGCAGCTGGAGCTGAAGGCGGTGGCGAGGAAGAAAAGACAGAGTTTGACGTGGTTCTTAACTCTGCTGGTGAAAAGAAAATCGGTGTCATTAAAGAAGTGCGCGGTATTACCGGTTTAGGCTTGAAAGAAGCTAAAGCATTAGTTGAAGAAGCGCCTAAGCCAATAAAAGAAGGTGTTACCAAGGAAGAGGCGGATGAGTTAAAAGGAAAGCTTGAGGATGCAGGAGCCACTGTCGAAGTTAAGTAATATGCATCTCGCTGCCTGAATATTTTGTGAATCAAAGAGTAATAACATAAGACTCAGGAACGGTATAGTATCGGGAGATGCCTCATCCGGTGTATACCGTTTCGCTTGTTTTATGGTTAAAGCATTAATAATGTGATTACGCAGCAAATGAGGATGTATGCTAATGACTGAACGTATAAATTACGGAAAACTTGAGGATGTCCTCGAAACACCTGACCTTATCGGGGTTCAGGTTAAAAGTTTTGATAACTGTTTGCAGTATAATACTGCTCCCGATAAACGTAAATCGCAAGGGCTCCAGGAGGCTTTCGAAGAAGTTTTTCCGATCGAGAGTATTGACCAGCAATGCGTACTTAATTTTGTAAATTACGACATAGAGAAACCTAAAGAGGATCCCATTACCGCCTTAAAAGACGGCGCTTCGTACGAGGCCAGTCTGTATGCAACGTTCCGATTGTCTACCCCCAAAGAGACTAAAGAGGAGCGTGTTTTTATGGGTGATATACCTTTGATGACACCTTCCGGCAGTTTTGTTATCAACGGGGCTGAACGGGTTATTGTTAGTCAGTTGCACCGTTCCCCCGGGGTATGCTTCGAGAAAAACCGTCATCCCAGTGGAAAACCGTTGTATTCTTTCCGGATAATTCCTGACCGTGGCTCTTGGATGGAGGTTCAGTTTGATATCAACGATCTGATTTATATTTATCTGGATCGCCGGAGAAGACGCAGAAAGTTTCTGATTAGTACTTTTCTGCGGGCATTAGGTTGTGCTACTGACTGGGAAATGCTTGATAAAGTATACGGCACTCAGTCTTTATCAGTTACCGCCCTGAAACAGGAGGAGGATCTGTCTCGTTACTCCTTGAGTAAAGATGTTCAGAACCCCCAGGATACCGAAATACATTTAGCAAAGCAGTTGGAGACTTTGACTCCTGAGTTGGTTGAGGAGTTAGAGCAAGCCGGGGCAGAAGAAGTCGAAGTTGTCGATACCCATGAAAGCGGTGATTATTTCTTACGGTGCTTGGAACGGGATCCGTCGAATAATACTGAAGAAGCTTTGCAGGAGATCTATAAAAGGCTGCGTCCAGGAGATCCGCCGAATGTAAACAGTGCTAAACAGTTGCTGAAAAGGTTGTTTTTTGATGTTCGCAGGTATGATTTGGGGATCGTCGGACGGCATAAAATCAACCAGAAGCTTGGACTGGATGTTGATCCTTATACGAGGGTTTTAGTCCAGGAAGATCTGGTCGGAGCAACATCATATCTGATGAAACTGCGGAACGGAGTCGGGGATGTTGATGACATTGATCATCTGGGCAATCGCCGAGTAAGAAGTGTCGGGGAATTAGTGCAGAATCATTGCCGAGTGGGGCTTGTCAGGACCGAACGATTAGTGCGTGAGCGCATGACGTTAATGGATACTGACGGTGAAGAGCTCACGCCGAGCAAACTGGTAAATCCCAAAGCGTTCATCAGTGTGGTTCGGGATTTCTTTGCCAGGAACCAGTTGAGTCAATTCATGGACCAGACCAACTGCCTTGCTGAAACGACGAATAAACGCCGGCTTAGTGCACTGGGCCCCGGCGGACTTACGCGTGAACGGGCAGGCTTTGAAGTTCGGGATATTCACCCCAGTCATTATGGCCGTGTCTGTCCGATTGAAACGCCGGAAGGTCCAAATATTGGTCTGATTTCTTCGTTGGCCACCTACGGCCGAATAAACGAGTTTGGTTTTGTGGAAACGCCGTATCGGAAAGTTGAAAACGGAAAAGTTACAGATGAGACAATCTATTTAACTGCGGATGAAGAGGAAAAGCATGTTATTGCTCAGGCAAACGCTCCTCTGAACGAGGATAAAAGCTTTGCCAATAATTATGTTTTAGGTCGACATAAAGGAGATTCCGGAGAGTTCCCCGCAGAAGATGTCTCTTATATGGACGTGTCACCGCGCCAGATGGTAAGTGCTGCGGCCGGACTGATACCGTTCCTGGAGCACGATGATGCGAACCGTGCTTTGATGGGGTCTAACATGCAGCGCCAGGCTCTGCCGGTAATTAAAGCTGACTCGCCGTATGTCGGCACTGGTCTGGAAGGTACTGTTGCCAGGGATTCCCGGGCTGTGCAATGTGCCCGGCAAAAAGGTGTAGTAGCCAGCGCGACTGCGGATAAAATTATTATAACGAATGATGGCAAAATGCCGGAGAAAACGCGTAAGAAATCCGCTGTTGAAGAATATGAATTAGTAAAATTCATGCGCTCTAATTCATCTACTCTTGTAAGCCAGAATCCCATAGTACAACGGGGTGATAAGGTCGAAGCAGGCCAGGTTATTGCAGATGGCACTTCAACACAGGGCGGCGAATTGGCTCTCGGCAGAAATGTCACTACGGCGTTTATGCCGTGGTGCGGTTACAACTTCGAAGATGCTATCGCGGTCAGTGACCGATTGGTTAAGGACGATGTGTACACAAGTGTCAGTGTTGACGAATTTGATATTACAGCAAGGGATACCAAGCTTGGTCCGGAAGAAATAACGCGGGACATTCCGAATGTCAGCGAAGACTCGCTGCGGAATCTTGACCCTGAAGGTGTAATAAGAATCGGGGCCGAGGTTAATCCCGGTGATATTCTTGTCGGGAAAATAACTCCCAAAAGTGAGACTGAGCTGGCACCTGAAGAACGCCTCCTACGGGCAATCTTCGGAGAGAAAGCTGCGGATGTAAAGGATAGTTCACTTTACGTTCCCGGAGGTTCTTCCGGTATTGTTATGGATGTCAGAGTAGATAGGCGCGTCGATCCTACTCAGGCGAAGATGACTAAAGCGGAATTAAATCGTCAGATAAAACAGGCGCAGGACAGTTACAAATCTCAATACAACGAAATAGTCGAAGATTTGGCTGCTAAGCTGGGTGAATATCTTCTGGGATCAAAACTGCCCGTTGATATCAATATAGAAAACGGTGAGACGATAATTCCCGAGGGTCGCAAGGTTACTAAAGTGATGCTTCGGAAGCTGGCTAATAATCAGGCCGTTTATGAAATGGCTGACTGTCCGGCTAAGAAACAGATCGAGGAAGTCATTTCCACTGTACGCCCGCGCTTCAGAGATATAGAAATGCGGCGGGATGAGACAATCGAACGCCTTAAGGAAGGCGAAGGGAGTCATCCCGGCATCATTAAAAGCGTAAAGGTTTACATTGCCAGTAAGAGACGGTTGTCTGTGGGCGATAAACTTGCCGGCAGACACGGGAATAAAGGTATCATTGCTACAATTGTTCCGCAGGAAGATCTACCCTTTATGGCTGATGGAACACCTGTTGATATCCTCCTCAGTCCGCTGGGCGTACCCAGCCGGATGAATGTTGGACAGGTTCTGGAAACGCACTTGGGTTGGGCAGCGAGAGTGTTAGGCTTGAAATTCGCTTCCCCGGTATTTGACGGTATTTCTGAGGAAAAGGTCCGGGAACTTCTCCGTGATGCACGTCAGGTTAAGGCCGAACAGATGGGCTGGACCATGCTGGATGATGGCCGAGTAGTGGATGATGAGAATAGAGACCGAAGTGATGATTTCATCAGTGACGACGGAAAAACTGTCTTGTACGACGGCCGGACTGGTGAACGCTTTGCTCAGCGGATAACTGTCGGCGATATTTATATGCTGAAGCTTGACCACATGGTGGTGGATAAAATCCATGCCCGTGCAGTTGGACCGTACTCTCTGGTCACTCAGCAGCCGCTTGGCGGTAAAGCGCAGAAAGGCGGTCAGCGCTTTGGGGAAATGGAAGTCTGGGCACTCGAAGCCTATGGTGCGGCATATACGCTGCAGGAAATGCTCACGGTTAAAAGTGATGATGTACGTGGTCGCACTAAGATTTATGAAACTATTATGCGAGGCGAAAATACTTTACAGGCGGGAACGCCTGAATCGTTTAACGTCCTTGTTAAAGAGATGCAGGGGCTTGGGCTTGATATACGTGTAGAGCGCGGCAGTGAAGCCCACGCCGAATAAATTATTGTAGAGCCGCCCGATAACGATTTCGGGCGTTAATGATATAACACAGTTTGAATACTGAACTCCAAAATAGGAGGAGTGTTCCTTTGAATAATACAGCAGTTAAAGATGTACTAGGTATGGAAGAAGGCGGTCTTTTTGAGCGCGTGACTATGGGGATTGCAACTCCGGAAACGGTTCGCTCATGGAGCCGTGGCGAAGTTAAAAATCCGGAGACGATTAATTACCGCTCTTTTAAACCTGAAAAAGGCGGGTTATTCTGTGAAAGAATATTCGGCCCGACAAAAGATTGGGAATGTAATTGCGGAAAATACAAGCGGGTTAAGCACAAAGGTGTTGTCTGTGACAGATGCGGAGTTGAAGTCACACAGTCCCGTGTGCGCCGGCAGCGAATGGGGCATTTGGAGTTGGCGGTGCCGATATCTCATGTCTGGTTTTTCAAGTGCATGCCGAGTCGCATGAGTCTTATGCTGGACATGACGGTGCGCGAGCTTGAGCGCGTCCTGTATTACGAGGACTGGCTTGTTACCGACAGTGGGGATACGCCTCTGGAAGAGCTTACATTGCTTTCCGACGAAGATTACCGTGAGGCGCGCGAAGCTTACGGTGATTCTTTCGAGGCCGGTATGGGAGCTGAGTATGTACAGAAACTTCTGGGTAAAATTAACCTGGAAGAATTGCAGGCTGAGCTCAAGCAGAAGATGGAAAACACAAAGAGCAAAGCTGAGAGAAAGAAAATTGCTAAACGTCTACGTATTGTTGAAGGATTTCTGAGCAATCAGATGAGCCCCGAACACATGGTTATGAGCGCGTTGCCTGTTATTCCTCCTGACCTTCGTCCTCTTGTTCCGTTAGAAGGCGGGCGGTTTGCTACTTCAGACCTTAACGACCTTTACCGTCGTGTCATTAACCGTAACAACAGGCTTAAGAACTTATTACAGCTGCACACTCCTGAAGTTATTATCCGCAACGAAAAAAGGATGTTGCAGGAATCTGTGGATGCCTTGCTTGACAATGGACGTCAGGGTCGTCCGGTTACAGGTACAGGTAATAGGCCGTTGAAGTCTCTGAGCGATATGCTTAAGGGAAAACAGGGAAGATTCCGCCAAAACCTTCTGGGAAAACGTGTTGATTATTCAGGCCGGTCAGTTATCGTTGTCGGTCCTGAACTGCGTTTAAATCAATGCGGGATCCCGAAGAAGATGGCCATGGTATTGTTTGAACCTTTTATTATCCGGCAGCTTAAAGAGCGCGGGTATGTACATACCGTAAGAAGTGCTAAAAAGATGATAGAACGGCAGGAACCAGTAGTCTGGGATATACTGGAGGATGTTATTGAAGGGCATCCTGTTCTTCTTAACAGGGCTCCCACATTGCACAGATTAAGTATCCAGGCTTTTGATCCGGTGCTTGTTGAGGGACAGGCCATTCAGTTACACCCCTTGGCATGTCAAGCATACAATGCGGATTTTGACGGCGACCAAATGGCGGTGCACATTCCATTGTCGAACCAGGCTCAAATGGAAGCCAAACTGCTTATGATGGCACCTAATAATATTTATTCTCCTGCGGACGGAAAGCCTATTGCTACGCCGTCTCAGGATATAACATTAGGGGCTTACTACCTGACATACGAAAAGCGCTCCAGTAAAAAGAGCGAAAACGATGAAAAAATTAAGAGTTTTATTAATTTTAATGAAGTCTTTGCTGCTTTGCATGCTGATGCTGTTGATATCCATGAACCCATCTGGGTAAGCAACCCGGATTATCAACGGGAAAACAACGTCTGGGGCAATACAGAAGATAAATTGATTAAGACAACACCGGGAAGGTGTATCTTTAACGACATCTGGCCGGACGAAATGGGCTTTTTCAATAAAGTCGCCGATAAAAAGCTGACGGGGCAAATGATCCATGAATGCTTTGAATATTTAGGGCAGGAAAAGACGATTAACCTTTTGGATGAGCTTAAAAATCTGGCCTATGAATATGCTACAAAAGCCGGCTTTTCGATGTCTATGGCCGATATGATTATCCCCGAGAACAAGAGCGGGCGGCTGGAGGAAGCGCATAAAGAAGTCTGGGATGTGCGGAAACAGCGTGAACAGGGTGTTATCACCGACATGGAAAGGTATAACAAATGTGTGGATATCTGGACGCAGGCCAATAATGATCTGGCTTCAGCGTTGTTCCATACTTTGGAGAAAAACGAAGGGAAGAGCGAAATTAATCCTGTCTATGCTATGCTCGATTCCGGTGCCCGCGGAAGTCGTGATCAGATACGCCAGCTGGCCGGAATGAGAGGTCTTATGGCTAAACCGTCGGGTGAGATTATTGAACGTCCTATTCTGGCAAATTTCCGTGAAGGGCTGTCAGTACTTGAATACTTCTTAAGTTCGCACGGCGCTCGTAAAGGGCTCGCGGATACTGCTTTAAAGACGGCTGACTCAGGCTATCTCACACGGAAATTAGTAGATGTTGCACAGGATGTGGTGTGTACAGAAGAAGACTGTAACACAGTTAATG
>Ga0207714_1002306_pt1 | contig 11633 bp, 15 predicted proteins | sample PonA232FremontCA_2_FD_187270 | JGI IMG/M metagenome (GOLD analysis project Ga0207714, IMG submission 187270) | Marine sediment microbial community from Fremont, CA, USA - Pond A23 Sediment 2 (SPAdes) | ecosystem: Environmental > Aquatic > Marine > Unclassified | place: USA: Fremont, California... | reverse complement strand
CGATGCGGGCCGACGTGGCGGGCTCGGCGCTGACCGAACTCCTGCTCACGGGCGGCACCGGCTACAACCCCGACCGCGACGGCGAGCGCAAGCGCGTGACCGTCCGTGGCCGCGAGGTAAGCGACGCCACCCGCCAGATCAACGCGAAGGTCGTCGGCCACGGCGACACACCGGCCGCCGAGTTGCTCGAGGAGTGACCGAGCGCGTCCCCTCCGACCACGCGACCGTCGACAGCCACCGCGTCAACCTGGCGACCGTCGGCCGGACCGGCCGCCCCCGCGTTCCGCTTCCCGACGCTCTCGACCACGATGCAGAGGAGATTCTCCGCATCTCGCTCGAGGGAACCGGGGCTCACACGCGGGTCACGGCCGACCTCCGCGGCGAACCGGGGATCGAGGAGGCGTACCCGGACGCACAGCTCGCCCGGACGGGCAACGGCGAGAACCGCTTTGTCGCGTGGGTCAACCGCCACGGCCTGGCTGCCGGCGACCCGCTCCTGTTCGACGTCGTGACGCCGGGATACGGGTACGGCCTCCGGCGACCCGGCGAGCGTATCGTCTACGACGCCGTCGAGGCCCCCGACGACGGGCTCTCGGACATCGCCGAGAAGTTCGGCTGACTGTGCGGTGTGTCGGGACCGCCGACGCGCGTCGCTCGCGTGGCCGTCGCCGGGTGTCACGCGTCAGAACACTTTTTATTACACTCGCCCCAGAACGCACAGATAGATGGTCGAACTCACGGAGACCGGCATCGACGGGCTCGACGGGATCCTGGGGGGTGGTATCGTCCGGAACTCGACGACGCTCATCTCCGGGAACCCCGGCGCCGGCAAGAGTGTCCTGGGGCTGCAGTACATCTACAACGGCGTCGAATCCTTCGGCCAGGACGGGATCTACCTCTCCTTCGAGGAGAACGCCGAAGACCTCAGGGAGGCCGCCGAGTCGCTCGGGTTCGAGAACTGGCAAGAGCACGTCGACTCCGGGGCGATCCGCGTCTTCGACAAGCGGGAGCTGCTGCGCGAGAACGATTTCAACTCCTCGCTGGAGGTCATCCTCGACGACGTCCAGGACTCCCGCTACGAGCGGCTGGTGCTCGACTCGCTGACCATGTTCCAGCTCTTTTTCGAGGACGAGCGCGAGAAGCGGACCTACCTGCTGAAGCTCACCGACATCCTCCGGGAGAACGGCCTCACAACGGTGATGACCAACGAGCAGGGGACGGTGTTCCCGGAGACCGACATCGGCCTGGAGAACTTCCTGACCGACGGCAACATCTTCCTGTTGCAGACGCCGACGGAGTCGGGCGTCAACCGCTACGTCTGGGTCGCGAAGATGCGAAAGCAGGACATCGACACCGATATCTTCCCGATGGAGATCGCCCAGGGGGGGATCCGTGTCCACGGGAACGCCAGCGCCTTCTCGATGATGGGTGAAGGGGAGTCCCCCCTCTGAGCGCCGGCAGTTATCACGGACGAAAACGACCTGGACAGCCAGCGACACTCTCTCCCGATTTAGTGGCCGTCTGCATCCCATTCTGGGTATTTTCATGTCGTTTCAATTCCCGATAGCTTTAACCTTCATCCGCCACGATCCTGCGTATCAGATGGCGTCAGTAGACGTACTCCGCACGCTGGGGAACAAATACAGCGCCGAGATACTGGAGGCGACCGAGGAACCCCGTTCCGCGCAGGAACTGAGCGACGAACTCGACATCCCGATCGCCACCTGCTACCGGCGGATCGACGAGTTGACAGACCACGGACTGCTTGAGTTACACGACAACGTCCTCTCGGAGGACCGGCGGCGGATCAAGGTCTACCGACGGAACGTCGAGGGGGTCCGGGTGGCCTTCGGCGACGAGCTCGCCATCGACGTCGAGGAGCGCTCGACGGTCACGAACAAGCTCGACGAGGCCTGGCGCAGCCTCTCGGAGAAACCCGCCTGTACCTCCTCGTCCTGACGCCGCCGGCGCCGCCCGCCGCCGGCCAGCCCCGACCGCACCCCTTTTTACCGCCGGCCCACTCCCGCCAGCAATGAGCGACCGCGAACAGTTTCTCGCCGGCGAGCGCCCCGACGACGTCGCCTTCTTCCTCCACGAGGCCGCCGTCTCCGGTATCGACGCACTCGCCGAGCAGGGTGAACGCACCGCCGAGGGCGTCGTGCTGGTCGTCGACGGCGAGGCCGGCCGGCAGGCCTTCCAGTCCGCGACGAGCATCGACCCGATGGCCTTCGCCCGGGAGGCGATGGGTACCGAGGGCCGGGTCGACCGGGACCTCACCGGGGGGGCCTGTCCCGACAGCGAGGGCGACGGCGGGGACCGCGAGGGCCACCAAGCCCGCCTGATTTTCGCCTTCGCCGAGGCGCAAAACGAGGACGTCGAGGGGCTGTACGCCGAGGGCGACGTGGTCCACGCCTACGTCGCCTGCGAGTGCGGACAGCGCTACTCCGAGAAGTGGCTGACAGGGGAGTGAACGCCCCGCCCACGAGTGCCCCGACCGTCCACGGCCAGGTATATCGGGCGCGGGAGCGAACTGTCGGAGGACGACCGAACCGTCGACCGACGAACTGCCGGCGGAGACGCGGGTCGGGCGGAGCGCGCTCCGGGTCGCGGACCTCGAGGAGGTGACGGCCTTCTACCGCGACGTCGTCGGCCTCCAGGTACTCGACCGCGCCACGGAGACGGCGACGCTGGGCGCCGGCGGGACGGCACTGCTCGTTCTGGAGGCCGACACGGAGGCCGGCGCCCGGACGGGTCCGGGCCTCTACCACAACGCTTTCCGGGTTCCTTCGCAGGCGGCTCTGGGCGACGTGCTGGGGCGGGTCCGCGAGCGCCTGGCCGAGCGCGGACGCTCGTTCACCGAAACGGACGGCGGTATCGCCGTCGCCGACCCGGACGGTATCGAGGTCCAGCTGCGGGCCGAGTAGCGCAGTCGCCGGGTTACTCGCCGGCCCCCACCTCGACGTCATCCTCCACGTCGAGCCGGCGGAAGGCATCCACGATGGCCTGCTTGGCGACTGCACCTTCCGTGGTCCGAGTCCACCTTTTTGCGGTTCGGGTCCCCTCCGGGCACCGCTCACCGCAAAAACGTGGGCGAAAAAGCCGCCCGCTCACTTCCGGTCGCGGGCGGGGGCTCACTCTTCGACGTCATCCTCCACGTCGAGCCGGCGGAAGGCATCCACGATGGCCTGCTTGGCGACTGCACCTTCCGTGGTCCAGTGGTGGGCGTAGTCGAGCATGTCGTCGTAGATGTCGGGCTTGCAGCCCGCGGCCCGGGGGTGGCCGCCGCCGCTGACCTGGGCGGCGACCTCGTGGCACCGCTCGAAGCTCTCGGTTCCGCGGATCGACGCCGAGCCGGCGGGCTTGACGATGACGGCGGCGTCGGCGCCCTGCTCGCGGAGGTTTTCGGCGACCTCGTTTTGCGAGCAGCGGCCGTAGGTCACGCCCACGGTCCAGGGGCCGACCTCCCGGAGGGTGGCGCGCTCGGTCGCCTTCTCGATCAGCGCGTTCTTCTCGACGCGCTGCTCGGCCAGGAAGTCCTCGACCTCGGCGGGCAGGTCCGCGCCGTGTTCGACGACCGTGTCGATGTACTCCTCGGGGTCGGCCCAGTAGGCGTAGTCCGCCAGGTCGTCCGACCGGGGGTCCTCGCGAATCCAGAGGTCGTGGTCGCGGGTCGCAGCCGCGAGGTCGCGGTACCGCTCCGGGAAGTCGTAGTCCAGTTCCTCGAGGGTCACGTCCGCGGTGCAGACCTCGCCGGACTCGCCGACGACGAGGTCGACGCCGGCGTCCCGGACCGTCGCCGCGAGGTCCTCGTCCCACTGGTGGTGGTCGTACCACGCCACCGACGCCACGCGGTCGGCGACAGCGCCGACGGCCGCGACGTCCTCGGGGCTGTCCGGACAGAGGTCACAGACGAAGAGGTGGGTCCCGGGGGTGGCGTACTCGGCAGCCCACGCCAGCGCGTCGTCGAGGTCGTGGGGGCCCGCCGGCACCAGCTCGCCGGCACCGCGGGCGACCCGGACGAGCGCAGTGCAGGCCAGCCCGTCGGCGTCGGGGTCGGCGATGACCGCCACGTCGCTGTCGAGCCGCTCGGCGGCCTCGCGTTCGGCCTGCTCGGCCTCGAACGAGTCGGGGCTGAAAAAGCCCGCGCCGGGGAGGACGGATTTCCGTCCCAGCGGGAGCCGGTCGTCGTCGATGAGCCAGTCGTCCATGCACCGGAAAGCGGGGCGGGCGGCAAAAGCGGCGCGGTCGGCGGAGCGGTCGGGACTGTCCCCAGGGCCCGACGCGAGTGCTCGACGCGTGGCCCGGTCCCGATGGCCCGCCCGGATGCTGGTCGTCCGCTTGGGTCCGTCCTCACTCCTCGTCGGCGAGCTGACGGACCGTCAGGACGGGCATCGGGGCCCGGCGGACGACCGCCTCCGCGACGCTGCCAAGCAGGAAGGCGTGCTCGCCGTGGCGTCCGCGGGTGCCGGTGGCGACGAGGTCGGCGTCGACGGACTCGGCGTAGTCGATGACCTCGGTGGCGGGGTCGCCCTCCCGGACGGCCGTCGTGACCGCGTCGCCGTGGTCGTCGACGAAGGAGAGCGCCTCCTCGCCGGCGGCTCGGAGCGCGTCCCCCAGCTCCTCGCGGATGTCGGGCGGTGACTCCGCGACCTCGCCGGCGTCGACGACGTACAGCGCGTGGACCGCCGCGTCGAAGCGGGCTGCGAGGTCGAGGGCGACGGTGACGGCCCGCTCGGCGCTCTCGGAGCCGTCGGTCGCGACCACGACGGTGTCGAACATACCCGGTACAGCGAGCGGGCGGGTCAAAAGTGGTTCGGGCCCGCACGGAGGTGTGGGCGGTCGGGTGTTCCGACCGGGGACTTTTTGCCCCGGCTCCGCGCACACCCCCGTGTGGACACCGAGCTCGTACTCACGCCGGTCGACGGGAGCGAGGACGCCCGCCGGGCGGCCGACTACGCGGTCGCGGTCGCCAGCCGGTACGCTGCGGACCTGCACCTGCTTTTCGTGCTCGACCAGCGGGTCGCCCAGGGGATCCAGACCGGCGACATCGAGGCCGGGGCGGTCGCCGAGACCCACCGGGAGTTCCTGTCGGAGGTACACGACCGGGCCGGCGGCCGCGACGTCGACATCACAACCTCCTCGGCGGCCGGCTTCTCGACGAGCAGTCTGAGCCGGACGCCCGGCAGCGTGGTGCTCGACGCCGCGGAGGAGCTGGACGCGGACTTTCTGGTCGTCCCGCGGGAGACCCCCGAGGACGACGTCGACGTGACCATCGGCAAGGCGGCGCTGTACGTCCTCCAGTACGCCGACCAGCCGGTACTCTCCGTCTGAGCGCTCGCGACCCTTGCGGGCCGGCCTACTCCGCCAGCCGGATCCCCATCTCCAGTTCGAGCCCGCTCTCCTCGGTCGTCTCGAAGCCGACCGAGTGGTACAGCCGGACAGCGGGGTCGTTCCACCGCTCGACGGTCAGCCAGACCCGGTCGATCCCCTCCTCCTGTGCCAGTCCCAGGAGCGTCTGGAGGAGTTCGGTCCCGATGCCCGCGGACTGGTAGGGCTGGAGGACGAAGATTGCCAGCTCGTAGGCCCCGTCGCCGTCCGGGACGAGCATCGCGTGACCGACGACGTCGCCGTCGGCGACCGCGACGACGGTCGGACAGTCCGGGCCGGTGACGGCGTCGAGCCACTCGCGGATGGCGTCCTCGCGGCTCGGCGGGATCCCCTGGGCGCGGTCCTCGGGGTCGAACTCCACGTACATCCCGACCAGTGCCTCGTAGTCGTCCTCGTCGGCCGTGCGGACGGTGACCAGCCGGTCCTCCCGGTCGGTGAACTCCCGGGGCGGGGGCGGGAACTCGCCGGCCGGGTCGTCGGGGAACTGCGTCATCTGAGCAGGGTCACGGAACTGCGGGCGTTCAGCAGTACGAACTCCGCGGCGTCGCTCAGGCGGACCTTCCCCATCGGGCTCCGGGTTCCGCCGGGGATGACCAGCCTGTCGTAGTCGCCGGCGTCGGCCAGCTCGATCAGCTGGCTCCCGGGGTCACCCTCGACGCGCTCGACGCGGGCCTCGAAGCCGAGCTCGGCGAGGTGGTCCCGGACCCGGCGTTCGACGGCCGCGACGTCATCGCCCTCGTCGTCCCCGGCGTAGACAGCGACCGTGAGGTCGTCGCCGGCCTCCCGGGCTCGACCGACGACGGCCTCCAGGGCGGCCCCGGCGTCGTCGCTGGCACCGATACCCAAGAGCAGGTTCATATCCACATAGCCGACACCGAGTGGCCAAAAGCTTCCGGTCGCGGCCGGTCTTGGGAGGGCGGGCCGGGACCGCGACCGGCGACACCCTTTTTCTCGGCGCGCGCGCAACGACCGCCATGCCCGACGACCCGGCCGAGGCAGACGACCGCGACGGCGCCGACGACTACGACGACGCCGACGACGCGTCCGAGACGACCCCCGGCCCGGAATCGCCCGGGACGGCGGCGACAGCGGAGCCGGACATGACCGACGAACCGACAGGGACGGACGAACCGGCAGCGGCGGACGAGCCGGCCGGAACCGGCGAGTCAGACGGAGCTGACGGGTCAGACCTCCCTGAGGACGTCCGCACCTACGACCGCTTCACCAAGATCGACGGCAGCACCTACGACCGGGCGAACGACTTCCTGCGCGAGCGCACCTACATTACCGCCCGCGAGTGGGCGATCGCCCGCCTATGTGCTGACTTCCGGACCGAGACGGGCGTCGAGATGACGAAGATCGGCGAGAACCTCCCCGAACTGGTCCCCTTCATGACCGACACCTACACCCCTCAGGCGGTCAACCAGGCCCGCGCGTCCTTCGAGGAGAAGGTCCGCAAGTCGGGGGCGACCTTTCTCTACGGGGCGATGAGCGACTTCTTCACCGCCGAGGAACTGGACGACGTGATGTACGAGGCCACCGAGGTGGCGAAGTTCCTGCTGGAGGTCGAGGGCGTGGACCTCTCGGTCGAGGAGGAACTGGAGGCCGAGGACCAGATCTCGGAGGTGATGCGCGAGGTTCGCGAACACTCCGCCGCGCTGCGCCACGACCAGGTGACCTGTCCGGAGTGTGGCCACCACTTCGAGGCCACGGGAGCTGACGCCAGCGACGCGAGCGCCGGCGACGACTGACGCGGGCTACCGGCCGGACCCGCGGTCGCCCTCGCCGACCCTGGCGGGTCAGTCGCCGTCTTCGTCGGCGCCGGTGGAACCGTCCCCGGTTTCGGTGCCGGCTCCGCCCTCGTCCGCGGCCCCCGTCTCGCGGCCGACGGAGGCGTGCTCCCCGGCGCTCGGCCGCGGCCGGCGGACGTTCCTGCCCCGGTGGTCGGCGAACGGTTCCGCTGCACTGCGCTCGTAGACGACCGTCCCGCGGACCATCGTCCACTCGGGGAACACGACGTCGCGGCCCTCGAAGGGCGTCCAGTCACACTTCGTGTGGAGGTCCGCCGCGCGTATCTCCGTGCTCGTTCCCGGGTCCACGAGCACGAGGTCGGCGTCGTACCCCTCTGCTATCCGGCCCTTCCCCGCGACCCCGAAGACGTCGGCGGGATTCGCAGCCGTGAGGTCGCGCACGCGCTCGTACTCGATCCGGCCTGTGCGGGCCTCCGCGAGCAACAGGGGAAGGGCGGTCTCGACGCCCGGGACGCCGCTGGGGGCCTCCCAGATGCTCGCGTCCTTTTCGGCGCGGGTGTGTGGAGCGTGGTCGGTCGCCACCATGTCGACGGTGCCGTCCGCAACCCGGTCGAAGACCCGCTGGCGGCGCTTCTCGCGGCGCAGCGGCGGGTTCATCCGCCCGAACGTGCCGAGCTCCGGGAGGTCGCTCCGGGAGAGGAACATGTGATGGGGGGTGACCTCGGTGGTCATCCCGGCCTCGCTGGCGGCGTCGATCCCCTCGGGCGTGCTGGCGTGGGCGATGTGGACCGCCGTCTCCCGCTCCCGGGCGACCCGGCAGGCCCGCTCGACGGCGGCGACCTCCGCGCGGGCGGTCCGGTAGGCCGACCAGGCGTCGGCGTCGGTCCGCTCGCGGGCGCTCCCGTTGAACAGCGAGGCGTCCTCGGCGTGAACGGTAACGGGAACCTCCTCCGTTCGGGCCCGGTCCAGCGCCCGCGAGAACAGCGGCGTGTCGATCCCCATGTCGCCGGTCGAATCGGCGAGAAAGACCTCCCCCAGCGCAAAGAGCGGGCGGTCGAACAGCGTCGAGGGCTCCCAGCCGTCGACGACGCCGCCGTTGATCCCGTAGTCGACGATGGCGTCAGCGGCAAATTCCTCTTTCCCGTCGAAGGCAGCGCCGTCGACGGTCGGCGGGTCGGTGTTGGGCTGGTCGACGACCGTCGTCACGCCACCCGCCGCCGCCGACCTGGTGCCGGTGGCCCAGGTCTCCTTGTGGGAAAAGCCCGGCTGGCGGAAGTGGACGTGGACGTCTATCATCCCCGGGAGCAGTCGCTTACCGGTGGCGTCCCGGACCTCCTCACCGTCCGCCGGCGAGAGCGTCCCGGCCTCCGCGACGGCTCCGACCCGCTCGCCGCCGACGCGTACGTCACGGCGCCGGCCGTCGGCGAGCGTGGCGTTGCGGATGAGCATACCCCCTCTCCCCCCGCGCCGCGGTTAAATCTTCGTAGGGCGGCCCGGGGCGGCGACTTTCCCGGTGTCGGTCCCCTCCGGTTTCAGATCCCCTCGAAGGCATCGCCGATTATTTCCGCGTGGTCAAAACCCGTCGGCGGGAGGCCGCCGGGGTCGACGGTGCGCACGCGGCGGGCCTCCTCGCGGGGCTCTGGCCGGGGGTCGTCGGCGACGGGCCGGCAGCAATAGGCGGCGCTGACTGTCCCGCGCTCGTCGCGGCCGGGGTCGTCGTAGAGGCCGACGAGCTCCTCGGCCTCGACGTCGAGACCGACCTCCTCCCGGACTTCCCGGACGCAGGCCTCGCGGGCGCGTTCCTCGCGCTCGACGAACCCGCCGGGCAGGACCCAGTATCCCTCGTAGGGGTCGTGGGTGCGCTCCATGACGAGCACCTCGCCGTCGAGGACGACCACGCCGTCGGTCGCGAGCGGTCGCGTCATGGCCGGGTCTGGGCGGCCGAGGTACGTAGCCCTGGCGCCCCGACTGCCCCGGCCCGGAACGCTGCCCCGGCCACCGTACTACTGCCAGTCCAGGCCCTCGGGGTCGGCCGGCGGCGCGAGCGGGCTCGCGGGTACGTCCCGCTGGGTCTCCGGCGTGTTGTACCCCCGCGGCGCGAGGTCGTTGGGAGCGTCGGGGTAGAAGACGGAGGCCAGCGCCTGTAGCTGCCGGCGGCCCACGCCGAGTTCGAACTGGCCGCCGCCGTAGAGCTGGATGTCCCGCTCCAGCGCGTACTCGAGGGTGTCGAACAGCGACTCCACAGTCCCAAACCGCGAGGGCTTGATGTTCAGCCACTCCGGTTCGAACGGCAGGTCCTCGACCGACCCGACGCCGGTGATCGGGTAGTCCCAGGAGACCCGACTCTCGTGGCCCTCGAACAGCGGCCGGGTCTCCTCGGTCAGCGCGGGGTCCTCGACCACTGCGTCGGGGAACGTCTCCAGGACGAGTTCGTAGAGGTCCGGGTCGGGCTCTGCGTCCACTTCGGTCCCCTCGTACAGCCCTTTCAGGTCGAGGATGCGGACGGGCGCGAGCCCCGCCACTCGCTCGGCCAGCGCGGGGGTCCACTCGGGTGTCGGGTCGAGTTTGAACGCGAGGTCACCGTGGACATCGAGGGCTTGCTCGAGCCGGTCGGTCGTCGGCGGCTCGCCCAGCCGCGTGCTGACGACGAAGCTGACGGGGTCGTAGTTCCGGCCGAGCGCGCTCGCCAGCGTCTCGTCGGTCTGCCGGAGTGCAAGGTCCAGCGCCGCACTCTCGAGGGCCCACCGCCGGTAGTGTCGTGATGCCTCCCGGTCCGGTTCCTTCGTGGGAAACAGCTCGAGGTCGTCAAGCATCGACGAGAAGGAGTCGAGGGTGTACTCCCCGGACAGCGGGAACCGGTCGCCGTCCGGGTCCGCGTCCAGCAGCGCCTCCTGGTCGACGGTGTCGTAGGTCACGTCCTCGCCGCGGCCGGTCGCGTCCGGCCCCCGCAGGGCGAAGACTGTCGACACTCGCGTGAAGTCGCTCGATGTCTCGCCCTCAAGCCGGGAGAGGTCGTATCCCTCGACGGCCAGCGGGAGGTCGGCGACCCGGTCGTACAGTGTCATCGGCCGGGGTAGGCGGCGACCCCGCCTAACGATTTGGGTCGCGCGTCCGACGGTATCTACCGGGCGGTGCTCACCCGACGCCGATAAGCCGGTCGCCGCCGTACCGCCGGCAATGGCCGTCACGCTCGCCGCGGACGTGCTCTCGCGGTACTGCCGGTTCTCGCTGTACAACTCCCCGTTCGTCGCCCACGACCGCGGCTGTGCGGTCGACCTGTACCCCGGCGACGAGACGACGACCGCGACGAGGGCCCCCTCGCCGGTGGCCGGCGAGGTGGTCCACACCCGGACTGTCGCCGCCCCACCCAAGCCCTACGCCGCCGACGAGGACCACCTCATCCTGGTCGACACCGGCGACCGCGTCGCCCGAATGCTACACGTCGACCCGTCAGTGGAGCCCGGCGACACAGTCGCGGTCGGCGACCCGCTGGGCGACCTCGTCCGGGCCGGCTTCTTCGCCCCCTGGGTCCCCAACCACATCCACCTCGGCTTCCGCGACCGCGGCGACGACCCCTACCGCGCCTCCGGCTCGCTCCCGCTGGAACTCGGCCCCGGCGTCGACCTCCGGCCCGTCGACTGGGACGGGACCGGAACGGTCGTGGCCGCCGGCGAGACGTGGGCGCTGCTGGACGCGCCCGCCCACCCCGCGCCGGGTGATGCCTTCGCGGGCGTCGCGGCCGGCGGTGCCCTCGAAGGTAACTCGCTCCTCGACGGCGGCTGCACGCACTACGAGGGTGGCGGGCTACTCGCGGTCGGGGTGGCTGGCGACGGGAGCGGCAGGCCGGGCGACGGCGAGGAGACAGTCGCGCTCGCGGGGACGACCGTCGGGACGGCAAGCGGGAGACACGTGACCTGGCGGGACGTCGAGGTGCGCGCGAACGGCGACCCGGTCACTGGCGTGGCGCTGTTCTGTGGCCGCGACCGCGCGGGTGTGAAACTCGTCGGAGAGGGCGTCGACCTGTCGGTAGGACAGGACGTTCGCGTGGCCATCGAACTGGCGGGCGACTGAGACACGGTCGGTTCCCGGCGTCGGGGCTGGCGACCACCCACAGTTTTCAGCCCCGGCACGGAAGCGGCTCCATGGCACTCGTCGACACGCTCAGAGCGCGCGAGTCCGCGGTCGGGAACTGGCTCTCGCTGCGGGACCCGGCGGTCGCGGAGATCAGCGCCGAACTCGGCTTCGACTTCGTCGTGCTCGACATCGAGCACACGACCAACACCCTGGAAACGGTGGTCGACATGGCCCGGGCCACCGACGCCGCCGGGAGTGACACCGAGGCCATCGTCCGCCTGCCCTGGAACGACCCTGTCGTGATCAAGCGGGTGCTCGACACCGGTGTCGCCGGCGTGATGTCCCCGATGGTCGACGACGCCGACGACGCTCGGGCGTTCGTCGAGGCGACCCGCTACCCGCCCGAGGGCAATCGGGGCG
>Ga0207714_1002305_pt1 | contig 11634 bp, 10 predicted proteins | sample PonA232FremontCA_2_FD_187270 | JGI IMG/M metagenome (GOLD analysis project Ga0207714, IMG submission 187270) | Marine sediment microbial community from Fremont, CA, USA - Pond A23 Sediment 2 (SPAdes) | ecosystem: Environmental > Aquatic > Marine > Unclassified | place: USA: Fremont, California... | reverse complement strand
TGACCCCCGTAGCGACACCCTGCGGACGCGAGTAGCGACGAATTTCAGTCCCACGTCACCCACAGCAGGAACGCCAGCGCGACCGACTGGAAGACGTGGATGACGATGTTGGCCTGCCACGCCAGCGGCGGCATATCTGTCGCAAACCACGAGGCAAGCACGGGGTGGAACAGGTAGAAGTACAGCGACAGTAGGTTCTGGGCGAGCAACACGATCCCGAAGATCGCCAGGCCGAGCCCGTGTTTCGACGCGAACGCGCGGTAGTTGCGCAGCCAGATCCCTGTCAACACGAGGAGTATCCCCGCGTTCAGCGCTACGCTCACCCGCGCGATATCTACTAGTCCGCTCATGGGTTCCTCCTGCTGTCGTTGTTCGTACTCATACTGGTAGTTCCTCGGCGATCTCCTCGATGATATCCCAGTTGTGCTGGGCCGTTTCCGTCGGCGAGTACACCGCCCCGTAGTCGTCGCCGGTACGCGTGACGATCCCGTGTTCCATCAGCACGTCCAGATGGTGGCGGACCGTCGAGTAGTCGAGGTCCAGCGTTTCGGCCAGCTGGTTGGCGTTCCGTGGTCGCTCGTCGATAGCCCGGAGGATGCGGACCCGGTTCGGCCCCCCGCGGGTACCGGTCAGCACGTACCACAGAACGGCCTCCATACACCGGGTGTTGGCTGCGGTCGGCCTAAAGATGTCGTTGTTGCGACAGCAGGGATAGCGGCTCAGTACTCGGCGTCGACGACCAGTTCGAGGCCGAAGGGCGCGTCAGCGGGGGCCTCGTCGGGCGCGAGGTAGCCGACCGCGAACCCGGTGTAGACGGTGCCGGCCTCAGGTGCGACATCGAAGTCGGCGACGACATCGCCGTCGTTGTTCTCGGTCGCCGGGCGGACGTTCAGCGTGTACTCGCCGGGCGCGACGGTCGTATAGCCGGCCGCGCCGAACGGCACGTCCTCGAACAGCGCGTTGCCGCCGGCGGTCACGTCGACGTTCGGGGCGTCCGGCGCGGCGTGGACCAGCCGAATCCGGGCCTCCTCGCCCGGATCGGAGATGTCGTCCTCGTAGACCTCGACGCCGAAGGCCTCGTTCTCGTCGGCGAGTTCGCCGAGGGCGGCGATGGTGAACTCGCCGGCGGGGACGTCGAGCTCCTGATCGTAGACGACGGTGTCCATGTCGCCGGCGGCGGTGATCATGACCTGATAGGTGCCCGACTGGATGTCGAGGTAGTCGCTAACCGTCCGGTAGGGGACGTCCTCCAGCACCGCGTCGCCAGCGACGTAGACATCCACGTTCGGCGCGTCCGGCGAGAGATGGGCGACCCGGATGCTCGCGTCCGGCTCGCTCTCCTCGCCATCGTCGCCATCCGTTTCTTCCTCGCTGCCATCGTTGGACGCCTCGCTGCCGTCGCCGCCACCGCCGCCGGCGCAGCCAGCGAGCGTTCCAACCAGCGCGATACCACCAGCGGATTTCAGCACCGTCCGTCTGTCGTGTGTTGCCATCGTCGAATGGACCAACGAGTGTCTTCAACATGAATTATTTCCGATATTTCTCCGGAGTTCCACCGGGTTGGGTCCGAACTCTTTCCCAAATTCAGCATCTTTCGAGGCGGAGCCCCTGGCCTCAACGAGCGAGGTCGTTAGACCGAGCGAAGTAGGGAGGGGTCGGTTACCGGTCCCGCTGCTGGCGATTTGTCGAGACAGTCGATAGCAACAAAACAGCGTCCGCTTTTGGGCCGGCGTCAGTAGAACTCCCGCACCAGATCCATCGCGTCCTCGGGCGCGCCGTCCGGGATCTCGGCCATGTTGTCGTCGAGCCCGTGCTGGGCCCCGTAGGCTTGCGCCTGCTCGTTCCGATAGAGGACGCCCTGATACTCCTTTTCGGGATCGAGGATCACGTCCTGTGCGTTCTCGATATCGGTCGGATCGTGGTCGGTTTCGCCGACATCGACGAGTTCGTCGCGGAAGTAGTCGTAGGTATCGACGTCGTTGAACGTCACACACGGGCTGAAGACGTTGACGAAGCCGAAGCCGTCGTGCTCGACGGCCTCTTGGACGATCTCGGTGTGGCGCATCGCATCCGACGAGAACGACTGGGCGATGAAGGTCGCGCCCGCCGACAGCGCGAGCGCGAGCGGGTTCACCGGCGGCTGTTTCGGTCCCTCCGGCGTCGTCGACGTTTCGAAGTCCTCACGCGAGGTGGGCGAGGCCTGGCCCTTCGTCAGCCCGTAGATCCGGTTGTCCATGACGACGTAGGTCATATCGACGTTCCGGCGGACGGCGTGGATGAAGTGGCCGACACCGATGGAGTAGCCGTCGCCGTCGCCGCCGGCGGCCATCACTTCGAGGTCGGGATTCGCCATCTTGACGCCCGCCGCAAGCGGGAGTGCGCGGCCGTGGACGCCGTGGAGCGCGTAGCTGTGCATGTAGGTCCCGATCTTGCCCGAACAGCCGATACCGGCGACGACGAACGTGTTGTCGGGGCTGTTGCCGGTGTTGGCGAGTGCTTTCATCATCCCGTTCATCGTCCCGAAGTCGCCGCAGCCGGGACACCACGTCGGTTGTTTGTCGGATTTGAAGTCGGTGAAGCGTACGTCTGAGCTCATTGTGGTACCTCCTGTGGACTGCTGACTGCCTGCTCGATCTCGGCGGCGAGTTCGTCCGCCTTGAACCGGACGCCGTTGTACTTGTTGATGCGGTCGACGCGGGCTAAGGCGTCGCGTTCGATCAGATCGGCGAACTGGCCGGTGCTGTTACACTCGACGACGAGTACGTCCTCGGCGTCGTCGATGGCGTCGCCGAGGTCGGGTCGCGGGAAGATGTAGGGCACCGAGATGAACCGCACGTCGATCCCCTCCTCGGCGAGTAGCTCCATCGCCTCGACGATGGCACCCTCGTTGGACCCCCACGAGACGACGAGCGTGTCGGCGTCGGCGTCGCCGAACTCGCGGGCCTCCCACGCCTCCCGTTCTTTGGCGGTCTCGACCTTTCGCTCGCGTTTGTCGACCTGTGTGACCCGCATCTCGGTGTCCTCGGTCCGGCGGCCGAGTTCGTCGTGTTCGAGCCCGGTCGTCATGTGCGCGCCGTCGGCGGTGCCGGGCAACGTCCGCGGGCTGATCCCGTCGTCAGTGACGGCGTGGGGCTGGAACTGTCCTTTCTCGTTTTGCCACTCGGCGAGGCCCTCCTCGTCGACGAGTTTCCCGCGGTCGATCTCGACGGCGTCCATGTCGAAGGCGTCGGGCTCGAAGGTTCGTTCGGTGACCGCCATCGACAGGTCGGCCGTGAGATAGACCGGGAGCTGATACTGTTCGGCGAGGTTGAACGCCTCCACGGTCTTCCAGAAGCACTCGTCGATGCTCGTCGGCGCGACGACGAACCGGGGAATCTCGCCGTGGCCGCCGTACAGCATCGCGTTGAGGTCGCCCTGCTCCTGTTTGGTCGGCATCCCGGTCGATGGCCCGGAACGCATGATGTTGGCGATCACCAGCGGCGTTTCGGTTGTTGCGACGAGGCCGAAGCTCTCGGCCATGAGGTCGATTCCCGGTCCGGAGGTTGCTGTCATCGCCCGCGCGCCCGCTCGCGCCGCGCCGAGTGCCATGTTGATCGCCGAGAGCTCGTCCTCGGCCTGCACGACGTGGCCGCCGTACTGCTCGATCCGCCCGGTGAGATACTCCATCACGTTGGTCGCGGGCGTGATCGGGTAGCCGGCGTAGAACCGACAGCCGGCCGCGATCGCACCCATCCCGATGGCCTCGTCGCCGTTGAGGAGGACGTAGTCGTTGTCGGTTGTTTCGAGGGCGTACTCGAAGTCGTGGTCGTAGGTGTCGGTGACGTAGGACTGCCCCTTTCGGGCGGCCTCCTTGTTGTTTTCGACGAGCTTCTGGCCTTTCGCGCCGAACCGCTTTTCGAGCGCGCTGTCGAGGTTCTCGATAGGGAACTCGGTGACCGCACAGGCCGCGCCGAGGGCGACGACGTTGCGCATGATCGCGCCGCCGGCCTCCTCGGCCAGCCGCTTCAGCGGCACGTCGAGCCCGACCATACTGTCGGGAATCGGGGCGTCCTGCATCGACGTGCGCTCGCCGTCGTAGATGATAACCGAGCCGTCGTGGAGCTCGTCGCGGTTCTCCTCGATGGTTCGTGGCGTCAGCGCGATCAGCAGGTCAAGCCGGTCGACGACACTCCGGACCTGCCCGACGGACGTGCGGATCTTGTAGGCCGTGTATCCGCCGCGGATACGCGAGGCGAAATCCTTGGAGGTAAACACGTGTCGGCCAGCCCGCGAGAGTGCCTGCGCGAATATTTTGCCGGTGGAGTCGATGCCGTCGCCGGCCTCACCGCCGACGGCCCAGTTGAAGTCCGCGGGCATGTATCACCCCATCTTGCGGCCCACAAATCAAAAGAGTTCTGAAAAACTCACCCCTGATTTTGGCGTCACTGTCTATTAGTGTTGAACAATAGTGAACGAATACGCAGTTTTGCCGCTATCGACCCCTATCGTGGCGCGATCCCGGCTGCTCGCCGTCCGCTACTGGTCCGGTGTCGCCGTTCGCCGCCGGCTTCCGCCGGGAGCAAAGACCCTTTAGGAGCCGTCACCAACCGTCTCCCATGGAGACGACGGTCACGGTGAGCGACGTGACGACGGTTGGTGCCGAGACGGTTGCCATCGAGTTTGTCGCCCCCGATGGGTTCGAGGCACACCCCGGACAGTTCGTCAAACTCATCGCGACCGTCGACGGCGACGATTACGCCCGATTCTACACGCTCTCCTCGGCGGATGTCCGCGACGACTTCGAGATCACCGTCGAGATCGATCCCGCCGAGAGCGGCCCGTTCAGCGAGTATCTCGGTGCTCTCACCGCCGGCGACGAGATCGACATGAGCGGTCCGTTCGGCGGGGACTACTACGAGGGCGAACCCCGCGTCGTCGTGCTGGCCGGCGGCCCCGGTATCGGCCCCGCGGTCGGCATCGGCGAACGCGCTCTCGACGACGGCGGCGAGGTGGCCGTCATCTATCAGGCCGAGACACCAGCCCACGAGGACCGGCTGTCGACGCTCGAGGACCGCGGCGCGACGGTCACCATTACCGATGGATCGATCACCGACGCTGTCGACGACGCACTCACCGGTGACGCCGGCGAGCAGGTCTTCGTCTACGGGTTCGGGCCGTTCGTCGAGGCCGCAGCCGACGCCATCGACGCCGCTGGCGGTGATTCCGACGCCGCAAAGATCGAAAACTTCGGCTAGCTACTCTCGGGTGATCCCGCTGCGGCCTCGGAGCCATCGACATCGTGATCCCCGTCGGTCGTGTCGGTGGTTGCCGACTCGGTACGAGTATCGCTGTCGAGTTCGCGACCGCCATCGCTCGGCTCACCGTGTTCCATGCCGCCCTCGACGTGACTGTTCTCACGCTGTGTGACCCCGAGCGTGTCGACCGGGTCGTCACCGTTGGCTCGCGGGAGCGTCAGCGTGATCCGGGTGCCAGAGGAGGACTGGTCGATCCGCACGTCGCCGCCGAGCAACGAGATGGCCCAGTAGACGAGCCACAGGCCGAGCCCGGTGCCGTGCTGGAGCGGCGTCTCGTCGCCGGTCTCGATCGTGTTGCGCTCCTGTGTGGGGATGCCGGGGCCGTTGTCGGCGATCACGATATCGATCCACTCCTCCTCGCGGTTCTCCTTGGCCGGCGTTGCCGTCATCGTGACGCTCGGATTTTGCTGGTCGTTGTGGACGATGGCGTTGCTGACGAGTTCGTTTAGCGCCAGTTTCAGCCGGATATCGGCTCTGACGTACAGGGCGTCGAACTCGCCGACGGTGAACGACGCATCCGCGTGGTGACGCTCGAACTCGGTGGCGACGGCCTCGAGTAGCTCACCGACATCACAGACCGTGTCGATGCGGCGGCCCTTGTCGAAGACCGACCGGACGGTGACGGCCTTCTCGCTCAGCTGTTTGAGGTTCTTCACGCGGCGTTCGATCCCCTCGACGCTGGCCTGCAGGTGATCCTCCTCGACTGCCTCGCCGAGCAGGGCGGCGTTGCCTTCGATAACGTTGATCGCGTTCCGCAGGTTGTGGCGCAACACCCGGTTGAGCACGCTCAGCTGCTGGTCGCGCTCCTTGCGGGCGCTGATGTCCTGCATCGCCAGCTCGAAGACGGGTTCGCCGTTCTCCTCGGTGACGATCCCCGAGATCTCGACCCAGATCGGGTTGCCGGCGGCGGTCTCGAACTGGAGTTCGACCCCCTCGACGGCCCCCTCGGCCAGCAACCGCTCGCTGAACTCCTGTCGTCGCTCGGGGTTGACGTAGAGATCGCTGGGCGCGATATCGTCGAAGTAGGTCTTCGAGTCGGCCTCGAGGATGTCGACCAGCCCCCGATTGACCAGCCGGAACTCGCCGTCCGGCCCGGGCGTGGTCTGGAAGACGCCGATAGGGAGGTTCTCGACGAGGCGCTCGTACCGTTCGAGCTCGCGTTCCCGCTGTTTCTGATCGCTGATGTCGACGTACAGCTGGATGTATTCGGCCTCGTGTTCGCTCTCGACGGGGACGCTGTGGAAGAGGAACTCACGGTGTCCGTTCTTCGTGGGACACCGCGTTTCGGTGGTGACGTACTGTCGCTGGCCACCGGTGTCGGTGGCCCGCCGGTTCCACCCGACAGTCTCGGGTGTGAGTTCGTCGAGGAGGCCTCTTCCCGGCGTCTCGTCGGGGAGACCGAACGTCTGGCGGAACGGTTTGTTGCAGGCCTTGATGTACTCGGTGCCGTCCTCGACGACCGTGCGGGCAACCGGCTCGGGGAGTGCGTCGAAAACGGCGTGAAACCGGTTGCGTTCCTTCCGGAGCTGGCGTTCGGTCAGCTGGCTCCGGCAGGCCTCGGCCAGCCGCTCGTTGACCTCTGTCAGTGCCGACCGCGTGACACTGTCGAGTTCGCCGGTGTGTTTCCCGAGGACGAGGGCGCCAAACCCGGGGAGTTCGAACAGGTAGCAACATCCGCCGATGTCGGTTTCTGTTGCGATCGGCAGGAGCTCCCCTAGCCCCTCGGTGCTGTGGACGACCGGCAGCTTGTCGCTGGCGGCCGCCAGCAGCCCGTCGACGGGTGGATCGGTCGGCACGGTTGCAACCGGATCGTAGCTTCCGTCGTCCTCCCGGCGGTAGACGCCGCCGACCGAGCAGTTCAGCTTCTGCAGATAGCCCGACAGGGCCTCCTCGGCTGTCGCCGCCAGCGTCTCCTTCGGCCCGATAGAGAGCGAAATCTCGTACAGCGTCTGGATTCGTTGCTGGCGACTGCTCATCTGTCGGTCATCGCTCCGATCACGGCGGTCTTGTTGTAGTAGTCCAGATGCCCGGAGCCATCGTTGGCGATCTCACCGATGGTGAGCGCGCCAACCAGCGACTCCTCGTCGCCGTCGATGGCCGACAGCTCGCGGTCGAACTCGTCGTCGAGATAGAGTCGCCGCGAGATACAGTCGAAGGCGTACAGCGACTCGCTCTCACTGTCGGCGACGGCGGCCTCGTAGGCGTCGCCGGCTGCCGACACCAGTGAGTCGATATCGCCGGTCAGGATGTTGACGAACTCGCCTTCGGGAACGCTGCCGAAGCAGGTGAGGGCGTCTTCGTCAACGTCGAACGGATCGCGGACGATCTGTTCGGCGTCGAGCCGGGTGATCCCGAAGGGGTAGGATTTGGCAACCTCGAAGAAGTTCTCGCGGGTGACCGTCGTGTCTGCGTGCTCCTCGACAACGTCCTGATACACCGAAAAGGCGGGCTCGCCGTCGAGTTCGGTGACCGTCGGCCCGTCGGCTCCGGTCACGCGGAACGGGCCCGCGACCGTCTCCCAGCCGTGTTTCACCCCGATCTCCATCGGTACATCGATGGCAGCCATGACCGCGGCGTCTCCGATGACCCCCTCATTCGTGAACAGCGACGGGCTCGATTCGTCGTCGAGCCGACCTGCGCCGCCGCCGATGAAGTTCAGGCCGACGCCGTAGGTGCGGAACAGCGATTCGATAACTGTCGGCACCTCGTCGGCGTAGGCGTCGACGAAGACGAACGCCGTCTCGTACCCCTCAGCCGGGAGTTCTGGATCGAGATCGGCCGCGAACTCACGGTCGGGATCGCTGGCGTTCTCCAGCGTCGTGATCGTCGGTTCGGCGGGCAGCCCGACGGCGAGCAGCCCCGTTTCCGTGGGCTCGCCGTCGTGAATGATCTCCGGAAACACACCGCCAAACACCGGTACCGAGAGCGCGTCGAGCGTGGCCTCGAATGCGTCCTCGACGACCGCTTCCATCGGGGTCGCCAGCAACAACAATCCCTCGACACCGTCGGCGGCGGCGACCGACGTGAGCGTGTCACGGAGGTCGGTTCCAGTGGCGGTACTGAACACTGGGTCCATTAGTATACTAATAAATAACTAATATAGTTTAATTTTGGTGGTCTTTGTCGTGTCAACAGTATACAATATACATACTGTCGCGCGCGCTACCGATATCAGCCGGCTGCGAGCCGGAACTGACCACGGGAATCCCTCGGCTCGATTACTGTTTCAGTGCGTCCGTGGGCTCCCGCTGTCACGCTCTCGAAACTGTGGCACAGGTTTATCATGGACAATTACGGTAAACTGAATACACATGTCCGATCCCGATGTCGAACTCGAAGCCAGACTCGCCGAACAGGATTCATTCGAACCGCCGGCCGACTTTGTCGAACAGGCCAACGTGAGCGACCCCGCGGTCTACGAGGAGTTCGACGAGAACTGGCCCGACTGCTGGACGCGGGCGGCCGACCTCCTGGACTGGGAGAGCGAGTACACCGAGGTTCTCGACGACAGCAACCCGCCGTTCTACGAGTGGTTCGCCGACGGCGAGTTGAACGCCGCCGCGAACTGTCTCGACCGCCACCTCGACGCGCGCGGCGACGAGGCCGCCATCGAGTGGATCGGCGAGCCGACCGACGAGGCAAACCGGACCTACACCTACAGCGACCTCCACCGCGAGGTCAACGAGTTCGCCGCCGCCCTCCGCGATCTCGGCGTCGAGGAAGACGACGTGGTGACGATGTATATGCCGATGATCCCCGAGCTGCCGATTGCGATGCTGGCCTGTGCCCGGATCGGCGCGCCCCACTCGGTCGTCTTTGCGGGCTTCTCCGCGGACGCGCTGGCAACCCGGATGAACGCCGCCGACTCCGAGTATCTGGTCACCTGTGACGGCTACTACCGCCGTGGCGACCCGCTGGACCACCTCGACAAGGCCAACGCGGGACTCGCCGATGTCGACCACGCGACCGACACGGTCGTCGTCGACCGTCTCCCCGACGGCGACGCCTTCGGTCACGACCGCACCGACAGCCAGCACGGCTACGCCGACCTCGTCGCCGACCACGCGGGTGCGACCGTCGAGCCCGTGGCCCGCAACGCCGAGGATATGCTGTTCCTGATGTACACCTCCGGGACGACCGGCGAGCCGAAAGGCGTCAAACACACCACGGGCGGCTATCTCTCGTGGGCGAGTTGGACCTCCCACGCGGTGCTCGACGTGAAACCCGAGGACACCTACTTCTGTGCGGCCGACATCGGCTGGATCACCGGCCACTCCTACATCGTCTACGGCCCGCTCGCACTCGGGACGACGACGATGATGTACGAGGGGACGCCCGACTACCCCGACCGCAATCGGCTCTGGGAGATCATCGAGGCCTACGAGGCCACCCAGCTGTACACCGCGCCGACGGCGATCCGGGCGTTCATGAAGTGGGGCGAATCCTACCCCGAGAGCCACGACCTCTCCAGCCTCCGGCTGCTCGGCACGGTCGGCGAGCCGATCAACCCGCGCGCGTGGAAGTGGTACTACAAACACGTCGGCGACGAGTCCTGCCCCATCGTCGATACCTGGTGGCAGACCGAAACCGGCGGGATGATGGTGACCACCCTCCCTGGCGTCGGCGAGATGAAACCCGGTTCGGCGGGGCCGCCGCTGCCGGGCGTCAGTGCCGACGTGGTCGACGTGAGCGGCAGTCCCGTCCACGCGGGCGAAGCCGGCTATCTCGTCGTCAACAAGCCGTGGCCCGGCATGTTGCGGACGCTGTACCGCAACGACGAGCGGTTCATCGACGAATACTGGCGGGAGTACTCCGCTGTCGACAGCGACGACCCCGACGACTGGGTCTATTTCCCCGAGGACGGCGCGAAACTCGACGAGGACGGCTATATCACCGTGTTGGGTCGCGTCGACGACGTGCTCAACGTCTCCGGCCATCGGCTCGGAACGATGGAGATCGAGTCCGCCATCGTCGGCGTCGAAGGCGTCGCCGAGGCGGCCGTGGTCGGCGGCGACCACGAGATCAAAGGCGAGGCCGTCTACGCCTACGTGATCACCGAGGACGGCTACGAGGGCGACGACGGCCTCCGCGAGCGGATTATCGAAGGCGTTGAGGACGCCATCGGCCCGATTGCCAGACCCGAAGCCGTGATCTTCACGCCCGAGTTACCCAAGACGCGCTCGGGGAAGATCATGCGCCGCCTGCTTGAGGATATCGCTAACGGCGACGATCTGGGTGATACGAGCACGCTTCGCAACCCCGATGTCGTTACCGACATCCAGTCGCGCGCCGGCGGCGATTGAGGTAGCCACAGTCGCTGTTGACACCGACAGTCAGGTTTATTTTACCGTTTTTGAGAATCAAAACGGACTGGTGGATAGCCGTATACTGGACGTAGTAGGGCCTGATACCACATTTTAGGGGATCGTGTTTTGGATAATATCTCCGACGATAACGTAAGGGAAACCTTTATATCCCATCGTTACCATTTGTGATATACACGTCTGCTACCTAACCAGTCGCAGACGCGCGAGCAACCATGTTCAACACTGAACGCCGCGGTCAGGTAGGGATAGGGACCCTTATCGTGTTCATTGCGATGGTCCTCGTTGCGGCCATCGCCGCAGGTGTCCTTATCAATACAGCTGGCCTCTTACAAGCACAGGCGCAGCAAACAGGTCAAGAAACGACTAGTGAAGTCAGCGACCTCATGCAGGTTGGGAAAGTCGTTGGCTTCGAGGCGAATACCAAGCTGGATGGCCCTACGATTGACAGCCTGCCAGAGGCTGAGAATCAAACCATTACGCACATCAACATCAGCGTCCGGCTGGCCTCAGGTGCTGACCCGATCAACCTGAGTAAGGCGTCCTATACACTTGGGACAGATGATTCAGCCAGCGTTGTTAGTGGTAACAACTACACGAACGATGCGGTAAAGTTCTACCAGTTGCAGAGCATCGACGAGGATAGTACAATCCTTGCCGATCAGGAAGACATGATGGTTGTGGAGTTCAACCTGACAAACGCTACCGGAGTTAATCCCCTTGAGGATAGTCAGGAACTCCAGATCGTCACGCAGGCACCGGCTGGCGGGTCATCGTACAAACAGCTCCAGACACCAAAACGCATCTTCGAGGGGGAATCGTACATCCTGTGACGTGAGCACCCACGCACACGCGCGCTGTACCCGGAACCTACGCACACGCAGGCCCTAGCGGGCATCCACGCACACGCCGTACTCTGACGCGACCAGCACCCACGCCGCCTTCAACTGCGACCAGCACCCACGCCGCCTTCAACTGCGACCAGCACCCACACACACGCCTTTTCCTTTCGTTTC
>Ga0207714_1002303_pt1 | contig 11648 bp, 7 predicted proteins | sample PonA232FremontCA_2_FD_187270 | JGI IMG/M metagenome (GOLD analysis project Ga0207714, IMG submission 187270) | Marine sediment microbial community from Fremont, CA, USA - Pond A23 Sediment 2 (SPAdes) | ecosystem: Environmental > Aquatic > Marine > Unclassified | place: USA: Fremont, California... | reverse complement strand
TGCGCTGGCGCTGGCTGGTGCTGCTCGGGGCGGTGGCCTTCCTGATCGGATCGGTGCGGACCGTGCCGTCGCTCATCGGCAACGAGCTCATGCCGCCCATGGATACCGGGATCGCCACCGTCGACCTGGAGATGCCCGGCGGCTACGGCCCGGAGCGGGTGACCGCGGTCCTAGAGCGTGCAGAGCAGGCCATCACGGCCACGCCGGGGGTCGAGCGCGTCTCCTCGGTGGTGGGCTCGGAGCCCGGCAAGATGAGCTTCGGCAGCGGCGGCGCGACCCTCCAGAGCGCCCGCATGACCGTCTACATGGTGGACCGGACGCAGCGGGAGGCGGACATCTGGACCATCATGGACGGCTGGCGCGACGCCCTCGATCGCCTGGCCGGCGTCCAGGGCTACACGGTCTCCGAGTACGGCGCCACCCCCATCTCCACCACCAAGGCGCCGCTGGATATCATCATCAGCGGGCCGGACGCCGCGGTCCTCGACCGCCTCGGCGAGCGGGTCCTGGGCGCCCTGTCGGGCATGCCGGGCGTGCTGGACATGCGCCGCAGCTGGCTCGCCGACAAGCCGGAGGAAACCGTCGAGGTCGACCGGGAGCGCGCCCAGCGCCTGGGGCTGTCGCCCGCCGAGGTGGGCCGCGAGCTGCAGGCCGCCGTGGACGGCCGCCTAGCGGGAGATCTGCGGCTCCAGGGCTTCCTCGACATCCCCATCCGGGTGGCCTACGCCGAGGCCAGTATCGACCGCCCCGGCGGCATCGGCGGGGTCTACATGCCCACCGACGCGGGGCCGGTCCCCCTGCGCAGCGTCGCGGAGATCACCACCGAGTGGAACCGCCCCACCGTCACGCGGGAGGACCTGCGCCAGACCCTGGACATCACCGCCGTGAACCGGGGGCACACCATCGCGCAGGTCGCCGCCCAGGCAAGCGAGCGCATCGACGCCATCGAGACGCCGGCCGGCTACCGCATCGAGGTGGCCGGGACCGTCACCAATCTACGCGATAACCAGGGCCGGATGCGGGCCGCCCTGCTGCCCGGCTTCGGCATGCTGGCGCTGCTCCTGCTCGCGCTGTTCGGCACCGTGCGCCACCCCTTGGCCGTGCTCACCGTGATCCCGCTGGCCGTAGCCAGCGCCCTCTGGGGGCTGCTCATCTTCGGCAAGCCCATGTGCATGCCGGCGATCATGGGGCTCATCCTCCTCGGCGGCATCGTGGTCAACAACGCCATCCTGCTCCTGGACTTCGTACGGCAGGCGCAGGCCGAGGGCAAGGCGCGCGACGAGGCCATCGTGGAGGCGGTGCGCATGCGGGTGCGACCGGTGCTGATGACCACCCTGTCCACGGTGCTGGGCCTGTCACCGCTGGTCTTCGAGCTGGCCGTAGGGCTGGAGCGCATGAGCCCGCTGGGCATCGCCGCCGCGAGCGGACTCCTGGCAGGCCTGGTCTGGACGCTGGCGGTGCTGCCCGTCCTGTTCAGCCTGATCGATGACCTGGCAGAGCGGCTGCGGGCGATACGGCTGCGGGCCGATGGCGCACGCTGAGCCGGAGCCTCCGCTCGAGCCGCCGCCGTGGACACTAACCGGGCGGGGGATCGTGCTGCTGCTGCGCATGCCGCCGGCGTGGGTCCGCCGCCACGCCGGCCTCCCCGAGCACCTGCAGCGCCACTACAACGGCGGCCCCGGCCTGGCGATGCTCGTTGCCTACGACGACAGCCCTGTCGGCCCCTACCGGGAGCTGCTCTTCTCGCCAGGGACCTGCTTCCGGGAGCGGCGCCACGTCATCACCCGGATCCTCGTCGACAGCCCGGCGAGCACCCGCAGCGGCCGCGCCAACTGGGGCATCCCCAAGGAGACCGTCCCCATCGCCTGGTCGGCCGCCGACTGCCGGGGCGTCGAGCGCGTCCGCGTCGGCGACGGCCTCCTCGAGGCCGCGCTGCGCGTCAGCGAGCGCCCGGCCCTGCCGGTGAGCACCGCCCTCTGGCCCCTGCGCCTCTACCACGAGCTCGAGGGCCGAGCCTACCGCGTCGAGGCGCACGCTCGGGGGCGGCTGCGCCGTGCACCGGTGGCCATCGAGCGGCTGGATCCGACCCGCTTCCCCGATATCCGCCAGGCGCCGCGCATCGCTGCCATCGCCGCCGCGCCCTTCCGGCTCACCTTCCCGGCGGCCGCCATCGAGCCCCTCGGCTAGCCCTGCTGCTGCCAGCGCCGCAGCTTGCGCCGCTCCAGGAGCGCGTAGAGGCGCCGGAAGATCGGCAGGATCCGCTCGAGCCGCCGTGCCCAGCGGAACGCCGGCGACGGCGTCACCCGCCGCCGGCCTCGCCGAGCGCCGCGGATCAGCGCCGCCGCCACGGCCTCCGGCGACTGCACGCCGAGGGCCTGGGGTACGCCGGGCCCCGCCCGGGCGAAGAAGCCGGTATCCGTCGCGGCCGGGTCGGCGAGGGTGATCCAGCCGCCCTGGCCCTCGGCGCGGACGCCGTCGACGAAGCGCTCGATGGCCGCCTTGCTCGCCGCATAGGCGGCGTAGCCCGGCACGGCCCACTCGGCCTGGGCGGAGGTGGTGACCACCAGCCGCGGCGGTCCGGCAGGGAAGCGGCGGCGCAGGGCCTGGGCGGTCTCCATCGGGGCGAGGACGTGGCAGGCGAAGAGCGTCTTCGCCGTCGCTGGATCGGCCTCGTGCCAGGGCTGGTAGCGGGCGCCGCCGGCGTTGGCGAAGACGGCGTCGAGCCGCCCGAGCTCCCCCAGCGCCTCATCGATCAGCCAACGGCTCGCCCCCGGCTCGGTGACATCGACGACCCGGGTCCGGCAGACGCCGGCCGCGCCCTCGAGCGCCTCCGTGAGCCCCACCAGGGCGGCCTCGTCCCGGTCGGCGGCGAGCACCGGACGGCCGGCCTCGACGAGCTGCACCGTCAGCGCGCGGCCGATGCCGCTGCCCGCCCCGGTGACCACGGCCGCCGCCGGCGGGGGGCCGAGCCGGGCGCCGCGCCGGCGGTGTTCGTTGATAGCGAGGCGCAGTGGCGACTCAGCCATAACCCGTACTCGCGCTCGGGGTCCGCCATGGGCTGGTGGACGGCAGATGCCTGAGGATGGTGGCTCACATAACGCCCCGGGCCCACCGGCTAGCCTAGCGCCTGCTCCAGGTCGGCGACCAGGTCCTCGGCGTCCTCGAGCCCGCACGACAGCCTGACCATACCGTCGTCGATTCCGCGGCGCCGGCGCTCCTCGGCGTCCATGCCGTGGTGCGTGGTGGTGACAGGCTGGGTGACGAGGCTCTCCGTCCCACCGAGGCTGGCCGCGATGGTGAACAGCCGCAACCGGTCCACGACCGCCGCCGTCTCCTCGGCATCGCCGTCGTAGAAGAGGCTCACCATCCCGCCGAAGCCGCTCATCTGGCGCCGCGCCATCCCGTGGCCCGGGAAGCCCTCCAAGCCGGGATGGTTCACGCGCCGTACGCGGGGATGCGCCTGCAGGAACCGGGCTACGGCGAGGGCCGTCTCGTTCTGCTGCCGGACGCGCACCACCAGCGTCCGCAGGCTGCGGGCGAGCAGCGCCGCGGTCTCCGGTGCCATCATCTGCCCGAGGTTCTTGCGCCAGCCCCAGATGGGCTGCACGTAGCGCTGAGGCCCGGTCACCACGCCGCCGGTGAGGTCGCTGTGCCCGCCGAGGTACTTGGTGGCGCTGTGGACGACGAGATCCGCCCCATGCGCCAGGGGCTGCTGGTTCACCGGCGAGGCGAAGGTGTTGTCGACCACGGTCAGCGCCCCCGCCTCGCGCGCCGCCTCCGCCACGCGCGCGATATCGATGACCTCCATGCTCGGGTTCGTCGGGGTCTCGAAGAAGACGACCCGTGTGCGCTCGCCGAGCACCTCCGGCAGCCGGTCCAGCTCGCTGCCGAGCAGGAAGGTCGTCTCCACCCCGAGGCTCGGCAGATTGTCGGCGAGCAGCTCGTAGGTCCCGCCGTAGACATCGCCGATGCAGACCACGTGATCCCCGCTGCCGCAATAGGTCATGAAGGTCGCGGACACAGCCGCCATGCCCGAGCTGAAGACCCAGGCCTCCTCGCCGCCCTCGAGCAGGGCGAGCTTGCGCTCCACGGCGCGGATCGTGGGGTTGAGGCCGTAGCGGGTGTAGAGGTTCCCCTCGGCGCGGCCCTCGACGACATCCAGGATGCCCTGCGTGGAGGCGAAGCCGAAGGTGGTGTGGTTGTAGATCGGGGTGTGGACGGCGCCCTGCCCGTCCATCCCCTCTCCGCCGTGGATGCAGAGGCTCGACAGGCGCAGCGCCTCGCGGGCGGCATCGGTCATATGTGATATCGCTGTGACTCGAGGGGAGGGCGGAGGCAGCCGGAAGGGGCCAACCCCCTGATAGATCTGGCTCCCCGGGACGGATTCGAACCGCCGACCTACTGATTAACAGTCAGTTGCTCTACCGCTGAGCTACCGGGGATGCGTTGCACCCTATCCAGGGAACGTGGGAATTTTGCCGTGCTGCGCGCCGGCGGTCAACCTGGTCTTGCGAGAGGCAGCGCGGCCAGCCTGCAGCCCCGCCCTTGCTGGTGCCGGAGCCCGGCGCCCGGGGCGCGCCGGACTGGAGGCTGGCGAGTGCGCGCATCACCGGTGGCGGCTGCAGGGCGCGCTGCCGCCGCCCTCCTGCAGGGCAGCCAGGTACCAGCCGACCAGCGGCTCCGCCTCGGCGCCCAGGTCGAAGCTCGCCGGATCGAAGAGCCAGTTGGCGATGAGGCCCGTCACGTAGGCGTGCATCCCCACGGCCGCACGCTCGCAGTCGAGCCCCGCCGGGAGCTGGCCGCAGGCCACGGCGTTGCCCAAAAAGCGCCGCGTGTGGCCGAGCGCCCGCGCCCGCAGCGCCTGCTGACGCTCGACGAGGGCACCCAGCTCCGGGGTCATCTCGCACTTGTGGTAGAGGATCTCGAGGACCCGCCGCTGCCGGGGATCCGCGGCCGTATCCTGGAGGACCTTGATGAGGAGGCTGCGCAGCCGCCCCAGAGGATCCGGGGCCTGTGAGTCGGCACCCGCCTCGGCGAGGCGCTCGATGGGCAGGTGGACACGCTCGTACATGCGGCTGAAGACATCGACCTTGTTGCGGAAGTGGCCGTAGATGGCCCCGCGGGTCACGCCGGCGGCGCTGGCGATGTCGCACAGCGAGGCCTGGGATACGCCCCGCTCGCAGAACACCGCCTCGGCAGCGTCGAGGATGGCGTCGTAGGTCTGTCGGGCCTCTTCGGGCGTCTTGCGGGCCATGGCTCCCTCGGCGCGCTGGGCGCTCTCCTCGGGCGGAGGTACTGTCTAGGCTGTGCCGCCAGCAGGAGGGCCCTCACGCGCAGGGCGCCGGTGACGCTGGCGGGCGGCCGTTTGAATCATACATACATGTATGTATGATTGCGAGGATCCTGTACGATACCCCCTGTGCCTTGAGACCGCACCCCGTTAGGGAAAGAGCGCTATGCCCCACCTCCACCTCCCCTGGCGTCCGAGCGCCGCTGCCCTCGCCGCTGCGGCGCTCCTCATCGCAGGCTGTGCCGACGACAACGCGGATCGCGAGGGCGGCGGCGAGCGGCCGCCGCCGGAGGTCGGCGTAGTGGCGCTGCAGGCCCAGCCGCTGGAGCGCACCAAGACGCTGCCCGGCCGGACCGCCGCCTACCGCGTCGCAGACGTCCGGCCCCAGGTCTCCGGGATCCTGCAGGAGCGGCGCTTCGAGCAGGGCGCCCAGGTCAGCGCCGGCGAGTCCCTCTACCAGATCGACCCGGCCCCCTACCGCGCCGAGGTCGACCGGGCCCAGGCCCAGCTCGACGAGGCCGAGGCGACCGTGGACACCGCGCGCAAGGACGTCGAGCGCATCCGTGAGCTGCTCGAGACCAACGGCGCCAGCGAGCAGGAGCTCGACGACGCCCGCGACCGGCTCGAGCAGAACAAGGCGCGCGTCCAGAGCGCCCGAGCCTCCTTGACGGCCGCCCGCATCCAGCTCGGCTACACAAGCGTCGAGGCGCCCATCCCTGGGCGCATCAGCCAGGCCTACGTCACCGAGGGCAGCCTGGTGACGGCCCAGCAGGAGCGCGCCCTGGCGCAGATCACCCAGCTCGACCCCATCTACGTCGATATCCAGCGCCCCGCCGAGCAGGCGCGCCGGCTCCAGCGGGCGCTCGCCGCAGGCGAGCTGGAGCGGACCGAGGGCGAGAGCCAGGTGGCGCTGCGCCTCGGCGGCGGCGAGACCTACGAGCACACCGGCGAGCTCACCTTCTCGGGCGTCGACGTGGCGCAGGATACGGGATCGATCACCCTGCGCGCGGTCTTCCCCAACCCGGACCACGAGCTGAGGCCGGGGATGTTCGTACGGGCGCAGCTGACCGAGGGTACCGACCCGGACGCCCTGCTCGTGCCCCAGCAGGGGATCCGGCACAACCGCCAGGGGCAGGCGACGGCCCTGGTGGTCGACGAGGACAATCGCGTGGCGCAGCGCCAGGTCGAGGTGCGCCGGGCCCAGGGGACCTTCTGGGTCGTCGAGGAAGGCCTGGACGCGGGGGACCGGGTCATCGTCTCAGGGCTGCAGCAGGCCCAGCCCGGCGAGCCTGTCCGGCCCGTCGAGGCGGACATCCCGAACAAGCCGGAGCGCGCTGAGTAATGGTCAACTTCTTCCTCAACCGCCCGGTCTTCGCCTGGGTCCTCGCCATCGCCGTCATGATCGCCGGCGCGCTGAGCCTCCAGTTCCTGCCCGTCGAGCGCTACCCCTCCGTGGCGCCGCCGGCGGTCTCCATCGAGGCCACCTATCCGGGCGCATCGGCGGAGACGGTCTCCGACACCGTGGCCCAGGTCATCGAGCAGGAGATGACCGGGCTCGAGGGGCTGATCTACATGGACGCCATCGCCAGCTCGACCGGGCGGGCGGAGATCAACCTGACCTTCCGCTCCGGCACCGACCCGGACATGGCCCAGGTCCAGGTCCAGAACAAGCTCAAGCAGGCCGAGCCGCAGCTGCCGACGGCGGTCCAGCGCCAGGGCGTGGAGGTGAACAAGGCCAACACCAGCTTCCTGATGGTCACCGCCTTCCGCTCCACCGACGGCCGCATGACCAAGGAGGACCTGGCCGACTTCATCGCCTCCGAGGTCCAGGAGCCCATCGGCCGCGTCGAGGGCGTCGGCAACACGCAGCTCTTCGGCTCGCAGTACGCCATGCGCATCTGGCTGGACCCGCTGGCGTTGACCGAGTACGGGATCACGGTGGGGGATATCCGCGGCGCGCTGGAGGCGCAGAACACGGTGGTCACCGCCGGCGCGCTCGGCGAGCAGCCGGCCGTCGAGGACCAGCAGCTCAACGCCACCGTCTCGGCGCGCGGGATGCTCGACAGCCCCGAGGCCTTCCGCGACATCCTCCTCAAGACCACCGAGGACGGCGGCCAGGTCCACCTCGGCGACGTCGCCGAGGTGGAGCTCGGCGGCGAGTCCCAGGCCATCCAGACCTTCTACAACGACCGGCCCGCCGCCGGCATGGGGATCAACCTCGCCCCCGGGGCCAATGCCCTGGCGACCGCGGAGCGGGTCCAGGAGCGCATCGCGGAGCTCGAGCCGTACTTCCCCGAGGGGGTGGAGGTCCGCTACCCGTACTCCACGGCGCCCTTCGTCGAGGCCTCCATCGACCAGGTGGGCCACACGCTGGTCGAGGCCATCATCCTCGTCGTGCTGGTGATGGTCCTCTTCCTCCAGAGCTGGCGCGCTACCATCATCCCGACGCTGGCCATCCCAGTGGTCCTGCTCGGCACCTTCGGCGTCATGGCGGCCGCCGGCTTCTCCATCAACATGCTGACCATGTTCGGCATGGTCCTGGCCATCGGGTTGCTCGTCGACGACGCCATCGTGGTGGTCGAGAACGTCGAGCGCATCATGGAGGAGGACGGCGTAGACCCGCTGGAGGCGACGCGCCGCTCCATGGGCCAGATCACCGGCGCCCTGGTGGGCATCGGCGTGGTCCTCTCGGCCGTGTTCGTGCCCATGGCCTTCTTCCCCGGCTCCATCGGGGCCATCTACCGGCAGTTCTCCATCACCATCGTCACGGCCATGGCGCTCTCGGTGCTGGTGGCCCTGATCCTCAGCCCGACGCTGTGCGCCACCACGCTCCGCCCGCGCGAGGGGCGCGGGCGGGTGAGCCAGCTCCTGTTCGGCTGGTTCAACGCCCTGCTCGAGGGGCTGACACGGGCCTACGTGGCCACGGTCGGCCACATCACCCGGCGCTGGGTGCCGTACGCGCTGGCCTTCGTGGGCCTGGTCGGCCTGCTCGGCGTGCTGTTCGCCAACCTGCCCCAGGCCTTCCTCCCGGAGGAGGACCAGGGCGTGGTCGTCACCCAGATCCAGCTGCCCCCCGAGGCCAGCCAGGCCCGGACGCTGGACGTGGTCGACCAGGTCGAGGGCTACTTCCTGGACAAGGAGGCGGTCAACGGGGTCTTCGCGGTCGCCGGCTTCAGCTTCACCGGCCGCGCCCAGAACGTGGGCATCGCCTTCGTCAACCTCGACCCCTGGGAGGAGCGCCAAGAGCCGGGGCAGAGCGCGCAGGCGCTAATCGACCAGGCCAACCGCGACCTCGCCGGCATGATCCGCGACGGCCGGGTGGTCGCCTTCAACCTGCCCCCCATGCCGGCGCTGGGCAACGCCAGCGGCTTCGATGTGCACCTGCAGGACCGCGGCAACCTGGGCCACGAGCGCCTCATGCAGGCCCAGGGGCAATTCCTGAAGGCGGCCGCGGAGAGCCCGGTGCTGAGCCGGGTCCGTCCCAACGGCCTGCAGGACAGGCCCCGCTACGAGCTGACCATCGACGAGGAGAAGGCCCGCGCCCTGGGCGTGCCGCTACCGGCGATCAACCAGCTCCTGTCGGTGGCCTGGGGCTCCGGCTACATCAACGACTTCCTGCACGAGGGGCGCCTGAAGCGCGTCTACATGCAGGCGCAGGCCCCCTACCGCATGCTTCCGGAGGACTTCCGGGCGTGGTACGTGCGCAACGACCAGGGCCGCATGGTGCCGCTGACCGAGGTGGCCCACGGCGAGTGGGGCTACGGCTCGCCCCGGCTGGAGCGGTTCAACGGCGTGCCGTCGCGCAACATCCGCGGCGAGGCGGCGGCCGGCTTCAGCACCGGCGAGGCGATGGCCGAGGTGGAGCGGATCATCGAGCAGCTGCCGGAGGGGATCGACCACGCCTGGTCGAGCATCTCCTACCAGGAGCAGCAGTCCGGCTCCCAGGCGCCGCTGCTCTACGCCCTGTCGCTGATCGTGGTCTTCCTGGCCCTGGCGGCCCTCTACGAGAGCTGGACCATCCCCTTCGCGGTGATGCTCGCCGTGCCGCTCGGGGTGCTCGGCGCCGTGGCCGCGGCCCTGCTGCGCGAGCTGCCCAATAACGTCTTCTTCCAGGTCGGCATGCTCACCACCATGGGCCTGACGGCCAAGAACGCCATCCTCATCGTGGAGTTCGCCCGGAACCTGGAGCGCGAGGGGCGCACCCTCATCCAGGCGACCCTGGAGGCGGTGCGCATCCGGCTGCGGCCGATCCTGATGACCTCCCTGGCGTTCAGCATGGGCGTCGTGCCGCTGGCGCTGAGCACCGGCGCGGGCGCCGGCAGCCAGCAGGCCATCGGCACGGCGGTGCTCGGCGGGATGGTCTCGGCGACCTTCCTGGCCATCTTCTTCATCCCGCTGTTCTACGTCCTCATCCGCCGGCTCACGGACCGGCTCCGGGGCGAGCACCGGCGGGCGGCGTGACGCCTACGCCGACCGCCGCCCGGGCAGCGGCAGCACGCGGCGGGGCACCCGGGCCTGATAGGCCCGGTACGCCTCGCCGTGCTTGTCGATGAGCCGCTCCTCCTCGAGCACCGTCAGGCACGCCCGCAGCAGCCACCACAGCGGCACCAGCGCCACCGCGTAGGCGGCGTCCAGCATCACGCCCAGGCCCAGCGGCCAGAGCACGTCGCCCAGGTACATGGGGTGGCGGACCAGGCCGAAGAGGCCGTCGTCCAGCACAGGGCCGTCGCCGCCCTGCCCGGCAGCGCGCAGGCGCACCACGACCCGCGCCATGATCCCGACCCCGGCAGCCAGGACCACGAGCCCGCCGGCCAGCGCCAGGCCGTCCGGCAGCCCGAGCCGCGGCTGCGGCAGGAAGGGGATGAGCGCGCGCGGGCCGACGTAGCCGAGGCTCGCCAGCACCCCGGCGGCCATGTAGACCCGGCGGGGGAAGCGCTGCCGGGAGGTGAAAACGGCCATCCCGACGTAGAGGCTGGTGGTCGCCACCAGCGCCCAGAGGAAGACATCCAGCCACGGCGCCGGCATCGGTACCCTCCTGTACGGCTCACGGGGAGGGCCCTGATGATAAACGGCTCGGCGGCACGCTCAATCGTGGTGGGCCGGGCTGGCCTCCGAGCCCAGCATGCGCTTGAGCAGCACCGGGGTGATGAGGGTGGTGAGGACCACCATGAGGACGATGGCGGAGAAGAGCGCATCCGGCACGACGCCCAGCCCCTTGCCGACCGTGGCGAAGATCAGGCCCACCTCGCCGCGCGGCATCATGGCCACGCCGATCGCCGCGCGCTTGTAGCCGCGCCGAGCGCCCCAGCCGGCAATCAGCTTGCCGGCCATGCCCAGGACGGTCAGCGCCAGGGCGAGCAGGAGCACCTCCAGCCTGAGGAAGGTCTCGAGCTTGACCTGGATCCCCATGAAGATGAAGAACACCGGCGCCAGCACCATCTCCAGCGGCGAGATCAGGTCCCGGATGGTGTAGTCCTGCTCGTCCCGGCCCCGCCAGTAGGTGAAGTAGCGGTCGCTGAGCAGGACACCGGCGGTAAAGGCGCCCACGATGGTCGCCAGCCCCAGCGCCTTGGCGCTCCAGGCGAGGACCATGGTGAAGAGGAAGGCCACGAAGAGCTTCGCCTCGGGGAGGCTGAGGCCGCGGACCAGGTAGACGACGAGGCGCAGCAGCGGCGGGCTCAGGTAGTAGGCGGCGACGAAGAACAGCGCCGAGCGGCCGACGATCTCGGCCACGCCGAGCAGCGTGATCCCGCCGGTGACCACGATCCCGCTCACCACCGCCAGCAGGACGAGGCCGAGGACGTCGTCGAGCACCGCCGCCCCCAGGATGACCCGGGCCTCAGCGGCGTGGTCCTGGTGGAGGTCGGTGAGCACCCGGGCCGTGATCCCGATGGAGGTCGCGGCGAGCGTAGCGGCCACGAAGACCGCCACCTCCCAGCCCAGCTCGGGCTGCAGGACGCGCACCGCGAGCAGGCCGAGGGCGAAGGGCGCGGCTACCCCGAGCAGCGCCACCCGGGCAGCGTCCCAGCCGGTCTGGGACAGCTCCCGCGCGGAGGTCCCCAGGCCCACCAGGAAGAGCAGGAAGATCAGCCCGTAGGCGGCGAAGACATCGACGGTCTGGAGGATGCGCAGGTAGGTGCCGCCATCCGGGCCCCGCAGGACCTCGAGCACGGCCTCGGCATCGGCCGCGGCGAGCTCGCTGCCCGCCACCCCGTCCCAGCCCCCGTTGCGCATGGCCTCGGTGACCAGGGCCAGCGCGCCCTGCCCCTCGCGCAGGATCAGGGCCAGGTCCAGGCCCGCGAAGTACAGCGCATTGCCCAGGGCGATGCCGATGAGCAGCTCGCCGAGCACGGCGGGC
>Ga0207714_1002302_pt1 | contig 11652 bp, 8 predicted proteins | sample PonA232FremontCA_2_FD_187270 | JGI IMG/M metagenome (GOLD analysis project Ga0207714, IMG submission 187270) | Marine sediment microbial community from Fremont, CA, USA - Pond A23 Sediment 2 (SPAdes) | ecosystem: Environmental > Aquatic > Marine > Unclassified | place: USA: Fremont, California... | reverse complement strand
TCAGCTGGTGTACTTGGTTGCGACGGACAGGGTGGTTCCCTTTCCGAGCGACCCAGTGCAGCAGATGGGCGCTTCAGGCCGCGCCCTGCGGGGCTTTCAGGCTGGCCCGCACGCATCGTTGCCCTTTTTCGACGGGACCCGAGCCCCGCCTTCAAAAGGGCGCCTCGATTGCGAGCCAGCCTGAAAGCCTGAGCACGCAACGGGTTTTTCAACAGCCTGCTTACAGGCTGTTGAAACGGGCTATTCCCCGTCTTCGCCGTCGCCGTTCTTCTTCCGGATGGGCAGGGTGTCGATGCCGGTATTGGCGAGCTTGTCCTGGGCGTCATGCATGGCGTTGATATTGTCGAAGGGTCCCACCATGACCCGGTGGAAGCGGCGGCCATCGTCCATCTTGGCTTGCTGGATCCGCACGTTATAGCCCTTCAGTGTCAGTTCCGCTCGCCGCCGGTCCGCGTCGTCGGCCTGGCCGAAACTGCCGGCCTGCAGCAGGAAATGCTCGTCATGCCGGTGGGACAGATCCGGGCGCGAATCCTGTTGGTCTGGTGAGTCCGGGTCTTCGGCTTTGCCCTTGTCGCCTTCGGGTACGATCATCTCCATTTTGGGCAGCACGGCATAGAAATCGAATTCCGGACCTTGGGAATCCGCGCTCTGGTTCGGACCGCTCGAATCCCTGGATTGTTGTTCAGCGACCGAATCGCGTGTTTCCGGCGGATTCTCCCGCTGCAACTGGGCCAGATGGATCAAAAAGGCGATGAACAGACCCGTCACCACGCCGCTGAACAGCCAGACCCAGCCGGGCACCTGACGCTGTGATTCCGCCTTGACCGCGCCGCGATTGCGTGTCGCTTTCGCCATTACATGCGCTCCAGAGTCGAGATGCCCAGCAGCGCCAGCCCCTGCTGCAGCACGCCGGCAGTCAACCGGGCGAGCTGCAGTCGGCTCTGGCGCTGCTCTTCACCTTCGGCACTGAGTACCGGGCAGTGTTCATAAAAGCTGGAAAAGAGACCGGCGATGTCGAACAAATAATTGCACAACAGATGCGGCAGGCCCCGTTCGCCCACCTGTTCCAGCACGGGCCCGAACTGGATCAGCCGCGCGGCCAGCTCGGTTTCCGCTTCGGTGTCCAGGCGGATGTCGCCATCAAGTTCATCCGGGTTCAGCCCCGCCTTGCGGAAGATGCTGAACACCCGCGTCCAGGCATAGAGCAGATAGGGCGCGGTGTTGCCCTCGAAGGACAGCATCTGATCGAAGTCGAAGATATAGTCACTGGCGCGGTGCTTGCTCAGATCGGCGTACTTGATGGAGCCCGTGCCCACCACCTGCGCGATGCGGCGCAGCTCGGCCTCGTCCAGCTCCGGGTTTTTCGCCTGCACCAGGCGCCAGGCCCGTTCTTCGGCTTCGTCCAGCAGATCCGTGAGTTTCACGGTGCCGCCCGAGCGCGTCTTGAAGGGCCGGCCGTCCGGGCCGTTCATGGTGCCGAAGCCCATGTGCGCGAGCTCGGTGGTGTCGTTCACGAAACCGGCCAGCCGCGCCACCCGGAAGACCTGCTGAAAATGGAGCCCCTGGCGCTGATCCACGAAGTACAGGACCCGGTCCGCATCGAGGGTCCGGGCACGATAGCGCAGCGCGGCCAGATCGGTGGTGGCGTAGAGATAGCCGCCGTCGGCCTTGCGTACGATCACCGGCAGCGCTTCGTCGTCGCGGGTGCGGAATTCGTCCAGAAAGACACAGTCGGCGCCCTCGCTGCGGGTGAGCAGCTCGGTCCGGTCCAGCTGCTCGACGATATCGGCCAGTTCGTTGTTATAGGCACTTTCGCCACGCACGTCGGCACGCGTAAGGCTGATCCCGAGCCGCTCATAGACAGCGAAGCAGTGCTCCAGGGAAATGCGGTTGAACTCGCGCCACAACTGCAGGCAGTAGTCGTCACCGGATTGCAGACTGACCACCAGCTCCCGGGCGCGTGCGGCGAAGGCATCGTCGTCGTCAAAGCGCTGCTTGGCGGCCTGATAGAACTGTTCCAGGTCGCTGAGTTCCGAGGCCAGTTGCTCATCGCTTTCCGCGGTTTTTTCTTCTTCCAGATAGGCCAGCAGCATGCCGAACTGGGTGCCCCAGTCGCCCACATGGTTCTGGCGGACGACGTTGTGGCCCAGAAATTCCAGGGTGCGCACCACGGCGTCGCCGATAATGGTGGAGCGTAAATGCCCCACATGCATTTCCTTGGCCAGATTGGGCGAGGAATAGTCCACCACCACGGTGTCCGGTTGGGCCGCCGGGGGCACGCCCAGCCGATGGTCATTCGCGGCCTGCCGGGCCTGGCGCGCGATCCAGTCCCGAGCCAGGAAGAAATTGATGAAACCCGGCCCCGCGATGTCCACCTGCGCGATGGCCTCGTCCTCGGGCAGGGCCGCCTTCAGCCGTTCGGCCAGATCGCGGGGCTGGTAGCCGGCGCGTTTGGCCATTTTCAGGGCGATATTGCTGGCAAAGTCGCCATGGGCCTTGTCGCGGGCGTTCTCCACCTCGACGTCCGCGGTGAGCTCGTCGGGCCATTGGTCCCGGGTGCGCACGGTTTCCAGAGCCCGGGTGAGCAATGTGGCGATACGGTCTTTCATGCGGGTCTCGGCGGCGGCGTCGTCTTTATTGCGAAGCGGCGCAATTTTAAAGGAAGCGCTGATGGATTCATACGTGGAGCCTTGCCGGGGAATCCCTACAACAGATCGATCGGGTCCACATCCAGATGCCAGCGGCAGCGCCGTGCCCGCGGGTGTCCGAGCAGATGATCCAGCATGGCGCCCAGACTGCGGTGCAGGGGCCGCCGGGTGGGCGCGAGCAGCAGCAATTGCTGACGGAAACGACCAGCGCGTTTTTCCAGTGGTGCCGGCACCGGGCCCAGTACCTGGACGCCGTCCAGCGCGGGCGCCGACGCGGCCACATCGGTGAGCAGCTTCCGGCCCTCGTCCGGCTGCCGGGATTCGGTGCGCAGCAGGGCCATGTGGCCGAACGGCGGCAGTCCGGCGGCATGGCGTTCCGCCAGCAGGGTTTCGGCAATGCGGTGGTAATCGCCGCTAATGAGTTCCCGCAGATGGGGGAGTTCGGGATGCCGGGTCTGGATGAGTACATGGCCGGGTGCGTCGCCCCGGCCGGTGCGTCCGGCCACCTGCAGGATCAGCTGACTGGCGTGTTCGCTGCCGCGGAAATCGGCGCTGAGAAACCCGGCGTCCGCTTCCAGCACAATGGCCAGCGCCAGCCGTCGGAAATGATGGCCCTTGGCCAGCATCTGGGTGCCCACCAGCACCGCCGGTTCGCCTTCGCCGATGCGTTCGAGCTGGCGGCTCATGCTCTGGCGCCGTCGGGTGCTGTCCCGGTCGATACGGATCACCGGCCAGTCCGGTACTTGTTCGCCCAGAAATTCTTCCAGCTTTTCCGTGCCGGCGCCGGCATCGCGCAGATCGGTGCTGCCGCAGTCCGGGCAATGCCTGGGCAGGCGCCTTTGCAGGTCACAGTGATGACAGCGCAAGCGCTGTTCCGCCTTGTGCCAGGTGAGAAAGCTGTCGCAACGGGGACATTCCGCCTGCCAGCCGCAGTCGCCGCAGATCAGCCGGGGCGCATAGCCGCGCCGGTTGACGAAAATCAGCGCCTGATGGCCGTCCTTCAGGGTCTGCTGCAGGGCCGCCAGGCTGCGCTCGCTCAACGGCCGGTGCGGGGGGAGCTCGCGGCAGTCTTCGAGCGCGATTTCCGGCGGCCGCGCGTTGCCGGCCCGGTTTTTCAGGCGCAGGTGCCGAAAGCGTCCGTCCCGGGCCAGCGCCAGGGTTTCCAGCGCGGGCGTGGCCGTGCCCAGCACCACCGGAATGTCCAGCAGCCGCGCGCGCCAGACGGCCAGATCCCGGGCGGAATAACGCAGCCCTTCCTGCTGCTTGAAGGAGCCATCATGGGCCTCGTCGATAATGATCAGGCCGGGACGTGCCAGCGGCGTAAAAATGGCGGAGCGTGTACCCAGAATGATCTCCGCGCGGCCTTCGCGCGCCTCCACCCAGGTCTGCAAACGCTCGCGGTCTGTCAGCCCCGAATGCAGCACCCGCACCGGCACGGTAAAGCGTGCGCGGAAGCGCTGAATGGTCTGGGGCGTGAGCCCGATTTCCGGCACCAGCACCAGGATCTGGCGGCCCTGGCGCAGCTGGTGCTCCATGGCCTGCAGATAGACCTCGGTCTTGCCGCTGCCGGTGACGCCGTCGAGTAGTACGGGCGCAAAACCCTGGACTTCGCACAGCGCGTGAATGGCGCCTTCCTGTTCCGGTTCCGGCGTCAGCGGCACCTCGCGCAGCAGCGAGGCGGGACGCTCGTGGTCATCGGGTTCGCGGCTGACCAGCCGGGTCCAGCCCTTTTTTTCCAGCGCCTGCAGCGGCTGACGGGTAATGCCCAGCGCACCCAGCATGGCGCCGGTCAGCCCGCGCGGGTGCGCGGCCAGGGTTTCCAGCGCCTGGCGCTGGCGCGGCGCGCGCGTGAGCTGCGCCGCATCGGCATGACGGCCCCGGCTGGTGAGCTGCCAGACTTGCTCGCCGGGCCAGTGCGCGGCCTCGCCGCGGCGCAACGCGGCGGGCAGGGCGGTGTGCAGGGTCTCGCCGATGGGATGGTGGTAATAATCGGCGGCACGCTGGCAGAGCCCGCGCAGATCCGCATCCAGCACGGGATCGTCATCAATCAGCCGCTGGATGGGCCGGGGCGAGACGTCCGCGCCGGTCGGCCCCTGGCCCCAGACCACGCCGATCAGGCGCCGGTTCCCGAATGCCACCTCACAGCGGCAGCCCGGGGCCGGCATGGAGCCGGCTTCCGGGGGCAGATAGTCGAACAATTGGTAGAGAGGGACCGGCACGGCCACCTTGAGTACCGTGGTGGAGGGCAAAAAAGGGCTCCCGTGGCTTGCGCGTGCATGCGAAGGTGATATGATTCGCGATTCGTTTCGCCTGGCGCAAGTCATTCGTGTTGTGCCCGACGTCCGGGATCGGGTGGCAACAGTACAGGAGTCGAGCCATGAAAGCAGAGATTCATCCTCAGTATCACGCCGTAACCATTCAGTGCAGTTGCGGCAATACCATCGAAACGCACTCAACACTGGATCAGGACATGCACGTGGATGTCTGCTCCGCGTGCCATCCCTTCTATACGGGAACCCAGAAAGTGCGCGACAGTGGCGGCCAGATCGACAAGTTCAAGCAGCGTTTCGGCGCGGTCAGCACCAAGAAGAAAGGCGGCTGATCAAAGCGATCGGCAAGCCGTGATGGCGCGCGTTACTGTGAGAAAGCACCCATCCGGGTGCTTTCCTCGTTTCAGGGCCCGGCAACAGGGTGTATAGCCCCTCGGGTTAAGGGAGGCAGGCTCCATGTCCGATGACTTCAAGCAAGCGGCGCTGGATTATCACGCCGGGCAACGCCCCGGAAAGATCAGTGTCGAGGTCACCACCCCGGCGCAGACCAGCCGGGATCTGACCCTGGCCTACAGCCCGGGCGTCGCCGAGCCCGTACGCGAAATCGCCCGGGACCCGGAGCTGGCGTATCGCTACACCGCCAAGGGCAATCTGGTAGCCGTGATCAGCAATGGCAGCGCCGTGCTGGGGCTGGGCCAGCTGGGCGCGCTCGCCTCCAAGCCGGTCATGGAAGGCAAGGGCATTCTGTTCAAAACCTTTGCCGGCATTGATGTCTTCGATATCGAGGTGGACGCGGACGAGCCGCAAACCTTCATCGATACAGTAGTACGCATCCACAAGACCTTCGGCGGCATCAACCTGGAGGATATCCGCGCGCCCGAGTGCTTCGAGATCGAACGCGTGCTCAAGGAGCGCTGTGACGTGCCGGTGTTTCACGACGATCAGCACGGTACCGCCATCGTCGTGGGCGCGGGCGTGCGCAACGCGCTGGAGTTGCAGGACAAGCGCATCGAGGACGTGCGCGTGGTCTGTGTGGGCGCCGGCGCGGCCGGTGTGGCCTCCGTGCGCCTGCTGGTGGAAATGGGGGTGCGCAAGGACAACATCCTGGTGCTGGACAGCAAGGGCGTGATCCACAGCCGCCGGGATGATCTCAATCAGTACAAGGCGGCGCTGGCGAACGACACGGACAAGCGCACCCTGGACGACGCCATGAACGGCGCGGACATCTTTATCGGGGTGTCCGGGCCGGACATGCTGACCCCGGAGATGGTGCGCAGCATGGCGCCGCGACCGATTATTTTCGCGCTGGCCAATCCGGACCCGGAGATTCAGCCCTCGCGTGCGCGTGAGGTGCGGGACGATCTGATCATCGCCACCGGGCGCTCGGATTTTCCCAATCAGGTGAATAATGTGCTGGGCTTTCCCTATATCTTCCGGGGGGCGCTGGATGTCCGTTCGACGGCCATCAACGAGGCCATGAAGATCGCGGCGGTGGATGCCATTGCCGCGCTGGTGCGCGAGTCCGTGCCCGAGGTGGTGCTGGAGGCCTATGATGGTGAGCCGCTTACCTTTGGGCCGGACTACATCATCCCCAAGCCCAATGATCCGCGCCTGCTGGGCCGCGTATCCGCCGCCGTGGCCCGCGCCGCCGTGGACAGTGGTGTCGCCCGGCGGGGCTACCCCGAACACTATCCGCTTGACTCGGTCAACGATATTTTCCCGGAGCCCACGTAGCGCTCGCGGGTCCGCCGTCAGAACAGTCGGCCGGGCCCGTTGCCTTCTTCGCTGGACGAGCCGCCTGCGCCGGCCTCGCGCTCGGGCAGGTTGCCTTCGCGGAAATATTCGAAGATCGCCTTGTCGTTGCCCGGCCGCGCACGCTTGCCATTGTCCGGATTGATACGTACCGAAACCATGCCGCTCGGTTGGGCCGGCGGCTGCTGGGGGACGCTCCGGAGTGCCTCTTTCATGTAGGCCATCCAGATGGGCAGCGCCGCCCGGCCACCGTATTCCCCGGCACCCAGACTGGAGGGGTTGTCGAAGCCGATCCAGGCGGTGGCCACCAGTCCGGGCATGTAGCCGGAGAACCAGGCATCCACCTGATCATTGGTGGTGCCGGTCTTGCCGGCTATATCCGAGCGGCCCAGGGCGTTGGCGCGCCGCCCCGTGCCTCGCTCGATGACGTCGCGCAGCATCGTATGCATGAGCCAGGCGGTGCGTTCATCCAGTACGCGTTCATGCCGGATGGGCACCAGCGGGAAATCGAGCTTGCCCCCTTCATCCTTGCCCCCGTGGGCAAGGTGGCACCGCTGTTCTCCGTCCTCGCTTTCTTCACAAAGCAATCGCGCCGGCGCACGCTGAATGACTTCACCGTCGTCGTTCTCGATCCGTTCAATGAACCAGGGTTCGACCCGGTAGCCGCCATTGGCGAACATCGTGTAGGCCGTGGCCAGTTCCATGGGCGTAAGGCTGGCGCTGCCCAGGGCCAGGGACAGATCCCGGGGGAAACGGTCCGTGGGCAGTCCCATGCGGCTCAGAGTGTCCAGCGCATTCCGGATGCCCACTTGTTGCAACACGCGGATGGAAACCAGGTTGAGCGAGCGGTACAGCCCCTCGCGCAACCGGGTGGGCCCGTAAAACCGGCTGCCGGCCCCCGTGGGGCGCCACACGGTTTCCAGCTCCTTGTCCTCGAAGACGATGGGCGCGTCATTGACCATGGTGGCGGGGGTCAAACCGTGCTGTAGGGCCGCCGTGTAAATGAAGGGCTTGAACGCGGACCCTACCTGACGCCGGCTCTGAGTGACCCGGTTGTACTTGGAGTAACCGAAGCTGTACCCGCCCTGCAAGGCGCGCACGGAGCCGTCGTCCGGGTTCAGGGAAACCAGTCCACCCTGGGCCCGGGGCATTTGCGCCAGCCGCCAGGGCGGAGCTTCATCCCGGTCCACCGGGCGCAGGCGCACTACATCGCCCACATCGAGCACGTCCGCGGGTTTGTCCGGTGGGTCACCCGCGGTATCAATGTCCAGGTAGGGGCGTGCCCACTCCATTCGGCTCATGGGCAACTTGAGCCGTTGTGCATCAGGCAGAATCACTCGCGCGTGCTCGTCGGCCACCCGGGTGACCAAAGCGGGTCTGAGGTTGCCGAAGGTGGTGTAGTCGTCCAGCTTTTCCGCCCATCGTTTCGCAGGACTGGTTTCGGGTTTCCGCGGTTTGCCGTTCGCCTTGTCCTCACCGCTCGTTGCATCCTCCAAGGCGTTACCGGATTTTGCGGATTCATTCCCGGAATCCGGTAAGGGCAACTCCGGCAGGCCGCTGACATCGACGGTGTCTTCCGGGCCGCGCCAACCGTGACGTTCATCATACTCGTGCAGGCCGGTTCGCAACGCCTGTACGCCCGCCTGCTGACGCTCGTCTTCCAGAGTGGTGTAGACCCGCATGCCCCGGGTATAAGCGTCAGTACCGTAGCGCTCCACCACCTCCCGGCGCACCATTTCGGCGAAATAACTCGCCTCCAGATCAGGTGTCGGGCCGTGGTAAGCGGCCGTAATCTTCGCCGCCCGGGCACGCTCAAGCTGTTGTTCGCTAATAGCGCCGTTGCTGTGCATCCGGTCCAGGATCCAGTCCCGGCGTTGACGCGCGCGCTCCGGATTGCTGATGGGATTGTAGGCCGAGGGCGCCTTCGGCAGCCCCGCGATCATCGCCCATTGCGGCAGGCCGAGTTCGTCGATGGAGCGGCCGTAATAGACCCCGGCCGCGGCCTCGGCACCATAGCTGCGGTGTCCCAGATAGATCTTGTTGAGGTAGAGCTCCAGAATCTCCTCCTTGGACAGCAGGTTCTCGATCTGCAGAGCGAGTACGATTTCGTTGAACTTCCGCAGAAAGCGCTGATCCCGGGAGAGAAAGAAATTGCGCGCCACCTGCATGGTGATGGTGGAGCCGCCCGACCGGATTTCCTGGTAGCGCAGCAGCTCCAGGCTGGCACGGATCAGCCCGGCAATATCCACGCCGCGGTGTTCAAAAAAACGCTCGTCCTCGGCGGAGAGCACAGCCTGGACGAACAGGGGAGGCAGTTCCGCGTAGTCCACCGGCGAGCGCCGCTGTTCGCCGAACTCGCCGATCAGCGACCCTTCGGTACTGTAGATGCGCAAGGGGATCTGGAATTCCACCTGGCGCAGTTCCGCGGCGGGCGGCAGGCCCGGGGCCAGGTAGAGGTAGCTCGCGGCGAGCAGCATCAGGCCCGTACTCAGACCAGCACCGGTCAGCCAGGCCAGAACCTTGAGCCAGGGTAGGCGTAAGCGCATGATTTTGAAGGCCATTTTTGGGAGAAACGGCGACACCCGGGACGGGCGCCACGGAAAATCGTATTATACGTCGGAATCGTAGTTGTGATCTAACCCCCTTTCTGTTAAAAGTGATACCTAAAGTGGTTAGACATAAATATGCTGTAAGTGTATATTTCTGCGGGAAAAACGATTAAATAACAAGCTGACGGGATCAAGACAGTGCTGCCCTTCCTCGGAAAAAAAACCCAGATGCTTCTGGGGATCGATATCAGCTCCACGGCGGTCAAGCTGCTGGAACTGTCGAAGTCGGGAGACCGCTACCGGGTGGAAAGCTACGGCGTGGAGCCCCTGCCGGCCAATGCAGTGGTGGAAAAGAACATCGCTGACGTGGAAGGCGTGGGGGATGCGCTGGCGCGCCTGGTGGGCCGCGCCCGGCCCGGCACCAAGCAGGCCGCGGTGGCCGTGGCCGGTTCGGCCGTGATCACCAAGGTCATCGAGATGGACGCTTCGCTGAACGATGATGACATGGAGCGTCAGTTGCGCGCCGATGCGGACCAGTACATCCCCTTCCCTCTGGATGAAGTGCGCATGGATTTCGAGGTGATGGGGCCCGTGGAGGACAATCCGGATCGCGCTGAAGTCCTTCTGGCCGCCTCACGTACGGAAAACGTGGAGATGCGCACGGACGCGCTGGAAATCGGCGGTTTGCAAGCGGCGGTGGTGGATGTGGAAGCCTATGCCATGGAGCGTGCCTTCCAGCTGGTTTTGCCCCAGTTGCCCGATTCCGGCGAGCTGGAGACCGTAGCGGTCTTCGATATCGGCGCCACCATGACCACGCTCAACGTATTGCACCAGGGGCGCACGGTCTACACGCGCGAGCAGCTCTTCGGAGGCAAGCAGCTTACCGAGGAGATTCAGCGCCGCTACGGGATTTCCATGGACGAAGCCGGTCTGGCCAAAAAGACGGGCGAGCTCCCGGACGATTATGAAAGCGAGGTCCTGCAGCCGTTCAAGGATGCGGTGGTGCAGCAGGTCAATCGTTCATTGCAGTTCTTTTATGGGTCCACCCAGTTCAACGAGGTGGATTATATCCTTCTCGCCGGTGGCTCCGCCGCTATCGAAGGGCTGGCGGAGCTGGTCGAGGAGAAAGTCGGTGCGCCCTGTTCCGTGGCCAATCCGTTCACGGATATGACGCTGGCGAACAAGGTTAATGCCAACGCCATTGCCGGTGATGCGCCTGCCCTGATGATCGCCTGCGGCCTGGCGTTGAGGAGCTTCGAACAATGACTACAAGAATCAACCTCCTGCCGTGGCGTGAGTGGCGGCGCAAGCGGCTCCAGCGGGAATTCATCCTTCAGCTTGTGCTTGCAGCCATTCTGGGTGCCGCCATCTGGTTTTTCTGGAATTCCGCAGTGTCGGCGCGCGTGGAAGGTCAGGAACGCCGGAATGCCCATATTGAAGAGCAGATCGGCAACCTGGATGACAAGATCGCGGAAATTGAAAAGCTGGAAGAGCGCCGCTCCGAGCTGGTGGAGCGCATGAAGGTCATCCAGGAACTGCAGGGCAATCGGCCGACCATTGTCTATCTGTTCGATCAGCTGGTGAAAACCTTGCCCGATGGGGTCTATTACACCAGTGTCGAGCGTAGCGGCAAGCAGTTCAGCATTTCCGGTGTGTCCGAATCCAACAACCGGATTTCGCGGCTGATGCGCAACCTGGAGGAGTCCCGCTGGTTCGAAGGGCCCAATCTCCAGAACGTTAGTGCTGCCGAGAATCAGGAAGGCGGCGCCGACAGTGAGGCCCAGAGAAATCAGTTTCAGTTGACTGTGAACCAGGCCAATCCCCGGGGGCAGGATGAGGATTCCGAGGCAGGTGGTCAGGAGGGAGGGCAGTCATGACATTCGATGAACTCAAGAACCTTGACGTCCAGGATCTCGTCGACAGCCTCCAGAACCTGGATTTTGAGAACGTGGGGGCATGGCCCATAGCGGTCAAGGCAGCGGCCGCCATACTGTTGTTTGCACTTGTGATTGCGGCCGGCTACTTCGTCACGATCAAACCGGCCAACCAGGAGCTTCAGCGCCTCCAAAACGAGCAGAGTGAGCTGATGAAGGAATTCGAGGAAAAATCCTTCAAGGCGAAAAACCTGGATGAATACAAGAAACAGCTCGCCGAAATGGAAAAATCGTTCGGCTCTTTGCTGCAGCAATTACCCAAGGACACCGAGGTGCCCGGACTGCTCGAGGATATAACCCATACCGGGCTGGGCAGTGGCCTGGAGTTCCAGGAAATCTCGCTGGCGCAGGAGCAGGAAAAGCAGTTCTATGCGGAGTTGCCCATCAATATCAGTGTCCGGGGCGATTACCATGGATTCGGGGCTTTTGTAAGCGGCGTGGCCGCGCTGCCACGGATTGTGACCCTGCATGATTTCGAGATTACGTCCGCTCCGGACAG
>Ga0207714_1002301_pt1 | contig 11652 bp, 9 predicted proteins | sample PonA232FremontCA_2_FD_187270 | JGI IMG/M metagenome (GOLD analysis project Ga0207714, IMG submission 187270) | Marine sediment microbial community from Fremont, CA, USA - Pond A23 Sediment 2 (SPAdes) | ecosystem: Environmental > Aquatic > Marine > Unclassified | place: USA: Fremont, California... | reverse complement strand
TCAGTCCTCGATAGCTTCCATGACGCGTTCGTGGAACTCGCGCAGAACCGCGTCCTCGTCCTCGGCGAGAACCACGTCGCTCGCCGCGAGTGATGCAATACCGAACGCCATCGGTGTCGGTGAGTCGGGTTCGATCGCGTAGACGTCGAGTTCGCCGTCGTGTATCTCGCTCAGAACGTCCTTGACATGCCCTATGTCTAACTTGTCCTCCATCACCTCGCGGTAGGTTTCGTCGAGCACGGCGAAATCTTCGAGGTCGTCGGCGTAGTTTATGAGCATGTCGGAGCTAACCTGCTGGCGTGCGGCGCTCTTCGACCTGCCCTTGTAGTTACGTAGTATCATGAGCGAACGTGTCGCGTTGATGCGGAAGTAACGTTTGAGGAGTTCGCTACCGTCGAGAGCCTCGCGTAGTATCTCCTCTGCGTTCTCAGGTCGTACGTTGTCGATTACCTCATAGACATCTATCTTACGGTTGGCGGGGAGCGACAGCGCGAAGCCGTTGTCCGCCACGGAGACCTTGACGTTGGTACCGACACGCCGCGACGCCTCGTGCGCGACGATACGTGACATACCGTCGTTGAACTTCCGTCCGTAGTTCGAGTGGAAGTAGTAGTGTCTGCGCTCGGCTTCGTTGTCGACGACGCCTTCGACAACGAAGGTTTCGTCGGTCGAGACGCTTATCTCACCCGCGTAACGCAACTGTTCGTCGAAGATACGTAGAATGCTCTCGACGGAGTTCTGATCGACAGGGAAGCCTTCGAGCATACGCCGCGCCTCGGCTCCGTCCTCGCCGTTGTCGAGAGCCTCGACCATCTCGCGTTTGAAACTTAGAATCTCGCGTCCGAGGTCGTACGACAGCGGCAGGCGCTCCGAGAACCACGACGGTACCGTCGGGGCTTCGTTCGTCGGGTCGACGTAGACCTTGGATCCTCTGCGGTACTTGAACTCGTAGTTCGAACCGCCGAGCACGAAGACGTCGCCCTTGTCGAGCTGTTCGAGGTAGTTCTCGTCGAGGTCGCCGACCCAGTCGTCGGTTCCGCGTATGAAGACATCGCACGAGAACGAGTCGGGTATGGTACCTATGTTCTGCATGTAGATGGGCTGTGCAAGACGTCCGCGTTTCCCGATGAGCGTCTCGCCCGTCTCGTACTCAGTGTAGTGGTACTCGCCGCCGGGCGGATCGTTCCCGTCGCGCCAGATCTTGGCGTAGACGTTGCGATCCTCCATACCCTCGTACGACGCCGTGAGATAACGGACGAGGTTCTCCCAGTCACCGTCCCCGTAGTCTCTGTACGGGTACGCGCTCCGGATCACGTCGAGCATCTCGTCCTCGCGCCAGACGCGGTTTATACCCATCCCGTAGACGTGCTGTGCGAGAACGTCCTGAGCGTTCTCTGGTACGAAGACGCGGTCGATAAAGCCGTCCTCAGCCTTCTTGAGCATCACTGCGCACTCGATAAGCTCGTCGCGGTCGAGGGCGACGACACGTCCTTCGACCTTCTCGCCGAGCGAGTGCCCCGCGCGTCCGATACGTTGGAGAAGACCCGCGACGCTCTTAGGCGAGCCGACCTGAACGACGAGGTCTATGTGGGGCATGTCGACGCCGAGTTCGAGCGACGTGGAGGTCGTCACGAACTCGACGTCACCGCGTTTGAGCTTCTCCTCGACCTCCTTACGGCTCTCCTTCCCCAACGAACCGTGGTGACAGCCCGAGTTCTCGTCGTCATAGCCCTCGTACCTGTCGCGGAGGTTGTGGAGGACGCGTTCCGCGCCGCTCCGCGTGTTGGTAAAGACGAGCGTGTTCTCGTGTTCCTGTATGAGGGAGTTGAGCTTGGTGTAGAAGCCGTCCTGTATCTCGTCGTTCGGCGTATGTATCAGGTCGTCGGTCGGGCAGTGTAGCTTTATATCGAAGTCACGTACGAAACGCGTGTCTACGACGTTGTAGTCGCGTGGTTCGTCGTCCTCACCGTCCCAGCCGACGAGGAACTCGCCCATCTTGTCGAGGGGTTCGACCGTCGCCGAACATCCGATACGTGTCGGCGAACCGTCGGCGAGCGCTTCGAGACGTTCGAGTGAGACGGAGAGATGCGTTCCGCGTTTTCCCTCGGCGAGCGAATGAATCTCGTCGACGACGACGTACTCGACCGTACGTAGCTTCTCGCGGAACTTGGGTGAGTTTAGGAGTATAGCGAGCGTCTCGGGCGTCGTGTTGAGTATATGCGGCGTCTCGTCGAGCATCTTCTGGCGCTCGTTGCTCGACGTGTCGCCGTGGCGTATCGCGTGACGGATGTCGACGCTACCGTGCCCCTTCTCCTGCGCAATCTCGTCGACGCCTTCGAGAGGAAGCTCAAGATTCCTGTGTATGTCGTTTGCGAGGCTCTTTAGCGGCGAAATGTAGAGACAGTAGACGGAGTTTTCGAGCGCGTCCGCCTTGCTCTTGATTAGAAGTTCGTTTATGATGGAAGAAAACGAGGCGAGCGTCTTTCCGGAACCCGTCGGCGATGCGACGAGGACGTTCTCGCGGTCGTGTATCAGAGGCACCGCCTCCTTCTGCGGCGGCGTGAAGAAGCCGCCGTTGACGTCGATGTACTCGCCGAACTCGTCCACCCACCAGTCGCGGAGCGAAGGCTCGAACAGTTCGAGAACGTCGGCGTCGTCGATCTCGGCTTCGGCGTCTAAGGATTCGGTATCTACTCCCGTTCCCGCGGCTACCTTGGACGGCTCAGAAATAGTATCACCTTGTTGTTTTGACGTGGTTTTGGAGCCACATCACGCTTTCTCTTTCTACTTTCTGTCGCAAAGTAGATGGGTTATTTTATCCGTCTTGGATACATATCTTGTGTGTATGGCTGAGAGCCAAGAACGCGCGTCTTTCTTCCTCCCGGAAGACGGCGAACTGCGCGCACATGCCTACGCAGAAGGTAGTACGGTGGTCGGCGGTAGTCTGGCTCGGTATCGTTGCGTCCCGCATAGTTGACGCGCACGCTCTTGAGAACGTCGAACTCTTCCTTGCTCTCGCCGTCCTCGTCGTGGTTCCGCTCTGCGTGCGCCTCCTATCGACGCCGCGGCGCGACGCGTCTCACGTGTTCTGGTACCGGGCTGTCGTCTACGCACAGCCCTTCTGCGCCGTGCTCGCACTCGCGTCATTCTTCATCGCTCAGGGAACGACCGCGCTGGCGTTTGCACTGCCGTGGTTCGTTCTCACGCTCGTCGTCGCGGCGTTCGGTCTCTGGCGTTTCCTGCCACGCGGTGCACGTCCGGCGGAGGAGCTTCTCCCTGACGCTGGCGCGCTATACCTGCCCGTCGGCGGTTTCTGGCTCGCCGCTTCGCGCGCAGGTGCCGAACCTCTCGGCTTCGAAGGTATTATCGTCACCCTCACCGCGGTTCACTTCCACTACACGGTCTTCATCCTGCCCGTCCTTCTGGGTCTGACGGGGCGCGCACTCGTTCGTGGATACACGTTCCGTCTCTTCGGTTTCGCCGCGTACGGCGTCGTCTTCTCGCCCGGTCTCATCGGTCTCGGAATCGCGTTCTCGCCTTTCGTCGAACTCGTCGGCGTCACCGTCTTGGCTGTCTCGGTCGTGACCGCCGCTTTGCTCGGTCTGAGGCGCGTCGTCCCCATGCTCAACCGTCCTGCGGACGCGCTCGTCGGCTTTTCGTACCTCTCTGTCGTCGCTGTCGTCGCGCTCGGCTTCGCGTACGCGAGCAGGAGCTACGGATTCACGTATGCCGCGGAGGCGGAGCGCGGCTTACTCGACATACCAACGATGGTCGTCACTCACGGCATCTTAGCGTCTCTCGGCTTCGGCGTCGTCGGAGCGACGGGATGGTGGCTCGCTTCGCGCGGTGGCTCGGCGAAAGCGCGTGTTCCTCCTCCCGGTCTGCCCTTCAGCAACCTCCGTGCGCGATGGAGTGTAGGCAGAGGGTCCTTCGAGCGCGAAGGCTTGAGCGACGAGAAGGGGGCGACGGGCATGATAGACGACCTCGCCGCTTACAACCGCGAAAGCCGCGGCGGAGACAGAGGCTTCGAAGCCGACGCAGTCCACCCGAATGTACGCGACTTCTACGAGAACACGGACGCGTATGAGATGATCGTCGTCCCTGAATGGGAGCGTGGCTTCCGCCTACCGGCGCGTCTGTACGGCTTCGTCGCGTCGAGGTTCGAGAACGTGAACCCCGCGACGACAGAGGCGCGTATCTGCGGCGAAGTGACAGGCGTAGACGACTCCGCCGACGGACGCGACGACGTACGCGCATGGACGCGGTGGGATGCGTCGACGGGCGAAGGCGTGCTTGTGTGCGCGTACTCGTCGCACGTTCACGACGGCGTGCGTTACTCGACGGTCACGTTTCCTCTGCCGCTGTCGAACTTCGCGGGCGTCCTGCGTTTCGAGAACACCGACGGGGACGGACTCCTTCTGACGACGTACGACTGCGACGGGAAAGATAACAATGAGGGCGGCGACGATGCTCACGGGGACGGCGGTCTGTACCTCGTGACACCCGCCGTTCCCGTCCGTCTGCCGCTTGACGAACGCCTGAGAGTGCATGCTTCCGGGGACGCTCCCCAAGAATCCGACGAACACGACGCCGACGTCGTCGTGCGCCACGAGATGTACCTTTTCGGCAGGAGGTTCGTGACTCTGAACTACTACGCCGAGAAAGTGTAGCTACCCCCACAGCCTTAGCGACGAGAAAGACCGTCGTCGGGTTTCGTGATTGTTTTGCTGGTGCTATTCTCCGTTCTTCATCTTCCACAGGTGGAAGACGATACGTCCAAGTTTTACGTACCCGATATAACGTACTAACATGCGCGGATTCTCCTCCGACTACCTACGACGTACCCGCCGCGGTATGTGGGGCGACCGCGAGGCGCTCGAACTCGCGCGTCTCGGTGATGCGGAGAGTGTACTCGACGTCGGATGCGGAAACGGTGAGTTCACGCGCGTCCTCGTCGAGGAGACGGACGAAGCCGATGTTGTCGGCTGTGACTTCGACCTCTCGCATCTGTCCGATGTACGCGAATCCCTCGGCGTTCCCGTCGTCGCGGGCGACGCACGCTCTCTACCTTTCTCAGACGCCTCCTTCGGTACCGTTGCGTGTCAGGCGCTCCTCGTCAACCTGCGTGAGCCACGGCACGGGGTCGACGAGATGGCGCGTGTCGCGTCCGACCGCGTCGTCTGCGTCGAACCCGACAACTCGTCCGTGTGCGTCGAGTCGACTGTCGCGGGTGAACCCGAGCTGGCGCGCAGAAGCCGGCGGCGTTACCTCGAAGGCTCGGATACCGACCCGGCGCTTGGAACAGACGTTCCTTCTCTGTTACGCGACGCGGGTCTGCGTGACGTGTCGGTTACGAGGTACGAGCAGGAACTCGTCACCGAACCGCCGTACGACGAGAGCGACGTAACCGCGGTGCGGAGGAAGGCATCGGGCGAGTCGTTCCGCGGGAGACGTGACGATATGGAGGGCGACGAAGAGACGCTCGACTCGCTCCGTGACGACTGGCGCGAGATCGGACGCGAGGCGGCGTTACAGCTCTCAGGGAAGGAGTACGTCCGACGTGAAACCGTGCCGTTCTACGTCGTCGTCGGTAAAAAGTAGTCGTCGCGCTGTACTGAGCCGTTGGTGTTCGGCGGTAGATTTAGCCTACCTTTACATCATGCCGCCCATGCCGCCGCCCATTCCGCCGGCTCCGCCGGGCGGTCCGCCTGCTCCACCTGCTCCGCCCATGTCGGGCATGTCCTCGTCGTCGCTACCCGTGTCGCCGCCTGCGATAACGTCGTCGATACGGAGGATCATGACCGCGGCGTCGGTTGCGGACGAAACCGCCTGCGTCTTGACGCGGAGCGGCTCGACGACGCCGCTCTCGGTCATGTTCTCTATGTCGCCCGTCTCTGCGTTGAGACCTGCGTGAGCGTCGCCGCCGTCGTGCTTGCTACGGAGGCTGACGAGCGAGTCTATGGAGTCGAGACCCGCGTTCTCGGCGAGCGTACGCGGTATGATTTCGAGAGCGTCGGCGAAAGCCTCGACAGCAAGCTGTTCGCGTCCCTCGACCGAGTCCGCGAAGTCGCGCAGTTCGAGAGCGACCTCTGTTTCGGGCGCTCCTCCGCCGGGGAGTATCTGACCGTCCTGCACGGTGACACGAACAACACCGAGTGCGTCGTCTATTGCGCGCTCGACCTCGTCAACGACGTGCTCCGTACCGCCGCGGAGTATGAGCGAGACGCTCCGGGGGTTCTCGCAGTCCTCAACGAAGATCATCTCGTCGCCGCTGACGACGCGTTCCTCGACGGCACCCGAGTTTCCGAGATCGTCCGCCGTGATGTCGTCGATACTGGAGACGACGTTGCCGCCGGTCGCGCGTGCGAGCTTCTGTATGTCGCTCTTCTTCGCACGGCGGACGGCGAGGATACCTTCCTGAGCGAGGAAGTGCTGTGCCATGTCGTCGATACCCTTCTGACAGAAGACGACGTTGGCACCCGACTCCTTGATGTTGTCGACCATGTCGCGGAGCATCTCCTCCTCCTGATCGAGGAAAGACTGTAGCTCGTCGGGCGAAGAGACGTTGACCTCCGTGTCGGTCTCCGTCTCCTGAACCTCTATGGCGGTGTCGATAAGAGCGATGTTGGCGTCGTCGACGCGTTTGGGCATGTTGGCGTGGACACGATCCTTGTCTATGATCATACCCTCGACGAGTTCGCTCTCACTGACGCTACCGCCGACAACCGTCTCGACCTTGACGTTTTCGAGGTCGACCTCTCCGTCGTCCGCAACCGCCTGAACCGCACGGACGACGAGTTCGGAGAGTGCGTCCTTGGCTTCCTCTGCACCCTTGCCCGTCATCGCTGTCTGTGCGATACGGTTGAGCTTTTCTGTGTCGTCCGCGGTGACCGCCTCGGCGTCGCCTTCGAGCGTCTCGCGCGCCTTCTCCGCGGCACGGCGGTAGCCCGAAGCGATGACCGTCGGATGAACGTCCTGCTCAAGAAGGTCTTCCGCTCGTTTGAGGAGTTCGCCCGCGATGACGACCGCGGTCGTCGTACCGTCTCCGGCTTCCTCCTCCTGCGACTCGGCGACCTCGACTATCATCTGCGCCGCGGGGTGGTCGACGTCCATCTGGTCAAGGATCGTCACACCGTCGTTGGTGATAACGATGTCACCGATGGAGCCGACGAGCATCTTGTCCATCCCCTTGGGTCCGAGCGTCGTACGCACGGACTCGGCGACCGCCTTACCGCCGGCGATGTTCATGCTCTGGGCGTCGCGCCCACTGGTTCTCTCTGAGTCTTCACTTAGTACAAGTACTGGCTGGTTTCCCATGTTCTGTTGCGCCATTCTGTTACACCTCGGTTTCTGGTTGTTCCTCGGTTCTATAAAAGGCTTTCGGGTACGTCTCCCCAACTTGAATCTTGCGTGCTACACCTTACCAAGCCGGACACGTACCACACCGTCCTCGCAGGTCGCCTCTGTGTCGTCGGGGTCGACGCGCGCGGGTAGCTTAACCGACGTTTCGACGGAGTCGGGGCGGCGTTCGCCGACGAACCTGTACGTCTGCGGTAGGTCGTTACGTCCCGAAGCCTCGACCTCAAGACGGCGTCCCGTGAGGGATACGGAAACGTCGTCCTTTGTGAAGCCGGGTGCGTCGACGACGACGAGTATATCGTCGGCGCTCTCGTAGACGTCGGCTTCGGCGGTCGTCTTGTACCCGTCGCCCGGTACCTCAGGTATGTCGTCGGGGTTCCGGAGGTAGTCACGTATACCGTCCTCGTGTCCTGCGCCTACGACCGCAACGACCTTCCCGTCGAGTTCGAGGAGACGTGAAGCCATGTATGCGTCGCGCTCGTCGATGATTACGCGCGCTCCGCCGGGCGAGAACTCACGGAGTTCGTCGACGTATCCCTCGACACGATCTTCCTGTATGGCGCGGTCGATCTCCTCGACAGAGACGCCTCCGATTCCGAGGAAGGCGGCGACGACCGCGCCCGCCGTCTTTAAGCGTTCGAAGACGGAGAGTTCGTCCCAGAAACGCCGGAGTGTAACGGAGAGTTCGCGGTCTATGAGAGCGACGTGTATACCGCGCGCCTCCGCCTCTTCGACCGCCGCTGACATGTCGCCTCCGTACGTCGTGTCGTCCTGCTGTCTGATCCTCTCGTACCTGCGTGGGTCGAGTTCGACGGCGACGACATCGGGATCCTCGTCACGGACGGCGTCACGTACCTCGGCGGCGCTCCTTTCCGAGACGTGCGCCGTTCCGACGATGACGACTTCGTCAGGCATGTTCAAAACACGTCTCCGAGGGTCATACGTCTTCTGTTAACGCCTCGAACACGTCGCCGACGAAGGTGACGAACGAGGCGGCGTCAGCCTCCGAACCGTCGGGATCGAGGCGTGGACTCAGATCCTCGCAGACGCGTGAGACGACTTCGTCGTTGTCGAGTTGGCGTGTATCCTCGGAGGGCACGAAGCCGTCGGTTCCGCGTACGACGTAGCCGTTGTGAAGGAGGGTGACACCGATATGTATAGCGGTTCCGTCCCACGGCGGGTCGAACGCGGGTTCGAGGGCACGGCGCACCTCGTCGACGGGGTACGCGGCGTTCGACGTGTCGGTACAGACACCGTCGAAACGTACCTTCCCGTACCTGTTCTCGGTCACAGAAGGTAGACGGGGTGAGGCTTCTAATGGTTTGCGAACCGAGCAAAGAGCCGTAAACGTAATTACCCGTGCGCGGAAAGTCGGCGTATGCTCGAAGACCGCCGTTCACGCATCCTTTGGTTAGCCGCGGTCGTCGTCCCTGTCGTCGTCGTCGGTCTTGGCTCCCTACTACGTCCCGAACTTTTCTACGACCGTTTCCTCTGGAAGTACTTCTTCGGACCCGTCGTCGCCGACTACGAGGGCGAGCGTCTGGTGAAGAACGGCGTCGCCGTCTCTCCCGGATACACTCTCGTCTCGTCCGCAGTCTACGCCTACTACCTCCTTCTCGCCGTCGTAGGAGGCGCGGAGCTCCTTGACCGTCTCGAAGTCGGTAACTCGTCGGCGTTCTTCTTCGCACTCGTCCCCTACGGCTTTCTCGGAGGCGCGGCGCGTGTGGTTGAGGACACGGGCGCGCTCGAAGCACCCGTCGCGTACCTCTTCATCTCCCCCGTGATCTACTTCACCATCTTTCTGTTTACCGTCGGTGTCTTCCTCGTTGCCGTCAAGCTGGAACGCGGTGGCGTCGTGAAGAGGTACGAAAGGCTCGTCGCGGGTGCGGGGGCTGTGGCTTTCGTAGCTGTCGCTGTCTATCTCGGATACATAGGCGTAACCGAGACGGGTATCAGGCTCTGGATACCGGCGGCTGTCGTAGGGGCTTCGACCGTCGTATTCGGCGTTATCTGGCTTCCCCTCGGACGTCTCCGACCTGAGATTAACGCCGGAACCGGGGCTATGGGAGGTGTCCTCCTATGGGGACATCTCACCGATGGATTTTCGACGGTCGTGGGCGTCGAGTACCTCGGGTACAGCGAGAAACAGCCTATCGTCGACACGGTTATCACCGTGACGGGGACGACGTACTCGTTCGTCGTACTCAAGGCGGGTATCGTTCTCCTCATACTGTACGCATTCGACCGAAAGTTCTTCGAGGAGTTCGACCGTCTTCCGTACCTGCTTCTCGTCGCCGTACTCGCCGTGGGTCTCGGTCCCGGAACACGCAACACTTTACGTATGGCACTCGGTGTCTGAGTACGTATGGAGACGGTTCGTCGTACGGTAGAGGACGTTTCCCCCGTCGCGGCTTTCGACGCCCTTGACGCCGACGTGCTACTCGAAAACGGCGAGAGGGGTTGGGACTCGACGTACGTCGCAGGCGAACCCGTGGAGACTTTCGTTCATAGACGGGAAGACGCCGAACGCGGATGTTTCGAACGCCTCGGCGACTGGCTCGACGGTCTACCCGACACCGACGGATCGACCGCCGCAGGGGCGTACGGCTTCGTGGGATACGACGTTGCCAAGAGGTACGAGGACGTTCCGGACGGTACCGAACGTGACATCGACGTTCCCGACGGTTGGTTCGGCTTCTACGACACCGTCGCCGTGCTTGACGACGATGCGTACGTAGAGGCTGTCGGGCATACGGAAGAGGAATCGCCGCCCGACGAACGCGCCGCGCGGATCGCGGACGAGGTTGAGGACGCGACCTACGACGAACGAACAGTCAGCGGTACAAACAGACGTTCCAACTTCGACCGCGACGCCTACCTCGACGCAGTCCGGCGGGTTAAGGAACGTATACGTGAGGGCGAGACGTTCCAGACCAACATCTCACAACGTCTCTCGTTCGACTCCGACGGTTCGGCTCTCGACCTGTACGCACGTCTCCGCGAAACCAACCCTTCTCCGTACATGGGTCTCATAGACGGCGACGGCTGGTCGGTCGTCTGTTCAAGCCCCGAACTCCTCGTCCGTGTACGTGACGAAGATGTTGTTACGCGACCTATCGCGGGCACACGTCGGCGCGGCGAGGATGCGGCGGACGAACTCACGGCGAGCGACAAGGAGAGAGCCGAACACTCGATACTCTTGGATCTCGCACGTAACGACGTAGGCAAGGTATCGCGGTACGGGACGGTTGAGGTCGACGAGTTCGCAACCGTCGTCCCGTACCCGGAGGTCTACCATCTCGAATCCGTGGTGACGGGCGAGAAAAGCGACGGTACCACCGCCGTCGACGCCCTACGCGCCGTCTTCCCCGGCGGAACCGTGACGGGCGCGCCCAAGCCGCGTACCCTGCGTATAATCGAGGAGGTCGAACCCACCGAGCGCGGACCGTACACGGGTTCGATGGGACGTGTCACCCTTGACGGCGACTGTACGTTCAACATACTGATACGGACGGCGGTAAGGGACGGTAAGACGTACCATATACAGGTCGGCGGCGGTGTGGTTCACGACTCCGTACCCCAAGACGAGTACGACGAGACGCTCGACAAAGCGCGCGGCGTACTAAACGCTGTCGAGGACGGTGAGAAGGGATGAACGTCCGTGTAGCCGTCGTCGACAACAACGACTCCTTCTCGCACAACCTCGAAGGGTATCTGGGCGAGTTCGCGGATGTCACAGTGGGACGTTTCGACGAACCGCCCGAAGCCGACGGCTACGTCTTCTCGCCCGGACCCGGAAAGCCCGACGAGTTCCCCATCATGTACGAGATTCTACGCGACCGCGACGAACCCGTTCTCGGCGTCTGTCTTGGACACCAAGCTGTCGCCGAGTTCTTCGGCGGGAGCATCGGTTACGCCGATGAGGTTGTTCACGGAAAACGGTCGGAGATCGAACACGACCGTCGCGGTGTCTTTGAGGGTATCGAATCGCCGACGCGCGTCGCGCGGTACCACTCGCTCGTCGTCGACGACGTACCAGAACCGGTTGAGGTTACGGCGCGCGGAGCGGACGAGGTGATGGGCGTCCGTCACACCGACCGCCCCGTCTTCGGCGTCCAGTTCCATCCCGAAAGCTTCCTCACCGACGAAGGGAGACGTATGGTAAGGAACTTCGTCCGTATAGTAGAGGGACACGCGTAACCCTAATCCGCGCCCATTAGGAGAGCGGGAGGCATGCGAAACATGCCTCTGTCGCTACGCGTACGTCTCCTCCAGATACTCTACGATGTCATC
>Ga0207714_1002300_pt1 | contig 11654 bp, 7 predicted proteins | sample PonA232FremontCA_2_FD_187270 | JGI IMG/M metagenome (GOLD analysis project Ga0207714, IMG submission 187270) | Marine sediment microbial community from Fremont, CA, USA - Pond A23 Sediment 2 (SPAdes) | ecosystem: Environmental > Aquatic > Marine > Unclassified | place: USA: Fremont, California... | reverse complement strand
CCTTTCCCTCTTGCTTTTTGGTCAGTTTGTAGTTCTCACGGCCGTCATCGGTTTGGACGTAGATGGTCCGCCCGATAGGTGGTCCGCGCAGGGTGGAACCATCGTGGAAGGTTATGCGGACATAGAAGCGCCGAACGGGATATCTCTTGCCAGTGTAGATTTTCTCGTCGCTACCGCTCTCCTTGAAGAACCACTTCCGCGCCATTTTTTCGTCGCGGACCAGCGTCTCGATCCGTTTGACATTATCGACGGATATGTTGCGTCTGTCCTGCGCGGAGAGGTCATACACATAGAGCTTGTTCCGCAGTATATAGACCTTTCCTTTGACGGTACGACCGCTGCTGAACTTCACTGTCCCCTTCCGCCACTCAACGCTCCGGGCAGGGGACGCGAGCGCAAAGAGCAGCAAAAGAATTGACAGTACTGTATTGAAACCGTACTGGTATTTCACGATTTTATCTCCTTGTCACAATTTCTATTATGACATGCATTTCTGCATTTTTCAAGGCTCATTCCTTTCATCAGGACAGTGAGAATCGCCGCCGCAGCAGCCATTCCGCCCCTGCGATGGCCAGAAACGCCAGGAAGAAATAGGGGCTGTTCCACAGGTTTATCTCATCTCGATAAGTGATTCGACGGCGTCTCTTCTGGAGTGCTTCCGGGATTCTGCGCGCAGTTGCCAGCGTGTAGTAGCTGCCGCCGCTGTGCTCGGCTACGCTGCGGAGGGTGAGTTCGTCGATGTCCACGCGGTCGAACTCGCGGGCCGCCTGGCCTACCACGAAGTCGGTACGATCCTGGCCGATTTCAGCTTCGGTGTCAGTCGCCGTTATGGTGACGCGATATACGCCGCTTGCCGGCGGCTCGAAGACGGCCTGATAAGTTCCCATACTAACCGGAACGGTGCTGAGCTGTACAGTTTGAGTTCGTGCTGTTTCTTCATTTTTGATGGATTCCAGCGCGAGAGCGGGAGAGGTGATGGTGGCTTCGACAGTGGCATCTTCCACCGGCTCCCCCTCGCTGTTCCGTACACGGGCTTTGAGATTTACCTGTTCTTCAGCCCCGTAGCGCGCCTTGTTCGTCCAGGCACGGACCAGCTTTTTTCCGCGGAAAGCTTCCTTTTTCCGGCCTGCCAGCCATCGGATGGCCTGTCGCCAGAAGCGGTAGTAGGGGGTTTTGCGCCCCTTTGTTTCTACTTGAAACTTCCACTTCCAGGTGGTATCGGCGCTGACGGCCAGGACCTTGCCTGTCCCGTATCTCTGGACGGCAATGACCGGCATAGGTTCACCGGCGACGCGAGTTTCTGGATTTACGGCCAGCACGACCCCACCCGCGCGGGGCGGGCCGACTCGGTTGGCACCTTCCAGGATAAGTTCCGTATTCTCGTCTTCGAAAAATGTACGGCACCCTTCCATTACAGGGTGGTTGCGGCCCCGCGCCGTCAGCTGCAGTTCAAAGTTTTTCTCGTACTGGCCGGTCCACTTGTCCCCAATCTCGACCGGGAATAGTTCGGCGGCGGGTGTATCCCCGTAACCGCCATCTCCGAAGGCGCTGTAGCCTCCCATAAACAGAACGCTTCCGCCATTTTCCACGTAGGAGGTAAGGTATTCCAATTGCAGCGAAGTGAATTCTTTGCTGGCTATAGAGCCAATGATAATAACGTCGAAATACTCGAAGTCACCCTCGCGGGCAGGCAGGCCACGACTGAGGTCAATGCCGGGGTCCTTGCCCTGCAGCAGGAACCGGTCCTTGCGAAGTTTTGCCATAGCGGTGACGTCGGCGTTGGGGTCACTGACCAGGGTGCGCCGGAGGAAGCGATATTCTGCGCGGACAGAGCCCTCGACCATGAGCACTTTAAAGGATGGATCGACCACTCGGGCGGTGAACGTGCGTTCATTGTTTTCCTGAACCACTTCCTCTGGCAGGGCGGGCAGGGAGACGGTCAGGCGGTGGACACCAGTTTCCTGGGGCACATATTTCAGCTTCACACTGCGCGTGGCGTCCTCGGGGGGCAGTTTAACCGTTGATGTCGTGATTGTTTCGCCGTCCCGTGACAGTGTCAGTTCGACGGTGCGCCGGGGCGCGGAGTAGTCGGCAAGCCCTATGCCTTTCACAGGAATGGAGAGCTCGGCCTCGTTTTGGACGATAAGTTCCGGTGTGTTTGGCAGGTCTCCGATACCAAGGTCAATGAATTCACCACGCTGCGACAACTTGCCTCCCACCGCGACGGAGAAGAAGGGTACGGGCACCTCTCTGGCGACTCGGGCCGGGCTCGGGCCGAAGGTAGAGACACCGTCGGAGAGCAGGACGATTCCCGATAAACTTTCACTCTTCATGCGGTCCGCTATTTCTTCCATCGCCTGTCCCAGCCCAGTGGCTCGCCCGCCGGCTTTCAAGTTTTCCAACTCATCCTTTCCGGACAAGTTGCGGCTGGTTTCATCGAACGCAAAGAGCTTGACATCCTGCGATGTCTGTATTTCACCCAGTATCCCTCCCTTGTCACTGGCCAGGAAGCTGCGGGCCGCATCCAGGCGTGAGCTCCCCCCGACGGCATCCTCAATGGACATGCTGCGGGAGGTATCGACCAACACGGCCGTCTGGGCGCTCTGGAGTTCCGTTCGGGTCATTCGGATTACGGGTTTCAGCACGAAGAGAGCGGCCACCAGGATGAGTAAAGCCCGCAGGCCGGACAGGAGCCAGAATTTGCGCGGGGTCAGCAGGTCTTGTTTCCGGCGGTAAAAGAAGTAGGACACAACGGCTGCAATGCAGCCCAGCCCCAGCACGAGCCAGGCCGGCCAGCTGCCCGTTAATGCGAAGTCCCACTGCGTCATACCAGCGCGTCCTTCCGTCTATCGAAGAAAACGATTATCGCTTCATCCATACGTTGGCTACCCAGGCTTCGCTCAGGCCGAGGACGACCGCCGCGAGAAGAAGCACATCCCATAGGGGCCATCCCTGCCGTCCGCGCCGCAGCGCAGTGACGCCGTCGGCAGGTTCATCGAGCACGGTTGTGTTGATGTTTTTCAGCTTCGATTGGACTTCCTCGGTGGATACGAACTGCAGCTCTCCTTCCGGGGCGGGGATATTCACGGCGAATCTCTCGTGTTGCTCGGCTCCGTCGGCACGGTACGAGATTCGATATACGCCCGGCTGTTCGGTACGGCGATAGATGACCTGTTTTTTGTTATCGTTGCTGCCTTTCAGCGAATCGCGTATCGGTTCGTCTCCCTCTGCTGGAGGGCGGAGCACCTCTATCTCGCCCCCCCCTCGCGCGCTGACCTTGCGGATGCTGTAGGGCGCGCCGACTTCGATGGAAAATTGTTCATTCTCCATCCGACCGGTGTAGTAAATAAGCTGGTGAATCAAGGGCAGGAAGGACGGCTGCAGAGGCAGATTGCTCCATTCGGTACCGGCCCCGGTGGTGAAGACCAGGAATGCGCCCGATTCCCGGCGGTTTTCGACCAGGAGCGGTCCTCCGTCCAGTGACAATAGGGGAGTTCCCCCTGCGTCGGCCGAAAGGCGCATCTGGTGGAATCCTTTAACCTGGACGCCATCAAATGCTATGTCATCTCCGAGGGGGCGCAGGGCAGGGTGTTGTCGATTGATACTGGAGACTGTCCGTGGTCCCTCGTCTTTGCCAATGGTAACGGTTTCACCCAGAGCGGCCGGCAGGAGCGGGACTCCCTGTCCATCCGAATTGCGAAACTCTCGATTAATTGTGGCTTTATCCAGCCTTGGGCCGCAGAACAGCAATACCCCACCGCCGCGTTGAACATAATTTCGCAGTAGAGTGCCCCATCCGGCGCGGACACGCTTGAGGCCGGCAATGACAACGCAGGCGTATCTGTCCAATGCGTGGTTTGCCAGCTCAGAAGGCCGAATGACGTCGGTGCTCAGCGGCGATTCGGCACTTCCTCGGTTCCGTCCGGCATTGAGAGCCAGGCGCAGGTAGAATCCCGGTTGCTGATAGCGGTTCGCCTGAATGCTTCCGGTGACCAGCAGCACCGGTATTTCTTCAAGGGCCTTTAGTGCAAAATAGCGCCTGTTATCCGCGCCAAGCGCGTCGCCCTCCAGCGTGATGCGACCCTGGTGCCAGCCCGGTTCATCGAAGGTTGGCGCAAAGGAAATACGCTTTCGGGAGTCAGCGGGCACGGTAATATCCATGCTATCCACCTTGTTGCCATTGATGTGGAGATCCAGGCGGGAGCTGGCGGCGGAATCTCCGGTGTTGTGTACGGCGCAGAACACGGGAGTGGCCGTGCCCGCGACACAGACTCTGCCGCCGAGGTTGACATCTACCAATGACAGGTTAGTCTCTACATCCTTTGCCACGTTAAGTAGGTGTACCGGAACGTTCTCCGGCCAATTCTCAAGCTTTTCCGGGTCTGGGATCTCGTCCCAGCTCGCTTTTTGCATATCTGAAATGACGTAAGTCACCTTGCGCGGTTTCGTGCTGGCATCGACTGCTTTCCGGGCACGGTCAAGAGCTCCCGCGACAGCTCCACTCCCGTGTCCACACTTCATATCCTCCAGTTTGGCGCGCAGAGAGGTGATGTTGGTGCTGGGGGTAGTTTCGGAGACGGTGTCCGGCTGAAACGTCACGATAGAGGCTGAATCTTCGGATTCGAGGTTATCGATGACCTGCAGTGCAGCTTCCTTGGCGTTCTGGAACGACGAGGTGCCCTGGTTGGAGGCCCGCATGGACGCTGTGTTGTCGAGCACGATTATCGCCGTGGTAGGGAGGTCGGACTGGCCGGAGCCGGCGGACCAGATAATTGGTTTTTCCAGAGCGCCAATAATACAGGCCAGCAACAACATGCGCAGCAGAAGAAGCAGCCATTTCTTGAGCCGCTCACGGCGCGCCACACGGCGGTCGAGCCGGCGAAGGAAATACAGAGTGCTGAACGGCACACGCTCCGCTGTGCGCCGGTAAATCAGGTGGACGATAATCGGTAGAGCCAGGGAGGCCCAGAGCAGATGAATCATGTTCGAGTACTACTTAGTATTTATGTTGTGCGAGACGGCGCATGATTGCACTACTGCCGGAACTTCTCCCGCCTTTCCAGGTAAGAGGCCAGCATCACTTCGAACGGCGTGCTTGTCCGCGCCAGTTTAAAATCGATGTTTCGTTTCAGACACTGTTCCCGGTAATACGTAATGAACTCCTGTATCTCTCGGCGGTATTCGTCAGCGATTGCATCCGTCCGGGTCTGGAGTTCCTCCCCGGTTTCAAGGTCTTCGAACTGGACGAGACCGCTGAACGGAAAATCAATCTCGGCCGGATCAAAGACGTTGAAGACGAGCACTTCGTTGCGATCATGGCGAAAGTGGTCAAGCGCGTTCAGAATCTCGTCCTGATTGTCCAGCAGGTCGCTGATGACCACGACCAGTCCGCGCCGGCTGCTCATCCGGGCCATTGAGTGGAGGGGCTCCGCCACCTCGGTCGGCCCCTCCAGCGGGGTCGCTTCCAGCGTGTCGAGAATATGCTTCAAGTGCGCCGGGCCGCCGCCAGGGGGGACAATGTTATGTAGCTCGCTCCCAAAGGTTGCCAGGCTCACCTGGTCGCGCTGCTGGATGCCCAGATAGGTGAGGGCCGCTGCGAGATAGAAGGCGTAATCTCCCTTGCTGATCCCGTCGCCGGCATAGCTCATGGACCCGCTTGAGTCCACAAGTATGCGTAAAGTCATGTTCGTCTCTTCTTCATATTCTTTCACATACATCTTGTTCGTCCGAGCATACACCTTCCAATCCAGGTCTTTCAGGTCATCGCCCGGCATGTATTCCCGGTATTCCGCAAATTCGACACTGGACCCTTTGAAAGGACTGCGGTGCAGGCCACTAATGTAGCCTTCGACCACCGTGCGAGCCAGCAGCTGCAGGTTGTCTATCCTGGACAACTTCTCGGGATCGTAATACTGACTGTGCAGTCCCTTGGGCATGGCTACGGTATAGGGGTAAAAATGGGGAGAAGGCGAGGGTCAGACCGAGGGGAGGTCAGCTTTCCTGTGCGGCCGTCTGCTTCTCTGCCTCTTTCTCCTTTTGAGCTCTCTTTGCATAGGTTCTTTCGTCCGGTTCTGGCACTTCGTCTACAAGCCAGTCGATAACGTCGTCTTCTTCGATACCTTCACTGTCGGCATTGAAGTTTGTGAATATCCGGTGTCGGATCACAGGATGGGCGACTGACCTCACATCGCTGCAGGAGACATTGAACCGACCGTTCAACAGTGCCCGAGCCTTGGCACCCAAAAGGAGATATTGTCCGGCTCGCGGGCCGGCGCCCCATTCTAGATAGTTCTGAATGAAGTCCAGTTCTGACCCTTCCGGCCGCGTGGCTCTGGCAAGGTCAGTGGCATATTGCACGACGTGGTCGCTGACAGGCACCCGTCGGACGAGCTCCTGAACTTTCAGGATTTGTTCCCCCTTCAGCACCTTATTTGGTTGTCCCTGCTCGACTCCGGTTGTCGCTTTCAGTATGTCGATTTCCTCGTCGCGGCTGGGATAATCGATCAGGATGTTCAGCATAAAACGGTCGAGTTGGGCTTCGGGCAGGGGATAGGTACCTTCCTGCTCGATGGGGTTCTGGGTGGCCAGCACGAAGAATGGTCGCTGAATGGGATAGCTTTCGCCGGCGGCCGTGACACGGTACTCCTGCATGCATTCCAGCAGTGCCGCCTGCGTCTTGGGTGGTGTTCGGTTTATCTCGTCAGCCAGCAGTATGTTGGTAAAGACCGGGCCCTTATTAAACTTAAATCGCCTTTCCTGGGTGTCCGGGTCTATCTCCAGTATTTCGGTACCGGTGATGTCGCTGGGCATCAGGTCGGGTGTGAACTGGATTCGATGGAAATCCAGATCCATTACCTGTGCCAGCGTACGGACCATAAGGGTTTTGGCCAGACCCGGTACGCCTACGACAAGGCAGTGACTCTGACAGAAGAGGGTGATAAGTATTTGGTCCAGCACTTTGTTCTGTCCGACGATCACCTTCTTTATCTCATTGAGCAGCTTTTCCCGCACAGAGCCCATCTTATCGATGAACTGCTGTACGCGCTCCTTGCGGCTCTTTTTGACTTGCTCCGAGGTCACAATTGCCTCCAGCGCGAAATAATGGAGAAATTTCCCGGTAGATTCAATGGGTCATGGCGTAAAGGACGATGTTAACCCCGAGCTGTGTAGCATCTTCCGATGCTATGTCCCTGGCGAACGGATGCTGAAACGGCCGCCATCCACCGCCGAGTCCGTACCGGGAGTAGATGACCGGGGTGGTGCCGCCCATCTCTATGCCTTCCAGCGGAAGAAGCGGCAGTTTAGTCTCAGTTTTTTTCGCATAGGTGCTGTAGTCTACCTTTTTGATCTCATGCAGTACACTGTAAACGGAGTGATTCTTGGATAGCGGGGAAAGTTTGTTACCGGGCAGCACGCGCGATATCTGTTCCCGAAAGGCGGCGTCGAATCCGCGTCGCCCGCAGCAGGCGGACGCCAGCAAGAAGCCGCCGCTCTCCAGGTAGCGTCGCAATGCCTTGACCTGTTCCTGGCTGAGCTGGAAGTCGTGATGTCCGGTAAGGTAGAGGAAGGGATACTGCTGCAGGTTCGAGGACGTGAGGTCAACTGTGTTGCGGCGGAAGGTCACTTTAACCGATGTTTGCTTGGATACAGCCTTCATGAGATTCATTATGGCGTTGGGCTGGGTATTCCAGTTATCCCCAACGCTGGCCTGGACGAACATGAAGTCACCTCGAGTTTCCTTGTCCTTTTCATGGTAGATTTTGGCCTGTCCCTGATAGCGTCCGGCGCGGTAGGTACCCAGCGTGTAGGTGATGAGGTTGAGTCCCAGCTTCCGGGCGTCCGAGGGATGAACCCCCATCGAGCCTTCGCGAACGTGGCCCGACCACCCGCAGCTCAGGTCGTAGCGACTGATGATGATGGGAGTACGGCATCCGACTTCGAGGCCGTAGAGCACAGGCGGTCCTTTCTTCCCCTCAATGTCAGGCACGTCCCGGATGTACTGCACAGTCTCGATGTCGTAGAAGGAGTGGTATACGGGGTGTCGCGGTGGCAGGCGGCGGAATTCGCGCCCCGGGAACACTTTCGACATCTGCTTGATGAACGCCTTGAAGAATTCGGGCTGGCCAAAGCACGTGTCTCCCCACACTGTGCCTCCGCTTCGCACGAACTGTCGTATTTTTTTGACCTGAGCGTCGGAGAGGCTGAAGCCGTGGCTGCCGGTGTAATAATAGACCGGGTACCGTGCCGGGTCCGGCGGGAAGGATTTCAGTGGTCCCCGCTTGCTGGTGTACCGGAAGTCCAGTTCTTTATTGGCCTGATTCAGCAGCGTTTTTATGTCTCCGGGGTCCTTGTTCCAGTCGTGATACTTGACTGACTTGCCTTCTCGCTTGACCGTATAGACCTTCCCGTGGGTTATTTTGGCGACGAGAGGTGGGGGAGAAGGCGGGCGTTTCTTCTCGGTCCGGCGCTGGGGGGTGACGGGAAGGGGAAGAGGAGGGAGGCCTTCGCCCGCCTTGCGCCTCTGGGATTTACCAGGTTCCTTGGAGCCGCATGGCCCCTCGGGCAGTTCGACAGCGGTGGCCGAACCAACCACAGATATGACCATTGTTACTGCCAGCGCAGTGCGTAACAGATATTTCATCATGCTAGTCTCCCTTCCCTGATCAGGTCCAAATGGAACGCCCAGCATCCATTAGTACGTATGTTATTCCTGCATCCTGTTCAATACACCCTTCTTTTTCCGGTCAATATTGTAATGCTCCCTTGACGCCACGTCAATTCCTCGCGCCGATTGTACAAGGGCTGTCCCGGGTTGATGGGTGACCCCCCCGGGCCGGATATCCCCCGGTTCCGGGAGGCGGCGCCGAATCTTTCAGGGTGCGTTTGTTTGCTGCCGCCGGTTGATCTTGAAACTCTTTTGCCAAGGTCGCCCGGACGCGATCAGAACTCACGCACCCTGGAGACGATTCAGCAACTCAGCCAGCCAGGCCCACCCCCCATCAACGGGTCAACATCAACCCGGGACAGCCCTCGCAACCGTCGTAAACGGCTTGTTAACCGCGGAACCGTGTGCTAAACTAAAAAATGGAAGCGTAGACTTTTATGGTCACTGGAACTACCCGTGAACGTCGCACTTGTCCACGACCCCACCACCGCGCAGACACCGCAGGATGAACTCCCTGAGGACCATGGCGCGGAGTACGATGACCGGCGGACCATCAATGCTCTGCTTGAGGCCATACGGAGCAATGGGCATAGCGCGACCGATCTTCTGTTAACGGACGATTTTCAGCAGGAAGTGCGGCATGTCGTACCAGACCTGGTCTTTAACATAGCAGAAGGTAGGCAGGGCCCCGGACGGGAGTCGGTGGTGCCGTCCTGGCTGGAGCACGTGGGCATACCCTACACAGGCTCCGATGCCCGGACCATGGCCGTTACCCTGGATAAGCACATGTCCAAGGCGCTGGCGCAAGCGCACGGGATTCTGACTGCCGGATGGGACCTGCTGGAAAGCAAAGAGCAGGTAGAGGACGTCGAGTTGTCCGGGCCGATGTTCGTCAAGCCCAACGCAGAAGGCTCGAGCATGGGCATCAGGCGCAGTTCAGTGGTGCGGAGCGAAGAAGAACTGCGGGAAGCAGCGACCTGGGTTATTGAGAACTACCCGCAGGGCTGTCTGGTCGAGGAATTTCTGCCGGGCAGAGAATTCTGCGCCGGTTTCCTGGGGAACGCAGATCTGCAGGAATTGCCCGTCGTCGAAATCAAAACCGAAAACGGTTATTACCCTTACGAGGATAAGTCTCGACATCGGAAGGACCTGGAATGCCCGGCCGAAATCTCCGCCACCATGCGGGAGAGCATACTGGAAATGGGGCGGCGGGCGTACCGGACCTTCCGCTGCCGCGATCTGGGCAGGGTCGATATCAAGCTGGACAAGGACGGACAACCCAGATTCGTGGAAATAAATCCGTTGCCCGGGCTCTCGCCCGATTACAGCATCTTTACTCATCAGGCCCGGGCGGCTGGGCTCAGTTTCAAAGAAACCATCGGGCGTATCATTCATGCTGCGACCTGCAGATGCGGCCCGAGGGAAGGAGAATAGATTATGGACGACCAGTTTGACGACTGGAAATGGCAGATGCGGAACCGCATCTCAACTCTGGAGGAGCTGCTCCGGTCCGTGCGGGTCAGTCCCGGGGAAACGGAGGGAATCCAGAAAGCGGGACAGAGTTTTGCCTGGGCCATTACACCGTATTATGCCAGCCTGATGGACCCGCGGGACCCGGACTGTCCGATCCGGAAGCAGGTTGTGCCCAGCGAGGAGGAGTTGAATGATGACCTGGGCGTGCCTGACCCTCTCGAGGAGGGGAAGCATTCACCCGTTGATTCGGTCATCCGAGTTTACCCGGACCGAATTGCCTTCACGGTCAGCAAAGAGTGTCCCACCTACTGCCGGCACTGTCTGCGCAAAAAAAGGGTGGTGGGGGAGGATGGCTGCTCGATGACGTGGGAGAAGATAGAGCAGGGCATACAGTATGTCCGTGAGAATCCGGAAATACGGGACGTGCTTCTGACGGGCGGCGACCCGCTTATGATGTCCGATGAGCGGCTGGAAAGAATACTGTCCGCCCTGCACGACATCCCTTCCGTCGAGGTGTTGCGGATTGGGAGCCGCGCACCCTGCACGCTGCCCCAGCGGATCACGCCCGAGCTGTGCGAGATGTTGCAGAAGTATCATCCTCTCTACCTCAACACGCAGTTCAATCACGCCCGGGAGATCACTCCCGAGGCGGAGGAGGCTTGCGCCCGGCTGGCTGATGCGGGCATACCTCTCGGAAACCAGACGGTGTTGCTGAGGGGTATAAACGACGATGTGTCTACACAGAAGAAGCTGGTGAGGGAGCTGATGCGGATTCGCGTCCGGCCCTACTACCTTTACCAGTGCCAGGTTCTGACGGGCACGCGTCATTTCCGCACCCCCGTCGAGTGCGGCACCGAGATAATACGGAATCTCCAGGGGTGGACGTCCGGGCTTGCAGTACCGAAGTTCGTGGTGGATACCCCCTATGGCAAGATTCCGGCCGGTCCGGATTACATGGTGGGCCGCCGCGGCGACAAGATGGTTCTCCGGAGTTTCGACGGACGGCGATGGGAAGAACCCAATCCGTTGCCCGAAGGCGACTCGGAACCGGCCGTGGAAGCGGATTCACGCTGCACCGAGTGCGGAAGCTGCAGTGTATCGGAGGAATGAGCAACGCGGCAGTTGCGTTTCTGTATTTCGCCACCGCAGGATGTCACTTGACCCGTGGGCTACATGACCGAAACAGCCGACACAGCACAAGTTCCAACCTTTCCTGACTTTCAGCCGCTCAGGGCAGGGCATCGCGACATTGTCAATGAGGCTGCAGCCGAGGCACAGCCACGCGCCAGCGAGATGAGTTTCGCGTACCTGTTCGGCTGGCGCGATTACATCCAGCCGCACATCGCCTGCTACGGAGACTCTCTGCTAGTACTGATGCATTCTTCCCGCGACGAGGCGTCCTATCTGCTGCCCCCACTGGGGGATGTAGAACGGGAAAAGATATTGCGAGACGCCCTTGAGGAAGCCTGCCGCCGGGGCATCGCTCGGTCGGCCGCGCGGCTGCCGGAAGAGCTGG
>Ga0207714_1002299_pt1 | contig 11655 bp, 15 predicted proteins | sample PonA232FremontCA_2_FD_187270 | JGI IMG/M metagenome (GOLD analysis project Ga0207714, IMG submission 187270) | Marine sediment microbial community from Fremont, CA, USA - Pond A23 Sediment 2 (SPAdes) | ecosystem: Environmental > Aquatic > Marine > Unclassified | place: USA: Fremont, California... | reverse complement strand
CCCCGCCGGCGACTGCCGACGAGATCGCGACCGACCTGATCGAACAGCGGCTGGCGGCCTGTGTCAACCGCCTACCCTGTGATTCGATCTACCGCTGGGAGGGGGAGATCCACGACGACGCCGAGGTGATCCTGCTGGCGAAGACGACCCCGGAACGATACGACCAGGTCGAAAAGCTCCACCCCTACGACGTGCCCTGTAGCGAACGGTTCGACGAGGACGGCGTGTTCCCCCGTTCGCCGACTGGCGGGCCGAGACGACACGGTAGTCTATACCGGTCGACAGAAGCCTTGATAAGTATGAGACCGGCACGGTAGTGCCACTCGAATTATCAAACGTTCTGTCCACCGGTATAAAAGAGTCTCCTGATCCAGGAGAGCGGATACATCGCCACCAGTGTTACGGGCTTTCGGGTCGAACACCGCGATAATGATACTGGTGGCTATACATTCGTGGAAATATCCGTCACCCCGGGAGTGGCCAAATTTTCAGTTTCGTATAGCCACCAGTATGAGAGATTCCCCCGCGGATCCATCGGCCGGGAGCCAGGCTGGTACTCCGACAGGCCGGGAACTGTGGGGCCGTGAAACGTCCCGGCGTGCCGTCGTCCACGGTGTGCCACGGTGCGACCCCGGGGTCGATCATGGGGGTGAAAACGGATCGTACTGTCAGGAAAGCGATTTCCAGGGGGGAGCGCCGAGCCGATGAACGAGCACACACAAGATCCCGAAATACCCCCTCCGGTTTCGGGCGATCCGACCGGGTGGCGACGGGAGCGGGGTGTATCGAACGGCTGGGAGCACGGCACCCTTCGGCGGGCTGTCGTCCACGGTGTCAGGCTGTACAACTCCGGCGCGTTCCATGAATCACACGACTGCTTCGAATCGGAGTGGTACAACTACGGGAACGGAACCACCGAAAGCGCCTTTCTCCACGGAATGGTCCAGGTTGCGGCGGGGGCGTACAAACACTTCGACTTCGAGAACGACGACGGGATGCGCAGTCTGTTCGAGACGGCGTTACAGTATCTGCACGGGACCCCAAAGGACTACTACGGGGTCGACGTTCTCGGCGTGCGAACGACTGTTACGAACGCGCTGGACGATCCGACCGTGCTGGATGGGTGGCAGATCGAACTGGACGGAGACCGGCCGCAAGCGAGACCGGGGGATTACGAATACGCCGATCTTCTCGAGTGAGACGCTCCGCGGCGTTTCGCCAGACGACCCCGGTGGTGATGTTCTAGACATCCGGACAGTTCTCATGAATGTAGACCATCCCCCAAAACTCGCCACGGATGTTGTATCGAACTCGACAGTTCGTTACCGGGCACAGACGATGCAAATCACGAGTACACCGGACGGGTCAACTGGCTGCGACGGGGTGATTGCAGGTCCAACCGACGTTCTCCTGCCTGAATACTTTCAAAGATAATGAAATATCATATTTAGATACTAAAGAAACTACTTTTATATTGGAGTGAATTCAACGTACATCTGAGATACACAGATGAAACTCGAAGACAGGACCTGTCTGGTCACAGGTGCGTCGCGGGGAATCGGTCGTGGTATCGCAGAGGAACTCGGAGAAGGCGGGGCGAACGTCGTCGTGAACTACAGATCCTCCGAAGACGAGGCCCGCGAGGTGAAAGGGGTTATCAACGAGGGTCCCGGACACGCCGTGCTCGCGCAGGGCGACGTCTCGAACATGGAGGACGTCCAGGCGATGCACGAGGCGGCCACAGAGGAGTTCGGGCAGATCGACGTCCTGGTCAACAACGCCGGGATCACTGTCGACAAGAAGTTCTCGGAGATGACACGCGAAGACTGGGACGCTGTGATGGACGTCAATCTGGGGGGCGTCTTCAACTGTACGAAGGTCTGTTACGACGACATTCGCACCGCCCACGAGGGTCGGCTGATCAACATTTCGAGTGTGGTCGGCCAGCAGGGGAACTACGGCCAGGCGAACTACGCGACGACGAAAAGCGGGCTCTTTGGCTTCACCCGCACCATCGCCCTGGAGATGGCGAGAGACGGGTCGACGGCCAACTGTGTCGCTCCCGGGTTCGTCGAGACGGACATGCTCGCGACAGTGCCGGACCGGGTGCGGGAAGGGATTCTCGAACGGATCCCACTCGACCGGTTCGCGGAAGTCGAGGACATCGTCGGTATCGTCGCCTTCCTGGCACGCGAGGAGTCGAGTTACATGACCGGGCAGGTCCTCGGTGTTAACGGAGGGATGGAATGGTGAGCGACGTTCTGATAGCAGGCGTCGGGATGACGAAATTCGAGGCCGCGCCGGAGCGGACCTCGCGTGACCTGTTCGCCCAGGCCGCCGGCGAAGCCTTCGACGACGCCGCCGTAACACCGGACGCGATCGAGGAACTGTTCTACGGCAACTTCATGGGCGAGTTCGCGGAGACCCAGGGCCACCAGGGTCCACTGATGGCCGACGCGGCCGGGATTGACGCACCCGCGACGCGGGTCGAGAGTGCCTGCGCATCGAGCAGTGCCGCCGTCCGGATGGGCGTCAGCAAGATCCGGAGCGGTCAGGCAGACGTCGTCCTCGTCGGCGGAGCGGAACGGATGAAAAACATCTCGACTGCGGAAGGGACAGAGGCTCTGTCCGCGGCCGCGGACGCGCTCTGGGAGATCCGTGCCGGTGTCACCTTCCCGGGCGCCTACTCGCTGATGGCGAACCGCTACTTCCACGAGTTCGGCGGGGGCCGGGAGGACCTCGCACACATCGCGGTGAAAAACCACGATAACGCAGTCGAGAACGAACTCGCGCAGTTCAACAAGGCCATCGAGGTCGAGGACGTCCTCGGTGCACCGACAGTCAGCGCTCCGTTCGGCCTGTACGACTGCTCGCCGATGACAGACGGTGCGAGTGCAGCCGTGCTCGTGAGTGAGTCCTACGCGGCGGAACACGGTCTCGAAACGCCGGTCGCGATCACCGGCTCCGGACAGGCAAGCGACGGCCTCGCGCTCCAGGATCGCGCATCGATCCCGCGGACGCCGGCGGCCGAGACGGCAGGTGAGATGGCGTTCGATGACGCCGGGATCGACCACGGTGACGTCGACTTCCTCGAAGTCCACGACTGTTTCACTGTCGCGGAAGCGCTCGCACTCGAAGGCCTGGGCTTCTACGAGCCTGGTGAAGCGATCACGGCCGCGCGGGACGGTGAAACGACCAGAGACGGTGACCTGCCGGTGAACCTCTCGGGTGGACTGAAGGCGAAAGGCCACCCGGTCGGTGCGACCGGCTGTGCACAGATTTCGGAGGTGACGAAACTGCTCCGTGGCGACCACGTAAACAGCGATGCAGTGAGTGACGCGGACGTCGCGGTGACGCACAACGCGGGTGGGACCGTGGCGAGTTGTGTCGTTCACGTCCTCGAGGAGGTGGAACAATGAGCGACGCACGAAACGCCGGCTTCGACGACTTCCTCGACGCGATCGAGGAAGAGGAACCGTACTACTTGGAAGGAACGGAGGGCAACGGCTACCTCCCGCCACGCCGGATCGATCCGGCGACCGGAACGGAAGACCTCTCAGAGGAACCACTCCCCGAGACTGGTGAGATCCTCACCTACACACAGACCCACGTGGCCTCACCGCAGTTCGCGGACGACGCGCCGTTCGTCGTCGCGATCGCCGAGTTCGGGCCAGTGAAGGTGACCGGACAGCTCCAGGGTGTCGACCCCGAGGAGATAGAGATCGGCCAGGCAGTCGAAATCGGGATCGACCACACCGAGACGAACGACGAGCGGGTCGTCGTCTTTACACCAGCCTGATCAGGGCTCGACTGGGTGGTCGATCCCTTCCGAGAGTAGCTGTATATTTTCCGCTTCGTCGATAAACTGGGGATGGGCCCCCATCACGTACAGGATATCGCCCTCGTTGGTCAGGTTCCCGGTGTGGATCAGGACGTCGACCGACTGTCCGGCGACGCTCTGTGTCGTCCGGTAGATCGACGTGTCGACTGACGTACCGAGAATGTCGATCGTTCGTCCCTCTTGTTCGTCCAGACTCCCCGCGTCGCCGCGGGCGGAGAGACTGATCAGCTGTCGGAGCAGTCGCCGTTCGTCGAACTGATCGAACGGGTTGGCTGACTGTCCCGCGATCGTGACCGTCGGCGTAGTGAAAATCAGGAAGGTGGCGGCGCTTTGCTCGGTGCTACCCGGCAGCTTCCGGTACTCCGTGATCCAGTTGGTGAGCTTGAGATCACGTTCCTCACCGCTTATCCGAACGGTCTGGGTGAACTGCTGTTCGGTCATCCCCTGCTGTTCGTATCCCGTCGTCTGGAGTGTCCCCTCGGTGACAGCCGCCGGACTCGCACGCTTTTCGATCCCGTCGCCGAACAGCGCGCTACAGCCAGCCACTGCCACGACAGCGCCCCCGGCAACCGTCGCGATCGCGTCCCGTCGTGTGTGCATATCGGCACAGATGACGGTCGAATGTATATCCCTTGGGGCGCAAGCGGAGGGAAGCTACCGGGTCGCCATCGCCGCCCTCTCGAGTGCGATCAGCCGCACCGAGGTTGTCGTGTTGCTCTCTGCGTACGTCGCGTTTGTGCAGGCTGATCTGTTCCCCTGGATCGAGGATCTGTAGCCGGGGTCCGTGACGAGTCCGATGCCGGCCGCGAACTACTCCCCCGAGTGGGCGGCCAGTTCGGACAGCGTCTCTGCCTCCCGGAGCCCCTCGAGTGTGCAGTACCACGCCCCACGGACGCCACTTCGGTCGTTCTCGACGGCCGAGTTGAGCGCGATCAACGCCCCCAGCTCGAAGACGACCACGTCCGTTTCGTCGGCATTGATCGTCGCCTGCCAGTCCGCCGCGTCCATCGGTCCGGGCTCCCCGCGGTGCTGTTCGATCCGGTCGGTGACGGCTGCGTAGTGTGTGATCGCCGACCGTGGCGCAGTTCTGTAGCAGGCGAGGTAGTCGAACTCGGCAGTCGTGCGGGGGTAGGATCTGGGTGCCGGGTAAAAGCCCGCACGACAGCGGTCGAACGTCGGATCTCGCGTCGCAACGACGCAGACGCGGGCCGACTCCTCGGTGCCGTCCGGGGGGACTCTGTCGGGGTCGGACATCGCGAGTTAGCTGGCCGCATGTCCGATCATCAGTCTCACTCGGGCACCGAGACCGTGTGTCGCAACTGACCGACGCCCTCGATCTGTACCGTCACGCGGTCGCCGTCGGAGAGGGGACCGACCCCTTCGGGTGTCCCGGTCGCGATCACGTCGCCGGGTTCGAGTGTCAGATACGTCGTTATCTCCGCGATCAGCTCCGGCACCGAAAAGATGAGATGTTCCCGTGTCGAGGACTGTTTTTTCTCACCGTTTTGCCACAGTTCGACGGTTGCATCCGCCGGGACCTCTTGTGGCGTCGCGAGCACTGGCCCGAGCGGGGCCGCGCCGTCGAAGGCCTTCCCGCGGACCCAGTTCTGTTCACGGTCCTGGTCGTCGCGGTTCGACAGATCGACCATGCACGTGTAGCCAGCGACCACGTCCATCGCCTCGCTTTCGGGCACATTCCGGCACTGCTCGCCGATGACGACACCGAGTTCGGCCTCGTAGTCGATCCGCTCCTTACCGGCCGGGAGACGGATCTCACTGTCGTGACTGGCGACGGTGTTCGGCGGTTTCAAAAAGAGCAGCGGCCGATCGGGCAGATCCGAGTCGCGCTCGTCGGCGTGATCCGCGTAGTTCAGCCCGATACAGACGATCTTCGTCGGCTCACACGGCGGCAGAATCTCGATGGCACTCGGATCGTACTCCCGGTCAGCGAAGACGACCGTGCCGTCGGTGCCGGCCGGTTCGTCCTCGGTGAGCCACTCGCCGTCTCTGATACTGCCGGACGGATCGCGAAACCGTACCTTCTTCATGCGACCCAGTTCGCGGCCACGGGAATAAGATGTTGTGGTCCGGTGTTACGCGATGTCCCGGCTGGTATCGATCTTGACCTCCTCGACGAGGTTGAGTTTGATCGTGTCCGCCGGCGCGCGCCCGCCGCGGAACTTCGGAATCGAGAGCCGGTTTTCGATCTCGTCACCCGAGAGGTTCGTCTCCAGATCGAAGACGACATCGGCGAAGTGTTCGGTCGTGTCCCGGAGCGGGGGAACCGATCGACCCTTCAGACAGTGGAGGATCGCGAGACTGTTCGTGTTGAAAATGTGGTTCTGGAGGTCGTTCATGAAACTCCGGAACCGCGACGGTGGCTCCTGGGATTCGAGGACGTCCAGCGGGTCGACGATCAGGTTTGACGTCTCCGGGAGTGCGCTGACCAGTTTCCCCGCGTTGTCCAGTGGCGCTTCCCCGGAGATGTGGCGGACCGTCGGATCGCCGGTTTCGGTCGGCGTCGTCTCGATGCTGTCCGTGACGGCTTCGGCCGTCCGGTTCAGTGAGAGCCAGAGTGTGCCCCGGGTCGCCGTGAGTTCGTACAGAAACAGCTCTGCCTGGCTCGATGGCGGCGCCGAGAGAGCAACCATACTGCCGGCCGGTATGCCACCGTCGAGTTTTCTGTCGAGAACGTCGATTCCGGTCCGCAACCGATCGGCCATCTACATTGGGACTATGTCGCACCCCTGGTTAAAGATTCCGCCTCTCTCTCAGCTGTCAGTTCAGGACCGCTCTGTCGGGTGAGACGGCTTACTCGTAGCGGCCGCGGTGGCGGAGCGGGCACCCTCGAACAGCGCCCTCGCGACCGACCCCCACGCATCCCGAACGGTCGGGTGATCGAACGGATCGGGGACCGTCGGGACACGGCTGCGAACGGAGCGGGTCTCCGGCCAGGTCGCCGACTGCCCGACACCCGTCTCCCGAACGAGGAGCCCCGCGGGTGGAGCGCCGAGCTTTCGCGCGCTCCGGGCCGTGGTCCGTGTATCGTTGACGGACTGGCGCCGGTTCGAACTGACCAGCAGCGTCCGGTCGGCGTGGCGGAGCGGCCGGGCAGCGTCGGGGCCGATCCCGGGCGGGGAGTCGAGGATGACCACCCCCGGCCAGGTGGGCAGACGCGCGAGTGCGGCGTCGACCCGGTCCCGGCGTCCGGCAGTGAGGATGCGGACACCCTGAAACCGCTCCGACTCCACCGCGGCGTGTTCGACCGCACCCCCGTCTGCGACGTCGTCCACGCCGCCGAGGGAGTCGACACCGGCCTGATGGTGGAGATCAGGCATGTCACAGTCACAGTCGACGACGAGTGGCTGTCCGCCACTGTCCCGCACTGCGCGTGCCACGCCGAGTGCAGTTGTCGTCTTTCCACTGCCGCCCTTGCCGCCTGCGATCGCGAGCATACCGCTGCTGGTCCCGGCTTTGAGTATAAAGGTTCGTCCCAGCGATCTACTCGCGGCTGTGTCGTTTGTGGCGTTTCAGTACCCGATGCGTTCGATCTGCTGGAGGTTGTTCTCTGCCCCTTACTCCCGCCCGTGTCTCGTCAAGCAGTTCGGCAACCCGATCAACTCCACGGGCTCGGAGTTGTCCGGCGAGTAGACGACCATCTGGCCTTTCTCCATGTAGGGGACTTTGGATTCCAGATTCGAGGGGATGTTGACCGCCGAGATCGCGTCCTCGTCGCCGAGGTTGAGCACGACCGTCGTGTTGATCTGCTTGAAAACAGGATCGGCGATATCCTGCGGGTCCTGCGTGATGAGAAAGAGCCCGAGGCGTTCCTTGCGGCCCTGCTTGGCTGCCTCGGTGAACTTGCCGATCACCTTGCTCGCCTGGACTGTATCCGCGTCGGTGAGGAAGTTGTGGGCCTCGTCCATCCCGACGACAAGTGGTGTGTCCTTGATCCGGTCGTGGGTCGGATCGTTCGAGAGCTTCTCGTCGACGAGCAGCGAGGAGAGTGCGAGGACAACCGTCTCCGCGTACCGGCTCTCCGTGATGTGGTATGTCGGCACCACCGTCAGCCCGCCCGGCCGGACGAACTCGTGGACCCGTTCCGTGATCGGGCGGGCGTCGCCGTCGAAGACCGGCCCGAAACCGCGGGCCCGCCGGGAAACGGCGTCGAAGGTCGCCTCGTGGACCGTGCCGCTCTCGTCGAGTTCCTCCCGGAGGGCCGGATCGTCGAGAAAGGATCGAAACTGGTCGTAGGTGCCACCGTCGCCGTAGCGGTCCCGGAAGCGGGGGAGCAAGACGGTGACCAAGGCGGTGTACTGGTTGTCGTTGAACCCGCTGGAGGCAATGAGCCAGGGGTTGTCGTGGACCATCTCGAAAGGGATAGTGAACTCGACCTGTTCGGCCCGGTGGTGACTCGCCGAGTAGGTCGCGGAGCCGACTTTCGGGACGAAGGCGACGGTGTCGTCGTGGCCGCCGTGGGTGACTCCCTCGCTTTCGAGTTCCCGGGCGAACTCCTGGCCGTACTCGCCGTCGTCGTGCATCTGTGCGTACTCGTCCTGTGGATCGAACTGGACGACCGCCGGGGAAACCTCCCTGTCGGCACCGCTTTCGACCGGGTAGGTCCGGTCCTCGTCGAGATACTGCCGGAGGATGTTCTTCGCAGCGTGGGTCTTCCCGGATCCTGTCCCGCCGGCGATCAGCGTGTGCCGGAAGACGAGCGGATCGCCGTCACTGTAGCTGTCTTTCAGCCGGTAGTCGATCGTCGGCGGACGGGCCGCGGTCCGGACTTTCTGTCCGCCGACCGCGAGATGGCCGAGGAAGACGCCCTCGGAGGGCATCTTCAGCCCCGTTTTGATGTCTGCTTTCTCGTCGGCCCGGCGGACGACCGTCTCCGGTTTCGGGACGCGGTCGGTCATCCGCCGCTTGAGCTCGCCGCCGTCCTCGTAGAGCACCGCGACGGGATCGAGTGTCGCCATGAGTTTGAAATCTTCCTCGTCGATGCCCGCCGACCGCATCGCCCGGCGTGCGTGGATTTCGGTCGCATCGTCCGCGCGGTACTCCTGGGCGTACTCCAGCCCGCTGATCCGGCAGAACAGCCGTTCCCCGTCGGGGTAGGCGGCCAGCAGGTACGAGCCGATCCGGATCTCCCGGCGGTTGTTCGCCGTAACGTAGGCTCGCAGGCGCGTCTCGTCCTCGTCCTCGCTGATCTGCAAGCCGCCCGCCGCCGACAGCACCCCGATACCGCGGTCCGCGCCCGCCGGTGTCGCGTCGTAGGACTCGAACTCGCTGCTGTCACCAGCCTCCGAACCACCGCCGGAGTCATCGTTTGCTCCTGTCGTGCCGTCACCGGACTGGTTCCCGTCCTCGAGGTCGCTCGTGAAATCACCGAGATCGGTCATTACACCGTACAAAACTCCCGACCCACTAACCCGTTTCCCCCTCCGGGATAGATTAGACAGTCGTCGAATAAGGATTTAAGTTCTGTCGTACCGTTGGGGGTTGTAATGGTACCAGTGCCACACGACAGGTCCAGCAACGGGGGGGCAGTCGTCGGGTACGTCTGCCCACACTGCGGAAAAGAGTTAGATATGAACGCACAGTCGATGACCTGCATCGGCTGTGGATACGTTCCCAGACACGGAGCGGATTGATACTGGAGCTGAACGGACTCCGGTCGCGGGGTTGCCGACTCTCGACACGGAGTGATGGCCTACACGAGCGCGCCGTCGAGCCGGTAGCTTTTGATCGGTGACGACGTAGACTCGGGTATGTTACTGGTTCGCGGCTGGGCAGGCGACACCGCACTGACGGGAACGATCTACGAGGAGGGCGAACAGGCGCCCGAGTACAGCGGCTCACCCGATACGGAGGCCCCCTTCGTCTGGATCTGCGACGAGTTTTACGAGGTCGACAGCGGGGGGAGCACCCAGTTCATCGACGGGGAGGAGATCCGGATCGCCTTCGAATCACCGATGCCACGCGGCTTCGACAGCCGCGAGCAGGCAGTTGCGGCCGCGAGGGAACACCTCAAAACGCAGTTCGCCCGGCTCGGCCTCGATCGAACCGAGGTGGAAATCGAACTGGTAGCGGAAGCGACCGAGCAGGCACACCGGTAGCGCCACTCCGTCTCGATGTGCTCCTCGCTGAACGTCATAGCTCGATATCGTCGGTGAACCCCCACCGCTTCTGGTTGTACTCCAGTTGTTGACCGGTCTCGAAGACGTGTTCGATCCGCCGCCGGATCGTCTCTTTGCCCTGGCGGTCGATCTTGGCGAGTTCGTCTGCTTTCCCGACCGACAGCGGCGGGCCGCGCTCGCGTGCGACCGCACCGAGGAACTGCCTCGTGAGTTTCTCGCGTGTCGCCTCGTCGCGGGTGAACGCGTACGGCGCCTCGACGCGGTAGACCAGGTCGTCACGGGGGTCGTAGACCATGAAGAAGGTAACCTCGTAGGCCTCCCCGTCGAGGCTGCGCTCGTGGTCGAGTTGAATTGGTCCGTCGCCCAGGACGCCGTCGGTGCCGAGCCGGGACCGGAACCAGCCGGTGAACGTAAGCGAGTCAGTCAGCGGTTCCCCGTCCCCGTCGGTCCGTTCGAGAACCCGCCGGAAAAACGCCTGGTCGTTGACCCAGGGTGCGCCGACCTTCCGGCGGAGCTCCCGGGTGAGCGCTTTCGACGCGCTGTTTTTCACGAACCCTGTCAGCGGAATTCCACGATTGACGAACTCCTCGACGAGCCGGAGGTAGTTGCCGATGACGTCCGTGAACTCCTCGCGTTCGATGATGAGCCGTTCGAGTTCGGGATCGCGTTCGACCCACTTCAGGAGGCCGGTCGGGTAGATCGGGCCATCCAGCACGAGGATATCCTCAACGATATCGCCCTGTTGCAGCGCGTGTTCGCTCTCGGCGAGATACAGCGCCAGCGCGTGGACGACGACCTGTTCGTGGCGGTCGACCCGGGGCGCGCGGAGGATGCGCTGGCGGGCGTACCCCCGGTCGCCACCGTGCCACTCTGTCTCCCTGAACGTGGCCCCAGCGTCGTTGGTGTGAACGGTCATGACGATCGTCCGCGCGCGGTGGAGTTCCACGTCGGAGGGGACCGCCGCCATGGCCGCCTGGGAGACGTCGATCACGAGTCCGTTCTTGAACGTCGTCGGGTTGATCGTCCCGGCGTCGAGCCCGTGCTGTGTGGGGAACGGCTCCGCCGCGAGCGCGATGTCACTGGTCGTGACACGCCGGCGTCCGTGCTCGCCGAGTGGTTCCAGGACGACGTTCCCGTCGGAACCATACAGCGGATCAAGAAACTCGCTCCAGGCCTCTGCCGCGAGTTCCGTGTGGTCGGTGTCGTCGATCGAATCCGTCACGCGGCTCGCGAGCGTAGCGATGCCGTCGACGTGGACCGGATCGAGTGTCATGAGTCCGCCCCGCCGTCTCCCGCATCTCCGTCGCCGTCACCAGTGGGCTCCCCACCACCGTCGCCGCCGGCCCCGTCACCGTCGTCTTCGAGGTTCTGTTTCAGTGTCCGGAGCTCGGAGTCGACGTCGATATCGACCGGACCCTTCCGTGACTGCTCACCCTCGGTCCGTTCCGGTTGGTCTGTTTCTGTGTCGAACTCGTCTCTGATCCGCGACTGGAGCTGGCGCGCCTCGGCCAGGATCTCGCTGGCCTCGTCGGTACCGTCCTGGGCTTCGAGTGTCTGCTGGACGTCCGCGAGTGCGGAGTCAAGCCGCGCGAGTGTCGTCTCCCCCAGTTGTTCGGCCCGGTCGCGCAGCTCCGACCCCGCGCCACCCCGGGCGTCCCGTGGCTCCCGGCCGTCGAC
>Ga0207714_1002298_pt1 | contig 11659 bp, 8 predicted proteins | sample PonA232FremontCA_2_FD_187270 | JGI IMG/M metagenome (GOLD analysis project Ga0207714, IMG submission 187270) | Marine sediment microbial community from Fremont, CA, USA - Pond A23 Sediment 2 (SPAdes) | ecosystem: Environmental > Aquatic > Marine > Unclassified | place: USA: Fremont, California... | reverse complement strand
CGGAACTCGCTCAGCGCCTGCCGGCAGACCCAGGCGCCCACGGCGGGAATCAGGCCGGTCTCCTCGGCCACGGGAATGAACTCCGCCGGCGTCACCTCGCCCAGCAGCGGGGAGTCCCAGCGCAGCAACGCCTCGAAACCCAGCAAGGCCTGGTCGCCCAGCCGGTGCTGGGGCTGGTAGACCAGGGACAGTTCCTGGTTGTCCAGAGCATCGCGCAACGCGAAGCGAATCAACGAGCGGTGGCGCTCGTCCGTCTGCTCGCCGGGCGCCAGCGAGCGCACCTGCCGGCGGCCCTCGGACTTGGCCTGGCCGGCGGCGTGGATAGCACTGTGCAGCGCCATCTGGGCGTCGTCGTCCGGTCCCATGGGCGAGACCCCGATATAAGCATTGACCCGGACCGGATCCTGGCTGGTGGACAACGGGGTTTCGAACAGGCGGCCCAGTTGCTCGGCCAGATCGCCGGACGGTTCGTCCACAATGGCGAGGAACTCGCTGCCGCCGGTGCGACAGACGCGCTCCGGATCGTCCACCAGGTCCAGAAGCCGGGCGGCCATTTCACACAGGACTTCGTCCCCGATGGCGTGGCCGAACGCCATGTTCACGTACTTGAAGCCTGCCACCCGGACACAGAGCGCGACCGCGCCGGATCCGGGCGGGTGGTCGGCCAGCCGTTGCTGGAAGCCGGTCTGGGACGCCAAGCCCGTGACCGGATCCCGGAGCCCGGCCTCGTCCGCGCGTTGGCGCTCCTCGTGCAGACGTTGCTGCTGTTCCCGCAGTCGGGCCTGGGCCTTTTCCAGCGAAAGGGCTTCGTCCGCGCGTTCACAGTACAGCTGGTGGCTCTGGCGCATGCGCACAAACAGCAGCACGATGGCGCCCAGCATGAATATGGCCAGGATCAGTTGCGCCGAATTCATCTCCGGAACGCCGGCGACGACCAACATGACCACCACGGGCGCGAGCATCACGACCATGCCGGGCCAGTACAGCCGGGGCGCATAGCTCAAAGTGGGTTGCGCGACCACGGCCGCTGCCGTGAGCACCAGCACAAAGGTGCTCTGGTAGGCGGTGGACAGTTCCGGGAAGAAGAGGATCGGCAACACGCCCCACCCGGCGCAGGCCGCCCAGTGCAGCGGTGTATACAGGCGCAGCCAGGCCCGGGAGCCGAGTTGGCCCAGCGTGGTCAGTCCCAGCAGGCTATTGCAGGCCAGAATCCAGCCGGCCCAGATCAGGATGCCGTCCAGTCCCGTATCCGGATACAGAATCAGGGCCACGGCCAGCACCGCCATGCTCGCCATGAAATGCACACCGCGCACACTCTCGCGCAAGCGCTCGATCAGCCATTCATGGCGGGCGGGAGCATCCTCTTGGAGGCGGGTCGGGGGCATACTGCGCCTTTGTTGTTGTCGTTTTGCAGTTCCGACTATAGAGGGGTGTGCGGGGGGTCACAAGTGGCGGGGCAGGCGGTTGGGGCAAGGATTGGTAGGGTGCGCCGTGCGCACCGGATTATCTGGGGATTGCCAAGTTCATCCATGGACTTGGCCCTTCGGGCTTCGCGCAAATTTGTGGAACAGAAGGTTTAACCGATTTGTCAGGAGCAAATCGGGACCGCCGCAGGCGGGTCCGCAGGACGCGCGCCAGGGATGGAGTGCGCAGCCAAATGCTCCCCCTCCACCAGACATAAAAAAATCCGGCAGAGCCGGGTTCCTGTTTGTAGGGTGCGCTGTGCGCACCTTTGCATGTACTAACCGGGTTTAGTCTTTGATTCCCGCTTTCCCGGTGCAGGTTGCCGGGATTGCGCACTCCATCCGTGGAGTGCGCCCTTCGGGTTCAGCCGGCTGACGCCGGCTTCACGCAAATTTGTTCCCGACAAACTTGTGCGGGGTCCATCCCTGGACCTTACCCTTCGGGCTCCGCCGGCTAAAGCCGCGTTCGCGCAAATTTGTTCTCGGCAAATTGGTCGAACAGAGGGTTCGAACCAAATAGTCCCATCCGCCAGACATAAAAGGACCGGCGCCAGGCCAGGCCAGGCGTTTTCGATAAAGGGGAGTGCAATGGCGTATCGGGCGGATTGCCAAGTCCATCCATGGACTTGGCCCTTCGGGCTTCGCCGCCTTTGGCGGCTCCGCGCCAATTTGCTCCCGGCAAATTGGTCGAACAGAGGGTTCGAATGGAGTGCTCCCCCTCCGCCAGACATAAAAAAACCCGGTTTATCCGGGTTTTTTTATGTCTGGCGGAGGGGGAGGGATTCGAACCCTCGGAACCGGTTAAGGTTCGCGCGATTTCGAGTCGCGTGCTTTCGTCCACTCAGCCACCCCTCCGGAAAACGATTGTGGTGGCCATCCTGATTTTTGATGAACCGGCATACTAACGGCGGAGGGGAGGGATTGCGAGGTCCTTCCCTGGACCTCGCCCTCCGGGCTCCGCCGGCTAAAGTTGGCTCCGCGCCGGTTTGTTCCCGACAAACCGGTCGAACCTTCGGAACCGGTTAAGGTTCGCGCGATTTCGAGTCGCGTGCTTTACTCGGCGGCTGCGCCGCCTCGCCCTTCGCACCCATAGGGCATAAAGGCCGTCGCCGCTAACGCGGCTCCGTTCGCTTCGGCCGCTAACGCGGCTCCGTTCGCTTCGGCCGCTGACGCGGCCTCGCGTCGTCCACTCAGCCACCCCTCCGGTGACCTGATTGTCTATCCCGGCGGTGGTCGCCAGCAGCGCGAAGTGCGACAGTTTAACGGCTATAAGGCGGTTTTTGCAGCCTAGATTGCATGATCAGGCGTGCGGGCCGGTCGTGATGGCGTCCCGGGCCCTTCGGCCCAGGCGAAGGGTCGTATCGCGCAGGTCCTCGACCATCATGTAGAGACAGGGCAGCAGGACCAGGATGATGGCCGAGGAGAAGAGGATGCCGTAGCCCAGGGAGATGGCCATGGGGATCATGAAGCGCGCCTGGAGCGAGGTTTCGAAGATCATGGGCGCCAGGCCACCGAAGGTGGTCAGGGTGGTGAGCAGGATGGGACGGAAACGGCGTACGGCGGCCTGGACGATGGCTTCGTGGGCGTCGGAGCCCTGGTCGCGCATGCGGTTGGCGTAATCGATCATCACCAGCGAGCCGTTCACCACCACGCCGGACAGGGCGATGATGCCCATCAGACTCACCAGGCTCAGGCTGTAGCCCATGACGATATGGCCCAGAATGGCGCCCACCAGGCCGAAGGGAATGGCCATCATCACGATCAGCGGCTGAATATAGCTGCGAAAGGGAATCGCGAGCAAAATGAAGATGCCCAGCAGCGCCAGGGTGCCGCTGGTAAAGAAGCTGTTCACCGCGTCGCGCATGCTGGCCTGGCGTCCCTCGAAACTCCAGGCCAGGCCCGGAAAGTCACGCACCAGCCCGGGCAGCACGGTTGAGCGCAGTTCGGCCAGCACCCGGCTGGTGTCGCCAATGGGCTCCACATTGCCCGTGACCGTCACGGTGCGCCGGCCGTCGCGGCGGTTGATGGTGGTGAAGGCGTTGCCCCGCTCGACTTGGGTGACCTGATACAGCGGCGCATAGCCGCCGTCCGGCAGGGACAGCAGCAGGTTCTCGATATCGGCGAGACTGTCCCGGCTGGATTCCGGCAGGCGCACCCGGACCGTGACCTCGTTGCGCTGGCGCTGCTGCTTCAGCGCCTCGGCGCCGTAGAAGGAAAAGCGGATCTGGCGCGCCACCTCCGCGGCCGTGAGTCCGGCCGCGCGGGCTTCGGGACGCAGCTGGAAATCCAGCTGCCGTTTACCGGGCGTATAGCCGTCATCTACATCCTCGACGCTGCTGAATTGTTCCAGGCGCCGGGCCAGGGCGCTGCTGGCACGGTCGAGCATGTCGATATTGCTGTGCGCGAGCTCCACGCTCAGCCCGGGACCGCCGCCCGGTCCGCCGGCGTCGGAGGCGAAGCGGATACTTTCCACGCCGGGAATCTCGCCCACGGCCTCGCGCCACAGGCTGGAGACCTTCGAGGTGGGAATGGGCCGGGTCTCCGGGCCGGTGAGATAGATGCGCAGTTCGGCCGTGTTTTCATTCACCCAGGCGACCACGCCCTCGCTCAGCTGGTCGCCGCCGTGCTCGGCCACCACCCGCTGGGCGGCGTTGACCATGCGCTCGACTACGTTGTCCACTCGCTCCCGGGGTGTGCCCACCGGCATTTTCAGGCTGGCGGAGGCGCGGTCGGATTCCACCTCGGGCATCAGGATCAGCCCCATGTGCCCGCTGATGGGCACGGCCAGCACCGACATCAGCAACGCCAGCCCGCCGGCGAGGCTGATGTAGCGGTAGCGCACCGTGCGCTCCACGAAGGGGTGGTAGCGATGCTCCACGAAGTGATTGAATCGCTCGGTGAAGCGCCGCTGCAATTGATGCAGACGGGAGCCGGCCTCGTTGTCCTCGCGTTCGCGGATATGGCCCAGATGCGTGGGCAGAATGATCAGCGCCTCGATCCAGGAGATCAGGAAAACGGTGACCACCACCGCCGGAATCATGATCCAGATCTTGCCGAACGAGCCCGGCACCATGGCCAGCGGCAGGAAGGCGAGCACATTGGTGAGAATGGAGAAGGTAATGGGCACGGCCACGTCCTTTGCCCCCTCCACCGCGGCGGCGACGGCCCCCATGCCTTGCTGTCGGTACTCGTAGATGTTCTCGCCGGCGACGATGGCGTCGTCCACCACGATCCCGAGCGCCACGATAAAGGCGAACATGGAGACCATGTTCAACGACACGCCCATGCCCGGCAGGAACAGAAAAGCGCCCAGGAAGGAGGTGGGAATGCCCACGGTGACCCAGAAGGCGAGCTTGAATTCGAGGAAGAGGCTGAGCAGCGCCAGCACCAGCAGCAAACCCAGGAAGCCGTTTTTCAGCAGCAACTGCAGCCGTTGCTCGTAGATTTCCGAGCTGTCGCCGCGCACCGCGATCTCGATACCCGGCGGCAGCTGGGCACGCGCCCGGGGCAGCATGGCGTGCACGCCCTCGGAAACACTGATGGGACTCTGCTTGCCCACCCGGAAGACATCCACGCCCGCCGAGGGCATGCCGTTGAAAGTGGAGTAGTCGTCAATGTCCTCGAACCCCTCGCTGACCTCGGCGATATCCGCCAGGCGCAGCACGGTGCCGTTTTCACGCACCACAATGGGGATGTCCTCGAATTCCCGCGCCCAGTCCCGGCGCTGTTTGACGCGCACCAGGATGTCGCCGCTTTCGGTCTCCAGGCTGCCGCCGGCGCGGTCCAGTGCCGAGCTCGCCACCCGGTTGGCCACCGTGTTCAACGTGAGTTCGTGCGCGCGCAGGGTCTGCTGGTCGATATCGATGTGGATCTCCGGACCCCGGTCGGAGTCCACCTCCACCTGGGTTACCGCGTCGGATTGCAGCAGGCTGTCCCGGACCCGTTCCGCCGCCGTGCGCAGGTTGCGTTCGTCGACGTCGCCGTAGATTTCCATGTCCATGACATCGCGCTTGCGGTTGGCCAGCGCGATTTCCGGTTCCTCGGCGTCGTCCGGGAAGGTGGTGATGCGCTCCACCGCCTGTTGCACGTCTTGATAGAGCTTTTGCGGGTCGGCGCCGGTCATGGCTTCCACCCGTACCCGGCCCGAATTTTCGCTGGCCGTGGCGCGCACTTCCTTGATGCCTTCCAGGCCGCGCACGGCTTCCTCGATGGCCAGGATTACGCCCTGTTCCACTTCCTCCGGGCTGGCGCCGGGATAGGGCACCGTCACATTGACCACATCCAGAGAGAAATCCGGAAAGACTTCCTTCTTGATCTGGCCGGCCATGAGCAGCCCGCCGGCGATGAGCAACACCATCAGCAGATTGGGTGCCACCCGGTGGCGGACCAGCCAGGCCAGGGGCCCGCGGGGGCTGCTGGCGGGATCGGGCCGGTTCACGCGTCCGGCTCCCGCTCGTCCGACGCGCTGTCATCATGGCCGTTCAGGCGCAGCGGCATGCCTTCGGTGACCACCTCGATGCTGGATGTGACTACGCGCTCGCCGGCGCTGAGTCCGTCGCGGATATAGACGGTGCCGGCACTGCGCAGGACTACCTCCACCTCACGGATCTCGAGTTCGTCGGCGTCGTTCATGACCCAGACCTGGTTGTCGCTGCGCAGCCAGGCGCGGTCGAGGGCGATCACATCCGCCAGCGCCCGCCCCTGAATCGAGGCGCGCACAAAGGAGTCCAGCAGCAAACGGGGCTTGCCCGCGTTGGCCTCCGAGCGCGCCAGCGGATCCGGTACCCGCACCAGAACACGGGCCATGCGCCCGGTCTCGCCCAGATCGCCGCGCACGCGCAGCACCCGGCCGCTGCGTGAAGCCCCCGGCGCCCAGGCGCCGTCGTGGAAAATCTCCACGGTCGAGGCCTCGCCGTCGCGCCGGGGCAGCTGGATCCAGGGCAGCTGGCTCACGGGCACGGACAGCTCCACCCGGTAGGCGTCGGTGCCGGCCAGCCGTGCCACGGTGGTCGCGCTCGAGACCTGGGCGCCGCGGGTGACCTCGCGCGCGAGTACCACGGCGTCGAAGGGCGCGCGCAGGCGGGTGCGCTGGAGGTTAAGCCGGGCCTGCTCCAGGGCGGCCTCGGCCGTGGACACGCGCGCGAGGGCGCGCTGCATCTGCGGCTGGCGCAGCATCAGCGCCTTCTCCTCGTCGGAGACCGGCCCATCCACCATCTCGAATTCCTGGCGGGCGACCACCTGATTGCCCTCTTCCAGTCGCAGCTCCGCCCGGGCCTGTTCCAGTTCCGCCTTGCGCTGTTCCACCGCCAGGGCGAAGTCGGCCGGATCGATGCGCAGCAGCAGTTCGTTGTTGTCGACCAGGTTGCCCGGCTCCAGCGCCGCCGTGGTTTCCAGCACCGAGCCGCTCACTCGAGGTTGCAGGGTCACCTCGCGTTCCGGATTCACTTCACCGAAGGCCTCGATTTCCGGGCTCTGATCTTCACGCGTGACGGCTTGTACGGTGACCAGCCGGGCCTGCTGTTCCTGTTCCCGGGTCTGTGGTGATGGTGCCGTCCGGGTTAGTACCACCACCACGGCCACGCCCGCCAGCACAATCGCCAGGCCCAGCAGAATCCGCCGGCTCCGGCTCAGCCCGCCTTGCTCTTGCTGCTCATTCATCCGGGGGTTGCTCCGTCCGCGGGCTGTAGTCTTCAGGGTCGAGGCCGCCGGCCAGGGTGCGGTGCAGGGTGACGCGATTCTGCAACAATTCCCGCCGCGCGGTCAGTACCCGGCGTTCCAGTTCCTGCTTGCTCACCAGCGCATCCAGTACATCCAGATAATCCGTAGCGCCGCGCGTATAGCGCGAACGAATGCGTTCGAGTACCTGTTCCGCCAGTCTCAGCTGTTCGCGCAGACTGGTCAGGCGTTCGCGCTGGCGCTGCTCCGCGCTGAGCGCGTCCTCCACTTCGCGGATGGCGTCCAGCATGCTCTGTTCATAGTCGTTGATGGCCACGCGCAACGCCGCGCGCGCCCGGTCGGTTTCCGCGCGCCGCCGGCCGCCGTCGATCAGCGGCAGGGACAGACTGGCGCTGACGGTGCTGACCCAGTCCTGGAAAAGGTCGCCGGCGGACACGGCCGTATCCGTGAGGGACGCGCCCAGTTCGATGCGTGGCAGGCGCTCGGCAAAGGCCGCGGCCACGCGCTCATCCGCCGCCCGCACATTCAACAGCGCCTGCCGGACGTCCGGGCGGCGTTCGAGCACCTCGGCCGGTACGCCCGTGTCGGGTTCCGGCGGGGCCGAAGGCAACCCCCCGGACGCCTCCGGCGGCTGGAAGCGATCCGGCGTCGTGCCCACGAGTGCGGCCAGCTGCAGGCGCAGGCGCTCGCTTTCCCGGCGGGTGCCGATGAGCTGCCCCCGGGTTTGTTCCACCAGCTGTTCCTGGCGCAGCACATCGGCACTGCCCACCTGGCCCTGCCGGCGGCGCAGGCGAATGAGTTTCAGCACCCGGCGGTTCACCTCCAGCTGATCCTCCAGAAGCGCTCCACGCAGCCGGGCTTCACGCAGCCGAAACCAGGTATTGGCCACTTCGCCCGTGAGCGTAATGGCCGCGTCCGACCAGGCCGCCGCCCGGGCCTGCGCGTCCAGCGCGGCCGCGTCGGCGGCGGCGTCCACCCGGCCCCAGAGATCCAGTTCCCAGGAGGCGCTGGCGCGGCCCGAAAAGAGTTCCGTAGTGACATCCTGATCCGTGCGCTCGCGACTGGCTTCGCCGCTGGCGTTCACTGAAGGCCAGCGCGGCGCGCCTTCGCGCCGGGCCACGGCCCGGGCCTGCTCCAGACGTGCCCGGGTGGCGCGCAGGGAGCGGTTATCATGCAGGGCCTGCTGGATGAGCTCGTCCAGAGCCGCGCTGTCCAGCGAGCGCCACCAGCGCGTGTGAACCTCGGCGGAACCGCCGGCGGAGAAAGCTCCCGGGGCCAGTTCCGCGGGTTCCACGGGCCGGGGTGTTTGCTGGCAACCCGCCAGGGTTGCCAGCAACAGCGTCAGCCAAAGCCGATATCTCGACAGGAGCGAATGCAACAGGGTTCCATCAATGAAAGGGCTGCGCGCATGATAGCGACCACGGCCATGATGCGCGAGTGAAGCCGGCCCCGCGTCCGGTCAGCAGCCTGTTAAATCCTGTATCCGCGTGGATTGAACGCGGCTATTGGCGCGATTGGTGTAAACGCCCTTTAATTCGATCCCGGTGTACCCAATACTCTGGGGGTAGATTCATCATGGATTGCCGTAGACAACGGGAGGAAGCTGCATGACGATTGAACACAGCAAAGATGTGGCCCATGAGCTGGCGAAGTTGCTGGCGGAAAGCTACACCCTTTACCTCAAGACCCACAAATACCACTGGAACGTGACCGGGCCGCATTTTCACAGTCTGCATCTGCTGTTCGAACAGGAATACACCGAGCTGGCCACGGCCGTGGACGAGATTGCCGAGCGGATTCGTGCGCTGGGCCACAAGGCGCCCGGCAGCTATGCCGAGTTCTCGAAGCTGTCCGACGTGAAGGACGATGACGGTGATCCTGACGCCGAAACCATGCTGGCCAATCTGGCAGCCGATCACCGCAAGGTGGCCGAGCGGGCCAATCATGCCATGAAACTCGCGGGCGAACATGAAGACGAGGGTTCGGCCGCGCTGGCCAATGACCGGATCACGGTGCACGAAAAGTCCGCCTGGATGCTGTCCGCGCACCTGGGTTAGGGCCCCTCGGGAACAGGCCCGAGCAAGATTTGTTGAGGGCGAAGCCATCAACCCTTCGGGCCGCGCCGTATTGCGCTCAGCTCTGCGTTGCGCCTCCTACCCGTACAGGCAGTACGGCGGCGTCGGTGCGCCTTGATCTGAGCGCAATACGGCACGGCAAATCTCACTCGGGCCTGTCCCCGAGGGGCCTACAGGCCCGAGCGGGATTTGTTGCTGGCGGATTTGCCGATTCCGCCAGCAACCCTGTGGGCCGCGCCGTTTTCGCTCGGCGCTGCATTGTGCCTGCTTCCCGTACAGGCAGCAGGACGGCGTCGGCACGCCTTGCGGCAATCTCACTTGGAGCTGAACCAGAGGGGCCTGCTCCGGGTCCTGGCTGCGCACCGGTTCCATTGGTCCGGTCTATCAGTCCGATTGACAGATTCGGCTGGCCTAGTGAACGAGGTTCACCCGATACTGTCACATGTAAAGGGACGTGGAGCGACCTTCCCCCGGGTCGCTCGGAGATCTTCCCCCTCTTGGCCCGGTTCCCCCGCCGGGCCTTCTTTTTTTGTGGGCGCCCGGCCCCGGGGGTCGAGCGCCCCGCAGGGCTTTCCGGCTGGCTCGCACCCATAGTTGCCCTTTTCGACAGGACCGGGCCCCGCCTTTAAAAGGGCGCCTCGATTGCGCACCAGCCTGAAAGCCTGAGCGCGCAAGGGGTTTTCCAACAGCCTGTTAATAGCCCGTTAAACGTTCGGGCCGCGTCCGCTTGGGGTGTGGCGGGATGGCCGGGGCGTGGCATAATTGCCGCGATCCGGCCTTGTGCCGGTCGTGATGCCATGACGGGAGAAGGCGAATGCAAAGGGTAACGGTCCGCGACATCATGGCCCGGCATCCGGTAGCCATCAAAAAGGGCACCAGCCTGCCTCAAGCAGTGGATACGCTGGTGAATCATCACCTGCCCGGCCTGCCGGTGGTGGACGACGGCAACCATGTCATCGGCTTTATCTCCGAGCAGGACTGTCTCGGCCACCTGCTGGAAGAGACCTACTATGATCAGGGCGCGCCCTCGGTGGACGATGTCATGACGCGCAACGCCGTAACCCTGGAACCGAATATGCTTTTGATCGATTTGGCCCAGCGAGTGCTGCGACTGCGACCCAAGACCTTTCCGGTCGTGGAGGAAGATCAGCTGGTGGGTATGGTTACGCGCACGCATGTAGTGGATGCGTTGCGCCGACAGCGCGACAACATGGACCGCAAGAAATAGGCCTGGCCGCATGGATTACCGAGAAATCGATTACCGGGTGGAAGACGGCATCGCCACCCTGACCCTGAATCGACCCGAGCGCATGAACGCCTTCACCCTGCGCATGAAGGATGAACTGGTGGATGCCTTCGCGCGTATCAATGACGACGATGATGTGCGCGTAACGGTTGTGACCGGATCGGGCAAGGCCTTCTGCGCGGGTATCGAAATGGAAGCAGAGGGCCACATCTTCGGTTATGACGAGGCCGAAGGGCGAGAGCCCCCGATCGAGCAGATCCGGGACTCCGGCGGTGAAGTGGCGCTGGCGATCTATAACGCCCAAAAACCGGTAATTGCCGCCATCAACGGCGCCGCCGTGGGCGTGGGCATCACCATGACCCTGCCCATGGATTTCCGCCTGGCCGGCGAAGGCGCGAAGATCGGTTTCGTCTTTGCCCAGCGCGGCATTGTGCCCGAGGCCTGCTCTTCCTGGTTCCTGCCTCGGCTGGTGGGTATGCAGCAGGCCGCCGAATGGGTCTACACGGGCGAGCTGTTCAAGGCCGAGGAGGGCGAGCGCGCCGGTCTGATCCGCAGCGTGCATCCGCGCGAACAGGTGCTGGACGCGGCTTATGAGCTGGCCGGGCGCATCCAGGCCAACACCTCCGCCGTGGCGGTGGCCTTCTCCCGGCAGATGCTCTGGCGCAACCCGTCTTTCGAGCACCCCAAACAGGCGCATGCCGTGGATTCGCGGCTGATGTATCTCAATGCCGAGTTTTATGACGGCCGCGATGGTTTTACCTCCTTTCTGGAAAAACGCGAACCCGTCTTTGATGCGAAGGTCTCCGAGGCGGTCGCCGATGGCTATCCCTGGTGGCCGGAGCCGCCGCTGCGATGAGCGCGGTGGTGGTCACCGGCGGCGCCGGGGGCATCGGCCGGGCCGTGGTGTTGCGGCTGCTCGCCCAGGGGGATCCGGTTGCCGTGTTCGATCGCGATGACGCCGCCTGCCAGGCCCTGGAAACGGAACTGGGTGACCGGACCGATGTTCAGGTTCTGCGTTGTGATGTCGCCGACGAGGATCAAGTCGGCACCTGTGTGCAGATGACCACCACGCGTTTCGGCGGTCTCCAGGGGTTGGTGAACAATGCCGGCATCAGTAACCCCCTCTCCGGACCCATCGAGGAGCTGACGCTGGCGGACTGGTACCGCTGGCAGGACAGTCATCTGACCGGCGCCTTTTT
>Ga0207714_1002297_pt1 | contig 11663 bp, 9 predicted proteins | sample PonA232FremontCA_2_FD_187270 | JGI IMG/M metagenome (GOLD analysis project Ga0207714, IMG submission 187270) | Marine sediment microbial community from Fremont, CA, USA - Pond A23 Sediment 2 (SPAdes) | ecosystem: Environmental > Aquatic > Marine > Unclassified | place: USA: Fremont, California... | reverse complement strand
CGGCGGTGAACGCCGCCTACGCCGACCCGCCGACGAGTTCGACGGCGGTGATCCACCCCGCACGGTATCCGGACTGGGAGCCGACGGCGGTCAGCGTGCCGGACCGCTCCGCCGACGACTGGCGTCGCTTCGACCGGTCGCCGCCGGGGACGACGGTCGGGGAGGCGTCGCTCTTCGCGACCCTGTGGGCCAACGGCGGGACCGAACCGTTCCACCTGCAACGACCCTCGCGCCCGCACCGCACGTACAACTACACCCACCCGGTCACGGCGGGATGGGTCGGCGACCGCCTCGTCCCCTACCGCAACGCGACGGCGACGGGCTACGTCCTCCGGACCGAGTGGGCGACGACGGGCGACGCCGCGGCCTTCGCCATCGCGTACCGTGACCTGTTGCGGACGCGCCGGGGCGCCGAGCGCCGCGCTGGCGACGTGCTCGTGGTACCCGCGGGTCCCTACACCGACGCGTTCAGCGTGACGCGGAACGGGACGACGGTGACCATCACCAACGCGCCGACCGTCGAGGCGCTCGATGCGGTCCACGCGGGGTAACGCCGGGGTCGCCGATCCGTCGCGTTCCGCTCGTGTTCAGCAGGCGCTCGCCCACACGTCCAGGGCCCCCTCTTCGGTCACGTCGGCACGTACCTCACCGCAGTCGGTCGTCCCGACCGTGACGCGTCGCGTCTGTTCCCGGGCAGTCACGCGGACGGTGAAGACGGCACCACGACCCTCCGCAGTCGCAGCCGTCAAATCCAGTGCCTCGATCCGATCACCCGCTTCGAGGGTGTACGTCTCTTCGGAGACCGACTCGGACGACGACTCGCAAACGATCCGGAGTCGCATCCCGGTTCGGTGGGCCGAACAGTTCCGAAGGAGCATCGGCGTCTCTCCATCCGGGCCGAACGCGAATCCGGACGCCGTCGCGGTGGGCGTTTCGCCGGTCGAGTCACGCCCCGCGGTTCAGTATCCCCGGCGTCGCGGACACAAGTGTGTCCCGCGAGTGGTCACGACCCCACTTCTGAAGACGAATCCTCTTCGACGGCGGCGACCGAACGACGGGATTTTTCACCGACGGGAGCGAAGTCGACGGTAATGCCACCGTTCGACATCGTCGGCCCCGAGGCCATCCGTGACGGGACGGCGACCGACGCGTACTTTCTGCGGACGGAGACGACGCTGCGACACGCCGGCCGAAACCCGACGGTCGTCGCGGAGGTGACGGCCGATCAGTTCCCCGACGGCGACTTCGAACTGCTCGCGGGGGTGAAAGACGCGGCGGCGCTCCTCGAGGGCCGGAGCGTCGACGTCGACGCGATGCGCGAGGGACGGCTGTTCGACGGCGGGCCGGTCATGCGGATCGAGGGACCGTATCTCGAATTCGCGCGGTTCGAAACCTCGCTGCTCGGCCTCCTCTCGCACGCCAGCGGGATGGCGACGGCGGCACTGGAGGCGCGACGGGCGGCCCCGGCGTCGACGGTACTCTCCTTCGGCGCGCGTCACGTCCACCCGTCCATCGCGGCCGTCGTGGAGCGGAGCGCGTTGCTCGGGGGGCTGGACGGGGTCTCTCACGTCGCCGCGGGCGAGGTGCTGGGGCGGGAGGCCGGGGGGACGATGCCCCACGCCCTACTGATCTGTTTCGGCCGTGGGGAACAGGAGACGGCGTGGCGGGCGTTCGACGACGCGGTGGCCCCGGACGTTCCTCGGGTAGCGCTCTGTGACACCTACAGCGACGAGGTGGACGAAGTCCTGCGAGCGGTCGAAGCCCTCGGTGACGACCTGGACAGCGTCCGACTCGACACCACGGGATCGCGCCGTGGGGACTTCCGGCATATCCTCCGCGAAGTGCGCTGGGAACTCGACGCCCGCGGGTACGACGACGTGGACGTGTTCGCGAGCGGGGGGCTCGGCCCGGCGGAACTGCGAGCACTCCGGGACGTGGCCGACGGCTTCGGCGTCGGGAGTCACGTCTCGAACGCCGAGCCCGTGGATTTCGCGCTCGACATCGTGGAAGTCGACGGCGAACCGGCGGCAAAGCGGGGGAAGCTCTCGGGGACGAAACAGGCGTACCGGACGCCGGACGGCGGTCACCACGTCGGGCTCGCGGACCGCGAGGGGCCGAACGACGGCGAACCGCTCCTCGAACCGCTGCTCCGTGACGGCGAGGTGGTCAGGGAGTTCGACGTGGACGCGGCGGCTGAGCGGGCGCTGGCGGACGCGAGTGCTGTCGGGGTCGGGGAGTAAGGCCGGGTTACAGCTGTTCGACGGAGCCGCCTTCGGGGCGCTCGCGGAACACCTGTCCCTCGAAGAGGGTGATCATGGTGTCGTCGTCCTGCCAGGCGAGCGGCGAGACGCCGGCTTTCCGGCAGGCGTGGGTGAGGAACTGTTCTTCGCTCCAGCCGTTCTCGACCGGAAGCGTGGGGTACATCCAGGCGTGTTGGCCGTCGGCGTCGAGCGCGATTCCGTGTGTGCCGAGTTCGAGGTCGGCGAGCGGGTCGTTCGTGAGGACATGATTGCAGACGACACAGATGGAGATATTGAGATGTTGGAGCTCCGGCGGCTCGATTTCGGAGCCACAGGAGTCGTCGGAGGCGGCGGTGATAGCCGCGTCGACGATGGCGTGGCCGAGTTGGTCGGAGCCACGATAGGCGCCGGCACAGCCGCGAAGCCGTCCACGGCCGCGAGTCGACCTGACGCGAACGAACGCGCCCGTGCGGGCGTAGAACGCATCACGCATACTTCCCGGCTGTTCTCGCTGGCCCTGGAGCACGTACGCCTCAACGGCTTCACGAGCCAGTTCGACCGCTCGGGCGCCGTCGTCGTAAGAAAGGTGTACCGTCTGCGCCTCGGACATAGACTAACCTTACCCCGGACCGACTTGAAGTCTTCCTTTCGGCGGGGAAGAATCGTGATGGATTTCCGTCGACCGAACGGCTTATTCGGTCGACCGATCTAATCCCCGGTGGCAGAGAGAGCCCGGCCCCCGTGCCCACACGGGCATGAGGAAAGTCCCCCCACCGTCCGGACGGGTGACCGGGCGCAAGCCCGGAGTCGGAGACGGCTGGCTCTGGAACAGAAACGAAACCACTCGACCCGACCGATGAGGTGTGCGAACCCGAGCGCGAGCGAGGGGAGTTAACCCACCGAGGGCAGCGGGACGCCACGCGTCCCGGAATGCGAGCGGCGAAGCCGTGCGCCACGTGATCGCTTCGTGATCACGAACTGGGCGCGCGGTGGAACCGCGCGCCTTCGAGGCGCGTCGCGCCTCGCAGACGGTCGAGAACGGATGGAACGGCGAATCCTCACCGGTGCAAGTCCGCCTCGTCAAGGTAGTCCGGACGCGGAGGTGGACGCTCAGCCGAATGCCGGGTCGAACAGAAGGGGGCTTACTCCTCTCAGCCACTCACACGGCCAGTCACGACGCCGCGTCTACTCGTCGAGCCACCGCATCAGCCCTGGATAGTCGGCGATCAGACCGTCCGCCCCGGCCTCGACAGCCGCGCGTGCCTCGACCCACGTCCGCACCGTCCAGACGTTCAGGCGGCGGTCGACGGGCGCCGGATCGGCGGCCCGCACCGCCGACAGCGACGGGTGGACGGCACCGGCGTCGTACCGGGCGGCGAGTTCCTGACCCGTGCCGAGGTCGGTACAGAGGGGCGCGAGCGCCGCCGCCGCGTCCCGTTCGCGGACCGCGGCGAGGGCGCCCTCGTAGAACGAGGAGAGGAGGGTGTCACGGTCGCCGAGGCGGTCCAGCACCCGGTCGACGAAGGGTTGCCAGCGCTCGCGGGCGTCGTCGCGGTCGGCGGGCGGGAGCGACCCGCGTGGACCCGTCCTCGCGCCGGGGCGTTTGAGTTCCACGTTCAGCGGCACATCCGTCTCGGCGAGGAGACGGTCGAGCGTCGGTACCCGCTGGCCGCTCGCCAGTACCGCCGCGGCGGTCACGGCGTCGGGCGAGCGGTCGGCGACGACACCGGTGGCGTCGGTGATCCCGCGGCTCCCGCCCTCGCCATCGAGTCGCGCGTCGTGGAAGACAACCGGCGTCCCGTCGGCGCAGGCGACGACGTCGACTTCCACCCGGTCGGCCCGGGCCGCCGCGGCCCGCACCGCACCGACCGTGTTCTCGGGGGTGACGCCCGCGAACCCGCGGTGGGCGATGATCGTCGTCACCCTTCGAACCCGTCTTCCCACCGGACCAGACCGTCGCGCTGGATCACGTCGCCGTCGACGACGAGGCGCGAACCCTCGCCCATCCGGGTGATGAGGTCGGTGTGGATCGCGCTCTCGTTGCCGGACTCGCCAACGGGGAGACAGGCGTCGTAGGCACGGCCGAGCGCGAGGTGGACGGTCCCAGCCATCTTCTCGTCGAAGAGCACGTTGTCCGTGGGTCGGGTGATGCCGCGGTTCATGCCGACGCCGAGTTCTCCCAGCCGTTTCGCGCCGTCGTCGGTGGCGAGGAGGTCGGCGAGGGCGTCCGCACCCTCGGCGGCCGAGACGTCGACCACCGCGCCGTCCTCGAAGACGAGGTGAGCGTCGCGGAGGCGACGGCCCTGAACGGTGATGGGAACGTCGAAGGTGACTTCCCCCTCGGCCGTCGCCGGCGCGGTGAACACCTCGCCACTGGGGAGATTGTGGGAGTCGTAGGCGACGCTCGCGGCGCTGTTGACGGCGACGCGCTCCTGGATGGAGAGCGTGAGGTCCGTGCCCTCGGCGACGATTCGGACCTCGTCGCCGTCGTCGAGGACGTCTTTCAGTTGGCCCATCTCCTCGGCCAGCGACTCCCAGTCGCGGAGGACGGCGTCGTAGACGAAGTCCCGATAGGCCTCGTAGGACATGCCGGCGGCCTGGGCGAGCGAGCGGGTGGGGTGGACGGTCGACACCCAGTCGGTCGCCATGCGGGCCTCGCGGGCGTCGGCACGGGCGCGGGCGTGGGCGCTCCGGACGTCGCCGGGCACGTCGGCCGTGGCGGTCGTGTTGCGGCCGCCGCCGAGCGAGAGGTAGATGTCGGCGCGGTCGTAGAGGGCGCGTTCGGCCTCGGCGGGCGCGAAGTCGCCGTCGTGGGCGCGGAGGTAGGCGCGTTGCACCTCGTCGGAGCCGTAGGTGGCGACGAGGGTCGCGCCGCGGGCGCCGAGTTCGGCGGCGACGGCGACGGCGAGGTCGTGGGCGCCTTCCGCGACGCGCATCACCACCTCGTCGCCGGTCTCGACGCGGGCGCTCCAGTCGACGAGCGTCTCGGCGTGGGCGCGGATGCGGTCGTCCATGTGATGGCGTGGCGGGGGGCGGTGAAAAGGACGCCGCCCGCAGTCGCGACCGCAACCACTACCTCCCGGCGCACAGGAGTCGAGGGTATGCAACTCGGAGTCGTCGGACTCGGCCGGATGGGACGGATCGTCGTCGACCGCGTACTCGACGCGGGACACGACGTCGTGGCGTTCGACATCGACGAGGAGTCGGTGGCGGCGGCCGCGGACGCCGGGGCGGAGCCGGCCGACTCGGTTCGCGACCTCGCGGAGCGACTGGGAGGCGACAAGCGAATCTGGCTGATGGTGCCCGCGGGCGACGCAGTGGACGCCGCACTGGAGGAACTGGAGCCACACCTCGACGGCGACGACGTCGTCGTCGACGGCGGCAACTCCCACTTCGAGGACTCGGTCCGACGGGCGGAGTCGACCGACGCGGCCTACCTCGACTGCGGGACGAGCGGTGGTCCCGCGGGTGCCGACCTCGGCTTCTCGCTGATGATCGGTGGCCCGGAGGCCGCCTACGCGGAACTGACCCCGGTCTTCGACGCGGTGGCGACGGGGCCGGACGGCCACGACCGCATGGGGCCGGCGGGGTCGGGCCACTACGTGAAGATGGTCCACAACGGCGTCGAGTACGCGCTGATGCAGGCCTACGGGGAAGGGTTCGAACTCCTCTTCGAGGGACAGTACGACCTCGATCTCGAAGCGGTGGCGCGGACGTGGAACAACGGCGCCGTGATCCGGTCGTGGCTGCTCGAACTCTGCGAGGAGGCGTTCCGGGAGGAGGGAAGCGACCTGGGCGACGTGGCCGACCGCGTCGCCGGCGGATCGACGGGGACGTGGACGGTGCAGGAGGCGCTGGCCCAGGAGGTGCCGGTGCCACTGATCCACCAGGCGCTCGCGGAGCGCTTCGGCTCGCGTCGGGAGCGGTTCTCGCGGCGGCTCGCCAACCGCCTGCGCTACGGGTTCGGGCGCCACGAGGTTGCCCGACGGTAGATCGGGCGCGACAATCACAATCCCCTTAACCCCCGCATCCAAACCGTGGATCATGGTCGAGGTTAATCTGGTGGGACTGAGCATCGGGGCACTCCTGACGCTCACCGCCGTCACGCTCCATCTATCGAAGGGGACGGGATGGACGCCCACCACCGACATCAGCCAAGAAGTACTCGAACGCCGGGCCGAGTCGGTGCCCGAGACGGACTTCCCGGAGCCGATGAACCGCGCCATCGGCGCCGGCGGTGGTGGCGCCGTCGCGGCCGGCGCCGTCGCCGGCGACGAAGAGGGCGCCGAACTCGAAGAGGGCGCCGAGGCGACCGAGGAGGTCGGCCCCTGGGACGTCTCCGACGACGAGGCCGAAGTCTTCGAAATCGAGTACACCAAGGAGGGCGACACCATCGAAATCAAGGAGAACGAGACGGTGCTCGAAGCCGGCGAGGACGAGGGGTGGGACCTGCCCTACGCCTGCCGGCAGGGCCAGTGTGTCTCCTGTGCCGGGCAGATCACGTCCGGCGGCAACTCCGAGGACTACGTCGTCCACGACGACCAGCAGATGCTCGACGACGGCGAACTCGACGACGGCTACACGCTAACCTGCGTCGCCTACCCCAAGTCCGACTTCACCATCGAGACGGGCGAGGCGCCCTAACTTCGGAACTCGAAGCGCGCACCGCCGTCGTCGCCCTCGGCGGCGTCGACCGACCACCCGTGTTCTCTCGCGATTCGCTCGACGATGGCGAGCCCCAGCCCCGTCCCCTCCGAACCGGTCGTGTACCCCGCCTCGAACACGTCGCCGTCGTCGGGGAGCCCCGACCCGTCGTCCTCGACGTAGAAGCCGTCCGGGAGCGGGCCGATCGTGACGGTGACGCCGTCGTCGGTCTTCGGCCGGCTGTCAGTGGAACCGTGTTCCGCGCTGTCCTCGGGAGCCTGCGACCGAGGGCTGGTCGAACCGTGTTCGACCGCGTCACCGGACTCCGTCCGGTTGCTCGTGGAACCGTGTTCCACGCTGTTCCGAAACAGGTTCTCCACCAGTCGGCGGAGGCGCGACTCGTCGGCCCGGACGGTGGGGTCGCCCTTGACGACGAGCGTCGCATCGTCGGTGTCGGCGGTCCGCCAGCACGCCTCGGCGACCGCGGCGAGGTCGACCGGCCGCCGGTCGTGAGCGTCCTCCGTCCGGGCCAGGGTCAACAGCTCCTCGATCAGGTCGAAGGCGCGGTCGAGCGACCGGGCGGCACGGTCGAGGTCCTCGTCGTCGTAGCGCTCGCAAGCGAGTTCGAGCGAGCCGTCGACGACCGTCAGCGGCGTACGGAGGTCGTGAGAGACGACGCTCGCGAACTCCTCCAGCCGTTCGTTCTGACGCTCCAGATCACGGGTGCGGTCGAGGAGCGTCAGCGCCGTCGCGGCGTTGGCCGCGAACACCTCCGCGAGGTGGCGATCCAGGCGGTCGAAGGTGCCGACCTCGGTGTCGCCGACGCTCAGGACGCCGTGGTCGCCGACGGGGACGAACATCGACGCGCGGGCGTTCGTGCGGTCGTAGCCATCCTCGACCGCGCGAACGTCGTCGTAGACCAGCGTCTCCCCCTCGTCGAAGGCGCGGCCGGCGGTCCCCTCGCCGACCCGGTAGACGGGGCGCTCGCCGAGTCGTCGTTCGGCTTCGTCGGTGATGGCGACCGGATGGAGTTCGTCCCCATCGACGAGTCTGACGAGGTTCATCGGGTAGCCGAGCACGTCCCGAACCGCGTCGGTGACGATCTCCGCCACTCGCGTACTGGTCTCGGCGCGAAGCAAGTTGCGGGTGACGTCGTGGAGCCGTTCGAGCGTCCGCTCGCGGCGCTTCTGGTCGGTGATGTCGACGTACAGTCCGATGGTACCGATCACGTCGCCGGCGGCGTCGAGGCGGGGGCTCGCGCGAAAGAGGGTGTCGACGCGCTCCCCGTCGGCGGCGACGAGCGTCCGCTCCTGCTGGCCGAACGTGCCACGGCGTCCGCTGTCGAAGCCGTCGACGGCGCGGTCCATCGATTCGTCGGCGTAGATATCCCAGACCGACCGGTCGAGCAGATCGTCGCGCTCGTAGCCGAGTCGGTCGAGAAAGCGGTCGTTGCAGTCCTCGATCACCGGTTCGTCGTCGACGCTCCGGAAGACGACGTACATGACGGGCGCGTCCGCGAAGAGCTGGCGGTACTGGGCGCGTTCGGCGCGGAGGCGGGACTCGGTGCGGTGGCTCGCGACGGCGGCCCGGATCCGGTGAGCGAGGAGGTCGGATTCCGCCGCGTCGGCGCCGACCCGGACGCAGTCGGTGACGCCCGCGTCGAGGGCGTCGCCGACGAGGGGGTCGTTGCCCGGCCCGACGGCGAGCACGAACGGGACGTCTTCCCGGAGGTCCCGAACCGCCTCGAAAAAGGCGAGGGCGTCCATCTCGGGGGGCGACGCTTCGCTCACGACGCAGTCGACCGACGTATCGGCGTCGAGGGCGGCGAGCGCGTCACCCACCGTCGCGACCCGACGGACGGACACCCGGTCGTCGGCGCGTGACAGGCCGTCGGCGTCGGCGCCGACGTACAGCGCGTCGACGGACGGATCGGGGGGCGGCTGGAGCATGGGATTTTCGAAGTGAGGGCGGCGAGTCAGTCGGCCGTCGGTATCGAGTCGCCATCGTCGACCGTAACGGCACCGGTCTCAGTCCGGTCGGTGTCGACGATGGCGTCCATTCCGTCGACCGCCAGCGCGACGAAGGCCGCCTTGCTGATCAGGTCGAGGTAGGCGACGACGAGCATCGCCATGTCACGGGTGAGGAGGTCGAGTCCGGACGGCGCCAGCACCCAGACGACGGGGTACAGCGTCCACAACGCGATGGTGAGGTTCCGGAGCGTGGTAAAGAGGATGCGCGTCCGCTCGTTCGAGAACGTCGCCAGCCGCGGAATCCGGACGTAGAGGTCGTACGCCAGCACGCCGAAGCAGGCGACACCGCTGGCGAAGGCTGCCCAGCGGATCGGGCCGGTGAGAACGACGGCGACGGCGCCGAGGAGGAGGAGGGCGACGTCGACGACGACGAGTCGGAGGATCGATCCGCGACCGATCCGACCGAGCATCGCGAGAAAGAGCAGGATGAGCGGGGTCGTGATCAGCCAGTCGACGTACCGCGGGATGGAGACGACGCGCCCCGAGGCCGTGATCGTCCCGACGTCGAACGCCATGAGGGCGTAGGCGACGGTGGCGACGCCGGTCACGCCCGCGAGCGTGAGGTAGTAGTTCCGGCGGGCGGGATCGTTGGTCAGCCCCCAGAGCGGGGGGATCGTTCCGAGCGCCATGCCGATGGCGCCGAGCGCTGCCCACGTCGTTGTCGTGCTGATCATCTGTATCCCTCCGTATCGCGGCCGCCGTCACCCAGCGCGTCGGCACGGTCGCCGGCGGCCGGGGTCGGCGAGTCGGTCGCGCCGACGTCGAAGTCGGCGAGCTGTTCGCGGAGCCGGGCGGCCCGGCGGGTGAGTTCGTCCGCCGCGTCGTCCACCTCGGTGATGGTCCGCTCCTGTCGGTCCGCCGTCTCGGTCACGTCGGTCGCCTGCTCGGCGGTTTGCTTGCTGATCGCCGCCACCTCGTCGAGACTCTCGACCACGCGCTCGGTGGAGTCGGCCTGCCCGTCCGTGGCGTCGGCGATGCCCTGGATGCTGGAGTCGATCTCCTCGACGTAGTCGGCGATCTGTTCGAGCGCGTCGATGGCGCCCTCGACGGTGTCGACGCCCTCCGCGACGCGCTGGCCGGTCTCCTGGGTCCCCTCGACGACCTGTTCGGTGCGCTCGCGGACCGACTCGATCCGGGCTTCGATCTCGCTCGCGGACTCCTTGGTCTCCTCGGCGAGGTTCTTCACCTCGTCGGCCACGACGGCGAAGCCGTCGGCGTCGCCCGCGTCGCCGTTGGCGTGGGCGGCCTCGATGGAGGCGTTCAGCGCGAGCAGGTTGGTCTGCTCGGCGATGTCGGAGATGACATCGACGATCTCGCCGATTTCGTCCATCTCGTCTTTGAGCGCCTCCACCTCCTGCTGGGTGTACTCGGTCGTCTCCTCGATCCCGTCGAGTTCCTCGACCGCCGCCTCGGCAGCGGCGCGGCCGTCGGCGCCGGCGTCGGCCGCGCGTTCCGAGGTGTCGGCGACGGTGTCGACGGTCGCCGCGATCTCCTCGGCGCTGGCCGAGAGGTCGTTCACCTCGCCGGTCATATCCTGGAGGCTCTCGGTCTGCGTGCGGGCGCCGTCGGCGATCTCCGCGACGGCGTCGTTCATCGCCTCGCCCGCGGCCATCACGTCGGTGGCGTTGCGGTCGACCGCCTCTGCCGCGTTCGCCACCTCCGATCCGAAGGCCTTCACGTCCTCGATGGTCGACTCGATGGCCGACACCATGTCGTTGAACGCGACGCCGACGGTCGCCATCGCGCCGCTCGTGTCGTCCACGTCGATCCGACGGGTGAGGTCGCCGTCGGCAACGTCCTGCATCACCTCGCCGTACGCCTCGGCGGTGGCTTCGAGGCGCTCGTTGGTGCGCGTGGCCTCGGCGCGGGCCGTCTCGGCTTCGACGCGAGCCTCTTCGGCCTCGGTGCGGGCGGATTCGGCCTCCGAGAGCGCCTCCTCGGCCTCGGTGATCCGTTCGCGGAGCGAGTCACGCATCGCGTCGAACGCCCGGTAGAGGCCCCCGATCTCGTCGGTACGGCCGGTCGTCAGATCCACGTCGAGGTCGCCGTCGGCCATCGCCTCGGCCTTCCCGGAGAGGCGGCGCAGGGAGAGCGTCGTCCGGCTCCCGACCGTGACGCCGATCAGCGCGAGGCTGACGACGGAGACGAGGATGAGACCGACGATACCGGAGACGACCGCTCGCTGGACAGCGAAGGCCGCCGACGCGGGCTGTGAGACGACGACCGCCCACTCGGTCGTCTCCATCGGTGCCGCCGCGACGGCCTCGTCGTCGACCTGCTGGAAGGTCGCCCCCTCGAACGCCGAGTCGGGGACGACCGTCTCGGTCCCGTCGACCGCCGAGCCGATCAGCGCCGTGTTCGGGTGGGCGATGATCGTGCCGTCGGCGCCGACGACGACCGTCTCGCTCCCACCCTCGGTCCCGGCGAAGGCGCCGACCTGGCGTTCGAAGTTGACCATGTAGACGAGCAGTCGGTCGCTCCGGCCGTCGACCGGCGTCGCGACGGCGACGGTGGTGAAGTCGACGACCGACGGGCGGAAGGGATCGGTGACGAGGACGTCGCTCGCGCCGGCGAAGGAGACGCCCTCCTGTGCGAAGGGCGCGCCCTGTGCGCGGGCGTCGACGCCGACGAGTTCATCCTTCGAACTCGTCACGATTTCGCCGGTGTCGGCGTCGACGTAGTGGGTGGCGACGACGCCGGGCGGCGCCCGGTCGTCGCTCGCCAGTTCGTCCAGATACGCCGTGACCGT
>Ga0207714_1002296_pt1 | contig 11674 bp, 13 predicted proteins | sample PonA232FremontCA_2_FD_187270 | JGI IMG/M metagenome (GOLD analysis project Ga0207714, IMG submission 187270) | Marine sediment microbial community from Fremont, CA, USA - Pond A23 Sediment 2 (SPAdes) | ecosystem: Environmental > Aquatic > Marine > Unclassified | place: USA: Fremont, California... | reverse complement strand
TCGCGCTCGTCCCACACGGACCGCTCAGGCGAAATCTTCGGCGGCGTCGCCGCCGCGCGCGGCCTCGGGCCGGAGGGTGCGCGCCAGCCGGTCGAGCACGCCGTTCACCAAGCCCGGCTCCCCGCCGTCGAAAAACGCCCGGCCCAACTCCACGTACTCGTTGATGATGGCGCCAACCGGCGTGTCGTCGGTTTCCGCCAGCTCGTACGCACCGCATTCCAGGATGATGCGCAGCACCGTTTCCAGGCGGTCGAGCGGCCAGTCCGGATCGAGTACCGCCGAGATCATGTCGTCCAGCTCACGGCGCCGCGCCGGCACCCCGTGCACGATCCCGCCGAAAAGCGTCCGATCGACCCGGCCGATCTTGAGGCCTTCCATGTCCTCGTTCAGCCGGTTCTGAAGAAAGTCCAGCAGGACCGTACCGGGATCGCTCTCGCCCAGCTCGACCTGATAAAGCGCCTGCACGGCGGCAAGGCGCGCCTGCGTGCGGCGATCGATTTCCTGCGGCGGGGCGCTTGCGGCGCTCATCCCTGGGTACTCCTAGCGCGGGAAAAGGTGGTAGGCGCGCTTCAGTTCGATCATGTCGAGGCAGGCCTGCGCGGCCTCGCCGCCCTTGTTGCGGCGATCGACGCGGGCGCGCTCCATGGCCTGTTCGTGGTTTTCGCAGGTAAGCAGCCCGTAGCCCAGCGCCAAGGTGTAGGAACACGCCAGATCCTGAAGCTTGCGCGTTGTCTGCTCGCAGACGTGGTCGTAGTGCGAGGTCGCGCCGCGAATCAGGCAACCCAGGGTAACATAGCCGTCGGCGCGCCGGCGCAGCGCGTAAAAATCCAGCGAACGCACGGCGATCTGAACGGCGGCCGGCAGTTCGAACGCCCCCGGCACGCGGACGTGGTCCCAGGTCGCTCCCGCCCGTTCGATCGCCTCGGTGGCGCCCTGGAGAAGCTGCTGGCCCACGTCTTCGTAATAACGCGCCTCGGCGATCAGGATGTGCGGCGCGGTCATTCGTCGTGCTCCTTCGCGATGGGCAGCATGTCCGGGCGTTCAATGGGACACTGGTCGACGATCCGCAAGCCGTACCCCTCTTCCAGGCCAACAACCGTGCGCCGGGTGTTCGACAGCAGGATCATATCGCGCACGCCGAGGTCGAGCAGGATCTGCGCCCCAACGCCGTAGTCCCGGAGTTCCGCAGTCGCGGGACTGCCCTCCCCCATGCGCTCCCGAATCCGGTCGGAAAGAGCCGTCGGCGTCGGTTCCCGGATCAGGACCACAACACCTCGGTCCATCTCCCCGATCATGCGCATCGCCGCCTGGATTTCCCCGACCTTGCCGCCCGACGCGTCGCCCAGAACGTCGTCGATCACGTTAAGGGCGTGCATGCGCACCGGCATGGGCTCGCAGTCCGCGGGATCGCCTTTCCACAGCGCGAGGTGTTCCGCATACGCGGCCACGTTGACGTAGAGCGCCATGCGGAACCGGCCGCCGAAAACCGAATCGAAATCCGTCTCCAGGCGGCACTCCACGATCCGGTCGTAGCGGCGGCGGTACGCGATGAGATCCGCGATCGTGCCGATGCGCAGCCCGTGCGCCTGGGCCATGTGCACGAGATCGTCGCGGCGCGCCATCGAGCCGTCGTCGTTCATGATCTCGCAAATCACGCCGGACGCATTGAGGCCGGCAAGCCGCGCCACGTCCACCGCCGCCTCGGTGTGACCGGCCCGCACGAGAACGCCGCCGTCCCGTGCCGCCAGCGGGAAGACGTGGCCCGGGCTCACGATGTCGCCGGCGCCTTTTTCGGGATCAACGGCCGTGGCGATCGTGTGCGCGCGGTCGGGGGCGGAGATGCCCGTACTGACGCCCTCGCGCGCTTCGATGGAGACCGTGAAGGCCGTTCCGTGGCGTGCCTGATTCTGGCGCGCCATCATCGGCAGGCCCAGTTCCCCCACGCGATCGTTGGTAAGCGACAGGCAAATCAGCCCTCGCCCGTGCTTCGCCATGAAGTTGACGGCCGCGGGTGTCGCCATCTGCGCCGGGATGACGAGGTCACCCTCGTTCTCGCGGTCCTCGTCGTCCACCAGGATAAAGAGGCGTCCGTTGCGGGCGTCCTCGATGATGTCCTCGATGGGGGACTTGACCGCGTTGAATGCTAGATCCGCCGCGTCGTCCATTGCGCCTCCACAACACGGACAACGTAGCGCGCCAGCATGTCGATCTCCAAGTTCACCCGGTCGCCGCTCTTCATCTCGCCGAAGGTCGTCACTGCGGCGGTGTGGGGGATGATGTTCACGCCGAAGCTATCCGCGCCGACCTCGTTGACCGTGAGCGAGACCCCGTCGACGGCAACCGACCCCTTGGGCGCGATCATGCCCATCAGGCGCGGCGGCACGGCGATCGTTGTGCGCCAGGACTCCCCGTCGCGCACGTGGCCCGTGACCTCGGCCACCGCATCGACGTGACCGGAGACGAAATGCCCGCCCAGCTCGTCGCCGGCCGTGAGGGAGCGTTCGAGGTTCACCGGCGTGCCGGCCTCCCATGCCGCCAGCGTGCTGCAGGAGAGGGTCTCGCGCGAGACATCGACCGCGAACCAGCCATCCCCCCGGTCCACGGCCGTCAGGCACACGCCGGAACAGGCGATCGAGGCACCGGTTTCGAGCGAGGCCGTGTCCCAGGTCGTCTCGATGACCATGCGCCGGCCGGCGTTGTCGCCCAGCGGCGTGACGCGGCCGACCCGCCCGCAATCGCTGATGAGCCCCGTGAACATCCTCAGCCCCGAACGCGCTCGTAGATTTCCATGCTGTCGGCTCCGGCGCGGCTCACCACGATGCAGCGGAACCCCGGCGCGGTGTCGAGCCCGGGCACGCCGGCGCCGGCAATCGCCGGCACGCCGTCACCCCCGATGAGACTGGGCGCCCGGAACCAGACCAGCCGGTCCACGAGGTCGGCGCGCATGAGCGCCCCGGCAAGGCGCCCCCCGCCTTCCACGAGAATGCGCGTCATGCCCCGGCTCCCCAGAGCAGTCAACGCGCCCGTGAGAGAAACGCCGGTTCCCTCGCCGTCATCATCCGGCGGCAGGTGCGCGACACTGACGCCGGCGTCGTTCAACGCCGCCGTGCGATCGCTCGGCGCGTCCCAGCGGGTCAGGACCACAGTCGGGATCGCGTGCGCCTCCCGCACCAGCGCGTGGGTCCACGGCAGCGAAAGCCGGCTGTCGAGGACAACCCGCGTAGGCTGACGCGCTTCCTGGCCGGCGAGCCGGACCGTCAGCCGCGGATCGTCGCGGGCGGCGGTGCCGCTGCCGACCATGACGGCGTCGTGGCGGGCGCGCTCCAGATGGGCGCGGCGGCGGGCCTGCGGCCCGGTGATCCACTGGCTTTCTCCGGTGCGGGTGGCGATGCGCCCGTCGAGCGTGGTGGCGAGCTTGAGCGTGACCTCCGGCCGGCCGTCACGGCGCTGGCGCACGTAGCCGGCGTTGAGCGCCGCCGCATCGGCTTCGCGCACACCCTCCACGACCTCGATCCCGGCGTCGCGCAGCCGCGCGATGCCCTGGGCGGCCACGCGCGGGTCGGGGTCGCGCATCGCAACGACGCACCGGTCGACGCCCGCGGCAATGAGGGCTTCCGTACACGGCGGCGTTCCGCCGTGGTGGTTGCACGGCTCCAGCGTGACGTAGGCGCTGCATCCCGCGGCTTCGCCGCCGGTGCGGCGCAACGCTTCCTGTTCCGCGTGCGGCCGGCCGCCGGGTTGGGTCCAGCCGCGCGCGACGGCCCGGCCGTCGCACACGAGGACGCAGCCGACGGCGGGATTCGGCGCGACCCGCCCCAACGCGCGCTGCGCCAGGGCCAATGCCGCATCCATCCACGCGGCGTCGGTTTCACTGGGAATCGGATTCGTCACCGAGAGAACCGATGAAGGTCTCGAAATCGCGGGCTTCGTGGAAATTCTTGTACACGGATGCGAAGCGCACGTAGGCGACCTGATCCAGCCGCGCCAGGGCTTCCATCACCATCGCTCCCACGGTTTCAGCGGGGATTTCGCTCTCACCACGGCTCTCCAACCGCCGCGCGATGGCGTTGACCTCATCCTCCAGGCGCTCCTGATCCACCGGCCGCTTGCGCAGGGCGATCATCATGGAGCGCATGATCTTGTCGCGGTCGAAGGGCTCGCGCCGCTCGTTGGCCTTGACGACCGTCAATTCGCGCAGCTGCACGCGCTCGAAGGTGGTAAAGCGCGCGCCGCACTGTGGGCAGGCCCGCCGCCGACGGATGGCGTAGCTGTCATCCGTCGGCCGCGAGTCCTTTACGTGGGTGTCGTCGTGGTCGCAGAACGGGCAGCGCATGCACCCTCGCCTTCCGGGCAGCCGTGGGCGTCGGTTACTGCCCGTAGATGGGGAAACGCCGGCAGAGCGCCAGGACGTCGTCCCGCACCGCACGCTCCGTTTCCGCGATGTTGTCCGGATCGTCGCGCAGGCCGTCCAGCACGCGCGCGATCAGGTCGGCCACCTGGCGGAACTCTTCCGGCCCGAAGCCGCGCGTCGTCGCCGCCGGCGTGCCCAGGCGGATGCCCGAGGTGACGGTCGGCTTTTCCGGATCGAAGGGAACACCGTTCTTGTTGCAGGTGATCCCCGCGCGGTCGAGGCTGGCTTCCGCCGCCTTGCCGGTGAGGCCCTTGGGCCGCAAGTCGACCAGCGCCACGTGCGTGTCCGTGCCGCCGCTGACCATCTCCAGGCCGTGTTCCTGGAGCCGACCGGCCAAGGTCTTGGCGTTGTCCACGATGCGCTGCGAGTAGGCCCGGAACTCGGGGGTCAGCGCCTCGCCGAGCCCAACCGCCTTGCCGGCGATGCTGTGCATCAGCGGCCCGCCCTGAAGGCCGGGGAAGACGGCCGAGTTGATCTTCTTGGCGATGTCCGCGTCGTTGGTCAGCACCATGCCGCCGCGGGCTGCACGCAGCGTCTTGTGCGTGGTCGTCGTGGCAATGTGGCAGTGATCCAGCGGGTTGGGATGCACCCCGCCGGCCACCAGTCCCGCGAAGTGCGCCATGTCCACGTGGAAAATGGCGCCAACCTCGTCGGCGATCTCGCGAAAGCGCTGGAAGTCGATGAAGCGCGGATACGCCGAGCCGCCGGTGATGATGAAGCGCGGCTTGTGCTCATGCGCCAGCTTGCGGACCTCGTCGAAATCGATCTGCCCGTCGTCGGCGCGCACGCCGTACTGAATGGCGTTGAACCACTTGCCCGAGAGGTTCGGCGCAGCGCCGTGGGTCAGGTGTCCGCCCGCCGAGAGGGACAGGCCCATGACGGTGTCGCCGGGCTTCGCCAGCGCCAGCAGCACCGCCTGGTTCGCCTGCGCGCCCGAGTGCGGCTGGACGTTGGCATAGCCGCAGTCGAACAGCTGCTTGGCGCGTTCGATCGCCTTCTCCTCGGCGATGTCGACGAACTCGCAGCCGCCGTAATAGCGCTTTCCCGGGTAGCCTTCGGCGTACTTGTTCGTCAGCACGCTGCCGGTCGCTTCCAGCACGGCGCGCGAGACGATGTTCTCCGAGGCGATCAACTCGATCTGGTTCTGCTGCCGCCCGAGCTCCTTGGTGATCGACCCCATGATCTCGGGATCGCGCTCCGCCAGCGGCGTGGTGAAGAAGCCGTCGGCGCTCACGCCGGTATCATGCGCCTCATCCGCGGTCATCGTCGGTCGTCCCCTCTAGGTCCTTGCCGCCCCGTTTCCCAGCTTCGCGACGCGGCGTTCATGGCGTCCGCCCTCGAAAGATGTTTCCAGGAACACCCGCAGGCAATCCTTGGCGACCTCGGGCCCCGTCGTGCGGGCGCCGAGCGCCAGGACATTGGCGTCATTGTGCTGGCGCGCAAGCCGTGTCGAGGTCGTGTTGTGACACGGTGCCGCGCGAACGGCCGGGTTGCGGTTGGCCGCGATGGCAATGCCGATTCCCGTGCCGCATACCAGCACGCCCAGACCCGCACGGCCGTCGGCGACCGCCGCGGCCAGTTCGACGCCGAAATCCGGATAGTCGACGGATTCCTGGTCGTGCGTTCCCAGGTCGAGCACCTCGGCGTCCAGACCGGCCAATTCGGCCAACAACTCCTGTTTGAGCTGAAAACCGGCATGGTCCGAGGCGATGGCGATGACACGCTTCGACATTTGCGCGACCAATGCTTTCCGGTCGATCCGACTCGCGCGCGGGTGTCACGCTGTTTAAACAGGCACGGACGCCGGAAGCAACGCAAAACCTGGATCGACGTCGGTACCGCTCGGCGAGGTCCCTACCACCCGCACCACCCCGGTCCGGGTTTGCTAGGCTCGCGACGCTGCCGCACCCTGGGTTCGTGTCATCAAAAACCCAACCCACAAGGGAGGTACGGAATGCCACGCACAACGCGGCTCGCCCTGGCTGGCGCACTGGCCGGCGTCCTGGCCGCCGGACCGGCATTGGCCCAGGACGTGAAGATCGGCGGCCTGTTTCCCATGACCGGGGATCTTCAGGCCTACGGCTCCACGGCCAAACAGGGTGTCGAACTCGCGGTGAAGGAAATCAACGCCAACGGCGGCGTCCTTGGCGAAGACCTCAAGGCCGCCTTCGCCGACACCAAAACAACGCCACAGGCGGGTGTCGACGCAGCCAACAAGCTCGTCTCGATCGATAACGTCGCGGGTATCGTGGGCGCTATGTCGTCCGGCGTAACGATTTCGGTGGCACGGGCGGTGACGAGTTCCAAGGGCGTACCCCAGGTCTCGAACGCCTCAACCTCGCCGACGATCACGACGCTCGAGGACAACGGCTATCTCTTCCGCACCGTCCCCTCGGATGCGCTCCAGGGACGCGTGTTGGGGAACCTGGCCTACGACAAGGGCTATCGCACCCTCTCCACGCTCTACGTGAACAACGCCTACGGCGAGGGCCTGGCGGACACCTTCAAGGTTCAGTTCGAGAAGCGCGGCGGAACGGTTGCCGCGTCGCTGCCGTACGAGAAGGGGAAGGCCTCCTACCGCGGCGAGATCGCCGATGCCGAAAAAGGCGGTGCCGAGGCCATGGCGCTGATCGGCTATCCGCAGAACGGCACCACGATCATTCGGCAGGCCCTGCAGCAGGGGAATTTCGACGAGTTCATCTTCACCGACGGCATGAAGGCGCCCGAGGTGCCGGAGCAGATCGGCGGCACGTTCCTGGACAACAGCCTCGGTATCGTTCCCGCAGCACCTCAGGGTGAAGGCGCGGCCCACTTCGAAAAAGCCTTCAAGAACGCTTACGGGGAGCTGCCGCCCAAGCCCTTCATCGACACGGCGTACGACGGCGCCTATCTACTTGCCCTCGCCATGCAGAAGGCCGGGTCCACCGACGGGCAAGCCGTTCGGGATGCACTGAGCGAGGTCGCCAACCCGCCGGGCAAGACCGTGCGTCCGGGGACGTGGGCCGCGGCACGCCGGGCGCTGGAGAAGGGCAAGCAGGTCAATTACGAGGGCGCCGCCGGCTCGCAGGATTTCGACGAGAACGGCGATGTTCCCGGCATCTTCCAGCAGTGGACGTTCAAGGAGACAGAGGTCCGCACCATCCAGCGTATCCAACCGGATATGTAGCCCGGTTCGCGCATGGCACGGCCAGCGGACTGCTTCCGCGGCGCCGATCATGCGCCACAGCCGGCTTGTCTCTGCCCGCGGCCACATGGCCGCGGGCAGTCTGCTGTCAAGCACCACCCATGTCACCGCATGCGGCTGCTCTCCTGACACACCCGACCCGGTTCCGGCCTGCTTCCGGCCTTGCGGAGACAGACGCCGCCACCCGTTTTAGCCTCATAAGCTAAAGTGGGTTGATCCGTTCGAAAGGCACGCCGTATTTTCAAACGTAAAGAAAGAAATTCGAGCAAACGATGCCGGGTCCGGGCCAACGCGTGCCGGGGACCGCAACGCCGGGCGGCGAGCTGGCGCGGATGTACGAGGTCGAAGTCGAGCTCGATGACGGGGACTGGTTGCTGCAGGCGTTCTGCACGGACCGGCAGCATGCGATGGCATGTGCGATGCGCCTCACGGGAGGGGACAAGCCCCGGCGGTGTCGTGTCGTTGCCCTGAAGTCGGGTTCGGGCAGTGAGCGCCTGGCCCGCAGCACGGTGTTGGAAGCTTCGACGCCGCATCAGGTCTCTTATCCGGGGGTGCAGCTTGCGCCCGGCCCGCCGCAAGCATCCCCGCCGCGGCAAATTCCGCAAAAAGCTAGCCGTACGCGCACACCACCGGCGCCGCGCGCGCGAACGCCCACGCGCACACGCGTCCGCGTCGCTCGTTGGCTGCTTGTTGCCTTGGCGTTGCTTGTCGGCGCCCCGGTGGCGGGCGCCCTCGCCGTTTACCTGATCCTCGTGATCGCGTGAGCCTGCGGAGCCCGGGCCGCCGCAGATCAGCCCTGGTGGTCGCGGCGTGATTCCTTGCGGATGCCGCGCAGGCGCTCCCCAGCCTCGCTCAGCATACCTTCGGGGCGGGTGACCAGGATGATTTCGAGAAGCACGCCGATCAACAGGATGCGCACGGCCCCGGCCTGCGTGGCGAGCGCACCCGGTAGCAAGCCGGTCACCATCTCGCTCGCCGACCAGATGCCCCAGATAACGAGCGCGCCCAGAAGCGCACCCTTGTTGTTGCCGCTGCCGCCCGCGATCAGCATGACCCAGACCAGGAAGGTCGCCAGCATCGGCTTGAACGCTTCCGGGCTGATGAAGGAGATGAAGTGGGCGTAGAGCCCGCCCGCGAGCCCCATCACGGCCGAGCCCACGACGAACGCCTGGATGCGGAACGCCAGGACGTTCTTGCCCGCCGCGAGCGCGCTGGGCTCGTTCTCGCGAATGCTGCGCAGCACGCGTCCCCATGCCGCCCGGCGCGCCACTTCGAGAACGAGATAAACCACGGCCACGACCGCGGCGATCAGGATCAGGAACGTCAGCTCGAAGCTCACACCCTCGATCCAGGTCAGCGGTCGCGGCACGTCCGGCATGCCGCGCACGCCTCCGGTCACACTGGTTTCCGTCTTCATGACCAGGCGAATGATTTCGGCGATGCCGATCGTCGCGATCGCCAGATAATCCGCCCGCAGATTGAGAGTGACCAGCCCGACGAGCACCGCCAGCACCGCGGATGCCGCCATGGCACCAAGCAGTCCCACCGGAACCGGCAGGCCGAACCCGCCCCAGTGCGCCTCGCTCGGCGGCGTGGTCAGGATGCCGCTGGTGTAGGCGCCAATCGCGAAGAAAGCCGCGACTCCGATGTTGAACAGCCCCGTCATGCCCCACTGCACGTTCAGGCCGAGCGCGAGCAGCCCGTAGATACCCACGAAGCACAGCGAGAAGATGGTATAGTCGAGGATGCCTGCCATCTTACGCCTTCCGTCCGGCAAACAGTCCGGTTGGGCGCACCACCAGCATCACTACCATGATCGCGAAGGCCACCGCCGGTTTGTAGGACGGCGGGATCGCGACGGTCGAATATTCCTGCGCCAGCCCGATGATGAGGCCGCCCACCACGGCGCCGTAGGGGCGCCCGATGCCGCCGAGGATGGCCGCGGCGAAAACCGGCAGCAGGACGCGCCAGCCCATGACCGGGTGAAGGCGCGTGTCCATGCCCAGGAAGATTCCGGACGCCGCGGCCAGTCCGCCGCCGATGATCCACGTCCAGATGATCACGGTGTTCACCCGTATGCCCGTGACCTGGGCCAGATCGGCATTGTCGCTCATGGCGCGCATGGCCTTGCCCATCTTCGTCTTCTGCAGGAAGAGATGCAGCGCCACCATGAGCACGAGAGCGCCGAGGAAGATGACGATGTGGTCGGGGGAGACGTTCACCCCACCTACCCGATAGGGCATCGTGATCCCGGTTTCGTAGACTTGGTTGCTCGGCCCCCAGATGATTTGGATCAGGCTGCGCAGGATGAGCGCCACACCGACGGACGCGATCAGCAGGATCACGGGGGCCACACGCCGCAACCGCCGATAGAGCATCTGGTCGATGGCGATAGCCGCCAGCGCCGTGCCGACCAGCCCCACAGGCAGCGCCACCAGAGTCGATACGCTCACGCCCTGCACGACCGCGAGCGTCAGGTAGGCGCCGAGCGTGGCGTAGTCGCCGTGGGCGAAGTGCGGGAAGCGCAGGATGCCGTAAATCAGCGACAACCCGATCGCGCCGAGGGAAACAATGCTCCCCAGCACGATGCCGTAGACGGTGAGTTGCAGGAATTCCGTCATTGCCGGTCCGCTTGCCCCGTCAGCCGCCCAGGAACATCTCCGCCACCTCGCGGTCGGCGAGCAGATTGGCCGAGGTGTCGGTGTGGCGATTGCGCCCCGTTGTCATCACGTAGCCCCGGTGGGACATGCGCAGGGCCTGTTTCGCGTTCTGTTCGACCATCAGGATGCTTACGCCCAGGTCGTTGATCTTGCGAATATTCTCGAAGATCAGGTCCACGATCGCGGGCGCCAGCCCGGCCGTGGGTTCGTCCATCAGCACCAGCCCCGGATCGAGCATGAGCGCGCGCCCCATCGCCACCATCTGCCGCTGCCCGCCCGAGAGTGCGCCCGCCGCCTCGCGGCGCTTTTCGTAGAGCGCGGGAAAGAGCTCATAGACGCGCTGAAGTTCCGCGCTGTAGTCGTCGTTGCGGATGAACGCGCCCATTTCCAGATTTTCTTCGACCGTCAGGCTGGGGAAAACGTTCTTTTCCTGCGGCACGTAGCAGATACCGGCGCGCACGACCTGGTCGGGGCGGCGGCCGGTTATATCGCGCTCACGGTAGACGATCTGCCCGGACGAAACGCGGATGAGGCCGAAGATGGCCTTCATCACCGTGGACTTGCCGGCACCGTTCGGCCCGATCAGCACCACGATCTCGCCCGGCTCGACGTGCACGTCCACGCCCTTGAGGATGTCGACATCCCCGTAGCCGGCATACAAACCGTCGACGTTCAGCAGGCTCATGGCCGTCCGCCGCCGTCCTTTCAGAAAACGGGGGTGCCCGACGGCATGCGGACACCCCTCCCGCGTAAGATGCACCGAGATTGACCGATGCCGGCCTCGCGGTCAAACAGCCGGGGCAATCACCCGCGCTATAAATTGTTATTGCCGATGATCTGCTAATATTTTCCGTTTGCCGAATAGTCTGCGCGCTGTCGTCCGGCTTTTCGCTAAATCATTCTGGATCTTCGCCACTTTTTGATATCTTGATGCAACGTTAACTTTGTAAGAGCAAAGACGCCACGAGGACGTCTCCCATGATGCTTAGGTCGCAGAGCTTGACAATTTCGATCCGAAAATGCCGTTAGGCATGGCGACCCGATCGTACACAAGCATTTTGACCACGCGGCTTGGTTGGTTGCCGGATCGCTTCCCAAAAAGCCGGCGCCTTCAAAGTCTTTCGAATATCGAGACGGTTTCTATTCGATATAAATTCAAATTCTATTCTACAGTATATCTCTTTGAGATGCGTGGATGTTCCGAATTCGGTTGAACATTGTCCAACAGTGTACGCGTCGCTTCAATGCTTCCTCTGAGATCGCCTTTACGCGCTGGTGTCCACCGCCACCGCAGCGCCTCCACCGAAATATGCCTCGAGGACGGCCTCGTTCGAGCGAATCTCCGCCATTGTGCCTTGAGCAAGGACGTGCCCCTGCGCCATGCAGATCACCGGCTCGCAAAGCTCGCCGATCATGTCC
>Ga0207714_1002295_pt1 | contig 11675 bp, 14 predicted proteins | sample PonA232FremontCA_2_FD_187270 | JGI IMG/M metagenome (GOLD analysis project Ga0207714, IMG submission 187270) | Marine sediment microbial community from Fremont, CA, USA - Pond A23 Sediment 2 (SPAdes) | ecosystem: Environmental > Aquatic > Marine > Unclassified | place: USA: Fremont, California... | reverse complement strand
ACCTCTACGTGACGCCGAGTGGCTACGCGAACAGTACATAGAGAAAGAACGAAGTATGTCTGATATCGCTGGGGAACTCGGCCTTTCCACCTCTCCCGTCCGTAGATGGCTTGACAGACATGGTATAGAGACTAGGTCTTATATATACTACCCTGACCATTTAGAGCACCCTGTCCGGTCAAGTTGGGAGCTTGATGTTGCCAATCTGCTGGTAAATAACGGTGTTGAATACGAGTATGAGCCCATGGAAATCGGCTACGGAGAAAATCACACATACACACCTGACTTTGTCACCGATAATTACGTGATTGAGGTCAAAGGTCATATCTTTGAGGGAAATAAGGTGGTAGAGAAAGCAAAAGCCGCTATGGAACACCTAAATGCCGCCGAGTACGTCGTCGTTGGTACGGAACTCCCTGCCGACATACACATACCGTGGCAAGAACGCGAGAGACTCTTAGACCTACTTGAGTAGCGATTAGCGGAGTCTATGTTTCTGTAATCTACCTGACACGCCGCTCTCGTCCGACGAGGCTAAATGACGCGTCGGAAGTACGTGCTAACGAGAGAACGATGGGGATCGGAACATCCGAAGTACCGAACTCGAAGAACGGACAGACCGACGAGGACTACGACAACGCCTTCCGTGCTCTCGCGGAAGCCTACGCGCGGATTGAGTACGTCGAAGAGAACACGAACTTATGCCCTGACGAACTCGAAGCTGCGAAAACAGCCATAGGAACAGCACACGCCACCATGTTCGACGCCGAAGTTGACCGCGCGCACCGAGAACTAAGTGACGGCGTCGGAGCCGACGAGTAGCACGGCACAGTTTCGCGCGTACCCTCGTCGAAAGACTGATTTCTGACGACCTCGTCGTTACTACTCAGAACGTTAATTCTCACAAGAACCTTGACTCCTTTGTGTTTGCGAGGGCTGGGATTTGGAATTCGGTCGCTCGCTACATGGTCACTCCACTTCGTTCCGTTCACTGCCTCGCTTCACGATGTTCAGCGAGACGCTCGCTCACTATTCAAATCCCTGCCTTCTCGTTTTTCTCACTTCGCTCGAAAAACTGCGAGGGCTGGGATTTGAACCCAGGAACCCCTGCGGGAGCGGATCTTAAGTCCGCCGCTGTTGGCCTGGCTAAGCTACCCTCGCGCGGCGGTAGAAAGGAGGGGAAGGCGTTTCAAGATTCCCATATCGACCGCGTCTGTGCTACGCTATGATGATGACGCCCGCTATGGGCCAGAGAACCATCATCAGGACACCGAAGATGATGACAGCAGCCTTCTTCCAGCTTATATTTTCGAGCTTCTGTTTAAGCTTGCTGTCGTTCGTCTTTTTTGTCCTCTTTTTAGTATTCGTCATACATCCCGGTTCGTGTTGCTGACGTTTAACAGTTACTACGACTACTCGGTACGCAGAAGTCGGACAAGTAGCGCCATCTGGGCGTGCATCCGGTTCTCCGCTTGGTCCCAGACGACCGAATGCGGACCGTCGATAACCTCGTCCGTGACCTCGTGTCCGCGGTGTGCGGGTAGGCAGTGCATGAAGATATGGTCGTCATCGGCGCGCGAGAGAAGTTCGGCGTTCGCCTGAAACGGTTCGAACGCCGATGCGTCCTTGCCTTCTTCGCCCATACTGACCCATGTGTCGGTGTAGATAACGTCGGCGTCCCCCACTGCCTCCTGTGCGTCGTCCGTGAGCGTCACCGTTCCGTCGTTCTCGTCCGCGAACCCGCTTGCTGTCTCGACCACGTCGGCGTCAGGACGGTGTTCTTCGGGCGTAGCGACGACGACCTCCGCGCCGAAACGCGGGAAGACGTGCAGGAGAGAGTGGCAGACGTTGTTTCCGTCGCCGAGCCAAACGACGCGCTTGCCGTCGAGCGTGCCTTTCGCCTCCTCGACAGTAAACGCGTCTGCGAGAGCCTGACACGGATGGTTGAAGTCGCTCAGACCGTTTATGACCGGCACGTCTGCGTGTTCTGCGAGAGCCTCGATTTCGTCGTGTCCGTGTACACGCGCCATGATTCCGTCCACGTAACGCGAGAGGGCGCGTGCCGTGTCTCCTATCGTTTCGCCCCTGCCAAGCTGTATGTCGTCCGAACTCAGGAAGACTGCGTCGCCTCCGAGTCGGTTCATCCCAGCCTCGAAAGAGACACGCGTCCTCGTCGAACGTTTCTGGTAGACCGTGCCGAGCGTCGCGCGTCTCAACGGTTCGTCTGTCGGCGGTTCGTCCTTGAGTTCGCGTGTCTCGTCTAGGAGTTCGCGGACGAGGCTCCTCGGTAGTTCGTCGAGCCTCACGAAGTTATCCATGCCCCACACACGCGACGGCGCGTAATTAATCGGTCGGCTCTTGTCTCCGTATGCCCAAGACGCTGACGCAACCCTTTTGCTCTCCGAGAGCGAACCATCCGATGATGTCAGAAGAAAAATCTCAAGAGCTTCAAGACGAGATACTCGAAGAGCTTCAGACCGTACACGACCCCGAGATACCCGTAAACATCGTCGACCTGGGACTCATATACGAGATGGAGATAGACGACGGTGAGGTGGATATAGAGATGACACTGACGAGTATGGGTTGTCCTACCGCGGACTCCATCATGCGCGAGGTCAAACTCACCTCCGAACAGGTGGACGGCGTAGAGAACGCAGAGGTCGAGTTAGTCTGGCAGCCTCCGTGGTCGCCCGAGAAAGTCTCCGACGACGGCAGAGCGCAGCTGAGCGCGATGGGGATAAACATCTGAGGAGGTTTGGCTTTGGATCTCGACGGAGACGTAAACCTTGCTGTCGCGTACGACGGTATCGTAGAACTCGACGACCCCGGCTCCGCACTCACCGACCTCTGGCTCCGTGTGGACGAACTCGGCGTCGTTGGCAACGTCAAGTCACACGTTGTGACTGACTTAGGCATGAAACACGACGTACATATAGACTTCTATGCCGTACCGCCCGGCAAGAAAAACGGTCTGACGCGCGGAAAGAGCAACGAACCCGACCCCGAACAGAGACCGCGCCATCTCTTTTTGGGTACGAGCAGACGTGACGAACTCCTCGCCGAAAAGATGGACTGGGAGTACCGTGACTTCTACGAGGTCGCAGACGAAGAAGGCTGGGGGTGACGAAGTTGACCGCGGACGCACCCAAACACGTACGCGGTCTCTGTGATATCGCAGACTGCGAGGAGGTCGCAAGCCGCGCCTACCGTGACGAGGAAGCAGGGCTTTACGTAGAGGTCTGTGCGGAACACGGTTCGTCGCTCGGCGGCTTCGACTCCGACTACGAACGTGTCGAACACGATAGCCCGCACCGTGAACCGAAACGTGTCGAGACGCATGACTGCGGCGGCGACCTGCACGTCTACGATGTCGAAGACGACGCACTGCACCGCGTCTGTACACGGTGCGGTTACGCCGTTCTCGTGCGCCATACGGGCGACGATACGATGACTGTGCTTTCCGCGAACCCCGACGAAGCGTAAGAAACCCGCTTTCTGCGACAAAACCTCTAACGTAGGAAGCTGCTCAGAATCCCGCCGCTTTCCTCTTCGGTGTCGGTTCTCATGACCTCCCAGCCCTGTATGTCGAACTCCACGTCTATCTTACGCGCTCCCGTGCCACGTTCGGGGAAGACCCTCTCGAACTCACAGTCTATCTCGTCAAGCCCCTTCTCTGACCCCATCCTTGCGAGTAACGGCTCTCCGTCTTCCTTCATGACCTCACGTTCGGTTTCGTGTCCGTTTCTGAAACTTACCACCATATTGTTCGAGACTGCGTAGCCGTCGGCGTTCTCCTTCTCAAAGTACTTCGAAACATCCTCCAATGAACGCGAATAGCCGACGCGCATACCTTCGGGAACATCGACCTTCGTAAGGTCGCCGTCCCCCATGACGACGAACTCGCGTGCGGCTATCTCAACCTCGTTTCTCCTGTAGACGTGGATTACGGAGCCGTTCCTTCCGAGATACTCCATGTAGGTACAGAACATTCTGACCGACTCCGGGTCGGACGAACGTCTGTCAACCGTCCCGCTTCTGAGCGTCAGCGTGTCCACGGCTTCCATACCCCGTACGTCGTCGCCGTCCCTGTACATCGCGTGAGCGTAGACCGGCAGCCCCCTGAGATACACGACCACCCCGTCCCCTTCATCCGAACGTAGAACGAGGCTCCCGCTGAAACCCTTGTGACGGGCTTCCGAGTGGGCTACCTCGAACTCCGACGGGTACGAACGTACATCTTCGGACGACGGATACTGCATCTTCATGTCGGATTCACCTCTTATCAGCTACGAACTCCTACTACTTTATTATTCGTGGTGGTTTGAACTTTGGATGGATTCACGCTGTCGCTTCTACGTCTTCGTCCCGAAGAGGAACCGTGATTTCGATTTCGTCGTACCAGACGACGGGCTTTTTTGCGTTCCTTTCACCTTCTTCGAGTTCGACGAGTCCGAGACTTTCGAGTTCGGTTATATTATCGTGGACGCGGTGAACGTCACGGTCTACCAGACGCGCAAGTTCGCGTATGCTGTTGGGTTCTTGCTCGACTACTGTTTCGATTAACTCCATGTTGCTGTCACTGAGTATCCTGTGTAGCTCCTCCCGGCTGTGGAAGCTAACGCCAAATCCCTCTTCGGGAGTTCCTCCCTCTTCGATATCCCTGATCTCTTCACCCACGCGTTCGAAGAAGTCGTCTATTCCTTCGACGCGTATATTGAGTATCTTACGCTCGTTCTTGTTCATGTTGTTTCACCTTGTTCCTGAACTTTTGATACAGGTTCCAGACAGACGTAAACTCAATTTCTTCGACTTTGCCTGACGCGTGCTTTCCGTGAACGCCGTGTGCGTTATCGTACCTGAGTATCGGGTCTTCTTCATCCGGTAGCCCGTAATGCATGCTGTATTTGATTCCTTCGGGGAACTTTTTCGACTCGGGAACAGTTATTATCCGGATCTTGACCCGCGCTCCGGTCGGCATCGTCGTTGACTGATGTTCAAGTATTCTTATCTCGTCTCCGCCATCGCTGCCCGACATCGAATACTAAGTAGCAGTTGTTTGCGTAAAAGCGTTGTCGTTGGTGACAACGATACCGTGCTATTTTGAGCAGAATATGAACGACTCCGATCACCCGCGTCTTCTTTTCGCGTAGACAGCCACAGCAGCGAGCGAGACGAGAGCTGCTACCGCGCCGAATCCGGGAAGCCCTTCGCCTGTGTCTCCGCCTTCCCCGTCCGTTTCATCGTCCGTTCCGTTGTCGCCAATATCATCCTCCGCGCCGTCTTCCATCTCGTCCGTGGTGCTTTCCGTTTGGTTGCTGACTCCGCCCGCGGTGTCGTCTCCTATTCCGTCTCCCGTTCCTTCTTCCATGTCTCCGTCGTCGGCACTTCCACCGGTGCTGTTGCCCGCGCTTCCTTCGCCCGTACCGTTACCGACACCGTCTTCGGTTCCGTCTCCGTCGTCCTCCGCCATCACGGTGACAGTTTCCGTCGTAGAGTCGGTTATCCGCTGTCCGAAGACCTCCGTGACGCTGTCAACGGTAACCTCCTTTTCGCCCGAAGAGTCGAAGGTGTGCGCGAACTCCGTCCGTAACTCCGCACCGTCGAAAACCTCCTCTTCGGTGGTCTGTGTCCGTACCTCCTCGCCGTCTACCAGAAGCGTGAGTTCTACCTCTACGTTGGTTTCGACAGGCGTCTCTACAACGTTTGCGACGTAGGTTACCGTCGTCTCTTCGTCCACGACAACCTCGTCCTCGAACTGTATCTCCGTCTCCACTTCCTGTGCTGTTACGCCCGTCGCACCCGCTACCGAAACGATAATAACGGTGATGACTATCGCCTGTATCTTGATCCTCATTACCGATAACGAGTATTTCTCGATAATGAGAGTTATGGGCGAATCATTAGGACTCAAACTCCGATTCGTTTTTAGAGGTAGCACCGACACCCATACACTTTTTCGGGCATGTAGCATGTATATAAACCTTGCGCCACAATATTAATCACTGCAGGTAACTTAAGATAAGGTATGACTAATATATCACGTAGAAGTATGTTAAAAAATACCGGTATCGCAGGTGCCGCGGCGACGGCTGGTGCATCTTCTTTGCTTTCCGGATGTGTTGGAGACGTTGCTGGAGGAGGGGGTTTGAAGATTGGTGTCATACAGCCGTACTCCGGTGATCTACCCTGGGGAACAAAATCTACTTGGGGTTTTCTCTCCGGTTTAGGTAGGGTATACGGAGAAACCCTCACATTTAGACCGGAATCTAGCTGGGCGGCGGACGAGAGACTCACCTTCGAACCCGGTGACGGAGACAGGACTTACGAGTTCTTGTTCAGGGACACGGTGTTCGACCCGCAGAACGCCCGTGCCGCTGCCGAGGATTTCGTAGTTGAAGAAGACGTCGATATCCTTTTTGGGGTCACGACTTCGGGCGGCACCCTACGTGTCATCGAAAACGTCGCAAGACCGACCGACACGCTGTACATAGTAGGCGGGTCTTCCACAACGGATATACTGGAGAATCCGGATCTCTGCGGGAGAAAAATATTCCGGGCGAACGAACACGCCGGAATGGAAGCACGCGCAATGAGCAAGTACATAGCCGAGGAGACTTCGGTAGAAACTATGTATCTGTTGGGAGTTGATGATTCGTATGGAACGTCTTTCACCCGTGAGTACCGAAAGGCACTCACAAGCCGGGGTGTAGAGGTGGTGGGCGAGCGTCACCTTCCCGCCGGATTCGGGGGCTTCCGCCAAGTTTTCACCAACATCGACGACCAAGCCGACGGGGTCGCCCTCGGATTCAGCATACGCACAATGAATAACGCCCTTACAACCTTCGCCGAGGGAAATGCCTCGGGAACGTTCGATATCCGTGGATACGGTCCCCTCCCAGGTTCATTTTCGGTAAGTTTAATCGCAGGTGGTATCCGGAATGCCCTCGACGAGGTCACAGCCGAAAGTATAAAACAGGAGGCAGGAATCGGGGCTCTTACCTCCAGGTACCACTGGAATCAGTACGACAATCCGATAAACGATGACTTCGTCTCGGGTTTCGAGGAGGCATATGAAACCGTGCCTGCTCTGTTCTCAGGCGGTACATTCGCCGCCGGATACGCCATAGGACAGGCTGTGGAAGAGACGGGCTCACAGGATCCCGATGACATAGCAGAAGCGATGTACGGCATGACGGTAGAGGAGACGCCCAAAGGAGAAGACGGCTATGTCTTCCAACAAAAAAACAACCAGGCAAGATCTCCGATGACGATTGCGAACCTTGTGCCCAATGAGAAGGAGAACTGGGGCTCCTCGCTGATGCCAAGCGAACCTGTGATGACTGTTAATGCTGACGAGGTAGCGACGCCCGCCGACGACCCCGACATGACGTGTGACCTCAGGTGATGAGGGTCAGCGATACCGGGCGCAAGACCAGGAACTCCTACGTATCCTACTGTGGCGAATAATTATTACTCTTGAGTACCCAAGATGACAACATGGAAAAGGTATCACGTAGGGGTCTTATCAGAAAGACCGGTGTAACGGGTGCCGCGGCAGTTGTTGGTGGGTCGTCGCTCCTCTCGGGATGTCTTGAAGATGTCACAGGTGGAGGCGGGTTGAGAATAGGCATTATCAATCCGTACTCGGGCATATCGCGCTGGGGGGAGATATCGACTTGGGGGTTCCTCTCAGGTCTGTCGAGTGTTTACGGAGAGAAACTCTCGTTCGAACCTGATACTTCTTGGGCGGCAAGCGAGGGGCTCACCTTTGAACCCGGTGACGGAGACAAGAAGTACGAGATTTTTTTCAGGGACACAGTCTTCCAGACCGATACCGCGAGACGTGCCGCTGAGGCATTCGTTCTTGAAGACGACGTTGATATGCTCTACGGCAGTGTGAGCGCCTCCAGCACGAGACGTATAATCGAACAGGTGGCAAAGCCGACCGACACACTGTACCTCGTTGGTGGTTCGAGCAGCACAGCGACGGTCGGTGACACAGATCTGTGCGGGAGGAAGGTGTTCCGTGCCAGCGAGCACATCGGTATGGAGGCACAAGCGAGTGGGAAGTACATAGGTGAGGAAACCGAAACCGAGTCTGTCTACATCCTAGGACCCGACAGCCAGTTCGGCAGATCCTTCGCAGGACAGTACAGGAGGTCTCTCGAAGACCACGGTGTGGAGGTGGCAGGACGCCGACTTGTCGCGAGCGAGTTCTCGGAGTTCCGCGGGATTCTCGAGAACATCGACGAAGACGCCGACGCGGTGGCAATAAACTTCAGCGGAAACACGCTCAACCGCTTCCTACCGACCTTCGTCCGTGGAAACCTCACCGGCGCGTTCGACCTGCGCGCGTATGGGCCTCTCCCGGGTCAGTACTCGATGAATCTGATATACAACACGCTTGAATCAGAACTCGACGAGATAACCGAAGAGAGCTTACAGGAAGCCAACATGGGCGAGTTCGTCTCCAGGTACAGCTGGAATCATTATAACAACCCGATAAACGAAGAGTTCGTCTCGGACTTCGTGAATACCTACGGAACCGTACCTTCTTTTTTTGCAGGCGGTGCCTTCGCGTCCGGTTCCGCTGTTGCGCAGGCCGTAGAGGAGACGGGCTCACAGGATCCCGACGACATTGCCGACGCGATGTACGGAATGACTGTAGAACAGACGCCGAAGGGCGAAAACGCCTACACCTTTCAGGAGCACAACAACCAAGCGAAATCCCCTATGACGGTCGCGAAAATGGTACCCAATAGACAGGAAGACTGGGATGCCGGACTGATGCCGGGAGAGCCAATCAGAACCGTCGAAGCCGACGAGGTCGCTTTGACCACGGATGACCCCGACATGACGTGTGACCTGAGTGAGAGTTAGACGCTCACGGCGGATTCGGCACACGGATCTTTCTCCTACATAAATAAAGCTTGTGGCAAATGATTATAAAGGAGGGCGTTTCAAAACAGGGTATGGAGAAAAAACGGCGTAGGGAGTTTTTGAAGGCTACGGGTGTCGCAGGTGCGGCGGCTGTCGCGCCGCCTCTTTTGTCGGGCTGTGTAGACACCGAAGGCTTAGGTGCCAGCGGTCTGCGGATAGGTGTCTTACAGCCCTATTCAGGGATAGAAGGCTACTGGGGTGAGATGTCCACGTTCGGCTTCGTATCGGGTCTTGCGTACAGGTACGGTGAAGACCCACCGCCAGAAGACGGCGGCGAGGAAGGCACAATAAACGTGGAAGACGGAGCGACGTTCAGCTTCGAAGCCGAGGACAGGACGTACCAGCTCGTTCTCAGGGATACCGAACTCGAAGCGGGTCGTGCACAGGAGGTAGCTACGAGCCTCGTTACCGACGACGACGTCGATATGCTTTTCGGCTGTGTCAGTTCGGACGCGACTGAGCGTGTCATACAACAGGTCGCAAAGCCGACGGACACGCCTTACGTCGTCGGTGCCTCAAGCGGCATCGCAACCGTCGGTGATCCGGATCTCTGTGGGAGAACCATCTTCCGTGCTAACGAGCATACGGGCATGGAGGCGCGTGCGGAGGCACGGTACATAGGCGAGGAGACGGATACTCAGACGGTTTATCTGCTCGGACCCGACAACGTCTTCGGCCGTTCTTTCGGACGTATGTACAGACGCGCCTTGGAGGAAAACGGCGTCGAAGTCGTTGGCGAGCGTTTCGTGCCCGCCGGCTATTCGGAGTTCCGTGGCATACTCGAAGATATCGACCAGCAAGCCGAGGCTGTCGGAATAACCTTCACCGCAGACACACTCCCGAACTTCCTGCCTACCTTCGTAAACGGAAATGTTTCGGGTGCCTTCGACCTCCGGGGATACGCCGCTTTCCCCGGAAGGACAGCGATGAACCTGATAGGTAACACTCTCGAATCCCAGTTCGGCGAGATAACGGAGGAGAACATACAGGAAGCGAACCTCGGCGGTCTTGCGTCCAGATACCACTGGAACCAGTACGACAACCCGGTAAACGACGACTTCGTTCCGGGGTATGTGGACGCTTACGGGAGCGTACCCGACTTCTTTACCGGCGGCTCTTTCGCCGCCGCGTCCGCGATAGCGCAGGCTGTGGAAGCAACCGGTTCGGAGGACGGCGGAGACGTAGCGGAGGCGATGTACGGTATGACGGTTGAGCAGACTCCTAAGGGTGAGAACGGATACGTCTTTCAGGAACACAACAACCAAGCGAGGTCAGAGATGACCGTCGCCGAGATAGTTCCGAACGAACCGGGCAGGTGGGAAGGTGAGTTCGGATCCGAACAGTGGAACGCACCTATAATGCCGAGCGAACCTGTTGCACGTATCAGCGCGGAAGAAGCCGCACTACCGGCTGACGACCCAGAGATGGAGTGTGACCTGAGATAAGGAGGAAAACATGGTAATAAGAACAAAACAACTCACACGTCTATTCGGTGGGCTTTCGGCTGTCGAGAACGTCGATTTCGAGCTTGGAGACGACGAGCTTTGTGCGATAATAGGACCGAACGGTGCCGGAAAGACGACGTTTTTCGACCTCATCACAGGAGAGCTAAGACCGAGTTCCGGCACGGTGGAGTTACGCGAGGGCGGCAAATGGACGGACATAACAGGCATGTCGGTTGATGAGGTCGCTTCGCGCGGCGTCCACCGTTCGTACCAGATAACCAACCTTTTCGCGTCGAACACGGTTCTCGAAAACGTCCGTGTTGCGACACAAAAGAGGAGTTCACGTAACTTCTGGCGTAACGTCGCGAGCTTCAGAAGCTACCGCGACGAGGCTATGGAGATACTCGAGTTCGTTGGTCTCGACGCCTACGCAGAGATGGACGCCGAAGAACTGAGCCACGCAGAAAAGAGGCGTCTGGAGCTTGGCGTCGCACTCGCGGGTGACCCCACGCTTTTGATGCTTGACGAACCCACAGCGGGTGTCTCTTCTGAGGAGGTAGGTGAGATAACAGGACTAATAAAAAAGATTGCCCAGGAACACCATGTCATGTTCATAGAGCACAACATGGACATAGTGATGGACATAAGCGACCGTGTCGTCGTCTTTAATAGGGGTAGCATAATCGCGGACGGAACCCCCGAAGAGGTTGAGGACGACGAGGACGTACAGGAAGCGTACCTCGGTAGCTACAACAGGGGTTCGAGTACGACACGGAGCGACGAAGCCGGGAGGGGGACCAGCTAGTGGCACTCCTTGAGATAGACAGCGTGGATACGTACTACGGCGAGAGCCGTATACTCCACGACGTTAGCATGGATGTAGGTGTGGACGAAACCGTCGCAATCATAGGAAGAAACGGTGTCGGAAAGACGACCGTGATGCGTACCGCCCTGCAGCTCACACCGCCGAGGGAAGGCGCGGTACGTTTCAAAGGCGTCGATGTGACAGGCACGGAGACGAACGAGGTAGCCGACATGGGTATGGGATGGGTTCCCGAGGACAGACGTCCTTTTACACAGCTTACCGTTGAGGAGAACCTACGTATCTCTGTCAAGGAGGGCGACGTAAACGAGAAGGTCGAGGAGGCGTTCAACATCTTCCCGCTTCTCACCGACTCGCGCAACGATAAAGCCAACCAGCTTAGCGGCGGCGAGCAGCAGATGCTTGCGATGGCACGCGGTCTGATAGGCGACAACGACCTGCTTCTCGTTGACGAACCGTCCGAG
>Ga0207714_1002294_pt1 | contig 11680 bp, 11 predicted proteins | sample PonA232FremontCA_2_FD_187270 | JGI IMG/M metagenome (GOLD analysis project Ga0207714, IMG submission 187270) | Marine sediment microbial community from Fremont, CA, USA - Pond A23 Sediment 2 (SPAdes) | ecosystem: Environmental > Aquatic > Marine > Unclassified | place: USA: Fremont, California... | reverse complement strand
TTCTCGCGCAACCTCTCCGCCGCGGAGATCGTCGCCCAGGCGCACATCGCCCGGCAGCACCTGCCCGAGGAGGCGATCACCAATATCGTCTTCATGGGCATGGGGGAGCCGTTGCTCAACTTCGACCCGGTGATCTCCGCCGCCCGGGTCTTTACCGACGACTACGGCCTCGTGCTCTCCAAGCGGCGGGTGACGATCTCCACCTCGGGGATCACCAACGCCATCGAGCGGCTCCACCGGGTGACCGATGTCAGCCTGGCTGTCTCCCTGCACGCGCCGAACAACGCGCTGCGCGACCAGCTCGTGCCGGTCAACCGCAAGCATCCGCTGGAGCGGCTGCTCCCGGCGTGCCGGGACTACATCCAGGACAAGCCGAACCGGCAGATCACCTGGGAGTACGTGATGCTCGACGGGGTCAACGACCGGGACGAGCATGCCCGGGAGCTCGTCCAGTGCCTGCGGGGCATCCCGTCGAAGGTCAACCTCATCCCCTTCAACCCCTATCCGGGGGCCCGCTACGATCGCTCCCCCGATCAGCGGATCCAGCGCTTCGCGGACGTGCTGCTCGAGCGGGGGGTGACGGCGACCATCCGGGAGACGCGCGGGGACGACATCGACGGCGCCTGCGGCCAGCTCGTCGGCGAGATCCAGAACGCCCGGCCCAGCAAGGTGGCGAAGCCGGCGTGAGGTGGCCCTGGGCAGCCCTCGCGGCGGTCTCGCTCGCCGGCTGCGCGGCCGGCCCGGCACCTCCCGACCCGCAGCGTGCCGCCGATAGCCACGCCGGGGTGGGGCTGCAGCTCCTCGCCCGGGACCGCGTGGGGGCGGCCCGCGAGCGGCTGGAGCGAGCCCTGGAGCTGGACGCGGACCAGCCCCAGGCGCTCACCGGCTTGGGCCTGGTCGCCGAGGCGCGGGGTGACCGGCAGGCGGCGCTGCGCTACCACCGCCGGGCAGCTGAGGCCGCCCCCGACTCGGGGCCGGTGCTCAACAACTGGGGGCGCATCCTCTGTCGCGACGGGCGTGTGGACGAGGCGCTGGAGGTGCTCGACGCGGCAGCCGAGGCCGAGGACTACGAGGCGCCCGAGGTGCCGCTCAGCAACGCCGCGCGCTGCGCCCTGGACAACGGCCGCCGCCAGTCCGCCCGGGCGGCGGCCGAGGCCGCGCTGGCGGTAGCCCCGGCGTTTCCGCCGGCACGGACCGTGCGTGCCGAGCTGCGCTACCGGGACGGGGCCTACGAGGCCGCCGCCGAGGACCTTAGGCAGGCCCGCCAGGGCGGGGAGACGGCCCGCAACCTCTACTGGTCGGCGCGGGTAGCGGCGGCGCGAGGGGCGGCAGGCGAGGCCGAGGGCTACGCCGAGGCGTTGCGGGCGCGCTTCCCGGAATCGGAATTCGCTGAACGGCTGCAGGCGGACGAGGTCGTGCCATGAGCGACACCGGTCGAGGCGACACCGAGGCGTCCCAGGAGCCGCATACCGGGCACCAGGGGGCGGCAGCGGCTGACAGTGCCGAGGAGGCCCGGAGCGAGGAGGCGGCTGTAGCGCCCTCGCCGGGCGAGCAGCTGCGCCGCGCCCGCGAGGCGCAGGGGCGCACCGCCCGGGCCGTGGGCACGAGCCTGAACCTGCCTGCCGCCCGGGTGGAGGCGCTGGAGCAGGACGACGACGCGAGCCTCCCGCCGTCGACCTTCGTGCGCGGCTATCTGCGCAGCTATGCGCGGCTGGTCGGCTGCGATCCGGAGGCTATCGTCGCGGCCTACGAGCGTCGCCGCGGCGAGGCGCCAGACGGGCCCGGCGCTCGCGAGCCGGGGCGTCCGGGTGCCGCCCTCCCGGGGGGGCAGCCACTGCAGCGGGGCCCATCCGGCACCGGCCGCCGCCTGCGCCTGCTCGCGGCGATCGCCGGCCTCCTGGTGCTGCTCGCCGCGGGCGGCGGGTGGCTCCTGCTCCTGCTCACCGGCAACGGCGCCGGGGAGGCGCCGCTCCCGGAGGAGCCGGCCAGCGAGGAGGCTGCTGCCGGGGCCGCGGACGACGGGCTCCCCCTGCCGGATGAGGGCGCCGGGGAGCCGGGCTCGGCTACGCCCGGCCAGGGAGAGGACGCGAGCAGCAGCGCCGGTAGCCCGGAGCCGGTGGGCGAGAGCCTGGAGCTGACGCAGGCCCTGCCGAGCCCGGATGAGCTCGCTACCGGGGAGCAGGCCGGTGACGCGGAGGCGCAGGCCGAGACGCAGGCCGGAGCGGCCGCGGAGGCCGCCGCAGCGGATAGCGCCGGCCGGGCGGAGGCCGCCGAGGGTGCTGGCGCTGCGGACGGCGAGGCCTCGAGCTCGGCCGCCGCCTCGGGCGAGGCGGCCGCTGGCGAGCCAGCGGCCTCGAGCGCCGACGGCACCGGGACCGGTGAGGTTGCGCCTGGCCTGCTCATCCGTGTCGGCGAGGGCGAGTCCTGGATGGAGATCGAGGCGGACGGCGAGCAGGCCTTCGTCGGGCTCGTCGAGGGGCCTGACCGGGTGTCGCTAGCACCGGCCGACCGCTACGAGCTGGTGATCGGGAACGCCCACCTGGTCGCGGTAGAGCACGCAGGCGAGCCCGTAGAGCTGGCCCCTCATATCCGCGACAACGGGGTGGCGCGCCTGGCATTGACGGATTCGGAGTAAGAGCGTTGTCGAAGAAGGGCATGCAGAGCGTTCGCGGTTTCTGCGACGTCCTGCCGGAGGAGACCCCGGTCTGGCAGCAGGCCGAGGCGGTGGTACGGCGGGTGCTGGAGGCGTACGGCTACCAGGAGGTGCGGCTGCCGGTGATCGAGCGCACCGAGCTCTTCCAGCGCTCCATCGGTGAGGTCACCGACATCGTCGAGAAGGAGATGTACACCTTCGAGGACCGCAGCGGGGACAGCATCACCCTGCGGCCGGAGGGCACCGCCGGCTGCGTGCGCGCCGGTATCGAGTCCGGGCTGCTGCACCATGCGGAGCCCCGGCTCTGGTACGCGGGCCCGATGTTCCGCCACGAGCGCCCGCAGAAGGGGCGCCTGCGGCAGTTCCATCAGGTCGGTGCCGAGGTCTTCGGGGTGGCCGCCCCGGAGCTCGACGCCGAGATGATCGTCATGACGGCGCGCATGCTCCGCGAGCTTGGCCTCGAGGATGTGCAGCTGCAGCTCAACTCCCTGGGCACCCCGGAGAGCCGCGCCGCCTACCGTGAGGCGCTGGTCGCCTATCTGCGCCGGCACGAGGACCGCCTCGACGACGACAGCCGGAGGCGGCTGGCGACCAATCCGCTACGCATCTTCGACAGCAAGGACCCGGAGGTGCAGGCGGTCATGGCGGACGCGCCGCGGCTGCTCGACAACCTGGATGCGGCCTCGGCGGAGCACTTCGCCAAGGTCCGGGAGCTCCTCGAGCGCGCCGGGGTGCCGTACGAGATCAATCCGTCCCTGGTGCGTGGGCTGGACTACTACACCCGCACGGTCTTTGAATGGGTGAGCGACCGCCTCGGGGCCCAGGGCACGGTCTGCGCCGGCGGGCGGTTCGACGCCCTGGTGGAGCAGCTCGGCGGGCGTCCGACGCCGGCCATCGGCTTCGCCCTGGGCATGGAGCGGCTGGTGGCGCTGCTCCGGGAGCAGGGCGAGCCAGGCCGCGGGGGTGCCCCCCACGCCTACCTGGTGGTGGCTACGGACCCCGGTGCGGGCCTGGAGACCGCCGAGGCCCTGCGGGATGCGCTGCCGGGGCTGCGGCTGCAGGCCCACGCTGGCGGTGCCAGCTTCAAGGCGCAGCTCAAGCGGGCCGACCGCAGCGGCGCCCGGGTGGCCTTGATCCTCGGCGACGAGGAGCGGGCGGACGGCGCCCTGACGATGAAGGACCTGCGCGGCGACGGCGAGCAGCAGCGCCTGCCCTTCAGCGAGGCGGTCTCCCATCTGCAGGCTTGGATCGGCGACTGAGGCCGGTTAGCGGGCAAGAGGACGCGATGAATCAAGACGACGAGCAGCAGCTCCAGCAGATCAAGGCGTGGTGGCAGCGCTACGGTAGCGGCATCCTCCTGGGCCTGGCCGGCCTGGCGGTCATCCTGGCCGGCTGGTGGGGGTACGGGACCTGGCAGGAGCGCAGCGCCCAGCAGGCGGCCGCCGCCTACGCCGAGCTGCTGCGTGCCGAGCAGGGCGGCGAGCTGGCGGCCGCCGAGGCCGCCGGTGAGCGCATCCTCGACGAGCACGCCGGCAGCGGCTACGCCGCCATGGCCGCGTTACGCCTGGCGCGTATCCAGGTGGAGGCGGGGGAGCGCCGCCGCGCCGTGCAGACCTTGAAGGGGCTCGCGGACAGCGCCGACAGCCGGGCGATGGCCGAGCTGGCGCGCCTGCGCCGGGCCCGGCTCCTGGGCGAGACGGACCAGGAGGCCGCCCTGTCGCTCCTGGAGGGAGAGGTCACCGAGGGCTTCCGGGCGAGCTATGCGCAGCTGCGCGGCGACCTGCTCAGCCAGCTCGGCCGCGCCGAGGCGGCGGTCGCCGCGTACCGCGAGGCCTTGAATAGCGAGCCGGGTCTCGGCGGCCGGGCCCGGGAGCTGGTGCGCCGCAAGCTGCAGGCGATGGAGGCCGAGGCGTGATGGGCCTGGGGCAACTACGCGTACTGCTGGTCCTGGCCGCGGTCGGGGGTGGTGCCCTGGGGTGCTCCTTCCAGGAGCCGCTGCCCGACCCGCGCCCCGGGGTCGAGGCGGAGCTGGCGGTGGAGCGCGCCTGGAGCGACCACCTCGTGGGGAGCCTCGGGGCCGGGGCCTTCGCCCTGGGGCCCGGCTACGCCGACGGTAGGCTGTACGTCGCGGACAACGAGGGGCTCGTCCGGGCCCTGGACGCCGAGACCCGCGAGCCCCTGTGGCGCCAGCGGCTCGACACCTCGCTCTCCGCGGGTCCGGTGCCGGCCGGGGAGCGCCTGCTCGTCGGTGATCGCCAGGGCCGCGTCCACGCCCTCGACCGGGCCACCGGCGAGCCGGAGTGGGTAGCGGAGCTCTCCGCCCAGGTCCTGGCGCGGCCTCGGGAGAGCCGCGGCGTCGTGGTGGCCCGCACCACCGACGGCCGGGTCTACGGCCTGGATGCCGCGGACGGGGAGGAGCTCTGGCTCCTCGATCGCAGTGTCCCCGCCCTCACGCTGCGCCGTAACAGCGCCCCTGCGCTCTCCGGGAGCACGGCCATTGTCGGCCTGCAGAGCGGGCAGCTGGTGGCCCTCGACACCGAGGACGGCAGCATCCGCTGGGAGCACACCCTCGCCGAGCGCTCCGGGCGCACGGAGCTGGAGCGGATGGCGGATATCGCGGCGGATCCGGTCATCGGGCGCGGGGCTGCCTACGCCGTCGCCTACCAGGGCGCTGTCGCCGCCGTGCGGGTAGCCACCGGGACCGAGGCGTGGCGCCGGGAGGTGGGTAGCCACCGCGGCCTGGCCCTCGGTGGCGAGACGCTCTACGTGGCGGCGGACGATGGCCGCGTCTGGGCCCTCGATCGCCGCAACGGCGCCACCGCCTGGCGCCAGGACGCCCTGGAGGGGCTGACGCTGACCCGGCCGGCGATCCGGGGCGAGTACCTGGTAGTGGGCGACGACGCTGGTCACGTGAGCTGGCTACGCCGGCGCGACGGTGCGCTGGTGGCTCGGACGGAGGTCTCCGGTGAGCCGATACAGCGGCCTCCCGTGGTCACCGAGGCGGGCGGCGTCTACGTCATCGATGCTGAGGGGCAGGTAAAGGCGCTGCGGCCGCGCTGAGCCGCGATGGCCGCCGTCACTCGCAGCTGCCGGTGGACCCGGGCCGGCAGCGCTGCCCGTCGGCCCACAGGGCGTTGCCCAGCGACGCCTTGTCGAGGCGCGCGCCGCTGATATCGGCGCCGCGCAGGTCCGCCCCGCTCAGGTCGGCGCCGGTGAGGTCGGTGTCGACCAGGCTGGCGCCGCCCAGGTCTGCGTCCTTCAGGCGGGCGCCGGCCAGGCTCGCCCCCTCCAGGTCCGCGCCGCTGAGCGCCCCGCCGCTGAGGTCGGCCTCGCGGGCGTGCAGCCCGCGCAGATGGGCCTGCTCCAGGGAGACGCCCGCCATGTCGGCATCCTCGATGCTGGCGCCGCGCATCTGCGTCGAGTCCAGGCCCATATCGGTGCCCAGGACCCTGTCGAGCCGGGCCCCGTTGAGGGTCGCCCGGTTCGCCTGGACGCCGCGCATGTCGCTGCCGGTGAAGTCGGCGTCGGTCAGGTCGCTAGAGCCCAGGCGCGCCCGGGAGAGGTTGGTGCCGCTCAGGTCGGCGCCCACCGCGCTGACGTTGGCCAGGTCGGCGCGGCGCAGGTGGGCCCCCGAGAGATCGGCCCCGTCGAGGACGCTGCGGCTGAGCAGGGCCTCTTCCAGGCTCGCGCCGGCGAGATCGGCCTCGGCGAGATCGCAGCTGAACCAGTTGACGCCGGGGGCGGGGTCATCATTGCAGGCCGCGAGGGCGGGTGATACGCTCGCGCCCATCATCGCCAGCGCGGCGATCCAGTGTATTGACCATCTCATCAGCTTTTCTTCTCGTCGCTTAAGTCCAACGCCGAGGCCTCGGGCCTCGCGAATCGACGCTCATGCAACGATATACGAGGTGAATCGATGCGGCTCATTCTATTAGGGCCTCCTGGCGCCGGGAAAGGTACGCAGGCCGGCTACGTCTGCGAGGCCTTCGGGATCCCGCAGATCTCCACCGGGGATATGCTGCGCGCCGCGGTCAAGGCCGGCACCCCGCTGGGGCAGCAGGCCAAGAAGGTCATGGATGAGGGCGGCCTAGTCCCGGACGATATCATCCTGGGCCTGATCAAGGAGCGCCTGGCTGAGCCGGATTGCGCCAACGGCTTCCTCTTCGACGGCTTCCCGCGCACCATCGCCCAGGCGGACGGCCTCAACCATGAGGGTATTGGCCTCGACGCCGTGGTGGAGATCCAGGTCCCCGACGAGGAGATCGTCGACCGCATGGCGGGGCGCCGCGTCCACCCGGGCTCCGGCCGGGTCTACCACGTCACCCACAACCCCCCGAAGGAGCCGGGCAAGGACGACGTCACCGGCGAGGACCTGGTCCAGCGCGATGACGACCGCGAGGAGACGGTCCGGCAGCGGCTGTCGGTCTACCACGAGCAGACCCGTCCCCTGGTGGACTACTATGCTGGCTGGGCAAAGAAGGGTGATCCCGAGGCGCCGCGCTACGCCACCGTGGACGGGCAGCAGCCGGTCGAGGCGGTGCGCGAGGAGATCCTGAGCGCGCTGAAGGCGCACTAGGCTACCCGGCGGCGGGGCGTGCCTCCGCCGCCGCCCCGCGGAGGTGCTGCCGATGACGATCCGCCGCCTGCTCGCCTTCCTCCTCGCCTACCTCCTGGCCGCGATGCCGCTCGGCGGTGACGAGGGCGCGGGCCCGGCGGGCGAGGGCACGGCGGTGCTGCTGGAGGTCGACGGGCCCATCGGGCCGGCGACCACCGACTACATCGTCAGTGGCCTCGGCGAGGCCGAGGAGCGCGGCGCCGAGCTGATCATCCTGCGCATGGACACGCCGGGCGGGCTCGACAGCGCCATGCGGGATATCATCAGCGCCATCCTCGCCTCCCCCGTGCCGGTGGCCAGCTACGTCGCCCCGAGCGGCGCGCGGGCCGCCAGCGCCGGGACCTACATCCTCTACGCCTCCCACGTCGCGGCCATGGCGCCGGCGACCAACCTCGGCGCGGCTACTCCGGTGCAGATCGGCGGGGGTGGCGGCGGCATCCTCCCGGGCAGCGACAGCCCGCAGGGGGACGATGGCGGCGCCGGGTCGCCGGGAGACGCCGCCGAGGGGCAGGAGCCGGCGGAGACGGAGGGCGGCGGCGCTGCGGGCAGCGGTGATCCCGGGGGCGGGTCTGGCAGCCGCCCGGATGCCAAGAAGCGCAAGGTCATCGAGGACGCCGTGGCCTATATCCGCGGGCTGGCGGAGCTGCGCGGCCGTAACGCCGATTGGGCCGAGCGCGCGGTGCGCGAATCGGTGAGCGCCTCCGCCACCCGAGCGGTGGCGCTGGGGGCCGTCGACTTCACCGCGGGCAGTGTCAGCGGGCTCCTGGAGCAGGCGGATGGCCGCACGGTGGCGCTACCCGCCGGCGAGCGCTCGCTGGGCAGCGCCGGGCTGGCGGTGGAGCGGGTCCAGCCGGATTGGCGCAACCGGCTCCTGTCGGTGCTCACCAATCCCAACGTCGCCTACATCCTGATGCTCGTCGGTATCTACGGGATCATCTTCGAGCTCCTCAGCCCCGGGGCGCTGGTGCCGGGGGTGCTCGGCGGGATCAGCCTGCTGCTGGCGCTCTACGCCTTCCAGGCGCTGCCCATCACCTTCGCTGGGCTAGGGCTCATCGGCCTGGGCATCGCCTTCATGATCGGCGAGGCCTTCGCCCCCAGCTTCGGGGCCCTGGGCCTCGGCGGGGCAGTGGCCTTCGTCCTCGGGTCCACGATGCTCCTCGACACCGATGTGGAGGGCTTCGAGATCTCGCTGGGGCTCATCGTCGGGATCACGGCGGCGAGCCTGCTCGTCTTCACCGGGGTGGCCACCATGGCGGCGCGGGCGTGGCGACGCCCGAGGCTCGGCGGCGGCGACGAGCTGATCGGCGCCGAGGCGGTCGCCGAGGCGGCCTTCGACGGTCGGGGCCACGTCCACTACGCCGGTGAGCGCTGGAACGCCGAGGCCGAGCGCCCCGTATGGGCCGGCCAGCGGGTCCGGGTGGTCGGCAAGGAGGGACTGACACTGAGGGTGGAGCCGGATGAGTGACGCTGAGCGCGATTCGGATGGGGTCTACCGGGAGGCGCTGGCGCGCGTCCAGGAGGTCCTCGAGCGGGCGCGGGCGGCGGACCTGCCGGAGCCGACCGCCGGAATCCTGGCCACGGCGGGCCAGGACGGCTGGCCGGCGGCGCGCACGGTGCTGCTCAAGCAGCTCGACGAGGCGGGGGTCGTCTTCTACACCAATCGCACCAGCCGCAAGGGCCGGCATCTGGCCGAGAATCCCCGGGCGTCGCTGTGCCTCTACTTCCAGCCGCTGTACGAGCAGGTGGAGATCCGCGGCGTGGTCACCCCGGTGACCGCCGCCGAGGCGGATCGCTACTGGGCCCAGCGCAAGCGCCTCAGCCAGGTAGGCGCCTGGGCCTCCCACCAATCCGAGCCCCTGGCCAGCCGCCGTGCGCTCGAGGCGCGTGTGGCGGAGGTCGAGGCGCGCTTCCCGGAGCAGGTCCCCCGGCCTCCGCACTGGTCGGGGTACCGTATCGTGCCGGTCAGCATCGAGCTCTGGGCGGCCGGGGACGGACGGCTCCACGAGCGCGAGCGCTACGAGCACCGGGCCGAGGGCTGGTGCCATGTCCTTCTCAATCCCTGAAGGGAACGTGCGGCGAGAAAAGAATGGCGATGGAGGATCTGTCGAGGTACTCGGAGGAGCAGCTGCGCAGCCTGCGCAAGCAGGTAGAGCAGGAGATCGAGCGCCGGCGCGAGGAGAGCATCACCCACGCCCGGCGCGAGCTCAAGGCCATAGCGGAGCGGTACGGCTTCGCGCTCAGCGACCTGCTCGAGGGGGTCCGGGACCCGTAGCCTGGGCGGCTCGTGCCGGGGACGGGCCGCTAGACCGCTCGCCGGTCGGCGGCCTCACCGGCGGCGCGCAGGGCTGAGGAGATCGTCACCGGATAGGCCCCGCTGTCGGCCTCCAGGGAGCGGCACGCCGCCGGCAGGGCCGCCAGGCCGGCGCTAAGCCGCTCGCGGGCGGCGGCCGTGGCCTCGGCGGCCCGGGTGCGCCGCCCGCCGTCCACCATCTCCACGAGCAGCGGCTCGCCGGGCAGGGCCTCATCGCTCCGGCAGAGGATATCGCCCACCGCTGTACCGTCCCGGTAGTCGCGCCGGATCTGCTTGCGCCCCGGCCAGTGGGTCTTGCCCGGGGAGCGCTTGCGCCGCGGCACCCCCCGATACGCCTGGAGCTTGTAGGCCATGTCCAGGTGCGGGTGATCGGCGGCCGTATCCACCTTGGTGCCCACCCCGAAGCCGTCGATGGGGGCGCCGTCGGCGCGGAGCCGGGCCACGCTGTGCTCATCGAGGTCGCCGCTGACCATGACCTTGGTGGCCTCGAGCCCGCCGGCATCGAGGATGCCGCGCACGCGGCGTGCCTCGGCGGCGAGGTCGCCGCTGTCGATGCGCACGCCGTGCACCGGGATGCCCTCCGCGGCGAGGGCCACTACCTTCTCCGCCCCGGCACCGATGTCGTAGGTGTCGATGAGCAGCACCACGTTCTCCGGGTACGCCTCGGCAAAGGCGCGGAAGGCGTCGATCTCGCGGTCGAAGGCCAGCACGTAGGAGTGGGCCATGGTGCCTACCGTGGGGATGCCGTACTCGGCCCCGGCGAGGCAGGTGGCGGTGCCGGCGTAGCCGGCGAGCCACGTCCCTCGGGCCGCCGCCATGGCCGCCTCGGCGCCGTGGGCGCGGCGCATGCCGAAGTCCACCAGCTGCCCGCCGCCGTCGGCGGCGATCACGGCCCGTGCTGCCTTGGTGGTGAGCAGGCTGTGCAGGTGGACGAGGTTCATCAGGCGGCTCTCGATGAGCTGCGCCTCGGGCAGGGGGGCCGTCACGCGCAGGATCGGCTCCTGCGGGAAGAGGATGGTGCCGTCGGGGACGGCCTCGACGTGGCCGGTGAAGCGCAACCCGGCCAGATCGTCGGCGAGGCCGGCCCGGAAGTGGCCACAGCCGCGGATCCAGTCGAGCTCGGCGTCGCCGAGGCGCAGGTCGGTCAGCCAGTCCAGCGCGGCGTCGATCCCCGAGGCGACGTAGAAGCCGTACCCGGGCGGCAGCTTGCGGCTGAACAGCTCGAAGGAGGCGGGCTCCTGCATGCCTCGCTGGAGGTAGGAGTCGACCATGGTCAGCTGGTAGAGATCCGTCAGCAGGGGGCTGTGGCGCGGATCCATGGGTATCCCTCCTGTGCGTGGCGGGGTCAGGAGCGCAGCCCTGTCCCCCGGTGTAGCAGGTACAGGGCGAAGGCGCCGAGCACCGCGATGAACAGGCCCATCATGGCGTACGAGAGGACGATGTTGACGTCCGAGGAGCCGAGGATGCCGTAGCGGAAGGCGTTGACCATGTAGAGGATGGGGTTGGCCATCGAGACCCCTTGCCAGAAGTCCGGCAGCAGCGAGATGGAGTAGAAGACACCGCCGAGGTAGGTCAGGGGCGTGAGGACGAAGGTCGGCACCAGGGCGACGTCGTCGAACTTCTTGGCGTAGATGGCGTTGATGAAGCCGCCGATCGAGAATAGCACGGCCGTCAGGAAGACCACCGAGATGGTGATGGTGAGGCTGTGCACCGGCAGCGAGGTGAACAGCAGGGCCACGCCGCTGACGATGGCGCCGGTGAGCAGGCCGCGGCCCACGCCGCCGGCGACGTAGCCGATCAGGATGACGGTGTTCGGCGTCGGCGAGACGAGCAGCTCCTCGATGTGGCGCTGGAACTTGGCGCCGAAGAACGAGGAGACCACGTTGTTGTAGGAGTTGGTGATCACCGAGAGCATGATGATGCCCGGGGCGATGTACTCCATGTAGCTGTAGCCCTCCATGGGGCCGACCCGCTCGCCGATCAGCGAGCCGAAGATCAGGAAGTAGAGGGTCATGGTGATCGCCGGCGGCACCAGGGTCTGGATCCAGATCCGCAGGTAGCGGTGGGTCTCCTTGTAGACGATGGTCTGCAGGGCGATCAG
>Ga0207714_1002293_pt1 | contig 11682 bp, 11 predicted proteins | sample PonA232FremontCA_2_FD_187270 | JGI IMG/M metagenome (GOLD analysis project Ga0207714, IMG submission 187270) | Marine sediment microbial community from Fremont, CA, USA - Pond A23 Sediment 2 (SPAdes) | ecosystem: Environmental > Aquatic > Marine > Unclassified | place: USA: Fremont, California... | reverse complement strand
TTTCGCGCTGGCGACCGCGAAGACCTGTGCCATACAGATTGTGTACCACGACGTGAATATAAAAGGTGTCCCTCAGTGTAGTGTTGCGGGCAGAACAGTTGCGTGTGCGCTGCACAAAACGTCCTGACGGAGTCCTGCGCGAACGGAGTGAGCGCAGGGCAAGTCAGGACGTGAACGATGCCGTTGCTGAGCGAAGCGAAGCAACAAAGAGTGAACGTCCTGACGGAGATTTGAACTCCGGTCCCTGGCTCCGCAAGCCAAGAGGATAGTCCACTACCCTATCAGGACTCACTTCCCTCTTTCCCGGGTTCGCTTAAGACGGTTACGGTACGGCGACCACCTCGCCACAGCTTTATATCCGATACCGCAGCACTCCCGCTGTGCCACAAACCCGCCTCCTGCCGCTGTCGTACCGACGCCGCCGGCCAGCGTGGTCGCCGCAAGGACAACGCTTAACGGGGAACCTGCCGTGCCCCTGTGTATACCTATGGGCGTCATAGCCGACGAGTACGAGGACCTCGATACCGACGTGCCGCTCGAAGAGTTTCGGGAGGCCGTCGAGGACAAGGTCGAACAGATGGGTGGGCTGGCCGACGAGGAGACGGCCGCCAAGCTCATCGCACACGAACTCAAAGACGAGGAGGTCAACGGCATCGCCGACATCGAACCCGGCATGGACGAGGTGAAGTTCCTCGGCAAGGTGGTCTCGATCGGCGAGTTGCGAACCTTCGAGCGCGACGGCGAGGACGAACAGGACGGCCGCGTCGTCAACCTCGAGGTCGCCGACGAAACCGGCCAGATTCGTGTCTCGATGTGGGATCAACAGGCCGTTTCGGCGGTCGGCGACCCCGAAACAGACCAGCCCGGCGAACTTGATGAGGGTGACGTGCTGCGAATCGCCGGCCGGCCGAAGGAAGGGTACAACGGTGTCGAGGTCAGCGTCGACAAGGCCGAACCGGACGCGGAGGCCGAGGTCGAGGTCGAACTACAGGATAGCTACCGTGTCGAGGATCTCTCGCTCGGCCTCTCGGATGTCAATCTCACGGGCCAGATTCTCGATGTCGGCTCGGTTCGAACCTTCGATCGCGACGACGGCAGCGAGGGACAGGTCTCGAATCTCTCGGTCGGCGATCCGACAGGTCGGATCCGGGTGACGCTGTGGGACGACAAGGCCCCGCTCGTCGATGAGTTCACCGACGACGACTGTGTCGAGATCGTCGACGGCTACGTCAAGGAACGCGACGGTAGTCTCGAACTGCACGTCGGTTCTCGCGGGGCTGTCGAGACCAGCGACGAGGCCGTCGAGTACGTTCCCGAGACGACCGACATCGAGAGCGTCGAGATCGGCCAGACGGTCGACATCGCCGGCGGCGTGATCGAGACCGACTCCAAACGCACCTTCGACCGCGACGATGGCTCGGAGGGGCAGGTTCGCAACGTTCGGCTGCGCGACGAGACCGGTGACATCCGGGTCGCACTCTGGGGTGAGAAGGCCGACACGGAGATCGAACTCGCCGACCGCGTCCTCGTCACCGACGCCGAGATTCAGGACGGCTATCAGGACGAACTCGAGGCCTCGGCCGGCTGGCAGTCGACGGTCTCGGTGCTGGAATCCGACGCCGACACCGGAGCGACAGCCGACAGCGCCACAGCCGAGAGCGAGCAGGCGGCTGCCACGGCCAGCGGTGGTCTGTCGGCCTTCAGCGAGAACGGGGAGAGCGACACCGCAGATTCGACCGCTTCCGCGTCGGCCGACTCCACGACAGAGCCGAGTTCGACGGCCGCCGCGACCGCCTCCCCGGAGGCTGCCGGCGGCGAGACGGTGGCTGCCGCCGATGGCACCGCGGAGACGGCGACGAACGGTGCGGAGACGGACTCGGCCGCACCGGAAGCCGATGACGCCGTCGAGTTCACCGGCACCGTCGTACAGGCCGGCAGTCCTGTCATCCTCGACAACGGGACCGAAACGCGGCAGGTCGAGACGGCGGCCGAGCTCCGGCTCGGCGAGGAGGTGACCGTCCGTGGTGTGGCAACCGACGGCACCATCGACGCCGAGGACGTATTCTGACAGCCGGCGACAGGATTTCGTCGGAGTATAACGGGCGTAACGGAAAGCGTTATACCACCCACAACCCGGTATCATGGTATGAGCGTCGAGTTGCCGTTCGCGCCCGTGGACGCGATTATTCGGCGCAACGCTGGCTCGCTTAGGGTGAGTGCCGACGCCGCCGAGGCGCTGGCCACACGCATCCAGTCCCACGGAGCCGCTCTCGCCGTCGATGCGGCCGAGTCGGCAACCGACGACGACCGCAAAACGCTGATGGCGGCCGACTTCGGTGTCCAGCAGGTCGTCGACCGCGAGCAGCTCGAACTGCCGGTCGCGCCTATCGACAGGATCGCCCGGCTCGAGATAGACGATAGCTACCGCGTCTCGACGGACGCCCGGATCGCGCTTGCGGACATCCTCGAGGAGTACGCCGACAACGTCGCTGCCGCCGCAGTCACCCTCGCCCACCACGCCGACCGGCGCACCGTACAGGCCGATGATATCGAGACCTACTTCTCGCTTTTCGAATAATGCAGTTCGGCTACAGCGATGTCTGTCTGGACCACGAAACCGGTGACCGCCACCCGGAAACGGCCGACCGCCTGCGGGCGATCAAGCGCAGTCTCTCGCACAAACACCACGTCGAGTACCGCGATCCGCCGGCAGCGACGACCGACGAGGTGCGCGCCGTCCACGACGACGAGTACGTGACCGAACTCAGGGAGTTTTGCGAGGACGGCGGCGGCAACTGGGACCGCGATACGGTTGCCTCCGAGGGAACCTGGGATGCCGCCCTCCAGAGTGCTGGCCTCGCTACGTGGGCCGCTCGTGAGGCCGTCGATGGCGCCAGCGGCCGGGAGATGCCGTTCTCGCTCGGTCGCCCGCCGGGCCACCACGCGGTTAGCGAGGAGGCGATGGGCTTCTGTTTTTTCAACAACGCGGCTGTCGCCGCACAGACGCTCGTCGACGACGGAACCGTCGACAGCGTGGCGATCTTCGACTGGGATGTCCACCACGGCAACGGCACGCAGGACATCTTCTACGAGAGCGATGCGGTTTTCTATGGCTCGATCCACGAGGAGGGGATCTACCCGGGCTCAGGTGACGTGACCGAAACCGGAACCGGCGCCGGCGAGGGATCGACGCTGAACGCGCCGCTGCCGGCGGGGGCCGGCGACACGGATTTTCTCCACGTTGTCGACGAGGCGCTCGATCCGGCACTGGCCGACTTCGGCCCTGACCTCCTCATCGTCAGTGCCGGCTTCGATGCCCACGAACACGATCCGATCTCGCGGCACCGAGTCACAACCGAGGGGTACGCCCTGCTGACCGACCGGCTACGCGAGATCGCCGACGCCAGCGATGCCGCACTGGCGTTCGTCTTGGAGGGTGGCTACGGGCTCGATACACTGTCGGACGGCGTCGCCATGGTTCACGAGACGTTCGACGGCCGCGAGCCGCTCCCTTGCGAGGCGGAGCCACAGGAGTCGACCGTCGAGATCACCGACGAGCTGCGTGGCGAACTCGGGATCGGGTAGCTGGCCGGCGATCAGCGACGCCCTGTTGTCGCCGCCATAACCGACCGATTCTTACTCTGGGAAGCCCCAGAGCCGATAATGGACGATCCGCTGTGGACTGACGCCCACGCGCCGTCGGTGGCCGACCTCCCGCAATCAGAGCCGCGCGAGCGCCTCCAGCGTGCGGTCGGCGAGCCGATGAACCTCCTGCTGCAGGGGCCGCCCGGCGTCGGCAAGACGGCCGCCGCTCGCGCCCTCGCCCGCGAGGTTCACGCCGACCCGGAGGCGGACCTGGTCGAGATCAACGTCGCCGACTTCTTCAGCCGAACAAAGAAAGAACTCCGCGCAGACCCGCGATTCGAGGCCTTCCTCTCCGGGCGTAGCGACATGGCGAAAGCCGACATGATCAACCACGTGCTCACCGAGTCGGCGAGTCACGCGCCGGTGTCGGGACAGTTCAAGACGATTCTGCTGGACAACGCCGAGGCGATCCGCGAGGACTTCCAGCAGGCGCTGCGGCGGGTGATGGAGCAACACCACCGGACGACGCAGTTCGTCTTCACGACCCGTCAGCCCGCAAAGCTCATCGCACCGATCCAATCACGGTGTTTTCCGGTACCGATGCGAGCGCCGACGACCGACGAGACGATAGCGGTCCTCGAGTCGATCTGTGAGGCCGAGTCGGTCGAGTACGACGAGTCGGGGCTGGAGTACGTTGCCAGTGCCGCTGACGGCAACCTCCGCAAGGCGGTGCTGACGGCCCAGACCACCGTCGCCCAGACCGACGAGCTGACGATGCAGACCGCCTACGAGACGCTGGGTGACATCGGTGCCGACGACGCCATCCGGGAGGCCCTGCTCGCTGTCCGAGACGACGAGTTCAACGACGCCCGTGAAACAGTCGACGACCTGCTGACCGAGGAGGGGTACGACGGCACGACGCTGCTCGAAGCGCTGCTCCGTGTTGCCCGCTCGGGGTCCGAGTTCGGGAGCGACGATGTGGCTCGCCTCCACAAGCTCGCGGGCGCGGTCGATCACGATCTGACCGACGGACTCGACGACAGGCTCCATCTCATGCACCTCCTGACCGCGTGGGCCGAGGGGCGAACCGATCTCCGGGCGATGGCCTGACCATGGTCGAGCCTCCTACCGCCGTCACCGATGGTGCGTGGCGGTACGCTGCCGTCTTGTTTCTCGTTGCGCTCGTCGCGTCGGTTGTCGTTTTTCCAGCCGCCATCGTTGCGCTCGCTACCGGCATCGCTGTCCTCTGGTTTCACCGCGATCCACCGCGCCAGCCGCCCGCGACAGGGATCGTTGCCCCTGCCGACGGTCGTGTGTCGGTGATCCGCGAGGAGGGCGACCGGGTTCGGGTCGGTGTCTTCATGAACGTCACCGATGTCCACGTCAATCGCGCGCCGGCCGGCGGCGCCGTGCGGTCAGTCGAGCACCGCCCGGGTGCGAACAAACCAGCGTTCTCGAAGGATTCCGACCGCAACGAGCGGGTTCGGATCGAACTCGAGGAGCATACGGTCGTTCTGATCGCCGGCTGGTTCGCCCGTCGCATCCATCCGGCTGTCGAGGCGGGCGACGAACTGCGGCGCGGCCAGCGGATCGGGCATATCTCCTTCGGCAGCCGGGCCGATGTCGTGCTTCCAGCCAGCTACGGTGTTGATGATCTCCGGGTCGACACGGGCGATGCTGTCAGGGCCGGTGAGACACAGTTGATCAAAGACGGCGAGTAATCATGGCAACGCCTCTCTCGCATGCGTTCATCGCGTTTACCGGGTGTGCCCAGTTCTAGATACGCTTCAAAAGTGCTTAAGCCGACCCGTTGCGTACGGGTCCGTAGCTGTGGACACCGATATCGTGGGTGCCGGGTCGGTCGGGGCTGTCGATCCCCCAGCGGCAAAACCCCCGATCGAGGTCCGCACCGACAAGGAGCGGTGTGTGGTCCGGGAGTTTCAACCGAACTCCTCCGACGAGGACGATGTCCTCTCCGAGTACCGCAACCAGCGCAAGGCCGAGCAGGCCGTCACCAAGCAGCTATCTAACAGCCGCTATCCGTGTGCGCTCTACTGGGAAACCGAGACCAGCGTCGGCAGCATCCACTGGAACGACCTCTTCGAGCACCTGCGGGTCGAGTACAGTCCATTTCTCCGTGCGTGGAAGGTCGTCCCTGCCGAGGACCACTTCATGTTTTGCTCGGTGTACGATTTCAAACAGGCCTGCCGGTACGCAAAATCGATCCAGCAGCACTACGAGTTCAAACATCTCGAAATCCGGTCCCGCGAGGGCGATATCAGGAAGATCGTCGACCACCGGTTCCTGCGACAGTCGATCACGGAGTCCGGAGTGCAGTTCGATCCCTGACAGCTGTCTCTCCGACCAGCTACCACGGTTCGGCTTTGACGCCTAACTGGTAGCCGATAACGTTGGTCGCCAGATGGAGCAACGGCGTCAGGACAACCACGGTGGCGATCACGGCCGGTGTGAACGTCGCGGCCGCCCAGCCGGGTGCGATGAGATAGACGGCGACGAGCGCGCCGGCGACGAAATCGAGCTGGTCGAGCACCGGAAACGAGGCGCCGCGCTCGCGGCCGCTCCGTCGTTTGAGAAACGAGGCGGCGATATCGCCAGCCATCGCGCCAGCGGCCAGCCCGACAGCCGCTCCCGGTTGGAACGCCGGTACCGTGACGCCGCCGACAGCACTCACCGGGGCGACGAGGTTGAGCACGGCGGCCAGCCCGACACCGGCCAGCGTCCCGATAGCGGTGCCGCGCCACGTTTTGCCGTCGCCGAGCAGCCGGCGGTCGCCCCACCGTCGGCCGCCGTCGATTGCCCGGCCGCCGCCGCCGATAGCCGCCGCGTTGTTGGGCACGTAGGCGGGCAGCATCGCCCACACGGCCGTCACGACCAGCGGAAGCCACATACTCGGCCCGACGCAAGGCCGGTAGTAATGTCCTCCGATTTCCGCGACTGTGAGCCGACGCTGCTCGTGGCCTCGACACGACAGTATCCATACACGTAAGCCGCTGCCCAACATACAGGCTCGCATATGTCGTCGTGGAAACGGGATGTCGCCAGCGGCCTCGTCGTGCTGCTTCCGCTCGGCGTGCTGGTGTTTATTCTCAACTGGCTCTACGGCCACATTATCGGGCTTCCGCTGATCAGAAATCTCGATTTCGTCACGCTTGGTGTCCCGGAAACGCTCGTGCCGCTGGTGCGGATTTTCGTCGCGCTACTGCTGATCGTCACGTTGATTCTCGCCGTTGGCTACCTGATGCGAACGACCGCCGGCCGCGTGTTCGAGTCGCTCATCGACGATACGATCAACCGGATGCCGGGGCTCCGGGTCGTCTACAACGCCTCGAAACTCGCCGTCGAGACGGCGCTATCTGGGACCGACGACCTGCAGGAACCGGTCCGGATCGAGACGTGGCCCGGCATCCAGATGACGGCGTTCAAAACTGGGAAGAAAACACGCGACGGCAAGGTGGTACTCTTCATGCCAACCGCGCCAAACATCACCACCGGGTTCGTGATGGAGGTCGACGAGGACCAGTTCGAGGAGACCGGCGAGAAGGTCGAGGAGGCACTGACGCGTGTGTTGAGCGCCGGCTTCGCCGAGTCGGCCCACCACATCCCCGTCGAGGACGCCGAGAACCCGGCGCGAGACGACAGTGAGACGCAGGCGACCGTGACAACGGGCTCCGCAGAATCGACGAATCCGGACGGGTCGGCGGCCGATGACGACGGGTAATCGGTCGGGGAGTACTCTTTAGACGTATCTGAACCAGTCGTCGTGGGCGTCGGTCTTTCGCTCGACCAGATCGAAGAACGCCGACTGGATCTCCTCGGTGACTGGGCCGCGGTCGCCGTCGGCGATGGTGACGTTGTCGACCTTGCGGATCGGCGTCACCTCGGCGGCCGACCCGGTGAAAAAGAGCTCGTCGGCCGTGTTGAGTTCGCCGCGGCTGATCGTCGCCTGATCGTGGACGGTGTAGCCGAGCTCCCGGGCGAGGGTGATCACGGTATCGCGGGTGATACCGTCGAGGATGCTCTGTGAGAGCCCGGGCGTGTAGATCTCGCCGTCGCGGACGAGAAACAGGTTCTCGCCGGGACCCTCGGCGACCTGCCCCTCCTTGTTGAGGACGATTGCCTCCTCGTACCCGTTTCTGCGGGCCTCTTCGCCGGCCAGCAGGCTGTTGACGTAGAGGCCGGTTGTCTTCGCGTTGGTCGGGATCTGGCTGGAGGCGTGTTTCCGCCACGATGAGACCATCACGTCGATCCCGTTTTCGAGGGCCTCCTCGCCGAGATACGTGCCCCACGGCCAGGCGGCGATGGCCACATCGACCGGACAGCCCTCGGGGCTGACGCCGAGGCTGTTGTAGCCGAAGAAGGCGATGGGTCGGATGTAGGCGCTGTGGAGGTCCTGCCGGTCGAGTAGCTCCAGTGTTGCCTCGGTCAGCTCCGCTTTGTCGTAGGGGATTTCGAGTTCGTACGGTTTGCCCGACTGAAAGAACCGTTCGAGGTGTTCCTCCCACCGGAAGATCGCGGTGCCGTTCTCGGTGTCGTAGGCGCGCGCGCCCTCGAAGACACCGGTTCCGTAGTGGAGTCCGTGTGTGAGGACGTGCGTGGTGGCGTCCGCCCAGTCCATGAACTCGCCGTTCTTCCAGATCGTGTCGATCTCGCCCGCCGCAAGCATCTCGTCGAACGCCATCGGTACTGTGAACCACCGGCTACCAGTTCTTAACAGTTTGCAACCATAGACCGGCTGTGAGCGCGGCATGGTCTCCGCGTTCGCACCCGCACTCAGCCGAGCCTCGCCTCCAGTGTCGCGCCCTCGACGAAGACCAGCTCGTTGCGCTCGGCGTAGGCTTCGGCGTCGGCCGGCGACCGCGCCCGGCCGGTATCGTCGTCGAGCATCTCACAGACGACGACCGCCGGCGGGCGGCCGGCCGCCTCGGCCAGCGCGACCCCGAGTTCGGTGTGGCCGGCGCGATCCGCCAGCAGGTCCGGAGCCGCCCGCAGGAGATTGACGTGGCCGGGGCTCCGGAAGTCGGCGGCGAACGCGTCGGTGTCGTACGCGCCGGTCGCCGCGCGGTGCGCCGCTGCTCCAAGCTCGCTGATCGTCAGCGCGCGGTCGCGGTCGGTGATCCCGGTGTCGGTCTCACGGTGGTTGACCGTCAGCGAGAACGACGACCGGTCGTCGTAGGAGAGCTCGTGGTCGGCCGTCGCCGGATGATCAATGGCCTCCTGGAGGAAGGGCAGGCCGAGCGCTTTGCCCACCCTGTCGTCGAGGGCGACACAGACCAGCCCGCCGGCGTCGTTGCGGAGCCGGGCGACGGCGTCGGCGTCGACGGCGGTCGCGGGGTAGACGATGTCGGTCTCGCCCTCGCGGTCGGCGTCGTCGTAGATCAACACCGGCTGGCCGTCGCGGAACGCCCTGATGGCGTCGTCGACGGCGGTTGCGGTGCTGTCGAGCGCGGCGTCGCTCTCGGTCGTCGGCTGGCTCATTCGTCGCCCTCCGTGAGGTACATCGAGAGTGTCTCGCCGTCGTCGAGTCCGAGTTCGTCACGGAGTTTGACGGGTGCGATGACCTCGATGTTTGCCTCGTCGTGATGGGTCCGATCCGGAACGATCACGTGGGCCGGTTCGAACCGCTGATCGTCGACCGCCACGTCGGCCGGATAGCAGGTTGCTGCACCGTAGGTCCGGTCGTCGTCCTCCCAGCTGTCGATCGGAACTGACGCCTGTGCTTCCAGTTCGGCGCGAGCGCGAATGCTGGCATCGTCGAGATCGACGTTTAGCGTCCCCGGAAACGGGGTGTAGCCGAGCTTGGTCTCGAACTGCCGCTCGTACCCCGGCAGCGTGATGTAATGTTTGCCCTCGCCCATCCCGCTCGTGACGCTGCCGGTGAGCGTGAGCCCGGACTCCTCCTCGAACAGCCGGCGATAGTCGGCGTACTCCGAGCGGAGCGCACGCTCGCCCGCATCGCTGATCGTCACCCACTGCCCGTCGGCGACGATGTCGCGGTCGATATAGTCGCTGGCCTCAAGCGCCTGCAGGCGTCGGGAGGCGGTCTGATTCGACGCCTCGAGGCGCTCTCCGAGGTCGCCACAGGAAACCTTCGTCGCCGAGGCGAGTCCGCCGTCGAGTGCGACCAGCTTCAGGGCCAGCAGTTCGTCGTGTCCCAGCGTGCCCGCGGCCGATTCTGCCATGTTTGATTGGTGGCGCCTCACAGATAAAAGCATATCGGAGCTGGAATGTATTCCAAAATCGTGATAGACTGCTTCCGTCGAAACAACCCACGCTGACAGGAGAAGATGTATTTTCGTTGGGGCTCGGCACGGAAGACCCCCTCGGCGTGGCCAGCGGCTTCGGAAGGCCCTTTAGTGGTGGGGCGAAACCGGCGCGCATGTTCAGAGTCTTCCGTGCGGAGGTCGCCGACGCCCTGACGGCGGGGCTGGAGACGCTCGACCTCCCGACAGGCGATCTCGGGATCGAGGAGCCGCCCGGCGATGTCGCTGCCACGCTCGCCTCAAGCGTTGCCTTCCGGCTGGCCGCGGAACTCGGCTCGCCGCCGCCGGCAGCCGCCGCGGAACTCGCCGATGCCATCGATCCCGCTCCCTACGACTACATCCGTGCGGTCACCACGCAAGGCCCCTACGTCAACTTCCAGACGAGCCACGCTTACCTGCAGGAGACCGTCGAAGCCGCCCAGGCCGACGACTATGGCCAGCTGGAGCCTCGCGACGAATCCGTCGTCGTCGAACACACGAGCGCGAACCCGACCGGGCCGGTCCACGTCGGCCGCGCCCGTAACCCGATCCTCGGCGATGCCGTGGCCAACGTCCTCGACACCGCCGGCTACGACGTCGAGCGACACTACTACGTCAACGACGCCGGCCGACAGCTGGCCGTCTTCACGTGGGCCTACGAGCAGTTCGACGAGAGCGACCTGGAGGGCGACCCCGCCCGCGACCGCGCGGAGTACGATCTGGTGCGCTACTACCGCAAAGGCAACGATTTCCTCGAAACGGCTGACGACGAGGCCGTCGAGGCCGCCGAAGCCGAGATCAGCGACATCCTACAGGGACTGGAGGCCGGCGACGAGGCGACCTACGAGCGGGTCGGCGAGGTCGTCGACACCGTCCTCGGCGGCATGCAGGCGTGTCTCGCCCGGCTGCCGGCCGCGTTCGACGAGTTCGTCAAGGAGACGCGATTCATGCGGGACGGCTCGACCGACGAGGTGGCCGACCGGCTCAAAAACAGCGACCACGCGGTTTACGAGGAGGAGGCGTGGCAACTCGAACTTGCGGAGTACGGCTACGAGAAGAACCTCGTCTTCCGCCGCTCGGACGGGACGAGCCTCTATACGACCCGGGATCTCGCCCACCACGAATGGAAGTTCGACAACTTCGACCGGGCGGTCACCGTCCTCGGCGAGGACCACAAACTCCAGGCCGGCCAGCTTCAGGCCGCCCTCGATGTTCTCGGCAACGACCCCGACCGGCTGGACAGCGTGATCTATTCGTACGTCAACCTCCCGGAGGGCAAGATGAGCACCCGCGAGGGCACCGGCGTTATGCTGGACGACCTACTCGACGAGGCCATCGACCGCGCCCGCAAGGAGGTCGAGGACCGCCTCGACGACCGCATCCGCGACGACGACCTCGACGACGACGATATCGAACGCATCGCCCACCAGGTCGGCATCGGTGCGGTGCGCTACGACATCGTCGCCAAACAGCCCTCGAAGGGGATCACCTTCGAGTGGGACCGCGCGCTGGATTTCGAGGCCCAATCCGCGCCCTACGTCCAGTACGTCCACGCCCGCTGCTGTGGGATCCTCGACGAGGCCGACAGCGACCCGAATCCCCACGCGGTCGACGTGACCGCGCTCCCGACGCCGGAAGACGGCGAGCTGATCGACACCCTCGCTCGCTATCCAGCGGTGATCGAGGAGGCGGCCGACGATCTGCAACCCCACCGCGTGGCGACCTACAGCCGCGAGCTGGCCGAGGCGTTCAACGCGTTCTACCGCTCCTGTCCGGTGCTCGACGCCGACGAGGCGACCCGTCGTTCGCGGCTCGCCCTCGTCGCGGCGACCAGACA
>Ga0207714_1002292_pt1 | contig 11684 bp, 11 predicted proteins | sample PonA232FremontCA_2_FD_187270 | JGI IMG/M metagenome (GOLD analysis project Ga0207714, IMG submission 187270) | Marine sediment microbial community from Fremont, CA, USA - Pond A23 Sediment 2 (SPAdes) | ecosystem: Environmental > Aquatic > Marine > Unclassified | place: USA: Fremont, California... | reverse complement strand
CAATGCGCCTGCCTTGAGAGCAGGTGTCCGAGAGGACTCATGGGTTCAAATCCCATCCCCACCGCTTGTGAGTGAACGTACGTGAACGAATAGCTGTGGGACGGGGGTTTGAACCACGGCAGACGCGCGCAAAAACGTGAGCACGTCTGGCACCGGGTTCAAATCCCATCCCCACCGCTGGACCGTAGCGAACCCGTTTTCACCCGTCGCTGACAAGGGGGGACCATGGACGACGAGGACCGGCGGAAGTACATCAGACGGGTCAGTTCCCAGAGTTCGACCGTCGGGGCGAGGATTCCCGACTCGATCACTGTCGCGGGCGACGAACTCGACCTGAACGAGTTCCTCATCGAAACCAGGAAAGTCGACCGCATTCCACCGGAGGCGGAGGCGAAAATCACCGAGGCAAAGCGCGTGCTGAAAGCCGAACGGCGCAGCCGGTTCGACCGGCTGAAAAACGACCCGATCGACGAGGAGCGTGCCGAACAGCTCGTCCGGGAGATCAACGGACTCGACCGGGCACTGAACGCCCTCAACACGATCCGTCGCCCGACCTACGGACAGGAGTCCCGGAGCGCGAGGGTTCAGGACTACAAGAAGTGGCTCGGCTTCATCGACACCGTCAGTGGGTGAGTGGTCGATTTTCACTTTCACTTTCAGGCGTCTCTTTAATACCTCCGCCGGCCTACGTCATACCATGTCACAGTCAACGCTCGACGACGAGGAGCTTTTCACCGAGGCTGCCTCCGAGATGCGCGAGGACGTCGAAACGGCACTCGCGGAGGCACGCGGCGCACTCCCCGACGCGGACGACCTCTGGGAAACCGAGGCCGAAAACACACTCGGCGTGCTCAACGGATTGAGCACGGTACTCGACCCCGGCGAGGCCGAAACCCACCTCCGCGAGGCCAAGAAGTGGTACGCCATGGGACGGGAAGCCGACGCCTTCGACGACGGTGAGGGCCTCGCCGCGGAGATCGAGTCCGTCGAGTCCATTGTCACCGACGTCGAGTCCGCCAGCGAGCAGGTGAGCGAACTGACGAAGACGGTCCCACAGCTCAAATCCGCACTGGAAGACGCGGAGACAGAAGTCGACGCCGACGCGGACTCCTCCACTGCGGAGGCCTGACGGTGCCTACTTCCGGTCCGGTCGTGAGTGGTCCCGGCTCGCGACGACCCCGAGCAGGTCGGCGAGCTGGTCGGCCGCCGCATCGAGCAGTGTGGCTCCGAGTTCTGCGGAGCCTGTTCCGGGATCGCCGACGACCCCGTTCTCGGAAAACTCGGTGGTGTCGTAGGCCAGATTCACAGTCGACTGCCACTCGCCCCACCGGTCGGCTGCGCCCTCGGCCGCCGCTTCGAGGCGGTCGGTCCGGACGTGGTCCGGATCGAGGTGTCGCAGGAGACTCGTCTCCACCGGGCCGGCGTGGCCCATCTCGACGTCCCCGGGATCGACCGCGTCGAACCAGGTGAACGGAACGGCGTAGGCGGTCCCCGACCGGGTGAGCGTCCCACAGATCTCCCGGAGTGCGTCGACGTTGCCGCCGTGACCGTTGACGAGGACGACCCGATCCCAGCCGTGGCTGGCGACACTCTCGCAACACTCGCGGACGTACGCGCGGAAGGTGTCCGGTGTCACCCAGAGCGTTCCCGGGAAGTGACGGTGTTCGGCGGCGATTCCGACCGGGATCGTCGGGCCGAGGAGAACCTCCTCCCCCGTTCGATCGACACCTGCCCTGGCGACGGCCCGGGCAGTGAACACGTCGGTCCCGAGCGGCGCGTGTGGTCCGTGCTGTTCGGTACTCCCTACTGGGAGGACAGCGAGGTTCGTCTCCGCCTCCGCGGCCTCCGTCCACGTCGACTCGACGAGTTCCATACCTCAACCTCTGTGGGGATCAATGTAAGTACACGGGGACCACTGGTCGGGTCGACCCGTGGAATGAGAGCGTATCAGCCGACCGTCAGCTCGCGTAACCGGCACTTAAATCCTCTCCCTCCATACTGTGGGCATCCGAAATACATAAGACACGATAACCGTAATCCCGACAAGAATGCTGGGAACCGGAAACACACTCTTGTCCGCACTCCGGCGCGTGCCGGTTGCCCAAGTCGACCAGACGCAGGTGGACGTCTTCGGGAATCTGTTCACTGCGTTCGTGGCACTTGGGACGCTCGTCGGGACGATCGTCATCTCGTATACGGTCTACAACGCGTACAAATACCGCTCGAAAAGCGGGGACGCCGAGGGACGGTACGATATCGACGAAACGTCACCGGAGGGCGATTACGACGTTGCGCGCCCGCAGCGCGGCGAGATTCCGACAGGGCAGGGAAAAGGCGGCGGAAAGAAGCTGTTCATGTCGTTCGGTCTCAGTGCGATTCTCGTCCTGGGGCTGATTATCTACTCGTATTCGCTGCTGCTTGGCGTCGAGGACACCAGCCAGAACTTCGAAGACGCTCTCGAAGTGAACGTCACTGGCTACCAGTTCGGCTGGGATTACGAGTACGCTGGCGGGCTCGAGAGCGGCGATTACGACGTGAACATCGACGGCTACGACGCCGCTGACGACGCGCTCGTGGTACCGAAAGGGGAGGTGATACAGTTACAGGTGACATCCCGGGATGTCCACCACAACTACGGCATCCCCGAGTTCAGAGCGAAATCCGACGCCATCCCGGGCGACTACACCAACACCTGGTTCCAGCCCGACAAGACCGGCGTCTACAGGGCGAACTGTTACGAACTCTGTGGACAGGGCCACTCGAACATGCACGGCGACGTCGTCGTCGTCGAACCCGGAGTGTTCGAGGAGTGGTACCTCTCCCAGGAGGGGACCGCGGAGAGTGACCTCGACTTTATGGAGGCTGATTCAGAATGACAGATAACGCACACAACGGCGGGACAGAAAGCCACGAGACCGGCGACCACGACGACGGGGGCCACCTCCCGCCGAAATCCTCCGTCAAGCGGTGGCTGGTGACGACCAACCACAAGGATATCGGGATCCTCTACATGATCACCGCCCTCTTTTTCCTGATTTTCGGCGGGATCCTGGCGTTTATGATCCGGATGCAGCTCTGGCAGTCCGGCCCGTTCATCCTCACTGATCTGGGGTACAACCAGATCGTGACCGCCCACGGGCTGTTGATGGTGTTCTGGTTCCTCTCGCCGTTCGCGTTCGGGCTCGCGAACTACCTGGTTCCGCTGCAGATCGGGGCCGACGACCTCGCGTTCCCGCGGCTGAACGCGATGAGCTACTGGCTGTACCTGTTCTCGGGCGTGTTGCTCGGGATCTCGTTTTTCCAGGGCTCCTCGCTGCCGACCGGGTGGACGCTGTACGCCCCGCTCAACCTCCCGGCCTTTATTCCGCCGGTCGCCGAACTCGGCTCGCTGTCGGCGATCATCGCGCTGGCACTGTTCGTCGCGTCGGTGACGATCGGCTCGGTCAACTTCCTGACGACGATGTACCGCATGCGCGCCGAGGGACTCCGGATGCGGGACATTCCGCTCTTTAGCATCTCCATTCTGCTGACGGTGTGGATGATGCTGTTCGCGTTCGCGGCGCTTCTGGCCGCGCTAATGCTCCTCTCGTTCGATCACGTCTTCGCCGGCGAGGTCGGCACGGGATACTTCGGCAGTGAGGAGGGCGGCTCCCTGCTGTGGACACACCTGTTCTGGTTTTTCGGACACCCCGAAGTGTACATCGTCTTCTTCCCGGCGCTGGGCGTGATGGCCGAGGTCGTCCAGACCTTCTCCGGCCGTCGCCTTGTCGGTCGGAAGTGGTTCATCATCGCGATGGCGCTCGTGGCGATCCAGAGTTTCATCGTCTGGATGCACCACATGTTCCTCACCAGTATCAACCTGCCAATCAAGACGGTGATGATGGTGACGACCATCGGGATATCCTTACCGTTCGACCTGATGGTGTTCGCGCTGATCTACACGATGATCAAGGGCCGCGTCCGCTGGAAGACACCGTTCCTCTTCGTGCTCGGCGCGATCTTGCTTTTCATCCTGGGCGGGATTACCGGTGTCTTCCTCGGCGCGATCGTGCTGGATTACTCGTTCCGTGGCACCTACTGGGTCGTCGCACACTTCCACTACGTGATGGCGTCGGGTGCAGTCGCACTCGTCGGCGGGATCTACTACTGGTATCCGAAGATCACGGGGAAGATGTACAACGAGTTCCTCGGCAAGGTCCACTTCGTCGCCGCCTTCATCGGGTTCAATATGTTGTATTTCCCGATGTTCATCGTCTGGGACACGCCGCGGCGCTGGTTCCACTACAGCGGTACTGTCGCCCCGAAGATCCCCTTTACCGACATCACGCTGTTCACGACCGGCTTCACTATCTGGCACCAGGTGGCGACGGTCGGGGCCTTCCTGTTCGGGGGCTCGTTCCTGATCATGTTTTACAACCTCTTCGTGAGCCTCTACAGTGACCGTGTGGTCGACGAGAGCCCGTGGGCGTACACCGGCTCCGCGGAGTGGGCCGTCTCCTCACCGCCGCCGGAAGGGAACTTCCCGGGGACGCCGAGTTTCGCGACCGGCAAGCTGAGCTTCCTCGACGGCACTGAACTGACCGACGGCGGCGAGGCGAAAACCGACGGCGGTGTCGCCGACGCCGTCGCCCACGAACAGCACGCGGACCACACGAGCTGGTGGCCGCTCGTGTTGAGTCTGACGGCGCTTTTGACCGGCCTGGGAATCTCCGGACTGGAGACGGCCTACTTCGTCTGGCCGTTCCTGTTCTCGATTCCCCTCTTCGTCGCCGCGATCGGCGTCGTCGGCGCGCGCAGGGACGGGTTCACTCCGATCCACGGCGCGTTCATGGGGGCCTCGATGCCGATTCTCGGTGCGTTCGCGCTCGTGTTCCACCTGCACCACGGGGTACCGGGAGGACTCGCCGAGGCCAACGAGTACTTCTGGCTCACGCTTGCGGGTGTGGGTACGGGGATGGTCACGCTCGTCACCATGGGGTACGAGTCGTTCGAAGTCCCGACACCGCGGAGGTCGGAACAGTGGCCCTTCGAGGGCGTGACGAACACCAAGCTCGGGATGTGGGTGTTCCTCGGCTCGGACATCATCCTCTTCGGGGCCTTCATCGGTTCGTACATCTTCATGCGGATCAATGCCGGATGGACCAACTGGCACCACATCGCCGAGACGAACGGGCTCGTGAGCCACCCGATCCTGCCGGGCCTGATCAACACGTACCTGCTGCTCGCGAGCAGTTTCACGGTCGTGCTCGCGCTCGCGTACGCGAAACGCGGGAGCAGGCGCGGCACGCTCGGCGCGCTGGCAGTGACCTTCGCCGGGGCGACGCTGTTCCTGCTCAACAAGGGCATCGAGTGGGTCGACCTCTACATCCACCAGGGGTGGCAGTTCGACTCCGGCCCCGCCGCGTCGACGTTCTACCTGACGACGGGACTGCACGCGGCCCACGTCGTGGTCGGGATGCTGATTATGCTGTTCCTGATCGCCCGGGCGTACACGGGTGCGTACTGGAGCGACGGGGAACAGGCCCACACAATCGAGTACTTCGGCCTGTACTGGCATTTCGTCGATATCGTGTGGCTGTTCCTCTTCCCGCTGTTCTACGTCCTCTTCTAGGTGACCCAACATGACATCAATACGTACATACACGATCATATTCGTCGCACTGATGATCCTCTCGACGACCCAGGCAGCGATCGAGGAGATCGGGCTGTTCGGTGACCAGGTCCTGCTCGCGCTCGTGGTCATCCTGGGGCTGTCCGTCGTGAAGGCAGTGACCGTCGCTGGCTGGTACATGCACCTCCGCGAGGAGCCACGTGCTATCACCTATCTCGCGCTGGCCGGCGTGATCGGCGTCGTCGCGCTGACTGCGGGTGCGGGCTACTCGATCCTCTGATCGGGCGGGGGCGTTCTCGTTACCTTTTTCCGCTCACTCAAGCAACGGGACGTATGGTTACAGTCCGGGCACCGGCGACGAGTGCGAACCTCGGGAGCGGGTTCGACGTGTTCGGTGTGGCGCTCTCCCACCCCGCCGACATCATCGAGGTCGAGAAAGCCGCCGAAACGACGATCGACGTCACCGGTGCCGGAAGCGAGTACATCCCCGAGGACCCCGACAAGAACACCGTCGGTGCCGTCGCCGAGGCGCTCGAGGCGCCGGCGCACATCCGGATCGACAAGGGGGTCAGACCGGCGTCGGGGCTGGGTTCGTCGGCGGCCAGCGCTGCGGGGGCCGCGGTCGCGCTGAACGAACTGTACGACAGGGGCTACTCCCGGGAGCAACTCGTGCCGATCGCGGCGGAGGGGGAGGCGGTCGTCTCCGGCGAGGCCCACGACGACAACGTCGCACCGGCGATCATGGGCGGGTTCACGATCGCGACCGACGACGGCGTGAGGAAAGTCGACGCCGAGATCCCCCTGGTCGCCTGTCTCCCGGAGATCGTCGTCTCGACGCGTGACGCCCGCCGGGTCGTCCCCGAAGGGACGAGCGTCTCACACATGGTCGAGACCGTCGGCAACGCCGCGACGCTGACGACCGGCATGCACCGCGACGATCCCGAACTCGTCGGGGCGGGGATGTACGACTCGGTCGTGACCCCGGCCCGTGCGGAGCTCATCGACGGCTACGACGACGTCCGGGATGCCGCCCTCGAAGCCGGTGCGACCGGCGTGACGATCAGCGGGGCCGGCCCGACGGTCATCGCTGCCTGCGAGTCGGCCACCCAGCGGACGGTGGGGCTGGCGATGATCGACGCCTTCGACGAGCACGGTGCCAACGCCAGGGTGTACCAGACGAAAATCGGCCCCGGCGCGCGGATCTACTGATCGTCTGTCCGGCCGCCCGACCTTTCTTCTCCGTCGTCGTCGATCCGGAACCCGTGTTCGTCGTACTGGTCCGGATCGTACTCCGCCGGGCTGTCGGTTGTGTCGACGTCCGGGGAGTCGCGCGCACTGCTATCCGCGGCTCGCTGCTGGCTGTCGGCGCTTTCTCCGTCCCGTTCCCGGTCGTCACGGCTTTCGGCTGACCGGTCGCTCTCGTCACCTCTGAACCGATCGAAGTAGCCGTGTTCGTCGGCGGCGACGACACCGAGGACGGCCATACCCGCGACCGTGAGAGCCACCGAGTAGCGCATGGTGGTGTCGAAGAAGTGTCCGACGATCGCGACCACCCCGTCAGCGAGCGGTTCGAACTCCGGGCTCTCGAAACCGAGCCGTCCCTTCGCCGCCCCCCTGGCGACGGTGCCGCCGCCGAGCGTGAGCACCAGCCCCATCAGGCCGGCCCCGACGGCGGCAGCGCCCGCAGCGGTTCCAGCCCTGCGGACCGACCGACCGGTCACGACGTACAGCCCGCCGAGAAGCGCGAGGGCGACCACCGGGAGCAACACCGCGAGGATCCCGACCCACCCCGACAGGCCTGCAGCGGTCTCGACTTCGCTCGGTGGCGCCCCATCCCTCGTGATGTTGCGCTCTTCGGCGAGCGCCGCCGCGAGCGATGGCGTGATCACGAGCTGTTCGTCGGCAACCTCCTCCGGATCGGTGAGATCCCCACTGCGCTCGACGAGTGCCTCGCGTTCGGCGGCTTCGGTCCCATCGATCGCGTTCCGTCTCGGCTCCCGGAGATCGAATACGAGTCGGAGGCGCTCGCGGTCACCGTCGATGTACGCGTAGGTCCGCTCGATCTGCCCGCGCCACTCATCTTCGACGTACCGCTCGGAGACAGCGGACTCGGCGATCCCGGCCACCTGTTCGTCGTCGAGTAACGGTTCGGACTGCCTGCCGTCGGCGGTCCGCTCGTCGACCGCCGCCTGGAGTTCGTCTCTCACCGTGTTCCGCAGGATGACAGTCGTCTCCGCCGCCACGTTCTCGTCCTCGATCGTCCCGACCGCGTGCTCCGAGTCGAGCACTGTCCGGTCGGCGGCGATCACCGTTGTCGCCGACACGAGGACGATAATCAGGAGTCCGACGAGGATGTACACGCCGACTGTCGACTCTGTCTCCGTCCGGCTCATCGATCTCTCCCTACAGTACCCCGCACAGCTGTATATGTTTTCCCGCCTCGGCCCGGTGGATTACAGTCGGAACGCGGGGCCGTCGTCGGTATCCTGGACCTCGACACCGAGTGCCTCCAGCTCGTCGCGCAACTCGTCGGCGCGGTCGTAGTTGCCGGCGGCCCGCTCCTGCTCGCGGACCTCTAAGACGAGTTCGACCAGCTCAGTTGCGAGCTCGACAGTGCCGTCGTCGGCGCTCTCGCCGAACTGCAAGCCGAGCACGCGGCCGCCGAACTGTTCGTAGCTCTCGACTGCTCTGCGGAGCCCGCGGTAGTCGTAGGCCTCGCTGTCGTCGAGGTGTGCGTTGACGGCGTTTGTCAGCTCCCGGAGCGCGCTCAGTGCACCACGCGTGTTGAAATCGTCGTTCATCGCGGCCGTAAACTCGGCCTCGGCCGCTTCGACGGCTTCCCTGAGCGGTTCGGACTCGACTTTCGTGCGCGCCTCGGTGCTGTCCACGGCCGCCCGTGCCCGGTCGTACCCCCGTTCGAGCGCCTCCCACCGCTTTTCGGCCTCGCGCACCGTCTCCGGGTTGTACGCCGCCCGGCTGTGGTAGGCCGTCGACAGCAGGAACGTCCGGACGACGTTCGCCCCGTACCGATCGATCGCCTCGGCGACGGTCTCGAAGTTGCCCTCCGAGGATGACATCTTCTCGTCGTCCGGCGCTTCGAGCAGCCGGACGTGCAGCCAGTAGCGGGCGAACGTGTCGCCGGTCGCGGCCTCGCTCTGGGCGATCTCGTTTTCGTGGTGTGGGAAGACGAGGTCCTGGCCGCCGACGTGGATATCGATCGTCTCGTCGAGGTGGGTCATGCTCATCGCGGAACACTCGATGTGCCAGCCGGGCCGCCCCTCTCCCCACGGGGAGTCCCACGTCGCTGCCGTTTCACAGGCTTCCTCCGGCGGCGCGGCCCCGCTGTGCTGGTGACGCTCGATCTCTCCTGGCTCCACGCCACCGGCCTTCCAGAGCGCGAAATCCGCCGAGTTCCGTTTCTCGTGCTGTTCGTCGGGACTGCCCTGGGCTTCCATCTCCGCTCGCTCCTGATTCGAGAGCTTGCCGTACTCCTCGAAACTGGTCACGTCAAAGTACACCGAGCCGTTGGTCTCGTAGGCGTAGCCGCGTTCGACCAGTCGTTCGACGAGGTCGATAATCTCGGGGATGTGTTCGGAGACGCGGGGGTACACTTCGGCGCGTTCGAGATTCAGCGACCGCATATCGTCGATGATCGACCGGATGTACGACCGGGCGACGTGGGCCTCGCTGTCGCCGCTCTCGCCGACGCGGGCGACGATCTTCTCGTTGACGTCGGTGAAGTTCTCGACGTGGCGCACCTCGTGGCCAAGCTGTTCGAGCCAGCGGTGCATCACGTCGACGTGGACCCACCCGCGTGCGTGGCCCAGGTGGGCCGGATCGGAGGTCGTCAACCCACAGTAATACAGCAAGACCGGCTCCTCGTCGGGGTCGAACTCCTCGCGCTCGCCGGTAAGCGAGTTCGTCACTCGAAGCGTCATTACCCCTGTCTATCCCTGGGTATCGCTTCAACGCTGTGGTATGAGCCAGCTACGAGTCGTCCGGCCCCCGCCCGACCGCCCGCATGTACTCGTCGAGTGTCTCCGCGAGTCGCCGTGCGAACGCCTCGTCGTTTATATCGGTCTCCATCTCGATGCGTTCGACGTGGTCGTCGACCGACGACCGTAGTGCATCGAACAGGGCGCCGTCAGCCGCCGGGTCGTGGAACGGTTCGCCCTCGACGTCGATGGCCGAGACCCCTCCGAGCGGGAGTGCGAGCGCAGTCGGCCCGGTCGCGTCGTTGAGCCTCCCGGCGATAATCTCCCCGAGTTCGGCGTTCTCGTCGGCCGTCGTCCGCATGAGGGTCACCTGTGGGTTGTGAACGTGGAACTGTCGGCCCTCGAACTGCTCGGGGACCGAGTCGCGTGGTCCGAAGTTGACCATGTCGAGTGCGCCCGTGGAGACGACCTGCGGGATCCCCGCCCTGCCGGCGGCCTCCAGCCGCTCGGGACCGGCACTGAGCACGCCGCCGACCAGTTCGTCGGCCCACTCGGTCGTCGTCACGTCGAGGACGCCGTCGATGACACCCTCCTCGACGAGTGACTCCATCGCCCGACCACCAGTGCCAGTAGCGTGGAAGACGATCGTTTCGTACCCTCTGTCTTCGAGAATCTCCCGCGCCTGCTTCACGCAGGGTGTCGTCACGCCGAACATCGTGAGACCGATGGTCGGTCGATCTTCAACCTCGACAGCAGGGTCGTTGGTGACCATCCCGACCATCGCCAGCGCGGCGTTGGCGATCACCTGTCGGGAGAGCTGGTTGAGTCCCTCGATATCCGCCACCGAGTACAGCATCATGATATCCCGGGCACCGACGTAGGGTTCGGTGTCGCCGGAGGCCATCGTCGAGACCATCAGTTTGGGAACGCCGACCGGCAGCGCGCGCATCGCTGTCGTCGCAATCGAGGTGTTTCCCGAGCCGCCGAGACCGAGCACACCGTCGAGCACCCCCTCATCGTGGAGTTGGCCTGCGATTTCGGCTGCCCCTTCACCCATCAGTTCCATCGCCTCACCACGATCACCGCCCTCGCGGAGCGCGTCGAGTGTCGTCCCGGCTGCCTCGGCAACAGCAGTTGCGGAGGTGTCTGGTTCGAACTCCGGATCGTCCATCACGCCAGTGTCGACAACGTGTACATCTACGCCCTGTGCCTGGAGGATGTCCCTGGCGAAACCGATCTCCTCGCCTTTCGTATCAAGTGTCCCGACGATGACGACACTCATCTCTCTCCCCCTGTCTCCGCTGTCGGCAGTTCGCCAGCGGGAACGATCTCACACTCCGGGAGGTCCCGCAACACGTCTTCCGGGCCGGGTGGCGCGTAGACAGCGAGCAAGAGTAACGGCTCCCAGCCGGTGTTGACGGTGCCGTGTTCGACGCCCTTGGGGACGAAGACCATCTCGCCGGCGGTAATCTCCCGTGTCTCGTCGGCGACTTCCTGTTCACCCTCCCCGCGGAGCACGTAGAGGATCTCGTCGCTGTCGGGGTGGGTGTGGCGCTCGTGACCTTTCCCCGGTTCGAGTTTCACGACCCCCGCGCTGAACCGCTCACCCCCCGTAACCTCCGGCGTGCTCAACCACTTGAGCACGCCCCAGTCGAAGACCTGGCTCTCCACGTCGTCCGGTTCGATGAAGTGCTCTGACATGGTTAGAACTCGATCGATTTGAACTCGCGAGCCTGGTTTTCGATCGCCTCCTCGGTCGGCAGCCGTTCGAGACTGGAGGCGCCGAAAAAGCCGACGACCCCCTCGGTGTTCTCCAGGACGTACTCCGCGTCGTCCGGCCAGGCGATCGGCCCCCCGTGGCAGATGACCAGCACGTCGTCGTCGACCGCCTTCGCGGCGTCGTGGTGGGCCTGTACCCGCTCGGCGGCCGTCTCCAGATCGAGTGCTGTCTCGGCACCGATGTCACCGGAGGTCGTCAGTCCCATATGTGAGACGATAACGTCGGCCCCGGCCTCGGTCATCTCGCGAGCCTGCTGTTCGCTGAAGACGTACGGACAGGTGAGCATCCCCTGTTGTGCTGCCTCCTGGATCATATCGACTTCCTTGTCGTACCCCATCCCGGTCTCCTCTATGTTCTG
>Ga0207714_1002291_pt1 | contig 11686 bp, 12 predicted proteins | sample PonA232FremontCA_2_FD_187270 | JGI IMG/M metagenome (GOLD analysis project Ga0207714, IMG submission 187270) | Marine sediment microbial community from Fremont, CA, USA - Pond A23 Sediment 2 (SPAdes) | ecosystem: Environmental > Aquatic > Marine > Unclassified | place: USA: Fremont, California... | reverse complement strand
AATGGTATGGCTCGGGCTCAATATAATGGCACATCTATGGCTTAATGAAATGGTATGGCTTGGGCTCAATATAATGGCACATCTATGGCTTAATGAGGGGGAATGTCCGGAGCTGAATAAAAATTGTGAAACCCTCTGGCATTGTTCCCACAAAATTCATACATTTAAAGGGGATATTGCGGTGCATAATACCGGTGGGTAAGCAACCGGGACCGGCCGTGGGCATTGTCAAGATTGAGGTATGGCGTATCATCAGAATTTACCCATCACGGAATGGGCGGTAGAAGATCGGCCGCGGGAGAAGCTGCTCAAAAAGGGCATGCCTTCGTTGTCGGAGGCAGAATTGCTGGCCCTGTTGATCCGCACCGGCTCGCCACGGGAGTCGGCGGTAGAGCTGGCCCGGCGCATCCTGAAGGATGTAGGCCACAACCTCAATGAGATGGGCAAACTGACCCTGCACGACCTCCAGCAATACAAAGGCATTGGCGAGGCCAAGGCCATTGCCATTGCCGCGGCCCTGGAACTGGGCAAAAGACGCAAACTAGCGGCCATACGCGATCGGCGACAAATCCGCTCCAGCAATGACGTCTTCGAGTTGTTCCATCCTACCATGGAGGATCTTCCGCATGAAGAATTCTGGATCCTTTGCCTGAACCGGGCCAACAAAATCATCGAAAAGGTGAAGATCAGCCAGGGGGGCACCTCGGGGACGGTCACCGACGTGAAGATCATCCTCAAACACGCCATCGACCGGCGGGCATCCGGGCTGATCATGTGCCACAACCATCCCTCGGGCAACATCAAACCAAGCAAAGCCGACATCAGCATCACCGGCAAACTCAAGAATGCAGCCGGATACTTCGATATCCAGCTGCTGGACCACCTGATCATCGGTGAACAAAAGTATTACAGTTTCGCAGACGAAGGCACACTATGAAAACAAACCAAACATCCACCCGCGAACTTCAACTCGTTGAAAACCATCAAATCAACCTGATCAAATGGGACAACTGCATCAACAATGCCCACAACGGCAGCATCTACGGGTTCTCATGGTACCTGGACATTGTATGTGAGAACTGGCAGGCCATGATCCAAAACGACTATGAAGCGGTGATGCCGGTGCTGACCAAAAAAAAGGCCGGCATTTCCTATGCCCTGCCTTCGCCTTTCGCCAGCCAGCTCGGGGTCTTTTCCACCGAGATCATCGACCAGGAGATGGTCAACACCTTCATCCGCAAGGTGGACGATAATTACCCCCTTTTCACGGTGAACCTAAACAAATTCAACCGGGTGGCCCCCCATCTTTTCCGCCAGCATCACCAGCTGACCTATGAATTCGATGTAATCCGCGATTATGACCTGATCCGCGAAAACTACAGCACCCGGGTTCAGGCGGACCTGGACAAGGCAGCGGGCGAAAAAATCACCACCGTACCCGGGCTGACCCCCAAAGAATTCATCCGGTTCATCACCGATAAGGGGGTTTTCACCTCCCGCCAGCTAAGCAAAGCCCGGCTGAACAAGCTTCGCATGATCATTGCCTTCGTCATCAAGCACGGGCTGGGAGAGATCCTTTCGGCCTACACCCGCGAAAACAACCTCTGCGCCAGCATCCTTTTCCTCAAATCCAACCGCAAAATCAACCTGCTCTTTTCCGCGGCCACCCGGGAAGGATATGACAAAAAGGCCCTCGAACTGATCATCGATCATTACTTACAGAAGTACGCCGGCAAAAATCTGACGATCAGCTTTGAGCACCTGGCCGTTCCGGATAAGGTGAATGTGTGCAAAGGGTTCGGGGCCACCGAATACCACTACACCACCGTCAGCAACTTAAAAAATCCCCTGTTCCGGCGGATATTTTCCTAATCCAGTAAACAGAAAGAAGGATTCCCATAAAAAATCAAACCGGCCGCGATTCAGGCGAAGCTTTTCCTGCAATAAAAACCCCAAAAGGGTCTGATGTAGATAATTAAACCGGGCAGAGGGTTTGCGCAGGAAATCCTTCCAGCTTATATACGGGTCGTTTTACTGGGGGCCTCATCTGTTGATCGGGAGGGTTGCAGGTTGACGTGTGTCAGCTCTTAAGCCGGCCGGGGTTTTTGCGCAGGAAATCCTTCCAGCTTTTGTAGCCGTTGCCGGCGATGGATGTGTGGCAGTTATAGAAATGGCAGACGGCGGCAGCCAGTCCGTCAGTGGCATCGAGGTTTTTGGGCAGCTCGTCGATTGTAAACATATCCTTTAACATGCGGGCCACCTGCTCTTTGGAAGCATTGCCATTGCCGGTGATGCTTTGTTTGATTTTGCGGGGGGCATATTCATAGATGGGCAGCGAGCGGCTCAGGGCGGCCGACATGGCTACCCCCTGGGCCCGACCCAGCTTGAGCATAGACTGCACATTCTTCCCGTAGAAAGGCGCCTCCAGGGCCACCTCGTGCGGGGTGTACTGCCCGATGATCTGATCCACCCGGTGGAAAATCCGGTTCAGCCGGTCATAATGGTCTTCCACCTTATCCAGATGGATCACCCCCATGGTGATCAGCTGCGGGGTTTTGCCGGATTGACCGATCAACCCGTACCCCATAATGGTGGTGCCCGGATCTATACCCAGAATGACCATGGTGAAGCATTTGATTAGTGGGCGCCGATCTCATCCTGCAGGCTGTTGTAATCCACCCGGTTGGCGGGAAGAGAACGAACGCCGGCTTTGGTCTGATCGAACGCACCGTTTTCTATATGATAAAGGGCCTGATGCAGCGATGCTTCCTGCGGGTTGCCAAAAACATGGCGCAGGTCGTCGGGGGCATCCACATCGGCCGGCAATCCCTGGAAATAGTCGCCATTGCCCTCGGCATTCTGGAGCCTGAAGCATACCGGCACAAAAGCATAGCGGTAACTGTTATCCGAGTAAGCATACATCCCCACCGGCTTGCCATAGGTATCCTGACCGATGATATAGACATCCATATAAGGCTCCAGGCCGTTGATCAGGGCTTCACTCGAGGAAGCTGTTGCCTGGGTGGCGATGAAATAGACCCGTTCAAGCCCCAGGGATAGGTCCAGCGAATCCTTGCCAAAAACATGGGTGGTGTCCATCCCGCTCTTCTTGTCGTTGTGGGTAACCTTAACAAAGGGTTCCCCCTCGCGGGAATCATTCACGATGAACTCAGCCATGAAACGGGAACCCTCCATGGTACCCCCGCCGTTGTAGCGCAGATCAACCACCAGCTCGTCAATGTTTTCACCCGCAAAACGGTCAAAAACGCGGGTCAGCTCATCGGGGGTCTTATCAATGAAGCTCTTCAATGCAAAATACCCGACATGGCTCCCGGCATGCTGGATGACCGTATCCGTGAGCACCGTATTCATGGTCAGCTCCTCCTTGGCCATGGTGGTATCGACAAGACGGCCCCCGGGCGACTCAAAGACGATCTGATTTTCCACACCGACCTGGCTCTGACCCAGGAGCTCGTTGATGTTGTCACCGGGCTCCGGAGCCTGGCCGTTCACCTCGGTAATCGCCCATCCGCGGGTGATCTGCTTTTCATTTAAAGGCGAAGCATCAAAGACAAAGGAAACGCGCAGGGTGTCGGTGGCATCCCATTTGGTGCCAAAGCCGTAACCGACATAGGCGCCTTCCTGGTAATACTGAACAAAACTGCTGTAGGAGGTAATATAGCTCCAGCGGTCCTTTTCATATCGGATCTCTTCGAGAACCTCCCGGGGATTCTCATAATCCGAAGGGGTAATCTCGGGGATCTCCTGGTACCACAGGTACATCTCATTCATCAGTTCGTAGAAGGACTCATTCAGGTTGGCGTTGTTGTTCTCCACCTGTTCCTCTTCACACGAAAACAAAAAAGCCAGGCCCGCCAGAAAAACAATATATAGAAAAGATTTACGTCGCATATTTACGGTATTTGTGAATTTCCTGATAAGCAATGCCGGCAACGATAAAGATCAGCCCGACAATCGTGGTGTAATAGATCGGTTCGTCGAGTATGGTTTGAATGAATATCAAAGAAAAGAACGGTGCCAGATAAATTAAATTGCTGACGATGGCGGTTGTTTTTGCCAGGCGCAGTGCTTTGAGCCAGAGCACGAAGGTAATGCCCATTTCGAAGGCACCGGAGTAGGCTGAAGCCAGCAGGCCGCTAACGGTGGGCACGGAGGGCTCGGTAAAGATCAGCCAGTAAGGGATGATGAAGATCAGGGAAAACAAAAAGTTCAGGAAAATCTTGGAGACGTCGTCGCGTTGGTCCTTGACGTTGAGCAGCCAGTAGAACGACCAGATCAGGGAGCTGCCCAGGGCCAGGAAGACGCCCAGTGGCTCGGCAAATTCGAGGTTGAAGGGGGTTCCTTCGGAAGAAATCAGGTATACACCGATAAAGCTCAGGAAAAGGGCCACAAAATTGCCTGCGGTAACCGGTTGTTTGAGGATGGGCAGGGAAAGGAAAGTCAGCACGATGGGCCAGGTAAAGTTCAATGGCTGGGCGACCTGTGCAGGCAGCAGCGAATAGGCTTTAAAAAGGATCAGGTAATAGGCAAAGGGATTGAGGAAACCCAGTATCAAAGAATTGCGGAACTGCCGGGGGGTAATGCGGAAAGTCTCCCGCAGCCTCCCCTGGGCAAGGAGGATCACCAGCAGAATGATGATGGTGGTCAGGGCGGCATAGAGCAGCAGCTCTACATAATTGACATGACGAAGGGCAATTTTAAAGGCAGTGGCAATGGTTGCCCAGAAGAAAATGGTAAAACCCGCATAGAGATAGGATTTATTCATACAAGACTATTTATTCAGCAATTCCTTCATGGCCTTTTGCAGTTCGCGGTATTCTTCGCCAAAGCGTTCTTCAAGGTTTCCCACAATCTGTTTTTCCTTGGTGATCTGTTTGATAACGGACGAATCCGGCGGCTGGCCGTCCATCTGACGTTCCAGTGACCGGAGATGGCTGCGGGAAAAGGTGATTTCCCGGGTAATGTTGTCATACCAGTTCAGCAGGTTGGTGGATCGCTGCATGTGCTTAAACGACCGGGCAGAGGAATCCACCGGCTGAATGGTATCATAGTGCCTTTTCAAAGAATCATGAAACTGCTGAACCTCTCTTATTCTAAGGCTGTTCAACTGTTCATTCATTTGCCCGAGCCGGGTCAGCAGGCTGTCGATTTGTTGCTGGTGCTGCTGAGCCGGCTGATCCGGCTTACAGGAATACAGTCCAAATATAATCAAAATCAAAGCCAACAGCTTTTTCATAGCCCTCATTTTATTTTCACAGCAAAGCCATACAAAGGCCGTGCCAACCAGAGGCCAACCGATGTATGCAATAAGATAACAACGGTCATGCTACCGATAATTTCTAATCAGCACATGAAGCATACCGTTGTGTACAATAAGGTGACAACCCGGCGGGGGTAAAAAAAGGGAGCCGGACGTATCGAGCGCCCGGCTTCCGGTATCATACCGGAGCCTCTTGGGCCCCGGTTCAGGGTACAAACCATGAATCAATAGACTTCTATCTTGTAGGGCATGCGGGCCTGTATGCCTTCCATGCTCATGGCATCCTTAAAGTTGCGGTAATAGCGTGCATCGCGGCCCAGGGTACTTTCGATGACCTTGGTTTTGACGTTACCGGTGAACTCCTTGATGAATTCCTGGAAGGGATCTTTGAGCTCGGGATACCCGACGGTTCGGTACTTTTCCAGTCCGGCGGCATTGGCTGCCATTTTCACAGCGTCCTGTAATCCGCCGTATCCGTCGATCAGGCCAATACGCCGGGCGTCAGCACCGGCCCAGACGCGGCCCTGGCCCACTTCGTCGACCTTTTCCTTTGTCATATCACGGCCTTCGGCAACATGGGTGATGAAGGTATTGTAGGTCTCCTTGATGCCGGAGCGGATCACTTCCCGCTCGCGGGCGGTCATTTGCCGGAAGGGACTGCCCAGGTCGGCGTATTGGTGGGTTTTGGCCACATCCACATGGATGCCCAGCTTATCGTTGAGCATCTCCTTGCCGTTGAAGAAAAGGCCAAACACCCCGATCGAACCGGTGATGGTATTGGGGCTGGCCAGGATGCTGTCGGCCGGGGCAGCAATATAATACCCGCCGGAAGCGGCCACATCACCCAGGGAAGCGATTACCGGCTTTTCCTGCTGGGCCAGCTTCAGCTCCCGCCATATGATCTCTGAAGCCAGGGCACTGCCTCCACCCGAATTGATGCGGAAAACAATGGCCTCGATGGTGCTATCCTTACGGGCTTTGCGAATGGCACGGGAGATGCGCTCCGAACCAATGGTCCCTTCTTCACCTTCCCCCATGATCACATTGCCCATGGCATAGACCACAGCCACCTTCTCATCGGCCAGGCCTTCATAATCCTTGATTTTGGGAACACGGTCGTACTTGCCCATGCCCACAAACCGTACATCATCCTCTACATCTGTGCTGTCGCGCAACTCAGACAAAACTTCATCCTTATATTTGAGGGCATCCACAAAACCATGCTCTACAGCAGCTTCAGGACTATGCAGGGAGAGCTTTTCGGTAACCCGGTTGACCTCTTCCACCGGCATGCCCCGCTGCTGTGATATGCCCCGGGCCATATGACTCCACAACTCCCCAATGTAGGCTTCTATCTGCTCGCGGTTCTCCTCGCTCATGCTGTTGCGCGTGAATGGCTCTATGGCACTCTTAAACTTACCATGACGGATGATCTGGGGCTCTACCCCAAGCTTGTCAAGGCCTTCCTTGAAAAACATCAGCTGACTGCTTAAACCGGCCATGTTCACCCGGCCCTCGGGATTCATATAAACACGGTCGGCTGCCGAAGCCAGGTAATAAGAGGTCTGCAGGAAATTGTCGCTGTAGCCGATGATGAATTTGCCGCTCTTCTTGAAATCCAACAAGGCATTGCGGATCTCCTCCATGGTTGCCATACCGGCCGGGATAACCGATACATCCAGATAGATGCCGCGGATGTCATCGTCTTTGGAAGCTTTTTCAATGTTGGCCAAAATGTCATTCAACCCAAGGGTCTTCACCGGTTTGAACGACTGGAAATTGAAATTGGCAAAGGGATCCTTGGAACTGCGGTCGCGGATCATGTGGTCCAGCTCAAGGGCCAGGACCGATTTGGACTTGATCTCTGCGGGTTTGTCTTTATCGGAGATCATCGAACTGACCACACCAAAAAAGATGAAAAAAGCCAGCAACCCTGTTATGATCAAACCAACGATGGTGGCCAGGGTGTATTTAAGAAAACTCTTCATGATGCATGAAATTTTAAGTTGTTATACATACAGTTTTATTTTGGACCCCGCTTAGCGGGGGTAATATTTCAACCCCGCTTAGCGGGGTGATAATGCATCTTACTGACCCCGCTTAGCGGGGTAGCGGGGGTAAAAATTTCGACCCCGCTAAGCGGGGTTCGGTTCATCAAGGCCGACCCCAAGGTTTTTTCGTGGGATTGCCTTATATTTACCTAATCTGTCGCCTGAGCCGGCCAATTATTACAAACAAAATCCATATATTGAGGAAAAATTCTCAATATCAGCCAGCCGGGCTTTTTTTTATCTAATCCAGGCATCGACTTCACCAAGATACAAAATCATACAGAAAAAATGACAGATTCTTCCGTTCATGGAAATGAGGAAGCCTTCATCCTGCTGGGGGGCAACCTGGGGGATCGCTTCCGGATGCTGGAGATGGCCCGCCACGGGCTCGATCAGAGAGCAGGCACCATTGACTTCTGCTCCGGGATATACGAATCCGAGCCTTGGGGATTCGAGGCCGATCAGCACTTTCTGAACCAGGTGGTCAAGCTGCACACGCACCTGCAGCCGGAGCCGCTGATGGACACACTGAGATCGCTCGAGCAGGAGCTGGGCCGCAACCGTGCGGCGGCCGATGCAGGCGGGAACTATAACAGCCGGGTGATCGACCTGGATATCCTTTTTTTTGGCAGGCGGATCCTTCAATTGCCCCACCTGATCATCCCCCATCCCCAACTCCACAAAAGACGCTTTACCCTGGAACCCCTGGCCGAAATGGCCCCCGGCATGATCCATCCGGTCTTCGGGAAAACCATCTCCCAACTGCTGGACGAATGTGAAGACGCGGGAAAGGTTCACAGGTTAGCATAGCCCAGGGCCAGCACGCTGACCCGGGTGCCGGGACACAAAAGCAAAACATCGGCACAGGCCTCGAGGGTGGCCCCGGTGGTAACCACATCATCCACCAACAGGACGTGCTGCCCTTCCAGGAGCTGAGGCTGGCGGAGGCGGAAAACATTTTTCACATTCTGCCACCGCTCCAGCCTTGATTTGCGGGTTTGGGTTTTGGTGTAGTGCACCCGGCACAGATTGTTTGTTTGAAGGGGCTTGTTCAAAACCTGCGCCAGGCCCCGGCCAATCCACTCACTCTGGTTGTATCCGCGCTGGCGCTTTTTGCGGCGGTGAAGGGGTACCGGCACAATCACCGTTGTCTCATAAACAAACGTGTCGTCCAGCTCATGGGCATAGAGCCGCCCCAGCTCGTAACCGAGCTCCCGGCGACCCATGTATTTCAAAGCATGAATCAATACCGGGTAACGGCTGCCCTTGGTATAATGGAACCAGGCGGCCGCATGCTCCAGGCGCACCCGGCCCCAAAACTCCATGGCCAGGGGATTGTCATCATACCGGTGGAAATAAGTGCGGGGCAAATGATACAGGCAGGAGGTGCACAAAAAACGCCGGCCCCGTACCACCTTGCCCCCACAGGCCACACATATCTCCGGAAAAATTACCCCTATGGCATCTTCGCCCAGTCTCCGCAAAAAATCCATCGCACCTCAATTGAAACATGAAGTTACAGCTTTTTGGGATAAAAATCCAGAAGAAAATGACCCGCAGGGGCGTTAACAAGCAAAACAAGGACGGATATAAAACGACCAGGGGAAGATGAATCTGAGTGGAGAGGAATCTGAGTGGAGATGGATCCAAATGGAAATTGATCTGACTGGAGATGAATCCAACTGGAGAGAGATCCAAGTAAAGAGCAATCCAACCTGACTGGAGAAGGACCTGAGTGAAAAAAGGTTTTAAGTGAAGCAGCATCTGGGTGGAGAAAAATCCAGCGACAGGAGGATCAGACCCCACAGGTATTCAACAGATAAGGGACAGACCGGAGCACGATTCATCCCCCGGCGCCATTTTCACCGGCATGCTGCAGGCATTTTTGCCAGTCGTCCTTAAAATGTTCGCGCACTTGTTCAAGTTGGCGGGTAGGTATCAGCGGCTCATCACCGGCACGGCTCTTTGGCATCAGGGCCGCAGCATAGAGGATCAGGTGCAGCAACAGCCACCGCGAGCGAAAGCGGATGTAATGGCGGATGCGGTTTTTGGATCCTTTCCATCCCCGTGGAAACAACCGCCGCGAAACCCGCCGAAGGATCTTCAGCTGCTTCTCCGTGTACGATTTATGAGACGGGTTGACCACAATGCGGTTGCGGTCATATGTGGCGCCAATGTATTCGGCAATGCGGTCGAAAAAGGTCCACGGATCCTTCTTAAGTTCATCATGAAACAGGATCAGCGGCTTACGTCTGAACAGCTCGTCGAGGAGCTTCAGCTTGGGGTGGAAATAAACATCCTTTTGTTCCCATAAACCATTGTCGTGCTGTAAGTCCAGGAAATTCTCAAAGGGTTCGGTTCCCCCGTTTTTCACATACCGCCTGTACTGTGAAGCAATCCAGCTGTCGTGCCGCCTGAGCACAATGATGATTCCGGCATCGGGATAATTGCGGGCAATGCGCCGGACCTCCCGTTCAAACTGCCGATCAAACTCCCTCGATACCAGATATTTCGAGTGCCTCCCCTGATCTACAATCTTCTCAAAATGCCGGTATTTGGTGCGCTGTATGTAATGCACCCCTTTAAGTTTCGGGAAAAAGCGGTACTGAAGATAGGTTGATGCGGTCTTGCCCAATCCCACATGGCAATATAATTCAAAAGATCGGTCGCCTTGCTGCATATCCGTTGATGTTGTGCTGATTTAACCTGAATATCGGTTTGAATCCCATCGGGTTTAACTCCCCCCTGGGTTCCGGCCTGCAAATATAGATTTTTTCTGTGAGCTTGCCGAATGTTTATGCTATCCGGTGAACCAACTTCTTCCCGGATAAGCCAGGCCACAGGTCTTTTGAACTAACCGGAGTTCCTCATTGAAGTAAGTTTGGCAGTATTCCGAACTCAGCTAAAAATTTACGCATCACACCAATATACAATAACTCCAATCTTTTTCGTTCAAAAACTTGGATTTTGAACATATGTTCATTATATTTGCATCAGCAACGAACCTAAAAAAAGAAAGGAGTTCAATATGCCACGAGGAGATCAATCAGGACCAACAGGAGCAGGACCCCGAACAGGCAGAGCAATGGGTTACTGCGTCGGCAATGATGCGCCGGGATACATGTACGGACCGGGGCGCGGCATGGGCCGCGGCATGGGTCCAGGATGGGGCCGTGGAATGGGCCCTGGTATGGGCCGGGGCATGGGACCGGGCATGGCCTGGAGAAATGCCCGCGGCTTTGGCGGTGGTTTCCGCAACCGTTTCGTCCAACCCGCCCAGCCACCTGAAGATTTGGCACCTACCCGGGAAGAAGAGCTTCAGCAGCTCAAATACGAGGCTGAAAGGCTCCAGCGTACCCTGGATGAGGTGAACAAGCGCATCAAGGACCTGGAAGAATAGCTTCCACCCTTCTACACGCTCTTTGAAAAGGTATGCAACGGATGAACAGCAGATGCAATTAATCTGCCGGGTTTTCACCCAACATTGATTAACTTTACAGCAAAAACCAGTGCCACGACCTAAAAGACACCGCAGGCTGGGCCAGCCACCCAGGCTCATGGGATTCAAGCCGATGGGCGTACCCATGTCGATGAGTGAGAACATCTCGGTTCAGTACGAGGAATATGAAGCCCTCCGGCTGGCCGACTATGAGAACCTCTCGCACGCGGAAGCCGCCAAAAGGATGAATGTCTCGCGGCCTACCTTCACCCGGATGTATGAAAAGATCCGCAAGAAGCTGGCCCAGGCATTTGTAGAAGGACGTGCCATCCTAATCGAAGGCGGCAACGTAGAGTTTGAAGAGCAATGGTACCGCTGTTCATCCTGCCATACCATTTTTCACGTACCACAGGGCGAAAAGCCGGTATGTACTTCCTGTGGCGGAGAAGAGGTTGAACACATCAACGAATCACTTCGCCAATGGCAAACCGGACAACAGCACCGACGGGGCCATGGGTGGCACCAGGCCAACGGCAAAAGGTGCGTGTGTCCGAATTGCCGGCATCAGGAAACAGCCGGTCCCGGAACGCCCTGTTCGGAACTGACCTGCCCCCGTTGCGGGCAACAGATGATTAAGAAGAAGTAAGTAGTAATTAGTAGGGAGTAATGAGTAGGGAGTTAATTAGTAGGGAGTAATGAGTAGGGAGTTAATTAGTAGGGAGTGATTAGTAGGGAGTAATCAGTAGGGAGTAAATTAGTAGGGAGTATACTAGTAGGGAGTAATGAGTAGGGAGTAATGAGTAGGGAGTGATTAGTAGGGAGTAATTAGTAGGGAGTTAATTAGTAGGGAGTATACTAGTAGGGAGTAATGAGTAGGGAGTTAATTAGTAGGGAGTAAATTAGTAGGGAGTAAGC
>Ga0207714_1002290_pt1 | contig 11687 bp, 3 predicted proteins | sample PonA232FremontCA_2_FD_187270 | JGI IMG/M metagenome (GOLD analysis project Ga0207714, IMG submission 187270) | Marine sediment microbial community from Fremont, CA, USA - Pond A23 Sediment 2 (SPAdes) | ecosystem: Environmental > Aquatic > Marine > Unclassified | place: USA: Fremont, California... | reverse complement strand
GCCTTATTCGCAAAATGTACGGAAGGGCTATAAAAATTGATGAGATCAACAAATTAATAAGCGAAAAATTATCAGAATATCTAAAATCTGAAGAACTCAACATTTTAGGAGAACCACTTCCCAGCAAAACAGACCAGAAAGAAATCAACTGGGATAATGACAAAGAGTTTGAGTTTGCTTTTGACGTTGGAATTTCTCCCGATTTTGAAGTGAAGATGTCGGGCCACGACAAAATTCCTTTTTACAACATTAAAATCACGGATGACCTGATTGATAATCAAGTCGAAAGTTATCAGAAGAGACTTGGCGAATTTAAAGAAATCGATGAGGTGAGCGAAAAAGATGAAATGCTCAATGCAGAATTAACTGAGCTTGATGAAGAAGGAAATCCCAAAGAAAACGGAACGAAAAAAGAAGATGCTACTCTATCACTGGATGTTTTAAAAGATGAAGACATCAAGGCCAAGTTTGAAAAGGCAAAGCCAGGCGATGAGATTGATATTGATCTGAAAAAAGCCTATCCAAATGACGCAGAGTTGTCATCAATGCTTAACGTAAATAAAGAAGACCTTGAAAACATTAACAATTTATTCCGGTTAAAAATAGACAAGGTCAAGAAATTTGAAAAAGCTGAGATTGACCAAAATTTCTATGATAAACTCTACGGAGAAGGAGAGGTAACTTCTGAAGAAGAATTTCGACAGAAAATAAAAGAAGAACTCGAAAACCAACTCAAACCAGAGAGCGACAGAAAATTCGCCGTAGATGCCAAAGAACATTTTGTGAGAAAAGTAGATCCGCAAATTCCCGCAGAATTTTTGAAACGTTGGTTGAAAGAGTCTCAGAGCCAAAAAGAAGACAACCAATTAACAGAAGAACAGATAGAAGAAGAGTTCCCGGCCTTTAAACAAGACGTCAAATGGGATCTTATTAAAAATAAAATCATCAAAGACCACGAAATCAAAGTGGAAGAATCAGAAGTGCTGGAACTTGCCAAGCAACTAACACTTCAACAATTTCAGCAATATGGAATGATGAACTTCCCTGATGAGCAACTGGAAATGTATGCCAAACAGCTTCTTCAGCAAGAAGAACAAAAGCGAAAGCTCTATGAACATAAATATGAAGATAAAGTTACAGAGCTTATCAAAGAAAAAGTGAAGCTGGAAGAAAAAGAAGTAACAATGGAAGAATTCAAAAAACAAGTAGAAGAAGAACAAAATAAACAATCAAAGTAAAACGTTGTTCTTCTTATTGATTTGATTAATTTTAAGAAAAAAATATTTATGGACTCAAGCAACGAATTTCGAAAATACGCAAATAAACACCTTGGCATAAGCAGTCTGAGGTTGGATCAGTATAGTTCAGTATATAACAACTATATTACCCCAAACATTATAGAGGAACGGCAATTAAACGTTGCTCAGATGGACGTATTCTCCAGATTAATGATGGATAGAATCATTTTTCTTGGTGTACCGATCAATGATGATGTAGCAAATATTATTCAGGCACAGTTGCTTTTCCTTGAATCATCAGACCCGGCACAGGATATTCAAATTTATCTCAATTCACCGGGAGGTGCAGTTCATTCCGGTCTTGGAATTTATGACACAATGCAATACATAACACCTGACGTATCAACAATATGCACTGGCATGGCTGCATCAATGGGAGCTATAATCCTTGCTGCAGGCAAAGACGGGAAACGTTCGGCACTGCCACACTCACGTATAATGATCCATCAACCATTGGGTGGCGCTGAAGGCTCGGCAGCTGACATAGAAATTACAGCAAGAGAAATTTTAAAACTTAAAAAAGAACTTTACAACATACTTGCCAAGCATACCGGAAACACTTACAAAAAAATCGAAAAAGATTCAGACAGAGATTACTGGATGACGGCCGCCGAAGCAAAAAAATATGGTATGGTTGACGAAGTTTTAGAAAGAAAAGATGAAAGTGGTAATAAAGAAAAATAAACCACAAAAAATCTAATTTACTATACAATATAACTATTAAAACCTGCATTTTACAGATGCGGGTTTTATTTTCCAAAACGAAAATAAATCAGTAAATTAGCAGCGCATTATTTTGTTGTAAAAAAGTAAGTGAGGAATTATGGAAAAAGAAAAATGTTCATTTTGCGGAAGGGAAAAGAAAGATACCAACTTATTAATTGCTGGTATATCAGGACATATTTGTGACAGATGCATTGAACAGGCAAATAGTATCGTACAAGAAGAAGTTAAGAAAAAAGACGATTTTGATATCAATCAGGTTCAACTCCTTAAGCCCAAAGAAATCAATAAATTCTTAGATCAATATGTTATAGGTCAGGAACAAGCAAAAAAAACATTATCCGTTGCAGTATACAATCACTATAAAAGATTAATGTATACAGGCAAAAACGATGAAGACGAAGTAGAAATTGAGAAATCAAATATTTTACTTGTTGGAGAAACCGGAACAGGAAAAACATTATTGGCAAGAACTATTGCCAAAATGTTACAGGTCCCTTTCACTATAGTCGATGCGACTGTACTAACTGAAGCCGGATACGTTGGAGAAGATATCGAAAGCATTCTCTCAAGGCTTCTACAGGCAGCTGACTATAACGTTGAAGCAGCTGAAAAAGGCATTGTTTTTATTGATGAATTAGACAAAATTGCCAGAAAGGGCGATAATCCATCAATCACAAGAGATGTCTCCGGCGAAGGAGTTCAACAGGGATTACTAAAACTACTTGAAGGATCACAAATTAATGTACCCCCGCAAGGTGGAAGAAAGCACCCCGATCAAAAAATGATACAGGTAAATACCAATAACATTTTATTTATTTGTGGTGGTGCTTTTGACGGGATTGAGAAAAAAATCGGTCAAAGGTTAAACACCCAAGTAATTGGTTATTCAGCAAGCAAACAGAAAGACAAAATAGACAGGGATAACCTTCTTCAATACATTGCTCCGCAGGATCTCAAATCGTTTGGATTAATTCCAGAGATTATCGGAAGAATACCTGTTCTGACTTATCTTGAACCACTTTCAAAAGAAGCTTTAAAGAAAATTCTTACAGAGCCAAAGAATTCCATTGTTAAGCAATACAAAAAGCTATTTGAGCTTGACGGAATTGAACTTAAATTCCAGGATGATGTTTATGATCTTATTGTAGAAAAAGCACTCGAATATAAGCTGGGAGCACGAGGGCTAAGATCTATCTGTGAAGCCATCATGCGAGATGTAATGTACGAAACCCCATCGAAAAAATCGAAGGATAAAGAAATAGAAATAACATATAAATACGCAAAAGATAAACTCGATAAGATCAACATGCAACAGCTAAAAGTTGCGTAATCAGGCAAATTCAGAAGTAAAGGTAAATTTTAAAATTGCCATCAATTTTTTAATAAGTATTAAGCTTTTGGCTGTTAGCTATTGGCTATTGGCACAAAGAATTTAGTTGCAGTTGCACTAAGCAGGCGGCGAAAGACAAGTTTCGTTTTCAGCAGGCAGAATACATCAACCTTACGACAGTTTGCAAAGTTTGCCATATAATGTCTCTGAAACCAACCCGAAACAACCGAATGACTAAAGTATGACCACTGAATGATAACCGAATTACAACCGCAAGGTTAACAGTGGCAGCAGAAGGTGTGAATGAGTAATTATCAAGACGGAATATTGGAAGATTCTCCGCTAAAAGCAAAAGGCCAAAAGCCAAAGGCTAAACTTTTAGTAAGCAGCGGGAATATACGGCATGTAGAGGATGAGCGAATAATATTAAGGAATTCGCATTTGACCAATCAGATGATTTTTCAGTTCTAAATTTAGAAATCAATAATTTTGTAACCCCGTTTTTGGATAATCTTGAGTGATTTTGGTGCTTCAAATTATCGGCAAGCTTTTTAAACTCCTAACAGTAAAGCTTTTCTTTCTTCTGAATGCGCCTAAATAACGATACAATTATTTATATTTCCGTGATAGTTAGCCTTATCGTTTTTTGGGTTCTTCATTCTGGATTCTTATAGGAATATAGCCGGTACTTCTGAATCTGCCTAAAAAAACCCTTCTGATTAACAGAGGAGTCTTTCTTATTTTGATTTATAGCTATTTTTCAATGGAAAAATTTAGTTAAAAATGATCTTCCTCGAATATTTGTGATTATCCTTTTGGATTATTATAAAATAGATGCCTTTGGAGAAACCTTCAAGCTCAACAGAAATCTTATCCCGATTTTGCAAAATTTCCTTCATTATCTGATTGCCCAAAATATTTCTCAATTCAATCGTAGCACCATTCAGATCATCGCCTTCAATATAAACCGTTCCATCTGTCGGATTTGGATAAATAGAAATATTTCCACCAAATCTCACATCATCTATACCTGTCTCATCCTCAGTAAGCTCAATATTCAATGTTGTATCCTCATTCATAATATCAACGCTTTCGTTGAATGGTTCATATTGATCTTTAGTAACAGTATAGCTATAAGTTCCGTTTGATGTGTCTAATGTAGCCTCTCCAAGACTATTTGTATAAATTATTTTGCCGGCATAATCTATTTCTGCGCCTTCTATGCTATTGCCATTATGAGTCACCTCAAACACTATTGTATTAATTTTTGATACTGATATATTTTCCTGAACATCACTGTCTGTAATCTTAACAGAACCGGTGGTTCCGTAATACCCCTCTTTTTCCAAAGTATAATCATAAGTACCTTTGGAAGTATCAATACTTACCTGCCCTAAAGCATCAGTTAAATAAGAATTACCAGCAAAGATAAGTTCCGCACCATTTAAAGGATTTTCCCCGTCGTCAATAGAAAAGAAAACATTGTAAATTTCAGACAGAGTAATAATTTCTGTTATATCAGAACCAGAAACAGAAATGCTGCCTGATGAAGAATAGAATCCATCTGCAGAGACTTTATATGAGTAATCACCATTAGCCAGATAGATTGTTGCCACACCTGAAGCATCTGAATAAAGCGTATCTCCATATATTACAATTTCTGCTCCTTCTATAAGATTACTATTATCGTCTTTCAGGGTAAATTCAATTTTCTCCCCCGGGATCAGAGTAATATTTTTTGATGTGTCTGAATCAATTACATCAACAGTTCCATACTTTTTTACAAAGCTATCAGCAGCAATTTCATAATTAATATCAGATTCTGCAACAACCCTTTCAAAAACAACTTCTCCTGATGTATTGGTTAAAGAATCTCCATAGCCATCAAGTTTAACAGAAGCATCTTCAATTTGATTAGACAATGTATCTTGTACATTAAACAGAACTCTGTAATGAAAATACAAAGAAGTATCAATATTTCTGTCAATAACACTCACCTTTCCTGAATCTTCTCTTGCACCCTCGGAAAGGAAGAATTGATATTCTCCGGCTTCAATACTATCAAAAAGTGCACGACCCTGATTATCTGTCCCTAAGGTATCATTATTAAAATCTATTGAAGTTCCGGCTACGGCAGTGTCTCCGTTTAACACAGTGAAATCCACCTCGAATGTTGCAGTTCCGGAATTCATAACAACATCAACAGAGTCATCCTGAAAAACATCAATGGAATCAGAGAAATTATCATATCCGGGTTTTCTGACAGTATATTCTCTGGAACCTTCTCTAACACCAACAGAAGCGATATAACCAAGCGTATCTGTAAACCCCGTAAAATTATCAAATTCTACGTACGCATCTTCAATCGGATCAGTTCCATTTGTGACCTGCAATGTAACTGTATGGCGCGGGATTTTCCCGGTTACCTCCAGGTCATCAATGTTCCATCCACTATAATTGCCACTGGAACTGGTTTCACCAACAGTATATCTTATTTTTACCTGTCCCGTATCATCTGCATAAGTTGCAATGTCATAAGATTGATTATTCCAGCTGTTTTCTATATATTCATTGCTATTATACCATATAGTATTCCAGGTAGCCCCGCCATCGTTACTAATATCAATATGCACAGAATCTTCTGTTGGTCTTTCAACATTTAACCATCTTTGAAAATGCAACTGAACTTCAGAATAATTCTTACAATCAATAACAGGACTTTCAGCTATATATTCTCTGTCGCTTAATCCATTGGCATAATCTCCATCAGGGTTATTTGAAGTTCCACCTATACCAGTCAAATCAGATCCCAGAACTTTTGTTCCCAAATATGCCGAAGAGGGGTCCGGGCTGCCTTCTGTTCCACCCAAACCATGAGGAACATCCCGCTGGAACTCACCAGACAATGACCATCCTTTATCAGACTCAAAATCATCAGAGAAGATTACGTCATAATCCGTTTTTGCTGAATCTTTAACTGAAGACGAATAATTATTGTTCTCATCAACAGACCATGCAGTGTAGTGATAATAAGTTCCACTCTGAAGATTTTCATGAACAACAGCGGTATCCTGTCCCAAATATAGAACCATTCCACTACCAATCGAATCACCTTTTGAATAAGTCTGCCCTTGCTGGGGGCTACCTGTAAACTTTTCATCAGAAACCACCACCATTACATCGTCTCCATCCACATTTTGGTCCCATGACAGGCTGATTGAAGTGTTATCTAAGGCATAAGCATGAAAATTTCCCGGGCTATTAGCAATAATTTCTGAAACAATTAAAGAAAATTTTTGATTCCCACTCGATAAAACATTTTTATGTGAAACAGAAATTGTATATATACCCCTTTCCGGGTTATTTATTTCGATTTTCTCCACATTATCAACGTCATTGTCTCCTTTTGTAGCAGCATTAGATGGATTTTCCGGGTCTAACCGGTAAGGTTTATAAACTGTACCTGAAGGACCTTCAACCCTCATATCCAAATCATTAACCAACATAGGATCTCTGGGGTCCAGTTGAGCAGAAACAGGACTGCCGGCAGGATCTGTCCAGGTCATGGTCGCAGCAAGCGGAGAATTTCCTTCTGAGTATACCTGAAAAGTAAACGTACCGCCTTCAGAAATAACTGTATCAATAATGAAAGATTTATTATCTACTTCAGAAATAAGCTGAGCAGCTTTTTGTGTATTCATAAGGCCCCATCCGAATTTATAATCAGGCCCGTCATTAGCGCCTGCCTCATCGGCAGTATGAATCATTAATCCTTTCAACGTTGCAGCTTTCATGTATTCCGCGTATAGATTATTATAATGTTCCTGTAATAGCAGCAAAGAACCGGCTACAGCCGGGGAGGCCATAGAAGTCCCTGACATATAGGCATATTGAGAATCCCCACTTGAAAGACTGCTATAAAGATCTTTTCCATTGGCAGAAATATCGGGTTTAATTCGTCCATCATCAGCGGGTCCCCAACTACTGAAATTTGTTATTTCAACAGCTTCAGGATTACCTTGATAACCTGAAGTTAAATCCTTTACAGCTCCAACTGCGATAATATTTTTAGCCAGGGCTTTCCCGGAAATGCAATCATAGCCATTATTACCACCATCTACTTCGTGCTCTCCATCTGAGGGTCCTTCACCCCGGTCGTTTCCGGCAGCTACAACCATTTGATAATAACGTGCATCTCTTGCTGTCTCATCCCATTTGGCACAGTCAGAATTATAAAACCCAAATTTATAATCCTCCTCACTACTTATTGATTCATCGCCATACCATTTCCATTCTGAGCCATCCGGACTATAACCAGCAGGTATACCATAAGAATGATTCGAAACCAATAAGCCTTCAGCAGCTGCAGAATTCATTTCAGAGAGATCTGAATTCCAATCATAAGCATTTATATCGGCTTGATATGCCATTCCTTTGGCATCAGAATCAATCCCTGCAGCTCCTATAGTTCCTGCTAAATGTGTAGCATGATCGCTCAACGAAGTAGCATCATCTTGTTGAGTTACTCTCCCTTCAAATTCCTGATGCGACACACGCACAGCAGATTCATCCCACACACCGGCCTTCATTCCTGAACCAGACAAATCCAGGCCTGAGTTTCCGCTAATCCAAACTTCATCTGTGGAAATAGTCTTAGCAGCATTAAGATTATACGTAACATAATAAATGGGTTTTCCATTTTCAACACGCTGAATTTCCATCACCCTCCCGTTATCAAATTCTTTTCGGATAATCCAGCCTTTCTGTTTTGCCATTTCAACAGCTTTTTTCTTTTCTTTGACTGCCTGTCTTTTATATTTGTCTGCCTTTTCCTGTAATTGTTCAACATTCGTTTCCTCAATAATTTTTGCTCTATCCGCAGGCTTCTGGCTGTAAGCCAAATCTGCCAAAATAATAAAAAACAGGACAAAGTAAAAAATATTGATTTTCATGTTAAGAGATATTGATTTTATCCTATTCAATAATTAACTGATATTTGAGAAACTTTCTATCCGTTCTGAAACGGATAAGGTATAGTCCGGCTGCATGAGCTGATACATCAAGACGGTTCACTCGCTCAGTCAACTCTCCATTCTGGACAACTTTTCCACTCATATCGATCAACTCATATTCAACTGATCCGTCTGTGGATTTTTCAATTACAAGACGCTCATCGGATGGGTTTGGGTATACCTTCAATCCTTGCCGTTCAAATTTATCTATTCCCGTTTCAGACGCTATCATTGTCACATCCTCTGTTTTATCAGATGTGAGTTCTACAGGATTTTCATAATCGTTATATCCATTCGCAGTAATTGTGTAGTCATATTCTCCGACAGGCAATGTTAAAGAAGCTTCACCCTGGTTGTCCGTCAAAGAATTTGCTGTATCGACGTTTATTTCAGCATCCTCAATAGCTTTGCCGTTTTTATTATTCACAGTAAATCTGAGTTCATATAACCTGGTAATCATGGCTGTATCAATGTATTCTTGCTTGTCCCCTGTTATTTCAAACTTCCCTGAGTCAGGCAAATAGTTTTCAAGCTCTACCTTATACGAATAATCTCCAGGAATTAATTCAAAAGCTGCCAAACCCTCTGAATCGGTTTTCTTAACATTCTCTTTGTCGCCTTTCATTGACACGACAGCACCTCTTATATTTTTTCCATTTTGATTTTCTACGTAAACAGAGACATCATATACTTTCGGTTCCATTACCACATCCAATGTTTTATCGCTATTTACATCAACAGTTCCCTCGTAGATGTTATAGTAATCTCCACCAACATCAACGGTGAAAGGTTTAGCCAGTTCGTAATCCACTGCATTGAATCTATATGAACCATCTGTCGTTGTCTGAGTAGAACCGTCAAATGTAATATCTCCGTCTATTGGAGTAGAGCCATCTTCTTCAAAAAGATTAAAGGTGATATTGTAGGTAGATACATTCATTGTAACCTCTTTTGTCATGTCTGAAGATACATCGAGTGTGCCAGTTACCCTTTCATATCCGGTTTTAGTTACTGTATAGTCGTACTGACCGGACTGGACAACAAAACTGACCTGCCCATCGGTATTTGTTTCGAACGTTGAACCTGCGAATACCACTTCCGCGTTTTCAATGGAATCCGTTCCGTCAGTTACAGTGAAGATGACCTCACTGACCTCCACACAACTAATCTTGGCTTCCCAACCTTTTTTGGTTTCTGAACCATCGGAATAAAATCCAAAAGTCAGGGCTCCCTGGGTATTAGCAGCCAAAATGGTTTCTGGCGGGTTTCCACTGTCAAAACCACCTATGAGCTCATCCGATGTGGAGGTTCCGTCGTATATTTTCAGCGTGTCGTAACCGTTCTCAACTGCAAAATTTACAAATTCAGCTTTAATTACATTTCCAGTGGTAGAGGGTTCAAAAGTTATGGTATAGCTTTCATTATTGCTGTATTCACCATTCGGTCCGCCGGAGTCGTAGAATAATCCACTGCATGTCGTAATATTTCCTTCTTCACTAATCAGATATGTTCCTAAAGCTAAATGCTCGCTTGATGCACTTTTATAGTAACCCTCCTTACAAGCAGCATCTATATTAAATTCGATTGAATCACCTATTGAAGCATTGTTATCCACTGAAATTTGAAAACTAAATATTTTTGAATCACGAGCTTTTATATTATGCGGACCTGCGCTAGCCGCTTCAATATTTAACTGGCTTGATCCACTTTGAAGTGATGCTTCAACATCTTCAACATTCGCATGTCCGGTATTAAATATTTCAACGTCAATTCCAGCTGCTTCACCGGGTTCAAGATATCCGTTATTGTTGCCGCTTGTATCAATGATTTCAAGATCACCAATTTTTAATTCAGGAGCATTAAGCAGAATATTGAAACCAGAATTCCACACGTACTCCTTCCCCTCACTATCTTTCCCGCTGATGTGCATATCAAAATTCACTATATGCTGGTCGGGTACTGAATCGGCTACAGTAAAAGTAAAGGCCCCTTCTATAAGCGAATCTGCCTCCGGGGCAATATCACCATAATCCTGCAGTTCATCTGAAATTGTGACATAAGGATCATCACTTAAAAGCGTATCGGAAACATTGAAAGCCTCGTAAATATCGCTTACATTAGCGAGGATAACATCAAGGTTTAGGTCTTCACCATAGTCTGCTTCACCATTATTATTGCCTGCAGCATCATCAACGGACAGACTGTCTAATACTACATAAGGTTCTTCTGAGGCTGAAACAGTTATCGTACCAATATGCGGTTGTTTATTTTGAGCAGTAACTACAAGATCAGCTTCTCCCGTTTCCTTTAATGAGTCAAAATTCAACGTAACTTCACCTGTTTCATCCGTTCTTTTTGCAGCAAGCAGGCTGTCGTTAAAAGACAACGCTACATAAGCGTGAGGCTCTGTGGTTACAGTTAATGAATTCATTCCTACCATTAACGTGGATGGCGTAGTGCTCACCGTCATTACTTCAGGCACACCCAAATAAGGGGTTAATGACGGATCCCCCATTAAGTGGTAGATTTCCCAATAATACTCTTTCCTTGTGGAAGTTGAAGCTTCTACAGCCATATTTCCTCCAACAACTACCTGTCCCTGAGTTATGTACCAGCCTGAAGGGTCATTCTCTTCGTTTGATTTTGTGTGGAACATCGCATCGTATGCACCTGTCCCGGTTTCTTCATAAGAAGGCTCTGAGCTTGGATTATCATGATTTCCAACTGCCCACCAGTAATCTTCGTCCCAATAAGTGGAATTGGACCCTCCAATATCGCCAATGGCTCCTTTGTTTTCTGCACGCAGTGCTGCTTCCCCAAAACATTCGTCATCGTCAAATTTTACAGATAAACAACAGTTTCCTACCCAAAGGCCATATTTTCCTTCATTATTAAGATTATCATCTATATCAGAAATGGAAAAACCTGGTTCGGCCCATCCACTGGAACTACAATGAGCTGTATAATTCGCATATCCAACTCCGGAGTTTACATTTTTAATAATAGAATCACTAACTGGCCCATTTCCATTTGGTGGGTCCTGTAAAAACAAATGTGAATTTATTCCATTATCACTGTTAAAATAGTAGTTATCTGCATACCACATAGACCCGTTGCCATGCACATCCTCCCATGTCTCATCGTCACCGGCAACCAATAAAGCTTCCTTCAAATATTCGGGCTCCGCCATTTCATATTTTTCATATTCCAACGTTTTATCAATCTGTGGCTGCAATTGTGAACTGTCCTGTGCAGAAAAACGCCCGTAGAAAACATCCGGCAGGTTATCTCCGGTATATTCACAATAATATAAATCGGTGA